>Ga0080013_1000730_pt1 | contig 45574 bp, 58 predicted proteins | sample ETNvirenome_6_85_FD_69236 | JGI IMG/M metagenome (GOLD analysis project Ga0080013, IMG submission 69236) | Marine viral communities from the Pacific Ocean - ETNP_6_85 (SPADES assembly) (version 2) | ecosystem: Environmental > Aquatic > Marine > Oceanic | place: Pacific Ocean | collected 2013-06-19
CGCTTTATGCAGTCCATTGGCTACGGTGAAGTGAAGACACAGGTGGGTGGTTACGATATTATCCGCGCCTTGAAAACCACAGACCAACGACTACGTTTATTTGAGCCACTCGTCCCACCGATGCTCTTTGGTGAGTTGAATGAAGTCATCGGGGATGCGACTTCAGATCACTGGATGAGAGACATAGCCAGCTTGGTGGACTTTTTGGCGACTGCTATTAGCCAAATCAAGCATGGTGTTGGCGCATCAAACTTGGGTCCTACAATGGGGGCAAAAATAAATGCTGTGGATCCAGACTGGCAGTATATTGATATCCAAGACTTGATTGATAATAGCCCCCAATCACAAGCGCACGTCGCCAGACAAGACGACTTCATGGGATGCACCTTCCAAATAACAAGCGGGGCGTGGTCGGGCTTTTATGTTCGAATTATGGGTAACGATGCGACGGATGGCGGGGGCGTTACTCGCGTCTATATCCAAAGTAAGAGCAATATTCCCAAATGGGAAGAACTCCCTGCAGGGAATCCGTCTGTCACAATCATCCAGCAACGAAATATAAACTGGTTGGCGCACCCCACGCCTTCGTCGGGCAAAAGGGGCTTAAATGCGCTGGATAAAGATGTTTGGGAGGCTATGGTTGACGCCCACAACACTCAAAGCTTTTCTACTCTGCGGAGTCGTTTAGATGGCAACAAGTCTGTAGCTCTTACGATTTCCCCCAATGACACAAAAGATGCTGCTACAGGCAATCCAACCACACAGCTTCCTGCAGATACCTTTGGACCCTTTGCAGAACAAAAGTACTTCCTTGATTATGTTGCTAATACCCGAAAAGGTGGAACTGTTCGTTTTCGTCGCGGAATTCACAATTTTGATGCAGAACTCCCCAAGACATCTTTGTTTACATTAAGTAGTGCTCATGGACTTATCTTTGAAGGAGAAAGTGCAATTCAAACAACACTTTCTTATGGAACACAAGACGACACTCAAGGCGAACACATAATCTTTGATCTAAGTAATTGCTCTGATATTGAATTTCGGAACCTGACGTTTACGGGTAAGGGCAAGATCTTTAAAATGGTTGGTTGTTCGAATATACGATTCATCAATTGTATATTCGATGGACTTTACTGGAATGATACCAGTGGACAAAATCTTGGTCTAACGACTTCAACATTAGATTTGGGTGATATTACAGATTGTCTTTTTGAAAAATGTATTTTTCGCGTTGCAGGAGAAGGTTTAAATTCTGGGATTCAAACAAATTGTTCGTGGAGAACTTGCAAATTATCAACAACTTTGAATGATGCGGCGAAAAATAATTATATACTGAAAGCAACATCTATCTTAAAAACAGTCTTCTCTGATTTAGAAATACGAGGAGAAGTGACCATTGCGGGGATAATGGCCAGTGAATGGCGATGGTCTCATCTTGAAAATAGTCGTTTGGAAGTTTCTTTAGGAGGAGGTGCTTCATCAAAGGCAAGGTTATGGATAAGTGGGGTTGGAGATGGAAGTATAAAAAACTGTTCGTTTACATCATCCCCACAATTATCTGTTTCGGCGAATGCACAACCTGCCTGTGTCTTAGTTTCTAATTTAGTGGGGTTAGAGTTTACAGGTAATGAGGGTGAACAATCTTTAATTGGATTTCAGTTTCTATCTTCTTCGTCAAGTGGACCCAGGCGAAGCATGATAACTAGTAATAGATATTTTGGAATTTTCGGGACACCGTTAGGGAATCATGGAATTGTTGTAAATAAAGGATCTGGCATTATTTGTTCAGGAAACCACGTCGAGCGATGTAATGCAGGATTTGTTTTTGCGGACGTTTTGAATTGTGTTATTTCTAATAATTATGCCGCAAGTTGTTATCGTGGCTTTGCAGGTAATCCCATATTCTCACTTAATTCACCAAATGGCCTGGGCGCAAAAAACTGCACAATCACTGGTAATGTCGCTAAAAATCCATTATTTATAGGATTCGACCTCAATAATTGTCATGAAAATCAAGTTTCTGGAAATCATGTGGAGGGAAGCCCTACACACACACCATACGACGTCACAAATGGAACAAAAAACACGGGTGGACATATAAACCATGGCCAGTTGGCAGTGTCTCCCGGTTTTCAAATATGGTTTGGTGATGATAGTAATGAAAACCTATTATATATCTACAACACTCACAGGACATAGGAATGGAAGGTAGAGATATTAATCTCGATGGGAGTCGAGTTCCTCCTAGCGACAGAATAATAAAGTCCGTCGAAAGCATACAGGTCGCAGAAAATACGAGTATTCCTTATTTTTTATTTGCGGGTCACACAATGTTTATTGGGTTGAAATATATGCAACCCGAAGATATTTTATGGCGTCGTGATAATCCAAGCGTTCCTGCGATGGTTTGTTTGCAGGAGTCTGGTTCCTGCTCATGTCCCTATCAGTGCATCTCACAACTCGCAAGACGAGTGGGGACTTTGTTCTCCAGGCTTCCACTTCTCAAGCAAATGTTCATCATGTTCAAGCGTCCCGAAGAGAGGAATCTTAGACGTCAAAATCTGACATTTGAAGAGTCGCAAACGGCTATACGTCAAGATCTAAACAATGTTCGACGTCGTTTGGGGCTTCCAACAGGGAGAAGAACAAATCTTCCTCGATTTATGGCGATTCATATAACAAGCGATTACTCTGCTTTTCGATTGCTTAGACTAAATTATGATGCCCTGCAGTACATCCTTGCTAACAGTGATGAGCAGGGTGTTGTGGTTGGGTCTATTTTTTAATCCAGTAGAGCTAGCTGATTCAGTAGAGCTAGCCATCTCTCTTGGTGTTCTTCGCTCATAGTATCGGGAAGAGTAGTTACTCCCTCTACATTGTAGTGCAGATGTATTTCTTTTAGGCAGGCTTCTTTTGTAAGGAGTCCGTTTAGGTAAAGATCCAAGAATGTAGCGTCCCCAATGACTAGACAGTTTGTGGGGAAGTCTTCTCGAAGAATAACGGGAAAGACTCTGGTTGACTCATCCGGGCCTATTATTTCTTTTCCAAAATCTATATCTGACAGAATATAAGAGAATCGTTCTTTCTTTTCTGCACCCTTTTCTCTATTCCATATTCTTTGCTCGTCATCGGACGATGGCAAAGAATGTCCCTCGAAGATATTGGGTTTGCGTCTCATGAGTTTTGTTTGTATATCGCGAACAGCATTTTCGATAGTGTTTGGGTATTCATCGGCAAGATGTCTGCAGAAGCAAACAACATTCCAAAGCAAGTCACCTATTTCATTGTCGACCTTATCACCAAGAAAGGATCCATCCGTATCCAGATGGTCTCTAACTTCTGCCAACTCATCCCCAATGAGATCAAGCCAGTTTCTGGATGTTCTCTCTTGATGGCATGGAGAGAACCTAGCGTTGAGTCCGCTTATTCCTATAAGTTTATCAAGCGCTTTAACCATTACACTTCTCTTGGAATCTTCTTTCGTTTCTGTAAAAGAAGTATCTGATGCTTGTGGTTTTATATCAACACCGACCAATAGCTCTTTATAGTATAAATATCTAGTCTTCCACGTTTCAAAATGAGGACAAGAGATATGATGTCGAGGTATCATTATAACATCTATCGACCCGTAAAAACTCCAACCCATAAGATAGCAGAGTTCTCTGACTTCTTCTCCGGACCATACATCTGTCTTACATGAGCATTCGCTTGTAAGTTTTTCAACCCATTCCATATATCGGGGGCAGGCAGGATGATGGCTCGTTTTCTTTATGTAGATATGAACTGCGAATAAGGGAGGGGTGGGGATATCAAACTCTCTCCCCGTGGTGTCTGCAATGACTTTGACAATATTATTAGAAAACCAATAGTGGTCTTTGCAGTCTTCACATGTTATATCGACCGATTCCGGTGGGAAAATTTCCGTAGTCCCCATTATTATTTTCTCCCGTAGCACTCTTTTTTGCATTTGGTGTAGTAGGTTCTTCAGTCTCGTCCTTGAATGATGTGCCGAAGATCAATTCTCGAAGTCGCTTTTCTATCGCGGGTTCGTATATCTCTGCAGTTCGCTCCATAAGATCCAAGCACAGATCTATAAGCTCCAATGCTTTTTGCACTCTACCACGCAACAGGGCCTTTTGGGCTTGTAGAATATATCGTATTTGTTTGATGTCGGTTAGACCGTTTGTTACCAAAAAGGAGAAGAGTCCCCATCCCCAGCGGTCGATGACCGCTTTTCTTTCTTTCCATGTGCGTGGTTTGTTGCGAGATTCCATGATTGTGCATAGTTCCTTCTTTGTTATGGATAAGGCGCAATTTATTATTGTTGTCGTGGTGCTTTATCCTCATTAAGGTCGATACGAGTATCAACGCTAATGTCGACATCAGTATCAATGAGAGCGGCGGGGATGGGCATGTTTTGTTCTTTGAGAAACAGGATGAGGTTGCTTGTTTTTACGCGACGGTGACCACCACTTGTGCGAAAACCATCAAGCTTTTCCGAGTCAATCCAAGAAATGACTGCGGAGGGGCTAACTTGTAGAAGTCTTGCTACTCCGTGGGATGATAGAATTTTATCATTATCTTCGATTACGTCAACAGTCGCCGTAGATGCCTCTTTGACTCGACTTCTTCGACGACTTCTTTTTCCCAGTTCCTCTTCGACATCATTGGCAATGGAGCTTAGTTCACGATATAAGTCCCCGATGCGATCGTTGTCAAAATTTTCATCCATTGCATCAATAACAAATCTGATGGTGGGGTGGTTTAGGATGTTTCTAATTCGATCTGGTAAAGCTTTTCTCATGAGATAGTTCCTCTGTAAGTAGAAAAAATTAGGCTAGTTCTCGATTGAAATCTAGAAAGATAATTGAATCCATTCAAATTGGGATTGTTTCGCCTGTGTCTCTTCTTTCATCATTCTTCCTTTGATTTCCTCTTGTTTTTAGAAGATGTTTTTGTCAAAATCTTTAGAGTCTAAAGATTTACGTCTTCATTTTTTTTTCGGAGTTTTGAAATGGCCAAAAGAAACGAAACCTGGGAATGGATACAGCAAAACCAAAGCCCTGCAGAAAGAAAGAGATATAGACGCCAACAGAGGAAAAGAAAACGAGAAAGCCGACGTAACGCGGTTTCTAGAATTTGGGTAAGAGCAGAAGAGATGGGATTGGAGAAGGAAGACTTGATTTCACTAAGGTTAAGACAAGGGAGGATGTTGGCGACCTTTTTTTGTTTACCTACAGAAGAGAGTGAGGAGGGGATAATTGAGATTGAAGAGGAGAGCGAGATGGATATGGATGAGAGGCGATAATTAAGAAGATAAAAGAATAGAAACAAAATCTATTGGATTATCACTATGAAATTTATGTTTACAAGACGGGCACATGGTGTTGGGGATAATTCTATGATGATCTAAAAATACAGTTTCCGTATTGTTATGATGAAGAGATTCAAATACCGAGGCATCTAAACATTCTCTTATTGAGTCTTTGTCTAAGAAGACATAGCAATCAATTCCACTTATTCCAGATACAAATAAAATAATCCCTGCGCACTCTGTTGCAACATTTTCTGATACTTCTAATATTTTCTCCCATTGTTCTTTTGTTGTTGGGCATGGCAAGCAATAAGTTTTTTTACCAAAAAGACTCTTCTCACAATCTTCATCTTTAAATGATCGCGCAATAGCATGTAAGCCTAAAAGTATGTTATGGAAATGATCCTTGAATATCTTGCCTGATAATGAATATCCATCTTCTGTGAAGCCCAAAGAAACATTTCGCATCCGGGTGCTCACTGCTCTATCTCCGTGTTTTCTTTTTTGGGTAAGTAGACAACATCTTTACCCTCTATTTTGGGAAACAAGTTTCCGTTACTAATCTCATGTGCCTCTATATATGCAATAACGAAATCACATGCTTTATTATGGTTTCCAAGAGACTCTCCAACAGTGTGAGATCTCCATTGATGTTCATTGAGAGTGGCATAAAAAGGACTGTCCGCATCTACAAAAATCATAGTTTCAAAAAGAGCCCCTCTCTTTTCGCCATTGATAACTACGTCACCCATATAAGAACAATGTTCGATCATTAGAAAAACTGAGGAAACTCGAACTATTCCGTCGAGAAAACAAGTTTTTTTAATGATAGATGGGCATTTATCAGCGCGACCACCAGTATCAGCTATGGATTCTTCTACATCGAAGTTCTTTGCCCACCAATCACGATGTTTTTTTCGAGTTGTTTCTATTACTTTGTTGTCGGGAGTAAGTATCCAATAACGAAAATGAGACATTATTTAATTTCCACCTAGAAATTTACCACAAAAGTTGCAGCCATAGGCTAGGTTGTCGGTCCACAAATCAGAAGACCCACAATGATAGCATCTACCCGTGAAGTTTCCGACTGGTTCATTTTTTGGATTATTCTTGGTGAAGTCTTTGTGCTTTTCAGGCGGAACAGATTTTCGACCGTCGCATCTGCAAGTATGATAACCACACCGAAAACAACTCATTCTCTTTTCTCCTACTTGCGTATGGAATAACGTATCCTTCTAGAAATTTTCTGTATGTATTTTCTACCTACCGATTCAACAGTAGCGGATAGGCATTTTGCTTTTGGTCTCGCAAAGATTCTAAGCGGGGCATCTTTGGGTAGATAGAGTGGATGCTTTGGGAATCCATCCTTTGTTTTCCCAAGACAATACACTTTCTGTGTTTTGCTTAAGCGCGAGACAATAGCCTTTGCCCTTTCTTCATAACCTTCCACATTTGTTCCCCACGCCACGATCACAGCATCACATAAAGCGGCAGATGAATAGAGATAGGCGTCACATAGATCGCCTATACAATCAATGGCATCTTCATTGAGGGCCTTTGGGTCTGTTGAGCAAAAAGCAAATAGATTGCAAAGCATAAGACTTCCAAAGCCTTCACGCTTCGAAAAGCTCACTATTTGTCTGAGCGTTGGATCATCTTCTTCGCCACTAGCAGTGGACGGGTTGAGAGCTATCCAGAGGACTCTGGGTAGGCGACCGATAGCGCTATCCCATCGACGCAACAAAACCCACCTATATGCCCCGCACGAGCTAAATACGGCGTGTTTGTGATAGTAGGCTATGCCCTCTGTTGCAGGGATTATAGGAAGGTTTGCAAATAAGGGCCGCTGTTCCATGTGTGTACTCTGTTGTTATTTGCTCTTGAGGCTAAATATTTTCCTAAGCCAATTAGTAACATAAACCCACCAACTTGTTTTTGTCGGAACTGGTTCAACCTCAAGACAAGAACTTTCGCCAAAAGAAACCTCGATAACATTATCAAAAACTGAAAGAGTTCTTTCTCTCTTCCCAGATTTTTTCCAAGATAAATTTTTAGGAAGTCCCTCCACAGGCAAGATGTCTCCACGAGGAGTTTGAATGCATAGCCGACACCCTTCTTCTTGACGAAGAACAATGAACTCCATTACTGCACAGGAAGTGCCAATGAAGTCCGCATGATTCTTGAGGGTTGTCAGCTTTACGCAATCATCCATTTTCTGGATGGAATCTTTACCCATTATCAGTTTCATAGAACATACTCCAATGTTGAATTTTATAATCTTTAGAGTCTAAAGATTATTTTTACCATGAGCCGAAAACTGAACCAGATTCTTTCATACCAGGAAAGATCTAACGATATCTTCATACCTAGCAACGTTTCTGGATCGATCTGAAGAAGAAGATTCTCGGGTGAACCTATGTCTTGAGATAGTCCATCCGGCATAGGCTCATTCACAGGATTGTCTTCATCATCCTTGGATAACGATAAAAGAGATTTCTCTCTACCCACATCATCTTTATAAACAAAGTCGAGCAATTTTATATCAGTCTCTTCTTCTTGTCTAAAGAGATTTTCTATATCGGGATCTGGACCAGGAAGCTGGCGTATCTCCACAAAGGGTTGATTGGGACCAATCTCTCTTAGGTAGAATTTATATCCATTTTTTCTACGGTCGATAATGAAAAAGGCAAGCTCTGCCAAATTCATAAACATATCCCCCCAGTCTTTGTACGGACCATCTTGGAGGATCATGTTTAAGTTTCTTTCTGTTTCACTGTCTCTCTTGAAACTAATAGCCAGGATGTGGGTGATAGTATCATCGTCTCTTTGTTTTCGATTTATCATCATGGTCTGATTGAGCCCGGTCTAAAAATACTAAAAAGGTCGAAATGCAAGGAATCCAGAAGACGCACTCCCCCCTTTTTGGCGTGAAATAGAGAGAGCGAAGCGAGAGGCCGAGCAGAACTGATAAAAAACACTAAATTTTAAATTAGAATAATTAATCAGAAGAAGAGAATTGATGGGAGGGGAGATTAGAACTAGTTAAGAAATAAGGCAGGGATAATTTAAGTTAAGGATGACTTAAGGTGATTCTGACTTATGTGAGAAACTAGTTTTAGTGTTGTGTTTTCTCTTCTTGATTTCAGCTAGGCGTATGGGTTGATTGGTACAACCAATACAAGGCCAAAGGGGGTGTTGATCTGTTCGTGGTGCAGTGCAAAAAAAGAGGTACAGATCGGGTGCTGTGCTATCGGGATAGTTCGATAAGTTTTGAAGAGGTGTTGTCAGGAGCTTGTAGGATAGGATTTGGGGGGTAACTCCCGGAGGAGTTTCACGACCTATCGGAGAAGAAATGACCAAAGAAACTCAAAGACTGACAATCAGAGTGGGTGTCTTTTTAGGGATGGTGAGGTATGAGGGCGAACTTGTTTTGTGTCTAGTTCGTTATCATTCTCGTGTGTAATCGAAAAAAGAGCCACTTTGTTACTTGTTCCCTTATCTATGTAGCAACTCTTTGCAGAGTTGTGGTTTCCCCATAAGTGTGCAGTTTTTTTTACCAGAGGGCGTCTGCAGATACGTTCGTCCACAAGCAGGGTGGTTGTTCGGTGTCATGCGATCACATAACGCTCTAGAAGAGGTATTGGTGTTACTTTTGTTCGCACCGTGGTTTGGTTTTCTTCTGGAGGACAAAAGTTTATGTGATGTGGGTGACGGTGTGGTGTTGCCTGTTGGAGAATAACTGTTTGTTGTCTCTGGACCTCGGGGGGCAAGGGTCATTTTGTAGGAGGTACTGCAGAATCGGAGGGGTGGGCCTCTCAGTTGCCCATTATGCAATTGCCGTATAATTTTCCGCAGCGCTTCGCCAATGAAGTGTTGCTTTTGGAGAATCGTAGAGAAATGTGCAATTGGATAGTTGACTCCAATTTTGGCCACGCGGGTGGAGTCGTTGTCATTGCATGATTGGTGGGGGGTAGTGGGGATTAGGTGGTATTGTTGTTCAAGGTTAGAGTCGCAATGAAATACATTCGGTCCAAATCGAACGGTAGGGTCCTTCTCATCCGGGAGAGGATTTTTGCGAGAAGTGTTGTAGAGATTTGTATTCTTCATCATTTCTTTCTCATTGCAAGAGAGAAGTGGCTCTGCAAGGGAGTTTGCAGAGTTGAAGAAAACATTTGACATTTCTTGTCGATCTCCTTACTCTAATCTTGTTCGGGTAGTTTGTGCTTCCTTTCTTTACTCGGTTAGGTTTTGTACAAGCAACTAGAAAGAAGCTGCCATACTCTAGGGTGGCTTTTTTCGTTTAAGCCGGGGTCGCCCTATCCGAGGGGTGCTGATTTTTTTTGGGAAGCATCTACCAAACATAACAACAATGAGGACGACTCTAGATTGGGGATATGAGAAGCGTCAAGTTAATAAAACCATGGGTCTTTAGGGGTGTTTGATAAAACGGGGCTTTAGTGGGTGGTTATTTTAGCTTTAGTTGTTTGTGGCAGTGGTGTTTGAGGGTAGATGTTTTAGTGTTTGGGGTGATGTGATCTTTTAGAGATCGGTGGGGATTATTGTTTTTTGGGAGGAGTGTTCCTGCTCTTGTTGGTTTTTGGGTTGAATCTTTAGACTCTAAAGTTTTTTTATTTAGAAGTTAATGAAAGAGTTGTGTTTTTACTGATTTGAAAAAGACAAAAGGAGAATTTGTATGGATACGGTGAGTTTGGAAAATAGTCTTGAACAAATTTTATCTTTATTGGGTGAGCCAGATAAGGATGGTGCATTCATTTTTCATGTGGGTGTGTTGTGGGGAGAGATTCGAGAGAATTTTGGGGAGGAGTGGGATCGTGTAGTGGATGAGAAGATGATTGCGTTGCAGAAGCTATTTGGGTCCTTGAGAGAGAGTATGGGACTGACTGCGATGTTTGGTTCGGGTGGCGATAGAAAGGTGAAAGAAGCGTGGGCCGCAGGACTAGATAGTTTGGTTGATTGTTTCGAAGATCTTCTAGATGAACAACGTTACGGATAAAAGAGGCAAGGACGATGAAGAAAAGTGATAAAAAATCTTCGAACTACAATAGACATTCTTGGCGAGATAGGGTGAGGCGGGAGGAAAAGGATGTCTTTGGAGTTTATTGTTTAGATGGTGAGGATCTTGAACCCCAAGAGACTTTTGGTTCTTTTGGGGCGGCGTTGGATTATTTGATAAGTGAGATGTCTTGTGAGTTTCCATGGAATGATGCGCTATCGGTACATAGTGCGGTGGGCAACTCGTTGGATGAGTATTATAGGATATTTACGGATCAGGCATTTCTAAGAGAAAGGTTGGATGTTTGGGCGGTATTTTACTTGGATAGCGGGGCTTCTTTTACATATACAGTGGAGCTTTTGCCAAAATTTGAAGATGAAGGTGAGTGAAAAATGGAACATCAAACGATGTCTTGTATTGTTTTAGTGTTGGGTGTCGGAATGGTGTATTGGGGCTGGACGGGGAACAGTCTTTCGATGAGAGCTTTTTTCGGCTTATTGGGCGTTGGTGTTGTTTTAGCACTTGTGGGCCTTGTTTCCTTAGCAAAGTTTGGTGGGGTAAATGCTAAGACAACATTGGTGACTGTAAATCTGGTGTTTTCGGGTTGGGTTTTGTATTTGTGGTTAGATTCTCTAAATATGCCAAAAAGAGAGACGCACATGACTTTGGGTGGATGGTTGGATGGAACCGGCGTTTCTCTTCTTTTGAGATTGTTTTGGTCTATTGTTGCGGTTCTTTTCTGGATAGTGATTTCTTTTATGAAGTAGTTGTTTTTTTATATTAATTATTGATCTGGATAAGTCAAAAGGAGTTTAGTTATGAAAGAGAAATTTGAAGAGTTGCAAAGATTAGTTTCTTCATTACTGGATGGTGATAGTGTTCTTGAGGATGTGGAGGAGGCTCTACAGGAAGGGATAGACACACTTGAGGATATCACTAAGTGTTTGCAATTGTCGATGGATACAAAAGAATATTTTCATTTAGATGATGTTGTTCATCGCTTGGAGTATCGGCGCAAGCTTTTACTTCGAATTGGCTTTCGTGATCCAGCTCTTCTTTTTGAGGAACAAGAGCGTTTTGCAAATGAACATAAGCGGGAGAGTGACACGGTTTTCATAAGGTTTGAGAATCCTGGCGGGAAGGCTGAATTCATGGAATGGTTGCGGGGTTTAAAGGAAGGTGGAGAAGGGTATCCATTTGGAAATGATTTTACGACGGTAGAATTGGACAAGGACAACTTCAGTGTTCGTGTGAGTGAACTTTGGTCAGGATAGGTGAGTAGATGAGCAGAAGAATGATTATGGAAGAGTTATTAGAGCCTTGGTATGCCTTGACTCCAGCAGAGCGTGCGGAGAAAATTCGAGAAGGTTTGCGACGAGATTGGGCGACGGGAGGGGGTGGTCATTCTTGTTCTATTGAACGTGGGGTTCCGAGTGGAGAGGGAATTCCTTTCATTAAGTCATCTAAAGAAGAAACGGCGGTGGGTTGTGAGTAAAATATTCAAATGTGAGTGTGGTCTTGAGCGACGAACGCCAGATAGTACGGTTATGACAGGAGTGTGTAGTAGTTGTGGTGGGGGTGGGGCATCTGAGTTTCTACGGCATGTAGATGATGGAAATACGGGAAAAACGTCCGAGCCGCAAAGGTATCGTACTGCTGTTTCTCCTTATCCTTGTAGAGAGTGCCCTCGTGGAGCAATGCTTTGCACGAGACACGATATAAATTTAAGACCTGCAAGCACTGTTCATGAATGTGATGTTTGTGGGCTTGTGGATGAGCGAAGCAATCATCCTTCGTCTGATATGCCTCCTCGAGAGAATTTCCCAAAGGACCACAGATTTGTATTGGAGAACCCCGATCGTTTGGGTTTCATTATTGAGTCTCAGAAGTATCGAATAGCTCGTCTGTTGCAGAATAATTGGGTGGAAGCTTATCAGGAAGCATTAGGGGAAGAGTTAGAGGATACTCGACACTTTAGGGAGCTAACTCAATCAGAGAAAAAGCTGTGGTTTTCCTATTCTCGATTAATGATTGGTTCTATCAAAGAACTTCAGTTTGATCTGCTAACGGGACGAGAGCGCGATTTGTTACGTGAGTTGTTGGATTCCCGAGTTACAGATTTACGCGAAGAAGATGACGAAGCGAGTGGGTACATTGCGGATGACTTGGAGAATATTTACTCGAAACTGAATTTGTAAAATCTTTAGACTCTAAAGATTTATAAGTGGAGAAAGAGATGGAGATTAGACTTACGGCTAAAAAAGTTCCTGAGTTTGTGAATGTTACAACTTCTCCGGTGCAGGTAATACATGCTTTAAGGTCGGCATGGAAAGACGAAGTAAATCCTGGCTTTGATGTATGTGTTAGCGAGGAGGGGGGAGAAGTTTTAGTGTGGGCACACCGGAGAATTATGGATCTATCTTTTCCTGCCGAAAAACTAAAGCCTTTAACTGAGGATGAGTTGGAGATTTGGAGGTCTTTTGAAATCTTGGAGAGGACGTTTATCAATTTAGAAGCATCGGGGTCTTGAGTTACTTATTTAATGGGATAGTTCGTCGCCATCTTTCTCGAGAGTTGCGAATAGGTTGTGCACCACATCGTTTATCTAGAGACTTGGGAGGAACTTCAGATAAAAGCATTGCACATGTGGATACTATTAGCTTTCCGCAGACAGAAGAGATAATACCTGTGGGAGGTGTTATCAAAATAGGAAAGCATGAGATTATTGCAGACGCACCTGTTTACAGCGGGGATCCTGTTCCGGATAGATGTCCTAGTTGCACAGCATTGTTGTGGGAGCAGGCCATAGAAAGCAGAGTTCTGTGGTTTGTGCATAGGAACCAATACTGGATGCGCTGCAGTACAGCTTGTAGGTCGTATGTTTGTTCTGGAGAGGAAAAGAATTTTTATGTTTGGGGAAAGGAAGAGAAGCTTAGTTCTCGTATGTTTCGAGATGGGATTCTAAGGGATAGAGAAAGGCTCCTTTGTAAATCCCTACATGGGGAGCATGTTTACTTTATTTTATCGAAAGAGTGCGAGAGAGTGAAAATAGGCAGAAGTTCTAGATTGTATCAACGCTTGGGTTCTTTACGAGGTGACTCACCGACACCATTGTTCCTCGTTTTTTCTTTCATGGAGGGGATGCGGGGATGGACAGAAAAGAAGATCCACAAAGAGTTGGTTGTTCATCGTAGTCATGGTGAGTGGTTTGAAAGTAATGCTGCATTTGAATGGTTACTGGATACATTTCCTGAGTTTCAATGTGCGGTTATGTCCAAGATGTCTGGGTTGAGAATATAGATATGGTTGAGGTAGAAGAGATTGTTCCGGTTGAACCAAAAATAAAAACGGAATCAATCGAGGAAAATCCTTTGGGTTTTTTCAAGATCAATCATCGTGGGGAGTATGTAGATATTCCTCCTTTATTGAATCCCGGGGAAAGCTTTACTGTTAAGGACAGTTTAGGAAACGATGAGACTTGGGTACCAGAGATACCGAAGTCTCCATACATCTCCAACAATCAGAGCTTGTGGTGGATGTGCTTGTCCAATAAGAAAGGATATGCACGGACATTCAACATTGATGGTTGCAAGCAAACAACACATATACACATGGTGCTGTGTTGCTTGTCCGAGGAGCAGTTGTGGCTATGGGGTTGAGTATGTAGTGCGAAGCCAATATAGACATCCCAAACCAGCAGTTGTGAATATTGGAGGGCGTTGGTTTTATGATCAATCTTATCGTAGTTCTCTTGATATTACTTCAGAAACAAGAGTTTTGGGACGGTGCTATGGTTCGCAGGTGTATTTTGTTCTTGCGGAGGGTATAGGGCGTATCAAAATAGGAAGGTCTCGAGGCATGAAGTCCCGATTATCGAGTTTGCGCACCAATAGTCCTGCGAAGCTTAGTTTATTGTTCATGTTTCCTCATATGGCCAGGGGTTGGTCGGAGAAGAAGGTACATGATGATCTTGCATTTTGTCGGTCTCATGGAGAGTGGTTTAGATACCAAGACGTGAATGATTGGTTGGAGAGAAATTTTCCAGAATATAAATATTCGATTTTTTCTGGTTTGGTTCCGGACCCTCCTGGTAGAAGGAGGAGTATGAGGTAGTTATGGGAAAACTGGATGAGATAGAGTCGCTAACCGAAGAGACCATGCGCCAAGCAATGGAGCAAGAGATGGATTTCCTGGAAGAAGACCACAATCGTTCCTTTGAACAGGAGTTGGCGTTGGCTCATGATGTTGCAGAGTTGTTGGGGACAGGTGATGCAGTGGGGGTTATGCGTGGAGATTGGGCGGGGGGATATGGTCCTAGCATGTTATCTATAGGGCCATCCCCAGGTTACAGACCTCCATCAGATATCGTTACAGGTAAGTGTAAAAAGTGTGGTTGGGTTGGGAGGATGTTGAAAGAGAAGACAAAGCCATGCCGCTGTCACGGAGTTTCCACTATTTGGGATGGTGGTAGGGCTAGTGGTTGGGCTGGGGGTGAATGGCACAGAGAAGGTGAATGGTTTAAGGAAGGTGAGAAGTAAGCCATTAATCTATGTGGTCTTTTCCAATAGTGAACATAAGGATATAGAAAAATGAAGATGAAAAAAGAAGTAACTCCGCAAGCTTTGCATTTTTTATTAGCAGGAGCTAGAACCGGGGAGGATGTGGAAAACATTATAGCCGTGACAACAGAGGGAGGAATAGAGGCACAAGAGTCACGAGGACAAAGACAACAGGCAAGAATGCAGACATTGCCCAAGAAACATCTCTATGGTAGCTCGAGAAAACATTTCGAGAGTTTGGGGTTTGTTTTCAGTGATCGTTCTGATGATTTATTTATTGAGGTGGAATTTCCGGATGGTTGGTCAAAGGAAGCAATGGAAGGTAATTCTTATTGGTCGTATTTATTAGATGAACATGGACGAAGGAGAGCCATGATATTCTACAAAGCAGCTTTTTACGATAGATCCGCGCACATATCTCTCAGCCAGAGGTATGGATCGGAAAGATGTTATCCAGACTATGACGATGAAAGTGTAGAAGAAGAATTGCGGATGGATCGTTCTTTTTTGCGTGTTATGGATAGAGGAATTCCGGGGGAACCTGCAGGGGTAGAGATACATAGGATGCCTGAAACATCGAAGAATACGATTGTTGATTCGGGTGAGAAGATATGGGTTGCGCGGAATAGAGAGGATAAAGAGTTGAAAACTTGGTTATCTGAAAATTATCCAGACCATAAGAATCCACTTGCGTATTGGTAAAAAAAGGATGTTAAAAGATGGTTAAAGTTCGTGAAATGGATGATCTTTTTTGGGTTTGGGTTTCAACGCGTCCAAAAAAGATCATCCAGATGATTGCAGATTATCCACCAGATATTCTCTATCTCTTAAAAACAAGTAACCGTCGAGTTACTATCGAAGGTTATATGGAAGATGGCACCTTTCTTGTCTCTGTGTCAGGAGAATTCAATTGCGTTGCTTTTGATCGTCAGGTGTTTGGTGTTTTACCAGATGATTTAGAAGAATGTGATTTGCCTGAAGAAAAAGAAAAATTGGGTACGTTCTTAAAGACGGATAAGGAGGTTGAACAGTTTCTGGACCATGTGTGTAAAAAAGGTCACCCAGAAAAATAGAAAGTTCTGATTATTTATAGTTTTGTGTTTATATGGGTGTTGATTTTAGATAAACAGGAGAAAGGTAGATGCTTGATAGTTTTATGAATAATATAGAAGGTTTCATAACAATGTTGGTGGTGATTGTTATGGTTATTATGTCTGCATACGGCATAAAAAACATACTCATTGCATTTGATACGGAGATGGATGAAGTATCACGTCTACGATCGAGGCATAGAGCTTGGCTGTTGGGAGTTGGTATCTTTATTGGTTGTGTTGCCTTGATAGGGATGTTGCAGATAAGACCTGTTGATCCTGGTCCTTCGGTGGAAGAAGATGGGACTTACAAACAGAATCAGTCGGCTCCCCAAGAGATTCCTCTTCCGGAACTAAAGAAGGATGCGGTTAAGAGAAAGGATCCACTACTCAGAAAGATGGATAAGCCAACAAGCGAAGTGGACAAGGAGGTCAAACGAATCTTAAAGGAAGCTAATCGCAGAAAAAAACAAAAATAAGATTTAAAATCTTTAGGGAGATAGGCAAGATGAAGAGAAAAGAAAATATAAAATTCATGAAGTGGAGCTTGGTTTTTTTGTTCCTTTTGAGCTTTACAGCCTCTGGGTGCAAGTGTAGCCAAATGGTACCTCCGGGTTATCTGGGCATGGTGATGACGCGGTCGGGTTTAACGGGTAAAATCTTGCAACCCGGAAAGCACAATATGTATCAATGGGACAAGCTTGTTCTTGTTGAATTCAAGGAGGTAATGAGAGCAATTAAGTTGAATATTCTTTGCGCAGATGATTTAAATTTCAAGTTCTCTTTAAAAATCAGAGCGCGTCTAAAAGCAAAGAGTGGCAGAGAACTCATGGCAGTGTTTAATAGAAAAGGTACGAACAAAAAGAATGTTCTTACGTTTGAAGAATTATACAATACATATGTAAAGCCAACAGCGAAATCTATCGCGAGAGAGGTTGTCTCCAGTTATCAAACTGTGCAGATCAGAGAATCTCGTGCGGCGATACAAAAAGCAATACATAACAAGTTGAGAATTGCTTTGAAGGGGACTCCTATGGAAGTTCCTTTTGTGAGAGCTTCTAATTTTGATTATCCTGATGTGATTACAAGAGCGGTTGAGCGCCGGAGAGAGAAGGAGATCAAGCTCAAAGAGGAAAAAGCTCGACAAGCGATAGAATTATTAAAAATGCAGAATAGGAAGCGAATTGCTCTTCTGCGTCGTCAGGTTATTGCTTTGGAGGCAAAGGCACAATCGGAGAGAATTAAGATTATTGGGGCAGCCCTGACGAACAAATATTTACGGCTGCGTGAGCTAGATAATAATGAAATTCTCTACAAGAGAGTGGCTCCTGGGGACAAGGTAATTATTACAGGAGGGAATAGTCGGGGATTACTTCCTACTTTTGATTTGAGTCGGACAACGAGGCGAAAGCGCAGAAAGTCGAAAAAGAGATTGCGGAAAAGCCCCGCAATAAGTGTGGGCGGGAAAAGAATACGATGAGCATTGAGAACGAAGAAGTTTTTCGCAAAGAGGTGCCTCGAGGGAAATTTAAGGTTTCTTTATCGCCGAGGGGCAGGAGAGCGCTTTTTCTATCGTATTTTCTAAATGTGATGTTTCTAGCACTGGCGATATCACTGTCTTGGTTTAAGCAGGATTGGGCAGGGAACCTGATTGTATTGAACGCAGTATTTTTTGGCCTCGTGACATTTATATTGTGGCTAGGGCGTCTATGTGAGTCGGATGAGGCGAAAGAGGAATCGTTTGCGGAATATCGAAGAGAAAGATTGCTAGGGAATATACCGAGGGTCTGGGGGGCAAAACAAATATCGGTATCCTATGGGCTAATCATAGCCGCTGCAGGATATATTACTTGCTCAGTTTTTTGGTTTTTTTGGGTTTTCACTGCTTGGGCAATGGAGAGCGAAAGGAGGAAGAGGTTGCATCAGGAGATTTGGGATGCAACAAAAGAGGGTTGCTTTGCAGAGTATGTCCAAAAACATCGGGGAGATAAGGAATTAGGAACGGTTAGTATGACTATTTCAAGGGATTGATATTTATATCTTTATCTCGACAGTATAGTCTTTCTTCCTTCCTGGTAGGCAAGTCCTTACAAGATTTATTGTGGTAAAATCTGCAGTATGTCTTGACTAAAATTATTAAATTAGAAGAATGGTGAAGAGAAGATGAAAATAGGTGTTTCACATGGTTTTTCAGGTGTTTCTCTTGTAGATATGAGCGATGAGAATTCTCCTTTGTTAGATTTGAGGTTTAGCAATGAATTTGGAGACATACCAATACCGATAAGAGAGAGGATGCTCGATGGGGCAATTGCAGCGCTCTCAACGTCAGAGGCAATGGTTGTTTTGTTGGGTCGTGCGGGGGATCTTGAAGACACAGGGGAGGAGAATAAGGCTATTTTATATATTAGCCCAGAGGAAAAATCTTTAGACTCTAAAGATCCATCTTTGAACGCTTTTGATAGGATTTCTTGGATGGGGCTTCTCTTCTTGGTGAGCCGTTGTGACTTTTCGGAACCTTACTTGGGGATAGGTTTTGCGGAGACGATGAGGAGGGAGATTTATACAGCGATAAAAAGAAAGCGAGAATATAAGGAGCCACATTTGAAGAAAGTGGCAGACAAAGCAATGATGGAGGATATTTAGATGGCTCCTAATCATATCCAAAAAGGTTTGTATGTACATTCTGCAAGCGGGGATCTATATTGGGTCATCGGTTTGGGAACACATGAAATTACAGGTGAGATGTTGGTGATATACCATCCAGTATCCGATCCTTTGTTGATTTCTGCGCGGCCATTGGACAATTTCATTGAGCCGGTCGAAGTGGGGGATAGCGTTAAACCTCGTTTTGTGCGCTTTTGGAAGAAGCGATTCGAGGTAGTTTCAAAATAAGAGCAAGGAGATAGAGATGATGATAGTGAGTCCTTTTGAAAAATCGTTTGATCCCAAGAATGCTCCAGAGCCGAAAGAGGTTTCGCAGTATATTAGCCATTTGGTAGAGAGGGCTTTTATCAATGTTCTAGAGCCTCATACTGAAGAAAATATCGTGGGATATGTGTTGGAGCATGGCGATGATGCTTTGACGAGTAACTACCAGATGTCTGTGCGGATTCTCGTTGCAGAGAAAATTTCTACGAATTGGGTGGAGTCAAAAGAAGAGGGCGAGGATGAGGTTGTAAAGTCTCCAGAAGAGAGATTGACAGAGATGGTTTTTATCTTGGACATGAGTGGGAGCATGGCAGGGAAGGAGTCTGATGTTCTGGGTGGATTCAATACAATGATTCGAGATCAGAAGGAGGAGCCAGGGCGAGCCAGCGTGTCATTGATTTGCTTCGATAACGAATACTTGGAAAGATATCTGTGCAAACCAATTGCAGAGGTCGATGAGTTATCAAGTGAATTATATGCTCCACGAGGCTCCACAGCATTGTTGGATGCAGTGGGGTTGACGGTATCTTCAGTTCGGCAGCGGATGGATTTGTTGGATATTTCTGAGAGGCCCGATGATGTTGTGATTATAATCATGACGGATGGGGAGGAAAATTCTTCAAAAGAATGGAGGTTGGATCGAATTCAGGATCTTTTAAAGGAAGCTGAAGAACAAGATGGATGGGACGTTCTTTATGTGGGGGCTGGAAGAGAAGCTTTCAATGGTGGACGGAGTCTTGGCTTACAATCGGCTTCTGTTCTTTGTGTGAGTACGTCTGGTGATGGACAGCAGCATGCATATGGTTCGGTTTCTCGTGGTATTTCGAGGAAGCGTCGGAGCGCGGGGAGAACTAAGTCGGCATTCACGAGTGAGGACAGAACTGCGCAAGGGCATACGTTGGAAGATTCTTCTATCTTGCCAAAATAAAAAGGTGGATGGGGTAGACAATATCGTGCTTTAGAGAATAAGGCTCAAGCACTTTGCATTACCTCCGCTCTTGATAAATTCACTAAGGTCAACTTCATGGACGGAAAACCCTAGTTTGTGGAGTTGATTTTGTGTTTTTGGGCAATCTTTCTGCATAACGACATCTTTACCAATAACAACAGCATTGCATGCAAAGCGCATAGCTTCTTCTTCTGGAACTGGAATAAGGTCTATGTGTTTCCACATTTCCAGAATGCTTTCACCTGACATTGCTCCTGGGTAGTAGAGGGCGTGATCTTTATTGAGTGGGCAAAAGCATGTATCGAGGTGATAGAAACGTTTGTCGGTGAGTTGTATGTATATGTATTTTAGAAACGGAAACAATTTTTCTATTTCTGGGTATATAGAAAATTCACTTCGATGTCCAAAGCCACAAAATAGAATATCTCCTGCAAGGAGAGCATCACCCTGTCCTTCAAAATTGAATTGTGGAAAATCAAAGCATCCATAGAGATTGTTTTGAAACCAAGTGTGGAAGAAGTTTTCCTCGGGTTGTCTTTCAGCTTTTGCGAAGCAAGAGATAATGACTTCTTGTCCAAAGACAAACCCAGCATTGGCAGTGAAAACCATATCAGGAAGATGAGGGGCTGGGGGGATGATTGTAATTTCAGCACCGAGGCTTTCTAGTACTGTTCTCAATTGAGTCCATTGGTATTTTGCGAGTATTGCGTTTGGTTTGTTCTCTGTGTTCATCCATGGGTTAATTTGGTAGGAGACATCATAGTGGTCAGGGGGGCACATTAGAATACGAGGCATTTTTCTTTAGATCCTGAATGTTTTTGTTTGGTGTTGTTGTGAACAAAGGCGATGTGTGTTTATCGTAATTTCTGGGGTTGTTATGAGCAAAGAGTCGAAGAGTGTAGGCGGCTATATCGAAGAACGCAGTGATGCGAAGGATTTGCTTTTTTATAGTCCTTTGGACATAGAGCGAAGAGAACGCCAAATTGTTTTCAATCTCCCAAATGTTCTTTCTTTTTTTCAAGAAAATCCGGATGCAAAAACATGTTCTTTTCAAATTCGCCAGAGCAGATATAGAGAAACCGTTACTGTTGAGAATCCTTTATACAAAGAGAGAAGATTGTTGTTTTTGAATTTATTGAGGGTTCGTCGTTCTCAGCTTTCTGGTGTTGTATCCAAACAAGCGAGTGTTTTAGAATTGGCTCTTTTTGAGGACAAAAATAGATGAGTAGTGATTCCCTTATGTCGATGAGAGAATTGGTGGAGAAGGCTTCCGGTGAATGGGGCCTGAACTGTGGCCCAGGCGCATTGCTGGCTGTGACAGGACTTACGCCTGAGCAACTGCGTCCTTTTTTGGGAGACTTTGAAGAGAAGAGATATACGAGTCCAACGTTAATGATGCAGACGTTGGCGAGGCTTCAACTTCCGTATCGCATTGTCTATAAAGCAAGGTCAGATGTGTCAGAAGAGGAGGGAGTGTCTGGGGAGATTGTTTACCCATCTTTTGGTTTGGTAAGAGTGCAGTGGGGTGGAAGATGGACAAACGAAGGGGCTCCTGTCCGAGTAAGGTATCGACACAGCCATTGGATTGCGGTTTGGGACAGGAGCGATGGGGAGGATCCAGATAATTCTCGGAGTGTTTTTGATGTTAATCATGTGTTTGGGGACAGAGGATTTCTTCCAATGGAGTTTTGGTCGAGAAAAGTGGTTCCTTGTCTTTTGGAATATGTTAGCGGTGCTTCTGGAGCATGGTGGCCAACACATTGTTGGGAGATAGACAGGAATAACGACGTTTTGTCTAAAGTTTTATCTGGAGATTTAGTGGCATGAGTAGCAAGGCGGATACGAATAATAGAACATCTGTAACGATGGTTTCAGATCTCGTAATGCCGAGTGGGAAGACTTGGCGTGAAGAAAACCTGGAGTTGATACACAATATTCCTCTGGGAACACTGGTCGAAGTAAAATATAATGAGTGGTTTGGAGATGGGGCTTGTGAAAAGGTTCATGCTCGTTTGTATGTTACGAAACATACTCGCGATTGTGATGGTGAACCTCTTTATGTATTAAGTCCTCGAGGGGTGAGATTAGGTTGTTCTAAGTGTCGATCTTCTATAGTTGAGTCGTCCATAAATAATGATCGTGGGCCATTTGCAGAAAGTTCACTCAGAGTAGTGGATGTGGATGAGGGTATTTTGCGGGGTGATAGATCTGATGACTTTGTTTGGTCAGAAGAAGAACGCCGACAATTTTCAGAAGAATAAGGAGATTTTTGTATGAATATAAGTGATCTGAAATCAGTGCTTGTGGGCCTTGTGAGAAATTGGGATCGTGAGGATGAAAGCTCTTTCAATCTTTGGACATATCTCCCTTCCCATGCTTCAGCAGAAAAGCATTTTGGAGATTATGCCAGTGAGAAGCAGCCGTTTCTGAGCGATCTTATGGAGGAGTCACGCTTATTGGTAGTTCTTCTTTTTGGTGGAAAGCTTCTTAAAAGTTCATTCATCTATTGGTTTTATTGTTCATTGGAATATGTTGAAAATACGGTAGATGACGAAGATATCTATGAGTTTCTTCGAGAGTGGTTTCAAGAAAAGGGGTTTATCTTGCAAGAGGATGGCGCGGGAATCGAAATCAAGGTATCACTAGCAAGAATGGAAACCGATGGTTCACTAGACTCATAGGCGGGATAGTTCGCAGATGAGTCTTTCACTAAGAAAATGATTGTTCAAAATCTTTAGAGTCTAAAGATTTTTCAAAGAGGAGTGGAGAAGATGTTTATCTATGGATTTTTGATGTGCGCGGTTTTGGTGGGAGCAGGTTATATGCTATGGCCTGCTATTGATCGGAAGTTTTTGAAAAAACGGAGAGAACTTACTCGGAGGGAGTCTTATGATCAGATATCTAAGGCCATTCTGAGGGCCTATAATGAACTAGGTGGGCCAGATGGCTTCTCTACGGTTTGGGAGACGAACTGCGACGGTATGGGGCGCAGTCTGCGTATTACCGCAACACTTTTGCCTGCGATTAATCCCCTTGATGAGCATGTGATTGATCCCCTCGATGACGAGGAAGAAGATGCTCCTATTATAGAGACATCGGAGGAAGGCACGGAAGCGGAAAGTGAAACCGAAGATTCGCCCCCATCCACAAAACGAGGTGGTCGCAAAAAGAAAAAAGAGAACAAGGAGTCGGAGACGTCATGAAGTCTATTCGTATTTCATGTAAAAATGGAACGTCTTTTAGATCAACACTCTTTTCTTTTTACAGGTCTCGGAGATCGGGAGAATGGAAGTTGGTTTTATTCGATGAAGAGAAGAATCAAATGCGATACATCCATCTTTCTGATATTGTTCATGGCTTGGAGCAAATTAGTTTGCAGTGAATAAGAGGTCTTTGTTTTGAGCGACAGAAAAGAGAATGAAACTAGTTATCTGCAGAGAGTTTCCTATATTTGCAGGAAACATGGAATACTTCATCAAGAAACAACACAAACTGAAGCACCGGGTACTTACAAGAAAACATCTTGGGATCCAAGAGTTTCCATGAGTCTTCGAATGGATGGAAAAGAGATCCATGCTACACCTGGATTTTGTTTCTATTGTATCAGTGAAAAGATGTCAGAAATGTTTGATCCAGTGGAAATCCAAACAGAGACTCTAACGATGAGCCCTACTCCGGCTGAAAGAAGTCTTGGGGAATTAGAGAGCCGAGGGAACAGTAAAAAGAAGAGTTCCGACGAAGAAGAGGGCGACGAAGAAGATGCTGATGGTGCGATGCATATTGGCAACAATAAGGATTGGTTACCTTCGTGATTTCGTGTAAATGCTTTGGGTATATATGCATACGAAGTTCTTGTCTTTTAGAAGAATTGTGTTTATTCTTTTATTAGCAGTGAGTGAGTTTTTCTTGTTTCCGGACTCACTTGTTCCCTGACGATGGTGTGGTAGCTATCGTGGGTCGGGGATCTAACCAGGAACCACGCATCTTTTCATCGATAAGAGGTTCTTAAATGCGCCAATACACATCTGGATACGTGTAGCGTAGTTCATACTGTTGATCTGGGGTAAAAGACCCGATTATGTAGGTCCCCGTCAGGGGCATTGCCGCGATATTATATTGCGGTTTTTTTATGGGGTTCGCAGTTTCACAGGACAAATAATGTGGCCAGCAATGCATCGTGTTTCGTTTGGATCTATGGAGTCGCCACTGGAAGAAATGAATTCCTTGGGCAAGGTTTTAGTGGATTTGCCTCTGGGTGAGTTGTTGTCTGGATCTAAAGACTTGTATTATTTTGAGCGCGTCAATGCCTACATCACTTTGTTTTTTTCAGATTCACTTAGCGAACAATTTTTATCAGAAGTAGCGGAGTATCCGACGGCTTATCGGATCCCCGATCTCTCGCATATGGAAGATCCTGGAACATGGCTTGGCAGAAAAAGAATAAGCAGATCTGGAAAGATTGTTAGGGCGGTTGTTGGGCGATATCGTTATCGGCAAATGACTGGATATCGTTTAGAAAGGGAGCGAGGGAGATTTAACAAAAGTCGAGCATTTGAATTGGTTCTTAGCAAGGGTCTTTGTTTAGGTTTTTATATTTCGAGAGACATGGTGGAGTTTTGTAGGAGGGCGGCTCGGTTTGGATTGCTTTCTTTGTGGGAAATATACAATATCGCGTGTGTCATTAGTAAATGTTCGAAGCCAAAAATAAATGCGCGTTTGCCCTATTTTCTTTCTTCCGCAGCAGCCTACATAATGGATTCTTTTATGGGGGATAGAGAAAGTGCAAACCTTCAGTCATGGGCTGAGATGTATAGCGGAGCACTGTTTAGTGGAACATAAAATCTTTAGGATCTAAAGATTATGCTAGAAATCAGAATGAAGTATGAAAGAAATTGGGTCACTCAGCTTCTTGGAGATGTTCATTATTTAATAGAGTGTGTCATGGGGGAGGAGGTACCTAAGCAGGAGCCTTATTTGGTTCTTCGGGATTTATGTACAAAGGTACGGTCGGGTTCTCGACTTCGTGGACTTGAGTTACTTAAGTCCCATATCCCGGTAGAAGTAGTATATTTCTCGGGTTTGGAGAAATATACTGCGGAGTGGTGGATAGGTTTATTGAGATTATCACATGCGAATCCAATAATGGGTGACTATTACCTTGTATTGGTGGGTTGGCGAAACAATAAGGGAACATGGGCAGCGTGTCGTGAAATTTTTTCAAATCTGGACGGGGCGAAGTCTTTTTTTGAAAGAAAGCTCCATGAAAAAATTGATGATCGTGGGTATAAAGAAAAGGTGTTTTTTGATGATTTGAAAATTAGAGATTCGGAGAGTGATGAGTTGCCAGATTTACACTTACCGCCTCTCCCGTTAATTTCCTGGCAAGAAGATGTGGACCGGGGTAGTGATGATTCTTTAGTAGGAGGTAAGGTGCCTCTGCCTTTAGTCCCTGTAAAAGGAACATCTATAGATTTAGATCCCAAGACATCGCACCCCATGGCAGCTTTTGGTCGTAGCTTGACAGAGGGGCTAACTACACCTGCGGAGAGAGATTCAAACGCAGTCCCGGCAATAGTGTTGGCGATGTTGACAGATGAGCAAATAGAGGAGTTGGGGATAGATGAGAATGGGAATGTTTCTCCTGATAGGTTCTCGGAGAACAAGGGTGAGACGGGATTGCGTCGAAAGACATTGGATCTAAAAGAAGAGTTACTGAATATGGAAGATGAAGCGGAGTGGTAGTATGAGTACAATAACGTTACCGACAAATATTCACATAACAAACACCAATGACGGTGGTTTCCTCTTAGAAGTAGATATTCCTCCTGAGCTTCACGAAATGTTTGTGAGATCTCTAAATACTTGGTATGGAGGTTGGAATGCAGAACTCTTTACAGATGAAGAGTTTGCAGAGCGGCTAAAACAAGACGCCGATGAGCAGAGAGCGGCAAGAACTCAACTCCCCGATACATCTCTTTCTTGGTACCTACATGTGAAAAGAGACGGTCGGGTGAGTGTATGTACGGGTGAATTCAGATAAATCAAAGGGGATTTTGATGAATGACTTTTTTTTGTGTATTTTTTTGTTCCATTTTTTTTAGTTTTGGGCGTATTTATAGGGGTGATCACAAAGACGATCGGTTTTTTTTCTGGAGAATCCTAGAGAATAGCGAACTTTGGAAGAGGCGATACGTTGAGAGATTATAGGTTCTTTGATTTTTCAATAGTGTGCTTGATACAGCCTAATTTTGCTTACATGCAAATAGCCTAATTGGTAAAGGCAACTGGCTCATAACCAGTACTTTGCAGGTTCAAGTCCTGCTTTGTGTTCCAAAACAGCAGATTAACTCGTATCGGGTACATGTTTCTTTGAGAATTGAATAGAGATACGTTTTTCTTGTCTTATTAGGAAGGTTGGCTTACAGCAAAACATCTGATGAGACAAGAGTTTCTGGGGAGTTGGCCTAATTGGTAAAGGCACTTGTATTGGGTACAAGCTTTCAGCTTTCAGATTGCAAACTCGAGAGGCGACAGTCTTTTATTCTTGCTTATCTTACACGCATAAATGTGGGTTCGAATCCTACACTCCCCACCGATACTTTTAGCATCCTAATTTTGCTTACATGCGCGAATAGCTCAAATGGTCGAGCGTTTGACTGATAATCAGAAGGTTGCAGGTTCAAGTCCTGCTTTGCACAACAAAAACAGCAGATTAACTCGCTAAGAGTATCTACTTTCGAATGGCGGGAGATGATCATAGGCTTTGATCACCGGGCTGTAAACCCGGCTGCATTAGCAGTCTCAGGATATAAACTCGAGTCCTCTTCCGGGGGATTCATTCTTATTTTCCTTACACGCAAATTAGGTTCGATTCCTAATCCCGCCACTATGCGATCACACAGATGTTCAAGGGATGTGAAAGTCCTGGCTTCTCGGACAGCGCGTTCGAGGTTACGGGGTTGATGTGTCTCACACCGAGGCCAGTTTGTGTAAAGACATTCTATCGTAACTAGAGTGTTGTTCGTATAACAATTGCAGGGATGGTCGAGTGGTCTAAGACACTTGTGTTGAAAACAAGCAGTTTGGTAACAAACGCCGTTCAGATCGTAAACTCGGGTCGTGCAAGTTACCCTGGACGATCCATTCTTATGTATTTTACAAGCAAACGATTGGCATTTTGCAATAAGCTAGATATCTGTCGTAACAAAACTCGTAGGTTCGAATCCTACTCCCTGCACTAAGCACCGCAGACGAAGACACTGAACATATTTTTTTGACTCCCATGAGTCATTAATGTTTTTTGGAGAAATTGTCAGGCTTTTTCAAACAAATTTTTGTTTGTGGTGTTTTTCAAATTTGGAGCGTAGCATTCTGAAATTGCTTACATGCGTATAGCTCAGTTGGCAGAGCTTTTCCCTATTAAGGAAATGGACGTGGGTTCAAGTCCCACTTCGCAAACAAAAAAACAGCAACTCAACTCGCTATGTTCCAAATACTTTTCTTGAAGAATCTTTAGAGTCTAAAGATTCTTACATATAACAATTTTAAAGTGTAGTATCCTGAATTTGCTTACATGCATAGCTCAATTAGATAGAGCGTCAGAATATGGATCTGAAGGTTACGGGCGCAATTCCCGTTGCAAAAAAAAACAGCAGTTCAACTCACTATGCTTTAAATCTCATTTTTACTCCGGTGTTCCGCCAGACCTTGGAGAGGGGGTGTTTTGTTGACGCCTGACGCCCTTTTAAAGGGGATACTTAGCCGTGATGGGATAAAGAAGAAGCGGTAAACCTATCTTGAGAGTAGAAGCTAGGGTATAGACACCTAGAGAGGTTGTGGGGGCTTCCAGTATATTCTGACCCGAATGTTTGGAAGAACGCAGCTTCCAGAAAGCTCGAAAGGGTAAAGATCTTTCAAACGGGTGCAAAGCCCGTTTCTTTCTTCTGAAAGTTTATAAGAAAAGCTACAGGACGCTATAGTGACTGCAACTGCTAACGCAACGTAAACGTTCAACGTTTAAACAACAGTGGGGTGAAAGTCCTTACAGGGCATGCGTAGAATAAAGATAGAAGGTCAGTAGATTAGTATTATGAGCAAGTAGGGACGCGGAGTATTTGGGTGGTAGCTCAGAGGCAGAGCGCGGGAAAACGTTTACGTTGCTTAAATCCCGGAGCGCGGGTTCGAATCCTGCCCATCCTTATACAGAAGCGTTTCTTTAGCGGAGTGGCGCAGTTGCGGTAAGCGCGGTGGGCTCATATCCCACAGGTCAAGGGTTCAACTCCCTTCTCCGCTTTTTATTCTTATGATATTCGTTTTGCTCTTTTCGCATGGAGTGGGATGGATGAACTATTTTTATAGTTTGAATGAACCACGTCATAAGAATATTTAAATGAATAGCTCAGCTTGGTTAGAGCATTCGGTTAATAATCGAAAGGTCGTAGGTTCGAATCCTGTCGCTGGCTTTTGTGGGAGGTGATAGTATGGATGCACGAGGATTTCATTTGGATGTGGACCAAAAGAGCTTCTTTGAAGATGTGTTGCCTTCTTCGGTTGCTCGTTCATTATGTGATGACTTGGTGGAGATATGGAGCAGTGCGACGGGAGAGCCGTCAAGTAATCTTGTTGTGCAAAAATCGATAGACCTGTTGGATCTGATGTGTCGGCATCCGGGCCTTGCTTTGTATGAGATACTGGCATTGGTGGAAGATTACGTTGTTGGCGATAGTGAACTGAATGAGTCAGCTCATAGATTCGTACTGACTTGGTTTATAGGTAGGGTTAAGATCCGGATGGACGAGGCCGAAATGATGCTCCCTATATGGTGGGATGCTCCGTCTGATGACCCAGGGAAGAGTATGTACTTGTATTGATTGTTTCGTGGGAGGTGTTCCTCGCAGCGGACTGTGAATCCGCCGACATGTGTTGCGAGGTGGGCGTCGAGAGGTTTAAATCCTACTTCATCTATTTTTTCAAGCAGGACGGTTTTGGTGTCCAGGGATTAAATGTGCGCGCATTGTCCCGAAAGGTTCGACCCCTTTTGCTTGAGCTAAAGAGAAATTCTCCCGCGTTGGTCTAGTGGTTATGGCACCGGTCTGTCGAATCGGAAAGAGGAGTTCGATTCTCCTACGCGGGGCTATTTTTTACTGGGGTTGCGCGATAATGCTTGTTGGCATTATGCTTCTTTTGGTTTCTGGGGCTATAGCTCAATTGGGAGAGCGCTAGGTTTGCAACCTGGAGGTCGTCGGTTCGACCCCGACTAGTTCCACTAGTTTTTTTTGCCCCGATAGCTCAATTGGCAGAGCAGTAGTTTTGTAAACTACAGGTTCTCGGTTCGATTCCGGGTTGGGGCTTTTTAGAATGATTGGGATCGAGTATCGAGCTAGGTTCCAATAAAATCGAAGGGCATGGGTCGCCACCTCAAACAACTTCGACATAACCTCGTTGGGCGTTGTGAGGTTTCTTTTCTGACAGGGAAGTGTTCAGGATGGGATTTCCTGGGCCTTGGAATCCTACCCCTAAGTAACCATGGCAATGTTTAGGGATGGTAGATTTAAGAATATAAAACGAGACTTAGCGGTCAAAAGTGATTGAATCTTAGCGCGGGGTCAAACCCGTCCAGATGTGTGCATGTTAATGTGACCACAATAACCTGTTGGTTTCTTCTCTATCTGTGGCGCAGTCCGGTAGCGTACTGGTTTTGGATACCAGTGGTCGTAGGTTCAAATCCTACCAGATAGACTTCTCCTCCTTTACAGTCAATGGTAGACGGCATGCAGTATGCAGTATGCGGGTGGTAGGTTCGAGTCCTCTAGGGGGGGGGAGAAGATTTGCCTCCGTAGCTCATCTGGATAGAGCGTCAGATTTCTACTCTGAGTGTAGTGGGTTCGAGTCCTACCGGGGGTATTTTTTTACTTAAAGTGCTTTTCTCCTATAGCTCAGCTTGGTCAGAGCAATTGACTGTTAATCAATGGGTCGGAGGTTCAAATCCTCCTGGGAGAGCTTTTGTTCTGCATCGGGTTGGTGCCGTAATTTATCAAGAATTCTGACGGATTTTGATGAGTCGGTTTACGGTTCTCGGAAGAAGATCTTTTGGGACAGAACAAAAACATGGCCTTGTCGTTCACGGTAGGTTAGTTAGGACGCCAGCCTTTCAAGCTGAAGAACCGGGTTCGACCCCCGGTGGGGCCATTTTCTTTAAGGACCTATAGCTCAATTGGTTAGAGCTTCCGGCTCATAACCGGATGGTTTCTGGTTCGATCCCAGATGGGTCCATTTTTTTTGCGGGAATGGTCTAATGGTAAGACGGAGGCATTTCCAGCCTTTCAGTGCAATTTCAGATCATAAACTCGAGAGGCATTTGTCTTTCATTCTTGTGTATCTTACAAGCGCGTTTCAGATGTTGGTTCGATTCCAGCTTCCCGCTCTATTTTACTGAATCTAGTATTCGGTGTTTTTCTTGTGCCAGATCCTCGCTCCTTCCTGGTTGATTCTCTAGCAGGGTTATAGATTGATTTTGCGAAATGAGAACAAGGATCGCCACCCCCTGGTCTTTGTCCAGCGCTTGGGGGTGAGGGGATGGCTCCTTTTTTGTCGGAATGGTGGAATCAGGTAGACACGCTTGACTTAAAATCAAGTACTCGAAGAGTGTGTGGGTTCAATTCCCACTTCCGACATATTTTCTTTAGAGTCTAAAGATTTTTCTTATTATTGACCCTTCTAGGAAAAGGATTGGACTCCAAAGAATTTTTTCTTGCGTATCTCTATTCATATTCTCGATAAGCATGGCCCTGTACTTTTATGTGCGGGGCCATTTTTTTTGGCAAATAGGAGAAGAGTGAATGGTACAACAAGTCGTTCCGGATATGGAGCAAAGATTGGAGAGTCTTGGTCCTGCAGAGAGGATCTTGAATCACATGTTGGAGTATGTGGATCACCTTTTCCACAATCGTATTGGTATGGTTGTGGAGGATGCCAGAACCCGAATTGGCGTTCGGTGGCATCACGTCTCATACGAAGAAAAAGATGGACAGAAGGAGGTCATTCGCCTCGACAAAGTTGGAAAGAAGACAACGCGAACCCCTGTGGGTATTTGGGGTGAAGACGATCTTATTCGAAAAGATGGTGTTGTCGTGGGCCGTTATCAGCCTGCGGGAATCTTCAAAGAGGTCGCGGTTTACATCTATCGAAACATCGCAGAGATTTGGGCGATGGATCAAGACTTCGTGGCACGCTGGGCTTCGTATGTGTTTTCGCAAGATCACCGTGATATGAAGGTGATTGTTGCAGCATTTATGTTGGTTCAGTCAGATCGTAGAGGAGATCCTATCCGGAGTGAAGAAACGGGCGAGATTCTTTTCTACGATGAAGACTATCGCGATATTGGTGAGGCGATGTGCCTTATTCGGCGTCGGGGTTCTGACTTGGGGCCTCGCGAGATTGAACGGATGTTTGATGTTTTGCGGCTTCCTGCAATCGCGGCGATTAACCGGGAATTGGGTTTCACTTCTTCTCCCACAAGAAAGGCAAAGGGTCGCCTACCTTCGGTCGTTCGCAGATGGCTTGGGTTTAGAGAGAGAAATCGTCCTCTCTTGGATGGGATTGTCCGGGCAAGCATGAAGAGAACGGTGTGGCGTTTGTGTCAATACTCTAACTACAAACCTGCGGGTGAAGAATTCTTCCAGGTTCTGGGCTACAAGCAGAAGCAACGGGACGACGGTCGAAGAAAGATAGCTCTTGATATCGAGATGCCGCAGGCAGAGTCGTGGGAGGGTTTGTCGGAGAGTGACATCTGCCAGAAGATATCGGATGAGCGTCTTTCCTTGAAGTATGTGGTAGGGAAGCTTCCATCTTCTGTGGGTATGACGCCAGCAGTTGTTGCAGCATCCATGATGCATGGCGGAATGTCGGCAAAAGAAATTCTCATCGCTTCTCCCACTCTTGAGGCTTTGGGACTCCTGGATGTTCCAGAGATCAAGGCAAAGCATGCAGAGGCGTTGGCGCAGGTGGCCAAGAGAGCCGAGGACCAACGTGCAGCAAATATTGCGATGCGTATGCGCAAAAAAGAGAACGTGCAAGCTTTGGAGCAAGTGAGCGAAGCAGTTGTGGCGAAGAAGGTTGAAAAATCTTTGGAAGACTTCATGCTTTATCTTGTCATCGACAGGTCTATTTCAATGCGAGGTTCCTTGGAGAGGGGTAAACAAATGCTGCTCCAGATGCTTCCTGGCATTTTGCAGGTGGGAATGGATAAAATCAAAGTTTCCACATTCAATACAGACGGGAAGGAGATTAGGTTCCGCCATGCTTCTGCAGAGGGGGTTGAGCATGCTTTTCGGAGTGAAAAGGCAAGTGGAGGTACTGCTTATGCAGAGGGCGTTCGGGTTCTCAATGGGTATCCTCCCAAAGATCACGAAGAATCCATTATCTTCTTTGTTGGTGATCAGGAGGACAGAAACACAGACGGTCTTGTTCGGGCCATTAATCTTTCGGGACTGCGCCCTGCAGCGTTTGGTTTGATTGAAGTTCTGAGTCCCACACAAATGAGAGATACGAGGCGTCCACGGATTGTGGAGGCAACGGCTGCTCGTTTGGGTATTCCGTGTTTCATGATTGAAGAAGACACCTTCAGTGATCCCTATGCGCTTCCTCGGACGTTACAACGTTTGATCGAGTCGACTCCGGTTACGGAACAAGTCACAGCGAGTCGTGCTTCGGTTGGTAGGGGACGTCGGAAGTCTTTGATTGAGAAAATTTTAGAGACAGATCTTCTTCGAAAGCCTGGATGGGCGATGGGATAGTTTCTGTGTCGATAGGGGGGTGTTATAAAGAGAGTGACTTGCTCCAAGTCACTCTCTTTATGTTTTTGAAGGAGTTTTTATGAAAACGAAGAATATTGGTCGTGCAAAGAAATGGTCTCGTGTACATGTGGTCGTTTTGGTTGTGGGAGTAGCACTGTCAGTCTTGCTGATAGGTGTGTCATCAATTCTTTGGTTGAAAGTAAAAAAAGTGGCTTGGGGTATTTCGTTGCTTTTGACTGGAGGGTTCACAATGGGAATGTCTATTTATGGATATTTTCAATTACGGGAAATGTATAATTGGAGTGAGTTGTATTGGAATACGAAGGTACCATCGTATAAAAGAAAAGGTACGGGATGGAAGAAGCTTTTGACGCATTGGTATGGACTTTTGGGTTTTGTGTGGTCTCTGCCAGTGTCTTTGCCATATGCCCTATATGTTTTCTTTTTTGTTTTATTGGGACAATATAGGTTTGTAAGAAGATACGGTTGGACGCTAGAATTTGAAACGGTGTACAATAGCTGGGTACACAAGAAATATTGGGAAGGGAAGTGGTCTGGAGCCAATGGTGGGGCTATAACGGTGTATAGTCATTTGTATGTGAATAATGAAGATACACAGGACCATGAACGACGACACGCTTGGCAGGTTTTTTGTTTTGGTTTCTATGGGGTTTTTATTTATGCGATCCATTCTATTTATTTATATGCATCGGGAAAAGATGGATACAGGGATGTCTTTTTAGAAGAAGAGGCTCGCAGAGCGGAACATTTAGATCACTAGAAAGTTGCGATGGATTGTGCTTTCTTACCTGACAGGAGTCGATATGGTTTGGCAGGCATTATTGAAACCAGAGGTGGGGCAAGAACGTTTTGTGGCTCCTTGGTTTGGGCAGAAACAAATTTTATCACCAAAGGGCAGATGTTTTTCTCTAAAGGGAAGGCGTCATCGGGAGCATGGATGGTATTTTTTTGAAATCACTAAGCCCAAGATAGTGAGGTGTGTGTTGGGCGAGGAGGCGTCTGCACCAGATGGTTGGGGGGAGAGCGAAAGAAGGGTCCAGGGATACGCTGTAGGGGATAGGTTGATTCTGGATAGTATTGGCTTTGTAAATGATCCTTCTAAAATCATTGAGCATTCGAGGTCGGTTTATTTTTTGGATCCGGGTTTAGATCGTTTTTCCAGAGTATCTGCAGTGGAATACGAGAGCGGAGATTTGTTATTTTATCAGCAAGAGTTTCCTTTGGGTCCTGAGTCTTTGGCATTGGATGCTTTTTTGGATGGAAGAGAAGATTTGAGTGGGATAAAAGAAGTTACTCCTGCATTGCATTTTTCTTTTCTGTTTGAGCGGTGGGTTCAGGAGGAGCAGAGGGCAAGGATTCGAATTCTAGAGGAACATCGTCTAGAGCAAGAGCGCCTTTTGCGTGAAGCGGAGATGAGGGCGGAGATAGAGCGCTCAGTGGGCGATGGGGCGTCTAGAAGGGCGATGGCCTTGGTAGATTTTGAGGCGGCAGCAGGGGCGGCTTTGCGGCTTTCTGGGGCAGAACTGTTAGATGTGAGAGATGGCTATCGGGGGGAGAAAACAATTCGTTTTCGTTATAGGGAGAGGCGCTTTTGTTCGGTTATCAACGGTACTACTTTGGAAGTTATAGATTCTGGCATTTGTTTGGTGGGGAATGATCGATTATTTACGTTAGAAAGCCTTCCCAGTGTTATTGGAATGGCTATGGATGAAGGAGTTCTTCACGTTTTTCGTCGGGTAGATGATTATTATGGATATGGCGATGATGATTAGAGAATAAGTGGGAGTTATTGTTTCTTTTTTCTTTTACCTAAAAATCAAAAAATCTTTAGAGTCTAAAGATTTTTTGCAAGGAATAGTCATGTCATTTTTAGAAACTGCGGTTGTTATTGGCAAAAATGGGGATCCCCTCTATTGGCATGAACCTTTGGGGAGGACTTCCGTCTATATCCCCGATTCCCAAAATTTGTGGGATGTTCTTTGGGAAAACAGGGACGATCTTTTGGGTGTTGCACACACACATCCAGGGAATGGGAAGCCAGTTCCTTCTCCAATAGATTTGGACACATTCTATGGGTGTGAACTAGGTCTAGGCTTCGGGCTGGCATGGTGGATAGCAACAGAGGATGAATTTCAAGAATTTAGACTTGTTCATTTTGATAGGAAGGTGGTTTTTCCGGGGTTGGATGAGTCTAAAGCAGAAAAATTTATTTGTTCGCCCACATCATGGATGGATTCTTCTGGTCTTTGTTATTCTACTTCGTTGTTTGAACTGTGTAAATTGGGGCCTGATAAGCGGGTACCTGATTGGGTACATGAATTGCGTAGCAGGTCTGGCTACGAAGGAGATTAAAAAACGATGACAACAGCATTGGTTACTACGATTCGAGATGATCAAGCAAAATTGAACATCACATGGGAAGGGCAAAACGGAGAACTTCCTGACGCGGTCCCTGCAAGCTCGAGCGACGAAGAGGTCAAAAGGTTCGCAGAGGAAGCCGTGCGAGGGGGAGACGTTCCGGGTATTTCGGCAGATCCCAATGCGGACTTTTCGAGCTTTGTCGTTCGTCGGTATGAACCGGAGGCGAGGGTTCCATATCTTCGGTTTTTCTTGCAACCCAAAACTCAGTTTGGGATTGCTCCAAAATGGTAGCGCATCCAGGAGAAATGACGGCAAGGGATCGCTTCTACAGTGATAGGTTAGAGAAAACCTTTTTCATTATAGAAGCGACTTCCTTTGAGCAGCACACTCTTTGGCAGAACCACCACTACTACCCAACTCTCTCGCTAGATTATAGAGGATTTCGAGAGGAGTCTGTTTCGTGGGATAGTCTGTCTGGGATAATTATAACGATAGGGCACTTGGGGGAAAAGCTAGTTGCTATTTCTTTATCGTGGGTTATGGTTAATGGAGTGCCTGTTCTGTTTTGGTGTCCTAGCTCGAAAGTGGTTTGCTATGACTTGATAGAGAAGTGGTTCTCTGAGAATTGTGTACCAGAACGATGGGGTAATGGTACGCGAAGGTCGTATACGGATGCGAACAACTTCAGTCATTGTAGAATTGCAATTAAAGAATATAAGGATGGCGAACACAGCAATCCTTATAAATATCCATTTGACTTTCCGATACATTCACCACCAAAGGAAATCGATCTGAAAGATTTGGAAGCTTTTGATTTAGCAAAGCGACAGAAGGATCTGGATGTTTGTTGCAGATCTTGTGGTCGAAGTGATATCCGCCTCTATCGAAGCTATGGGGGATTTCGGCGAACCGAAGAAGATAGATGCAACGAGCATCTGGAGGAGGTCTGTTCGGGTGAGGATTTTAGGGGGTGGTATGTTCCTCTTATAGTCGATGATGCGGGGAATGCATGGGGATATACTTCAGTTCCGCAAAATGCTATAGATGCTTTCTATGGTTTAGAAGATTTTACACAGGAAAAACCATATTGGTGTGGTCCTGGTGAAAGATCTGATGGGATTTCGGGTTGGTCTAATCGGTCATTGGCTTAGGGATATGATTATTGTAGATTCCTTACAAAATGATCCGACAAATGTTATTTTTTTAGACATGGATGGCGTTCTCAATAATAGAGATTTTTTAACAGAATCATTTCTAAGATGGAAGAGAGATAAAAAGAAGGGAATTGTTAAAGACTGGGGAATTGGTGAGGGGTTTTTGTATTTGATTTGCGAACAACTGGTAGAGCGACTGAATCGAATAACATTGGCCACAGATGCAAAGTTAGTAATGTCTTCTTCTTGGCGTTATTCGTGGTATGAAGACTTTGAGGGACTTCAAGATTTATTCAAAAATGCAGGGATTCAAGGTGAGTTAATAGGGATGACGCCTTTGGGAGTGTCTGGAGGGGATTCGCGAGGAAAACAGATACAACGATGGTTGGATGAAAATCTTAAAAATTCTAAAGGGTGGCAAATAAATAGATTTATCATTTTGGATGATAGTTCTGATATGGAGCATTTGATGTCGTTCTTGGTGAGGACAAGCTTGCATGGCCCCATGGGAGGTTTGCAAGACAAACATGTAAAAAAAGCAATCTCTCAATTATTAGGATAATAAGAATATTGTTTTTTTTGAATCCAATGGAGTTGTTATGCCTTTTGGTAAACTTATTCCTGAAATGGAGACGTATTTAGCGAATCTATGTGCAGGACGTCATGTGTGGGATTTAGGTGCAGGTGATTGCATAAGGTCCTTGGGTTTGTATAACTTGGGTGCATCAAGGGTTACAGCGGTTGATAAGGCTTTTCTTAAGGGGGAGTTGGGAAATCCATCTGTTGCAGAAGGTCTTCCGGATCTATACAGAGATGATTGGTTTTCTGCGATTGCTTGTTATTTCGAAGATCTTTTTTCAGGAAATCATATTCCTAGAGATGGAATTGATATTGCCTTTGTTTCTTGGCCAGTTGACAAGCGGAGTATGTCGGGTTTAGTCAAAGTGTTGGAAGCATCTGATGTTATTGTTTATTTGGGCAAAAATACAGATGGAACTCAGTGTGGCAATGCGGAGTTGTTTCGGTATTTACTCCATAGAGAAATATTAGTGCATATTCCTTGTGAGATAAACACATTGATTGTGTACGGAGATGTGAGGATGTGTAGAAGGGAGAGAATTCTTTTCGAGGAGTATTGTGCTTTTTATCATGGCTTAGTCTCTTATGATTCTGGCTATGCGCAATTGAATCAGGATATGTTGTATTGGTTAAATTTTGGGTCTTAAGGGGAAAGAAACGTGTCAAAGAAAATAGTTATTGTGGGTGGCGGTGCTCTGGGTTCTCATCTATTGTTTGGCTTGAGGGCACAATTGTTTACTCGTAGTGGCGAAGGACTGTCTGTATGTGTTGTTGACTTTGATGTTGTTGAGCAAAAGAACCTTTGGTCTCAATTGCATACTAAGATGTCTATTCGAAAACGAAAATCACAAGCTTTGCAGCAGGCTATGAATGGTCTTTTTGGGATTCGTATCGAAAGCAACACGAATCGTCTAGAAGAGAATAACAAAGAGGTTATTTTGAATGATGCATTCTTGATTGTGGATTGTGTTGATAATGCAGCGACACGAATACTTATTCAAGAGTACGCAAGGGAGAAAAATATTGCGTGTCTCCATGGCGCACTTGCGGCGGGTGGGATTTTTGGAAGCGTCCATTGGAATGAGAGGTTTGTAGTGGATGAAGATCCAGAAGAAGAGCAAGCGACGTGCGAGGATGGAGCCTTTCTACCATTCATACAATTCACATCTGCTTTGATGGCAGGAACCATTCAGGAGTTCTTGGAGAGTGGGAAAAAGAGAAGCTTTAATCTATTTCCTTGGAATGTTTTAGAAATATAGGGGTTGTGACTTCTTAGAACATATATAATTGTTATCTTAATAATGGGAAGGGGAGATCTTTAGAGTCTAAAGATCTCCCCTTCCCATTATTACAAAGTAATCACGGATTTATATTTTGGAGGATTATTCTTATGCAGGCATTGGTTGAGATAGACTCTGTTTTTTCGCGAGTGTTTTGCTTAGATGAAAAAGGTCAAAAAATAAGTCTAAATCGATGGATAGAGCTATTTAGGGATGCAGTCTTGTCTGCTACATCGTATATGTCGTCTGGGTATCAATTCTCAGATAATTATAGAAATGGAACATGGGATGGTCGGATTAGGTTACAGAAAACCTTGTCAGGAAGAATTGGTTATTCGTTTCCAACAGGTTTAGTTGGCCATGTCGTACAAATGCTGCAGATGTCGAACATTGCCATTAATTACTTGGATTGCAGATCGAAGCCCGTGCCTCATTGTGAGCCATTGCATGAACTAGCAGGGTTTACTCTTCGTTCTTATCAAAATCGCATGATTTCCTCTATCCTGGAGCAACCTGAGAGTATTTACTCGATAGGAGAGGAGTGGGGAGAATATCTTTACGACGGAACGGGAATAAAAACACCACTACGAGTATCGGGACTGGGAATATGGTGTGCTGCGACGGGGGGCGGGAAGACATTAACGGTTGCAGGATTAATAGGTCGTCTTGCAGCTAAGACCCTCTTTGTTGTTTATGGAAATAATCTTGTTCTGCAGACCTATAGACGTTTTGAAGAAGCTTTTTCTAATTGGCTTATAACAAATGATTTAACTATGGGCCTGGGAATAGAGGGTAATCTGGACGAGGGCTTTATAACGGTAGCTGGAATAAGCACACTATCGTCTATATTAGAGAGATGTGACAAAACAATCAGTCGGGTAAAGAAAACGATTGGGGACCTGCTAAAAGAGGGAAAACTCTCGACTACGGCTAAAAACTTACTTCGTGAATATTTATCGGTTTATACGAAGGTTTCAAAATCAACTCGACTTTTGGAGATAGCACAAGAACTACATGATTTGGGTGCAGTATCAGAAAAGGTCTCAAATATTCTTGGTCAGTTCCCTGTGAATTACAGGAATGCTTTGGGTGCCAGGACGGAGTTGATAGAATACTTAAAAACAGTGGAACTCTTGGTATATGATGAAGCCCATGGAGCAGGAAGCAAGATGGGTTATGGTTTTTGTCAAGAGTGTCCTGCGTATTATCGTTTGGCGATGTCTGCAACACCTTTGGATCGTTCAGACGAAGCAAACTTGAAGGTCGTGGCGTCTTTTGGTGATTTATTGGTGAATGTAACTAGTAAAGAGTTGCGGGATGCAGGCGTTCTTCCCCCGGCAGAAATATTTTTGCTTACGGTGCTTGGAGAGGTTGAGGGGAAATGGCCTGGAGCCTACACAGACGGTATTGTGAACTATGAGGATAGAAATTCGTGGGTTTTTGATGTTCTGGCGATAGAAAGATCTTTAGGTATGCGGTGTTTGGTCCTTTTTGATCGAATCGAACACGGAGAAAATTTGGGTGATGGAATGGAAGCGGGTAGAGGCTCTCTGCATGGAGACACAGGTAGTTTTATTATTCTAGATGGTGATTCAAGTTTGGATGAGAGAGAAGAGGGCATTGATTTATTTAAGAGTGGGGAAATTGATGTTCTTTTTGCGTCTAAGATTTTCAAGCAAGGGATTGATCTTCCGGAAATTGATGTTTTAATTGTGGCATCTGGAGGAAAGGGGAAGATTCCGGTTCTACAAGGTTTGGGGAGGGGGTTACGTGGCACGAGATTGAGAGTGTATGATTTTTCAGACTTTCAGCACAAAATCCTTGCAAGGCACTCACTAACAAGGCATAAAATCTATGAGTCTCAAGGATGTTATAGTATTAAATACATTCAAACGTTGAATGAGTTGCGTCAGGTGCTATTAGAGAAGGAAGAAGGAGAAACAAATGACGTCGTCGATAGCGGTACCAATTCCGGAACAAGTCAAGAAGAAAGAGGAGAAGGAGGGGGACAAGGTTCCTTTGGATTCTAATTTGGAAAATTCAGATACATTGTCAAAGAATCCTGTGACGAAATCGAGTGGATTGGGAGACATTTCTGCAGAGTTAGAGCAGCTTTTGGAAGATCACGGGGAAGCTACTAATCATGCTTTAGAATCGCTTATCGGTAGTGAATTGTCGACTGTTTTTTCTGTTCTTGAAAAAGGTTATTTAGAGAATGGATTTGGTGGATTATTGGTCGTTCCCCGTGATGTAGCACAGCATGTTTCTTTTGCATGGACGCGACTTTTACAAGCGATGAAGGAGAGAGGGGAATACGGGGGAAGTGTAGAGGGTAACGCTTTTATTTGTCGGATGATGCCGGATGGGAGCCTTTTCTTAAAGGCTGTGCCTATGCCTGAAGGGCTTGTTTTTTGTTCAACTCCTTTTGCACCTCCTGTGCAACAATTAGGTGGATTACCTAAATTGCCATCGCAATCTGGTCCGGTCCCCCAGAATTTTCGTTTTGATGGAAATGAAAATCTTGAGAATGTTGAACCATTGCAAACAAATTTGGTTCCACTTCCAAGCCAAGAAAATTCGCAAGACAAAAAAGCTGCGAGTGCTTCTGGGGTAAAAAGAAGGTCTATTATACTTAGTAATAATGGCGATGTTGTTGTTGACTAATTGATATTTTAGAGTTCTGGTAAGATAATCAAAATGCGTCTTAAGTATATAGTTTATAACTTGTTTTTATAAGGAGATATTTGATGTCTGACTGGTCTGAGAGCGCCTTTGCATCTACAGCTTTTCTTTGGGTAGAGACAGATACACAAAGTCTATTGAATTCAGATAAAGTTGAGGAGTCTTGGCTCGGAGTGTCAATACCGGAGAAATTTGACGGAATATTTCGATCGTGGTGTCGAACGCTTTCTATGGCAGATTATCGTTTTGTGGGGTCTTTGAATTTTTGGTTATTTGCTCCCAGTATGCGTAAGGATCTGTTGGAGCGTTTTATCGGGTATGGTCTTGTTCTCGAGGAAAAGAAACCTGCTCGTCTGGGTGGGCCAAGGTGGGGAGGTGGAGGTGGAGGGGATTCTTTTTCTCCACAGGGTCCATCACCATCAGGTGGCGGGGATAAACTTGAGGGTCAAACGACAAAAACTTTTGCATCTGAATATTTAGAGGCATGTGAGATTTTGGGTTTGTCTCCGCATGCTCCTGAAGAAGTGGTGAAAGCAGCGTTTCGAGCTTTACAAAGAAAGCATCATCCTGATAAACAATTAACTGATGGACGGTCTCCTTCTGGCATAGATGCAGAGGCAAAGCGAATCAACTCTGCGATGGATATGATTAAGCAGCACCGTTCCTGGTAATTATATATTCTTTCGAAAATTAGTTGTTTACATGGGTTGTGTGGGGTTTACACATGGGATCTCGAAGTGCGTTGGGTGATGCTCCGGTGCCTCTTTCCTTGATTTTGCGCGAGAAACAAGAGAAAAGAAAAAAACGAAGAGATAGAAGACGTCGGACAAGTATCGCTCTATCATCCACAGATAAAGAAGAAATTATAAGGGGGGTGTGTAGTGGGCGTTTTGCTCCTGTGGGGGGTATAAAACAACAAACAGCACGTGCAGCAGATGAGATGGCCTCTTTATGCGCGGAGTTACATGCAGAATATTACGGGAGCAGGGTGTCTGACTGGCAATCGCGTCTACAACAGAACAAAGGCCACCTGGGTTGCTGTAGTAGAGCAGCGGCTCAAGCGGATATGCTGGGAGTGTGTTATCGAGATTATTTACGAGCGCAATTTTATTGGATCAATGATTATTTTTCTCGACCACCGAGATATTCGGAGATAGCAAGTCCCGGAGCGATAGTTCGTTACGAGAAGTGGAAGATTGTCAAAGAGGATGGACAGGCACCACCTATGGTTGTTCATCCTGCGATTATGGGAAATATTGATCCACGAGATCAGTTAGATAGTGATGTCATCGAATATGAAAAAATTGTATTGGAGCGTATGGTTCGTCAGTGGGGTAGTGAGGAGGAGGTCTGGAGAATGTTTGGTTCTCCTGAAGATACAGAAGTATTTTCAAGTGTTTTTAAGAAAACTAGAGAAGTTTGGCGTTCCATGTATGGTAAAGATCTTTAGACTCTAAAGATCTTTGTTAGGGATTTTTTATAAATGAAGAGTAAACTACCTCAGCCCCCATTGCCACAGCCTCCTCCGTCATTAGAGGCAACAGCCCACTCTCTTCCTCTTGTTCCTTTGTCGCCTCATTCAGTACCTCCGGAGATGCCTGTTTTTATATCGGCGAATATTCCGGGGTCTGGTAATTCCTTGCCTGTACCGAGCGGAGGAACGGATGGAATGGTTGGTGGGGCGCAACTGGCTAGGAATTCGGTTCACCATTTCCCAACACAGCCAGTGGTGGATACCCCATCGCTTAGAGTCGCACCGACATTGCCAGAAAATGTTTGGGCAGAGCCAAAAGCTACAGCGAGTGTTTTGGATAAGTATCCTTTTCATAGTGAGGTTCAAGATGATATTTTGCGGCTTATGGCAACGAAAAAGCATTTTTCTCGAGCAGCTTTAGATTGGGTTAGACCTGGATATTTCGAAGGCGACGAGCGTCGAGCATTAGCAGCGACAATGTTAGACTTTTTTAAAGATTATGGATTTCCTCCAACCGAAGGGCAGATGTTCACAGAGTTGCAGCGGAGAGGGCAGCTTAGTGGTGAACTGAAGGAGAACTTAGAATCTTTAGTGGATAGTGTTTATCGTATTCCTCCAACAACACCAGACTATACTGTGGAGGTAGTATCAGAGTTTGCAGAAACCCAGGCTTGGATTTCTGCAGTGTTACGTGCAGGCCCTCTCATCCGGCAAAGAAAATTTTCAGAGATGAAAAAAATAATGCGGGAAGCAGAGAATATTGGAGGGGTTCTTGAGACGGGCGGGACTTGGTTTTTTGAGGAAACCGAAGAGCGATCCCGACGCAGGAACGATGAAGTGCATATTGCTTCTCGTATTATTCCGACAGGTGTTCCAGACCTGGATAGAATCATACGTTATGGTGGACCTGCTAAGGGAGAAGTAGGAATAGTAGTAGCCAGTACGGGCAAAGGCAAGTGCTTACGAGAAGACACTTGGCTGAGTGTGCCGGGAGGTTACAAACGTCTAGGAGACTTAATAAGAGAAGATATTGGATTGGAAGATTTAGAAACAATATCTGAGGGATGGCATCAATTCAACAACCGACCGTTAGTATTTGATGCCAATGGTATTTGTCGTGAAATTGATAAATTCTATGCTAATGGAAACAAGATTTCTTATTCGGTGACAATGAGGGACGGGATGTCCTTAGTTGGAAGCTCGGAACATCCATTACTTGTAGTGAGGGATGGTATCTGGACATGGATAACCATGTCCGAAATAAAAGAGGGAGATGTTGTTGCTTCTTTGCGTGATTCAAAACCTTTTGGTTTGAATTATGATAACGAGGTTTCGAATAATTTTAGCTTGGGTGGTGATTGGAATATTAGAAAGGGAAAGGAGAAGTTTACTCCTTTGCAGCGGTGGCCGACTAAAGGAAGTTCGGAACTGGCGGAATGGGTGTCCTTGTTGCTTGCAGAAGGTTATTATAATGCACCTCCAACGGCTCCCTATAGATTATCGTTTACAAATAAAGAAGATGTTCTGATAGATCGTTTTATATATCTATCACGAGAGTTATTTTCTTTGAATCTTCGGTCAGTTGCATCGGAGGATGGGAGTAAGGTTGTAATAATCGATAGCAAAGCTCTTGTTCGATATCTTTGTCTAATTGATATTCCTCCCGGACGATCAGCGGACAAGAGAGTACCTGCTTGGATTATGGACGGAGGGGAGGCAATACGGCGATCTTTTGTTTCAACTTTTTTTACGTGTGAATCGCATGTAAGAGATGACTTTTCGATAGAAATCTCGTCCGCGTCATCAGAAATGATAGAGCAGATACATCTGTTGCTTCTTTCTGATGGTATTTACTGTCGCTCGTTTGCAAAGCGTGGAACTGCGACAAATGGTCTAGATTTAGAACGTTTATATTTTCGTTTAATTGTTATGGGGAAAGAAAATCTAAGAAAATATAAGCAAATTGGCTTCATGTCGGGGAGCAATAAGTTTTTTGCTTTCCAAAAAGCATTACAAGCTCCAACATTTCCAAAAAGCTTAACGAATTTTAGAGATAAAATACATGGAGCACCATCGATATTAAGATCCATCAAGAAAAGAATACAAGAGATGGATTCAACTCCAGGAGGGAGAATAAGGAGAGGGCTTGGATTATCGAATCGTCTAGGAAAGCGTATCAGTAATAATTTCAGAGCATCTATAGATCGGAATAGTGTTTCTTATGATTTCTGTTTGGAAATACTATCTGGATGCTCCAAAATTGAAGATGAGAAACTTCAAGGTTTATTGCAGGAGTTGAGATTATTAATTCGGTATAGAATGATTGAAGTTATAGATGTGCAAAGGACTCGGTGCTTTACCTATGACATAGAGGTCCCAGATTCTCATCATTTTATTGCCAATTCCTTTGTTTCACACAATTCGATCGCCCTTGGTCAGTTTGCTAGGAGAGGGGTCTGGGAAGGTGAAAATGTAGCTATTTTCTCTGGTGAGATGTCAGAAGAGAAATTCTCAGATCGTCTTGACGCAGCCTTCACAGGTTTGCGTATGAACGAGATTGGAAACGAAGAAGAGTTCCTTTCTCGCATGGAGATATTGCGCACACGTTTCAAGAAAAAGCTTTGGATTCGAAGGTTTCCAACAAAAGGTGCATCTATTGGGGATTTGAGAGCGTCGTTAGAGTCCATGAGGAGGGAAGGTTGGACTCCGGGTATGATTATTTTGGACTATGCAGCCTTAGTTAAGCCAGAGGTATCGAGAGATCAGAGGCATACCGAGATTCAGGAGATCCTTCAGGCTTTTAGGGGATTGTGTATTGATTTCGACGCAGTGGGTTGGACTGCACTTCAAGCATCTCGCCAAGGTGAGAAAGCATATATTATTAAGGGTGATCATGTTGCAACGTCTTGGGATAGTTTGGGGGATGCAGATTATATTTTCTCCATCAACATGACGGATGATGAGAAAGTCGCAAACCAGTTGCGTTTGTATATTATCAAAAACAGAGATGGGGATATGTCACGGATCACGATTGGTCCCTTGCAATCGGATTATGCGAGGATGTGTTTTGTTAAGATTTGATTTCGTGCAGCGTGTGCGTCTACAGTTCTTTTATTGGTAATTGAAATTGAAATTTCTTTAGACTCTAAAGAAATAACAAACAAAGAGGATTTTAGGATGAGTAAAGATGTGAGAATAATGGAAATAGACTACAAGCTCCCGTATCGAATGGAGCTTAGCTTTTTGAATCCTTCTTCTACACAATGGATTCTTGATAAGATGGCGTTTATTAAGAAAAGTTTGCGCAGTTTAGGAGGAGGCTTAGATCCAATTCCTGTAGGAAAGAAGCCGTGGAATATTCGCAGAGTTGGGAA
>Ga0080013_1000731_pt1 | contig 45559 bp, 36 predicted proteins | sample ETNvirenome_6_85_FD_69236 | JGI IMG/M metagenome (GOLD analysis project Ga0080013, IMG submission 69236) | Marine viral communities from the Pacific Ocean - ETNP_6_85 (SPADES assembly) (version 2) | ecosystem: Environmental > Aquatic > Marine > Oceanic | place: Pacific Ocean | collected 2013-06-19
TCAGGCTTGTAACCCAGCTTTCCCCAAGAACAGCCTGTCACTAGCTCGCTAACAATATCTTCGTGAATATTTACGTGATTCATAATTTATCCTTTATAAAGGTTTCTATCTTATTTAGGTAAGGTACGCCATCCCAAAAATAATTTTTAAAATGTGTTGAATATATTTAAGTTACTCTAGTCCCAGGATATGAAACTATAATTGTTCCTGTTCCTTCAAGTCCAGTTGATCCTTTTGGAGGGTCCTGTCCTAGTAATGGCTTGATCGTAACTATAAAGTTTGATGGGCCAAGGAAATTCTGTTTTGGCGGCACACTGCTAGAGTATGTATGCGGAGGTAACCCAGTTAAAGCACCTCTGACACCTAAAATATTACCCTGCGCGTCTGTCCACCATCTTAATCCTGGACCTAGCGTGGACGGAGGAACCTTATTAGGAGGCGAAGTAGGATAAGTCTTAGAGAGTACTTCTATAGGGGCTCTCCAAGTATCTGGTGCATGTTCAGGAAGATCAGCCCCTGCTTTTACTTTATTACTTTTTACTAATGGATGACTGGACGAGTAGTTTTTCCACATTTTCTTGGTGCCTTCTTCGTATATTGGCGTAATAGCTGTAAAGCGATACTTTTTTTCAGCACCACCACTACCAGGAACAAATATTCTATGTTGTGTAAAAACATCTATTGTATAAGAATATGGAAAGTTAATGCCGGGTGCGGCAGTAACAATGACCGAGCCAACTACGTACCCCACGGTTTCTCCAGGGCCTAATGGCAATCCTGGAGTTCCTCCCCCATCGCAAAAAACCCTGGTAGCCCCATTGTCTGCTGCGTCTCCACAAGATATCCCATCTCCATCTCTGTGTACACCTATGTTCCCAATCTTTACCTTAGAACTAGCTCCTTGGGCTTTAGGATTTACATGAGGATGCTTATGCTGGTCATGTCCGCATGAGTGACCCTTATATGAATCTCCTTTAACAAGTATTAGATGTTTACCACTATCTGTCCCTTGAGCAAAAACTTTTTTATTCACAGTTTCAGCAGGAGACATGGAGGGCCATAAAGGACAATGCCCACTGTGGCTTTGTGATTTATCTAAAAGTCGCACAACTTTAGGCATAGTAAACTAATATCCCCCCGATCCTCTACCAGTAGTTCCGAACCCAGTAGCTATACTCATGGTAGAGTCTATTTCTGCATCCCCTCCTACAGTATAAGAATAATGTTCAGGATAGGAAGTAGGATTTCTTCTATTTGATTGTTCTAAAATAATAGTATCAGAAATATCTTCATCCTTCGTACTTAAGATTCCAGTTTCATTTGATGGTTCTCTTCCTAACACGTTTCTAATTTTTACTCCTCTCCAATCTCCCTTTACGAGGGAAGTATAGAATTCAGGAGGTGCTTCTATAAATAATTGTGCCATTTGTTTTGCTGTTAATCTTCTAAAGATATCCCACCACGTAAGACCGTCTAAATTATATTTAGCTTTGAGAGTATCCTCTATTAATCTAACCACTTGTCCCATAGCCGTTCTCTCTATCGAACCAGAAGGACTTGAGCTATAAACACCATCACTATAATAAGAATTATCATAAATTATACTATCTTCATTAAAAGTGTACACAATAGATTCAGTATCTGGATTAGCTTTTTCTACTAAACCAACATAGTAAGTTCCTAATTTATCAAATACTGCACTGATATCTAGTGGAATATCGGGGATATCACTATCTCTCACATCAATTGAGGGGACGATGTGTAATTTTCTAACTACATCAGTTTCAAAAGATGTGAGATTCGACCTAGTTTCAAAAAAACTATTTCCTTGCCCAGGAGCTAAGATAATCCCAAACGGTATGTTACGAGTCAACCTATCATCATGGTAATCAACGGGATGTGAAGTAAAGGATTTAAAAGAAATATCATTTAATTCTATATCTATTTTTTCTGATTCTACAGCATAATTAAAAAACGGATCTCTAAAATCCACATTAACCTTAGTTATTGATATTCCATGATCTCTAACCCACGCTGAAACATTAGCGTCAGCGAGAAGCTCATACCTCCCATAAGTTTTAACAATTAAGGGATTGTCACTTTCTTTATCCTCTACTGAAGATAACGCAAGTTTAAAAACTCTAGGCTTAACATGATTAATAGAACTGGTAAAGTTAGTATCAAATTCAGATTGTTCATCTTTTGAGGATACTGACAAAAGAAATCCACTTTCTTCTTCAAACAAATCTAATGCGGCCTCTCTAGTGTCGCGCCCTATAAAAAATGTAGAACTTAGTGATGAACTAGTTTCCAAAGGAATTTTAGTTCCATCGGATTGAGTGATTTCAAAATAGTATCCTCCCCCTTCTCCCAACGGGACAGCTACCCTATCCGAACTATCAATTCCATCTATCCCAAAATTATTAACTATTACCCCTATACCATCATTCTGTAACTCTATTGAACTAGGAGGAGTTGCCTCTAAATCTATTGGTATAACAGCATTTATATCTTCATTTAAAAATTTTAATCTCTTCGCCTTTAGATTATCTATACGAGTGTGTTGAGTAGGATCCGCAGATATAGCCCCATCAGCTATCATACCTAATGCTGCTCTTTCTGCTAAAGATGCTGAATCAGCATCTTCATATACTACTTTCTCATTATTACTTTGGATATTGGCTAAACTAACATAATTATCTAAATTAAATTCATTTAATCTATTTGTCATTAACAATATATAAATTGCATTAAGAAATGAATCTCTACCTATGGGTCTTCCCGCTACATCAGTAATTGAATCAAATAGATCTAATAATTCTTCTCTTATACTAACTTCTAAACTTTCTTTCGTAACTTGCGAAAAAGGAAATTCTTTCCATGGGGCAGTAGTTGTTACGGCAGTCATTACATAAAGAATTTCTGGGGTAATCTCCTCTTTAAAAATGTCCCTGTACTGTCCGTTTGCAACAAAGTTAAAAATATTCCTCGGCTCATGAGAGAAGATATTAAAATCTTCATGATAAAGTCCACTTGCAGAAACATTAGATTTATTAGATTCAACTTCTAAACTAATTTTCTTGACACTTCTAAAATTACCTTTAATTGCGGAAGAAAATCCAGGACCCCCTCTTGCGCTTCCCGTACACGGATTATCATAATTTATACATTTTCCATCACAGTCACTATCGTTATACTGACAATTAACATCCTTTAAAGACTCTGTAATTTGAGCAGGCCATCCAAGTGCTACAGTTGTACCGTTGTCGCAAGTTGCCGGATTCTTCTCATCACACCCATGAAAAGCGTATGCACTTTGTACATCCAAAACAAATTGTTTCTGGGTTGCGTTGCTGAGTCCCCCCTTGCTATCACACTCATAGCAACCTTGGTTCTTTGCTGCTTCCTTTTTACTGGCAATACATTTTGACTCAAATTGCGTAAGACAAGCAAATTTATGGGGCTTGCAACCTTCTTTACACAATTCTAGTGAAGCGTACGCACAATCTGATTCAGACCCTGTACATTTCTTGCACTCAGGAACTCCCCCTCCAGATGAGTACTCGCATCTCCAACCAGGATCTGAAGGACCTCCCCTCCCACACTCATCATCCTCACATGGAGATTGTACACAATCAGATAAATGTTTAAAGGCGCAATCAAATTGAAACTTTTTAGGAGAACATTCTTCGCATTTTCTACTAATAACAGGTGGCGAATTTGGGCAATCCTTTGTTCCTGTTACGCACTTCCAGCCACAAATGTAGCAAGGAGCCTCCCCAAATCCAGATGCCTTGCAAGCTGCTTCACTCTTGTAAACTCTGCCGTGCTTCCTGCCTTGAGTCTCCCAAATTCTCACACACTCTCTGCTAGATGCGTTTTCGCATGCTGTATATGTTTGAGAATCGCATAAACTATCACAAACACAAGTCCACTCTACCGTGTATGGTGGTATTATAATGGGTGGCCCTCCGATACATGGACCTCCTCCCCTTTTTCCGCAACGACTGCCACCTCCACCACCACCTCCGAGATTAGAGGTTCGTGGAGGCCATCTAATTCTTCGCTCTCCAGGCTTAAATTCCCCGCAGTTGAATCTGGGGGATGCCATTACACTAAATCAATCCAGTTAGTCCCGTGTTTAAGGTTTTGCCTGTGTCCTGCCCACTCAGTTTTATCAGGAAGCCCAATAACCTCATATGTCACAGTAGGGTAAAGTGCAACCCCGCAAGCTCCCTCTCCAGGGAACCCTTCCTCGCCATGGCGGCCATTATGTCCCCCGCTTTCCCAGAATATATTATTAGTTTGAACTACAAATCCAGCAAAGTGCTCTGAATGCGCTCTATAGTAATAAGGAGTTCTCGATGCGGAATTACGATTTTGGTATCGGGCCGTAAAATGACCGGAACCGCCTTCGCTACCAGCCTTGTAAGCATTCGGGAAGATATCTGCCCCTGTCCAGTGAGCGTATATTGTAAAGTGCCACCCCCCATCTCGTCCCCCAGTCATATCTTTACTAACTGATATCCCAGCTGACCCAGCCGCCTGATCGTTCTGCATGGACGAAACTCTATTGGTAAGTGGTTGGCAATGTTCAAATTTACAATTAACCTGAAAATCTTTTACCCAATCAGGCACATTTCCTATTTGTATTACTTTTTTAACAAAATGGCAATTAACGTATCTACCCCCCACTAAAAAATCAGTTCCAAATTGCCCAGTGCGATGAGGCCCCTGTGCAGCCGTGGGATTGGCATAGGCTGTACCCCACATTGTATATCTCGCTGGCCTTCCGTAACGCAAAATAGTCTGTATATAATCGTTAGGGTACTTCCCGAGGCCTCTAACATTATTACCCGACCCCCATCGAGACTTATCCCAAGAAGGATTTTGGGGTATAGTTCCATTAGGCACACCTATCTCTTTATGTGCCGCCTCGCGGGCTCCCGCATAGTCTTTACTTTTTCCTCTTTTATGATACCAGTAATTTTCTATGGAAGCTTCTGGACCCCATTTCAGACCTCCCCAAACTCTACCTGTTGCTACAATACGAGGGGAATTCGCTTCAGCTTTATGCATACCAGTCACATGATCTTTCATTACAGCATCATGATCATCCTTAACCTTAAGAATCTCATACTGGACCTGAGCTTGTCCCACGGCAGGATTAGCAAAAGATAGCTGCGGGAACGCAGCAGCAATACCTGCTCTTTCATTATAAGCAAGCTCTGTAGTACGGAAGAACGGACGTATATCGATTATATCTTTATCTTCTAAAGTTTCATCCCCTTTCTTAACTACAATATAAGCTAATGGAAGGACAGTTTGTCCTATAGTAGCATAATGTGTTTCATTAAGATCTTTATGAATTAAGGGAGAAATATTCATAAGATCGTCTGGAGATGGGAATGACCCGTGAATACTAACTTTTGTATTTTTAAATCCATTATTTGCATCAAGCTCGTCAGATGGATTTGCAAGAATCAAACTATTCCCATCTGAATCAATTGCAGGATAATTCATTTGCTGCGCTGAGCGATCATTTCCCTTGACTCCAAGACTTCTAAAATCTATTCCAATCCCAGCACCCTTAACAATTCCTAACATTGGTGTAGTGATTGTAGTTTTAGTTTTATTTTTATACTTAGCGATATCAGCTTCTGACGAATCTATAGATTTAGAATAAACAAAAAGAAGATCAATTCTTTGGGTTACTGCATCTACTATTGTTTTATCTTTCTCTGGATTAGCGTTATTATGTGTTTTATCTACTCCACTAGCGAAGTAGAAGTGATCGTTAGGATCAAATGGTGGAATTGCAATTTCAATTTCATTAGGAACATCCACTACCGCTGTGCGGAACACCCCTCTCCAAAACTTAATCCAATGATTTTCTAAACGAGGTAAATCATGAAATCCACCATTTCCATCAAGTGTCCTCGCTTCCCTAAGTTCATAACCAAATGCCGAATCATTAACTGCCCACAGAAGAGCATCAGCTATAGGAAAAGGTTCAACTGACGGATGTCCAAAATAATCAAATCCTTTGTAACTAGCTTCAGTGGTTTTTGTATCACGATGAAGCCAATCTTCGGTCATGGTAGTAAAAGTAAAAGCTCTTTCTACCAGACCATTCATGTTAAGAACATTACCAACCAAGTACTGTTTAAATTTGGCTATACCATAGGGGTCTTTTCCCGCGCTACCATGCAATGCCTCAGTCGCATTTCCCCATTCATATTGATCTAACCAAAACTTTAATGGGAATTCTTCAGTATACATTACTGAAGCTAATTCGTTGGAAGAATCGTCTCTATTTGCTGCTGCTGCATGAGCCCAATTGGAATCTTCTTTATTTCCTCCTGCCCCTACATCGTTAATTCTCGCGGTGAATCTTCCAGGCTTTACCTTAACCTTATGATTACCTCCAGTAACAAAAGGCTTAAGCTCATTAAAATCTTTTCTATCAACTGATGTTAGCTGCCCACGCCGGTCTTGTTTTGGCGCTACCTGGTCTTTTAACCACAAAGCATTTTCTTGTATCTGCTTCAGAGGGATATTATCAACTTCCCAATAATAAGGATCGTTCGCTTTAAAATATCTTACTGGGTCAGTAAATTTATATTGACTATCTACCCAAATTGGATCTGACATTAATTTCTCCTACCTAAATCAAAAATGTTAGACGATTTATATCCTCTTCCGTCGGTCTTATTCTCATCTGAAGAGGATTCCCCTCCTGCGGTTGTATGTGTGGGGATAATAGTGCATATCTGAGATCTATCTGAAGTTCCCATAGCACCATTTTTAGCGTTTGCAAATGTATTTGCAGCAGATTCATCAAGCATTATTCTAGTGTAAGTTCCTGGATCTACAAAATCTTTATTATAATAGAACCCAGAAGTTCCAAGCGCAGGAATCCCATTAGCAGGGAATCCTAAATCAGTACGAGAATGATACTTACTGCTTGTTTGTAATACCTTACCATACAAACTGCTCACTGTTCCACTAGCCATCATCATTCCAGATAGATTATATCCTTGTGCAAATATCTGTGCTTGATACCCACTTCTTCCTTGCGGATATCCAGGCTCTGCTATACTAGACAAATAATTAGCCGCAGGATCTACAGAAACATACAACCTAAACGGTCCTTGATTTTCGTGGGTTGAAAAACCGTAGGGATGAGACTCAATGACTTCCGGCAGGGATCCTGGGAGGCCTGCTTCAGGTGATGTTCTAATACGCCAATCATTTTGTGAAGATCTCAGCCCATAAAAATCTAGTACACTCAAAGCACTAGTATCAGAAGTTGATGATGGGGCAGCAAAAGAAGCTTTTCCATCTCCCAAATTCCAAACCGCACTAGGCCCAAAGTATCCAGCATCTTGTGGATATACCCCACTTACAGAACAATAAGAAGCATTCAAATAAGATTTATCTGCAATATTCCAAATAAACATTAAATCACAGAGACTGCCCGAAGAGGAATCATAATGCGTACCAGAGGTATTCCACCAACCGCATGGGAAATGAACATTCTGTACATTAACTTTGCTTTCCCCCGTAGCACGGACGCAGGTTCCTCCCGCAGTTATGGAGCTAGCCCAGAAATCAGCTGTAGTTGCTTGATTAATACTAAAATCATCATCAAAGAAATTTGCAAGATTCCAGTTATAGTCGTTACCTTTATGATCGCTATCTCGATCATCACCGCCAGCACTGCCCTTGGCGAATGCATTCTTAACAGTAGCTCCAGGCGCACCTCCTACAGAGTCAACCCCAAGAGATGCTATACCCATACCCACACCACTAGCACTCCCTGTGTCTCGACCATAAGGATTTTCATCATTAGGATTAGGATAAAACTGCATAGACCCACCAAAAGTAAAGCCCGATGTATCTTGTCCTTCAGCAACGCTACTAGTAATGTAATCTGGGAACTCACCCATCGCAGCATGACCATTAGCCATCACATCCCAGTTTCCTCCAAAGTCTCCAAGATCTTTAATATTGATGATAGATCCTCTATTTGCAACAAGGCAAGCTCTTGTGCTGTGCAACTCAACGGAGGTGTGATTTGCAGAATCCCATAAATTAAAACCACTAACATCTAATCCACCAAATTGATTCTTATGAGGATTAAAGTTAATAACAGAATTATCTTCCGCCAGTGTATCAATAGCATACTGCACAATTACTGTAGGCCCATTAAATTCTACCTCAGAATTATTCCCAGCGTATACTCCTGCTTTATGCTCTTGATAATCATATGAAGTTGACTGAGTGCCCACCACTCTAGGACCCTCTACCACAGTAGCTTGAGTTTTTGATCCCTGGAGCACTGCTCTGGAATTATTGTTTGCTGCAATAGCAGCCCCGTATACAGCTTCTCCAGCCCCAGTCCCAGTAATTACGTGAACTCCTTCTCTATCAATTCGAGAGTGAACAAATACTCCCTTTGATCCTCCATCAATGCTAATTGCAGGAAGCCATGTTTTACTTGTGAAAGGCTCCGCGCCTTCATCTCCTAACTGAATTGGAGTGTTAATTCCATGGGACTTACGGAAGTACGTAATTCCTATATTGTCAGGCATAGAAGAAGTATTAACAGGAACAAATGAAGATCCCTTATCCAAAACTAAATGTTGCCCATTACCAGAGAATTCAAATTGATTTATATTGGTAGAACCATATTTAGTTTTATTTTTGTTATAAAATATTTCAGAGTTTCTAGCAATAATACCTTTTCTTTGATTATTCTCTATTGTAAATTCATCAAGTTCAACTTTAGAATTATCTAATATTAAACCATTTCCATTATTATATGCTTGAAGTCTACCATCCAAATTAATATGGGAATTAGTAGCCTTTATACCTGCTTCAACATTTAGTTCAGTCATAAACTGCGTAGCTTGGTATTCTACTGTATTAGTAAATCTCTTTATTCCTCCCTTAAGGATAGAGTTATTTAATTCAACACCTATATTATTCCTAGAGAAATTAATTAAGAAATCTACCGCACTAGCACCAGCAGGCTCTCTATCTAATGTTGAACTGAAATTTAGTAAACTATTTGTAGCTCGCAGCCCCACTCCACTGGGGGAGTTTATGTTATCTACAGCAGATAGGGAATTCCAATCTCCTATAACTCTTTCTCCTCCTGCAAGACCGTAGTTTCTATACGCAGCGATTCCTCTTGTAATGATAACATCAGAATCCACAATATCAAATCCAGCATCAGAAAACCCAACAGCCCCTGTGTTCTCTATTAGCAAATTATTAGTATTTGCAATTCTAACTCCAACTTCATGTTTGAGAGCTTCTGCTGTTCTTCCCTGGACAAAAAAGTTTCTTAAATAGATTGGACCATCGCAATTTTGAACCCTAATAGAAGATAAATAATTTCCATATACAAGACCCATTGCGGAGGTAGCATTAGTAGGAACATTTCTTCTAAAAAGATTTTCATTTGTAACTTCATTGAGAGAACTGCAATCTCCTCCTGTAACCAAATCTTCACCGAAGGGGCTTAACTCATACGGAGCGAATTTAAAGCAATTCGCACCTCCAACCTGAACAGGCTGGGAGGATCGGATATTGGGGTCTGCCAAACTAACAGCTAACCTATTAGTCTGCTCACCTTCCATCTTATATCCAGGGGCTTGGAATATTGATCTGAAATTTCCTGCAACCCTAGTATCGGCAGCGCCACTCAATACGGGACAACTGATGTCTAGCGCAGATGCGGCAGTAAGGGTGTTACTAAGATCAAGGCTTGATATCCCGCTTAAGATATTTCCATATCCTTTAGCTTCGGAAGTAATAATAAAAGCGGAAGTCGTATAGACCTTAGCAAAATTTCTATTTATAATTTCTAATGATCCACCATGACCTATTGTTATGTTATCAAGATTTAATTCTCCAAGATCCCCGTAATTAGCTACTTCTATTATTACAGGAAATCTAATGACCTTAGGTAGAGCTTCAATCGCTGCGCTTACAGAGACAAATACATTTGGTTTGGTAGGAGTAATTTCGTCCTGCACCGTCCCGACAGCACCTCCAGAAACGGTTAGTGCTAACCCTGGCACTGCGGAGGTTGGAAACCCCAACTGTTCCCAGTTCTGATAAGTTCTTTCATCAAGATCGTATAGAGGCTCATTATCTTGCTCCCAATGATAAAATGAACTAGTGTCAAACTTAGTCACCTTATCCGTCCAAGAATCTCGCAGTGCTACTGCGCCAGAAAAAGTATAAATATCACCAGGATCAAACATTAGAAAGCAATTGTCCAACGGAAAACTAGTGCAAAATCTGATGTTTTAATAATATCAGTAAATTGTCTATAGGCTACAAGTATTGATTGTGTTTTACTTGCACCTCGTGGATTTTTCATAAATAAACCTATCTCATTTAGGGCGCGATCAACTGTCCCTGCTGCACCCGCTGGTCTTGTAATATTATTACAAGAATCCTTATCTATTATCATAGTGTATCTAACAGTGGAATCATCTATTCTAGTAACATTACTAAATGGAATGTATGCAAAAGCATGTTCATCTGCAACGCTCCCATTTTTAATTTGTGTGCCAGACACCAATCTCAACCCTGCACTATTTCCCCCATACTCTTGGAAACTAGAAAGTGGACCACTCAATTGATATATAGAACTTACAACGCCACCAGTCGGAGGAGCGGAAACTCCCAATTGAAATCTATCTAATTGGAAATCTGTAATATTCTTAGAACCAGACAGAGTAAAGAGATAACTTAACCCCACACTCATCCCTGAGACTATCACGTTGTGATTGTCATATATTATCTCCTCGCTGCCATTGCTATACAATTTAGCAACTTGAAGATGTCCAGTCACTCTTAAATCTTCTATAAAGTTCATTTAAAAATATATACCCCATTTGATCAAAAGGTTAGGGATAAGACTTTCAATTCTAGATCCATAGTAATTAAAATACCCAGAAGAAGATCCGTAGTCTCTTATATATGTAATATCCCTTGTAAAAGTCTTTCTAGCAAATAATTTATATGAAAGTATATCATCAAAAGAATCTGCTCCTGCCGTAGAACTAAACGTATACGGAGGAGTTTTGCCCTTCTTCAACATAGCCTTCATATCAAAGGCCCATAATCCTATATTATATATACCCCCATACAAACCTGCACATCCCGCATCTCCACCAGAGAGACACGTTGCATAATCTACTCTCCCCGTAGAAGAAAAGTTATCCGCAGCTGAAAATATTAGACCAGAAGTTTGTTGTAAAAAAGGACCCAGGTGAGTACGCCCCAGGTGTGCGCTAGAGGCATCTTTTGCTACTCCGATATGTCCGAATAAGTCCATAGTCCCACACGTATTGAAAAGACCTTTGAAATTCCCAGTCACCACAGGAGTTGCGGTAGCCTCTGCACTAGACAAAATAGCCCAGTCAACCCCACTCGACGGAGCGTAACACCCAGCGAACGAAGATGTCCCACTAACAGTTTCACCTAGCACTCTCCCAACAACGACTGAAGAAAGATTTAACATATTTAAGTTATGCCCTAAGTCATATCCTGAGAGTCCTTTATCAGGTGCTATAGCAGTTGACTTTGTTTCTAACCTAGTTTGCATAGGACTAGGAGCCTCTGGCAAGAGATAATAACGAGTTCCTGCTGATACTCCTAAACTAGAAATCTCATTAAACTTTATAATAGCTGATGTTGCCGAAGGGGCTGAGTGATAACTACTGACTCCATACAAGGCAGTGCTGGCCTCATAAGAAACTACTCTGAGAACTCTATCAGCAGAGGATGTTGCTTCTATAGCTCTAGGCCCTGGCTCATGGGCATGATTTAAATATCCAGACGCATCTTTTCCAAAAGAAATTGCCCTAATAGTATAATTCGAGGTATCTAATATTGCGCTCGCAGAGGCGATTCCAGACAAACTTGGAGTAATAGTAAGAGCATCTACAATAAGTTCTCCTGCCTTGTCTACAATCATATTGGAAGAGTTTTCTATTACCTCTTGTTCTCCTCCAATTATTCGTGTTACCTCTACTATACCTCTCATATTAATTCACAAATTCTAAATTTTCATAATTTCCTGTAGTTAATTCTTTAGCATCTCCAAACAAAGAGGGATGCACCCTATAGTTAGCTCTGCTACCGCCGCTGGTGGTAAATCCGCCTCCCATAGAAGACGCGGAATTTGCCGCCACCCTGGTCGCAAAATTAGTTCTAAAATTAGCACCCGCTATATTATTAAAGTGTTTAAATATTTCAGTTACTTCATATTTATTTAGAGCGGTACGAAGATCCCCAGATACTTGCAGGCTTGCCCATTTTCTGTATGTTGTGTCCACTAAATTTATATTATCCATTAAAATAAATCTAGGGGGCATTATATTATCAGGACGCATAAAGAACTCAAACACATAGTTCTGATCTTGTCGATGAAGCAGACCAGACTTTTTATGATAATCTCCTGGAATCCGTATTAGTGAATTAAGGGTGTTAAATTTTATTGAGTGTTTTTCAAATTCTTTCTTCTTAAAGCTGAGAATTAGTGGAATATTTTCATTAGGATTCTCTGGAGAATTAAAATCTATGCATTGTCCCTTGTCAGGATCACTAGGATCTCTAATATCTCTTTCCTTGTGCTCATAGGTGAGATTATGAGCTAGAGTGTCTAGTACAAATGATTTAGTGATCTCTGAAACATGATGTCGCACCCATCTCTCTCCACTCCTAGTTATAGAATCAAAAGGCATCCATGACCACATATAATCGTTTTCTGGGGCTGTGTGAATCCAAGCACCGAACATGGCTTCTCCTAATCGACTTCCCTCTTCGTCACAAGATAATGAGTTAATTTTAATCTCAAATTCATGATCTGGGACAAGCAAATTATCAGTTCTAGGATATAATTCTCCAAGAGGATTTACATAGGTTTTCATATCAAATTTTATCCTAGACAATCCATTACCTACGCATTTAATTTTTATTAGAGGATTATTTATCGCAAAGTTTTCTTCTTCCTCTTTTTTATAACTAGGATCTATATTAAAAACAGTAAAACTATTTTCAGTAAGTATACTTCCTGGAGCGGAGGTATGAATAAATTCCATCCCACTTACAATATTTGCATTTCGAAGTTCTACTGTGCTAGGACTATGCACACCTGACACAACTGCTTCAGCAGTAGTGGAAGCGATATAAGTTCCGTATGCAGTGAATTCATTAGGATTAAACACCCCACTAGGGCTAGCCAATGCATGGGCACTTACTGTAGCAATAGATGAAGCCACAACCACAGGGAAATTGCTATATGCTGCTCCGTATTTATCAAAACTTGAATTTCTAAGTATAGATCCAAAGGTATGAGCAAATATAGTAGGCCCTTCTAAATCCCATATATCAGGCCTTAGTCTATGTCTATTAAAAGTTCTGGTGTAGTCATTATATAACTTATGAATCCCCCTTCCAAAACCATACCTTTCAAGATCTTTAGAGCCCGAAGGAAACCAATTTCCTGATACAGTGGCGGAATTCGCATAACTACCTGATACGTTTCTCCAGTCAAATTCAGAATTGTATCCTGATATATTATCTTCAATTATCGCTTGTGCTAAAAGAATTTTCTTTCTTTCTTCCATGCTGTGTATTACAGCCAAGAAAGGATCCAACTGCCCTCTATCTACGTAGTACGTTCCAGAAGAGTCGCGTAAATCAGCCCAGCTACTTGCCCCCCTGCATGGATAGGTCGCGCTCACTGGGGCTCCAGAGAAAGACGATAGCACATTATCCCTAGTTTGACACATACTATACACATCTGGGATATTCTTATAATCGTGAATTCCATGAAATTTCCCAGAAGAGGGGATTAATCCTAAAGGTAGTTCTCCAAGAGATGATGTATATGAAGTTTCTAAAGTGTGTGAAGAAGGATTGGAATTCCAAAATTGAGGGCTGTTAAATCCCCCTCTATCGTAAAGTCCTTCTGTTGGAAGAGAGTATTTAAAATCTCTTCTTCGTAGAGCATTTCTTGGGACATCAGCAACGTAGGTAGCACTTGCATTTATTAAACCATCGCTTATACTGTTAACGTCTTCCCTACTAAAAGGGCTCAAATTTGCCCAAGTCCCAGGCCTTCGCCACCCATTCATACTGAGTCCGCAGGTAGTATATCTAGCAAGTCCCCCCGCTATCATCCCTATTCCTGGTACTGTTGTGTCTGAGGAGAGATTATAGGTCTCTTGATTTCCTAATCCTATATAAGATTTGTCGTCTAATCGACTAGTATTAAATTCATTATCTTCCGAAACAATGAGTTTTACATCTGGAATAGAATGGGCTGGGGAGAATTCTTTTAAAATCCTGATTGCACCGAATAAAGCATCTTTTGAATCTATATCTAAGTTCTTTTTATTAAAATCAAAATCATTGGCCGAGAGTATAACTTTAAAGTGAGAAGATTTTCCACTCCATAAAGATAAGAATTCTTCCCTGTTAGTAGAGATATCCTTGAGAACGGTATTCCAATTTGGTGGAACACTCGCTTCGGAAGTAAACATTAACCACTTATTTCCCTCCCTAATATTATCGGTTGCTGTTGAAGAAGAAGTTAAACCCGCTCTTAGGGAATTATCTCTAATATAATCTCCTACCTCCAGAGCGAATGCTGCCCTCACCCCATAGCATGCAAGCTGATCTACAATTTTCTTTACAATGGATTCTGTTACTTCAGAATTCATATAATAGGACATCTCTTCCCACGGAGGAATAGGGAAGTTTCTTCCTCTATAATTAAAAGTAAAATCTTTAGTACCTAATGGAAATGGCTCTTGTCCAATAGAAAAATGATCAGGATAGCCACTAACTAAAGTAAGCATGATATGATCAACAGCCAGTCGCATATTCTGCTCCATGCTGTTGTCTTTATCCTTCATTACCCAGGGCCATGCATTCCCCATGGCTTTTTTCGTAACTTCATAATTTTCGAAATTAGAAAACGAGGAAGATTCTGTAGCAATAGCATAAAGCATTAAATTGGGAATATAGGATTCCCACATTTCATAAATATTCGAAGATAACGAAAATGCGTCCTTGGCAAAAAGGGAATCAAGTGCAAACTGAATTGAATTTTTTGTTCCTGCCCTTTTGTAAACTTCAACTGCATTTATCAGTTGTAATCTCCACCTAGAGGGATCGCTACCAAATAATTTCCACCCTATCAAATCAGCCAAAAGTTCAAGATATTCATCAGGACACTGCTCTATATCATTAAGAGTTTCTATAGTGCCTATATCATTATTAATGTCTGCGAAAGAGTAACTAAATGCTCTTAGTAAATTATAAAATGGGCCTCTAGGAGTTTCATCAGTTAGGGTGGTTGATAAGCTTAGATAATTATCAATAGCCCCCACCACTTTCTCATCATGTCTGTCTGTATGGTGCGGGGAATAAACTACATCAATGAGAGTTTTAATTTTATCCAGCTGTTGAGTTCCACTGGTGTAGGAGCTAGAAACACTGGATATATTGGTGGATGTTGAATACTCACCAGGAAGAATATCAATCCCGCTAAATGCCGCACAGGTCTCATAATTTTCCCACACAAACTCTTGGAAAGCTTTTACGAAGTCACTAGTTTCTAAAGTTAGTCCTCTATAAGTTTTGCTAACTAAGAGATGTATAGCTATAGTAGACGGATTTAAATTAAACCCTGCTGCCCCATCAACACCAATATCTCGCCCACTAGTATTTAAGAAGTATATCCAATTTAAATTATCTATCAAATACTTATGGGTGGAAGAAGAATTAGAATCATCTTGACCCGTAAAGGTAGTTGTAGGAGTATTCAAAGAGATAGAAGAAAAAAGACTATCTTCTAAGTAACTCTTGAATGCAGCACTAGTTTCAAAGTCTTTAAGAGATCTACCTAGAGGAAAAAGTATCTTATCTTCAAATTGCGTTGGGGTTAACCTGGAAAGCCTATTCTGCTTTACAAAATAAGGAGCGAATCCAGAAATATTATGCATAGCAGAGAGGTGAGGAACTTTTGGAAGGGAAGATACATAAATTATGCTAGATATATTATTGCATGCTCTGATATGCGAGTTGATAAGTTGTGAGACAGGATTAATCCCAGGACCGCTTAGAGCCAGATCCTCAGTCATATACACTTCTGGAGTTAAAATCTCAAGTACTTCTACGTAATTGGATTTTGTGTATTTCTTTTTCTGGGGATTAAAATCCTGTGATGTCATTAGACCGGAATAATATTAATTGAAAGATTGTTAAGTTGTATTATTTCGTTATACTCAACTTTTATAACAGAGGGGACATTATCTATTGTAGAGTATCTAATTTCATCTATATCAAATATTCTCCTATTCAATTCTTCTGGAATAAAAGGTTTTCCGAAATCATTACTATCAACTTTAAAGTAATCCAAAACAATATCTCTAGCTCTAACTTTTACCCCCTCCTGGTTTGTTAAAAGTTCTTTATCTATTCTAAGTGATACCACAAGATCTAATGTTCTGATTAGCCCATCGACAACTACTATTTCATCAGTAATCATCTTTTTATCATTCATATTCTGTAAGAGTTCATATTTGAACATAGGCGTAGCTCGTCTTAATTGAAAATCCGACGCTTTTTCTAATACGTAAACATCAATAATATTTGCTGAAGAGAATGCTTTTCTAGTTGCGGCTGTGGTCTTTCCGGTTGACCCATACTTTCCAACGTAGCTATTTGAAAAAGCTTTGATATCTTGGAGAGTTACCAATCTATCCTGCCTTCTAAAGTTCAAGGGGGCATATTTCTTGGCATGAGCCAAAGTTTCTGCGTCAGTCCCTCCCGTACCTTGGGAGGTATTCTCTAAGACCCCTACAACATCAGTGCTCCCAGATGTTGTAGTAACTATAGCATTAATTACCTCATTAGCTATATTACCTCTACTCCCCCCACCAACTCTGTATAGAACCGTATAGGTATCCCCTGTAGCAGGAGAAACACCTAAAGTATTATCTCCAAACACTACAGCAGCCCCGTAGGATTCATCGTATACTATTTGGAATACCTTATCTGAAGGCCCAGAAGCAAAGAATACATTATCAACTGGTTTATAAGCTCCACTAGTAGTAGAATCTCCATTAACATAAACTTCTACACTCCCTTCAACAACTGGTGCGTTAGTTAAAGATATGGTTTTAACTGATTGGGTAGTAGTAAAAATACCTTCTTCAACTGTAAGCACCCCCTCCAATAAAGTTATATTTTCAAAAGTTCCTGATGTAGAACCGCTTGCTTCATTGCCGTATAGAGTAATATTTCCTGTAGAGTTGGGCATATCTACTATACCTGTAGGCAAAACTTTGTATAAAGTATATGTCAGTATTCCACCATCTTCTGGTGAGGTTGTTGTGAAAGTTCTATTGGCAGGAAGAATGGATAACTCCTCGCCACCAGTATCCTTCCAGGGAGCCAAACCCAAAGTAATTTTAGCATTCGCAGCAGAAGAAATTGGGCCTTTCATTCTTACTCCGATAAGTTCTAATAGTTTTTTAATACTTTTTCTTTTCCTAGAAGTACGGAGAAAATTTTCATTTGCAAGCATATCGGCTTTTAAAGACATTACGGAGCCCATATAAGCCACAAGTTCTATTAACATAACTCCCAAATCAGATTCTGCGAAATTATGATAGTCTAATGGGTATACAGCTTTTATGTAATCTACAAGAGAATTTGTGAGGGTTGTAAAATCAGTAGCTGCGAAATTTATTAAAGATGGCTTTCTAGCATCTTCAGTTGCCACTGACTTCATAAAATCAGATTCTACAGTCCCAGAAAAAGTAACCATTTATGCTATATCCACCTTTACATCAAAATTTGAGCCAAGTGCGTCTTTCATTCTGCCTATAAGAACTATTCTTATGCCTTGGTATCCCTCACTCCCATACTTATCTAGGGGACGGACATTTAATTTCAAAATCTCGACTTCGGGTAAATACTTTCCTACCTGATAAGTAACCTCGGATGATATTCTCCTAAAAGTGATTTGGTCCATAGGCTCGAAAAGATATTTTTTGAGTGACACACCGAAGTTAGACATCGCTCTTTCTCCTCTTTCAGTCTGCAATAGTTGTTTTAAATTACCTTTTACTAACGTCAATCCAGATTCTTTCTGAAAGAACCCTTTCTCTACTTTTTTTCCTGTGGGAAAAGCAAGACCAAAAGATTTACCCACATGAGATGCAGATGCTTTCTTGTGGGAGGTATCTAAGACACCATAAGTAGTAGTTGTAGTAGGTTTAACCATTGTATATCCTATTGTACTGTAATTTGAATATTATTGAAAAAAGATTTTTGCCCATCATAATTCTTTCTTACTTCAACTTGTTCTAGTGGTTTGTTGTAAAATTTAGTACTTCCTATAAATCCATCTAATCCACTACGGAATCCTCCATAATTTTCTCCCATAAAGTTCCCAACTGATACCCCAGTATTGGGATTTCGGACCATTCCGTCAGTCCACCCTCCTCCAATAATCCATGGAGTAAAGAAGTCATTTGTAGAAGGCCCAGTTTTTAATTGCTCAGGAGCATCTTCGTTCACTGAGGACGAGGTATACTTAAAACTATTTGCTTTCAAGAAGGAAGGAAGATTCGGTGGAGTTTTCTCTGGGACCCCAAAAACTGTATTTATATTAGCAGTAGTCATTAAATTACCATTTAAGAATACACTAACTTTATCATTAGGAACATCTACTGAAACCGTAATCAACATAAATGCGCTACATACATGATTGAAATAAGTATCATTCTCACCAACAGTACTGGTATTTAAAGAAAGCCCATACCATCCTGCTGCGCTAGCACACTCCCCCGTTGTTGAGTTATTTATTAAACCTATAGACGAGGCATTCTTCGCCTGAGTTGGCGCAATAAAGAATGACATAGCTGATGCTGGGAGATTGATAGCACTTTTCGCGTCAACTCTAAAATTAGTAGGATCTTCCCCTAATGATATTCTTTTATCTGTGGTAAATCCAATCATCATTCCCCTAGCAACTGAATCTCCAAAATCAGGGGTTAACCTGTTAACATCATTTTGAGCATCAACAGATGATACTAATCCTGTATTTTCACAGGACAATAACAATCTATACTGGGCTGATACATCATTAGTCCAATCTGTTACACTACTGAGCGTTGGAATATGAGTCCAGGTTTCAAAAGTAAATCCCTTAGTTGAGTATGTCCAGTCCTGGAACTCCTCCGTATCTGGTAATCTTACATAATTTCCAAGAGCAGATATATCTGCGCTATCTGTGTATGAAGTTACTGTCTTAAGACTAGCAACTCCCTTTAGATATGGCAATCCTAGTCCTGAAGGGAAGACGCAACTTGCGTCAGGTGCTACAAGTTGAGCATTGTTACGATCATCTGGTGATGCACAATTAAGAACACGGAACTCTGTTGAGGAGGGAGCGATTTCAACTCTAGAATTTAAGAAATTATAAACAGCGATAAGACCATCTGTTACTATGGGGTTCGTTATACTTAGGGTAGTTCCTCCTGATGCGTCAACTCCAGAAGCAGTAGTGAGAAAACCACCTGTACCTATCTCAGGAATTAACAAATGATCTATTGATGTATGATTCTGATTTCCTGGATTAACTACAAATTTGGGTTTCAACGGAAGAACTACCCCTGTTACATCTGATTGATCTAAAACAAGTCTTCTTTGCTTGTCTATATCAATAGCCAAATTTACATCCTGTAAATAAGAGAAATCATTTATAGGTACTTGCCCCTTATCATAGATGGTAGTACTTCCGTAGAGACGAGGAGCCTTAATAGCAATCTCTATTTGCTTTTTTCTTTTTCTGATTTTTGCATCATGTAGGGCAATTTCTGAAAGAATAGATTGCCTTGTATTCGTTACTATAGCTGTAGACGCTCCTGATAGTTCTAGCTGATTTACGTTAGCGGATAGATCTAATATATGTGATTCTTTTTGTGAAATTAAAGTTAATAGAAAATGGTCTTTATCATAATGACCCTGTATGTTTGAACTCTCATCAGTTACATCTGGATCAAAAAGAGTGTTTACATAATTTTCTACCTCTTTAGAGGAGATCTGAACTCCCCTGCCACCTAAGTTGGGGTCGTGCTCAAGCTTCCACCTGTCTTCTTCTTTTATGTTTTTTTGCCTGTCCTCAAGCTCTGAAAGAACTGGCTGTATCCCCTCGCTAGTCTGGGAATCATAATATAAACCATCTACAGAGAGAAGGAATTGTCCTTCCTTCGATTTGGGAGGTCCAAAAACTAATCTGATAATTTCTTCCTTTTCCTCCTCTGCATCAATATGTTTTTGCATTTGGGATTCAAAACTAGTATTAGCAAGGATTTCTTCGTCATTTTGAAAAACAGGTTCCTCAAGCAGCCCAGCCGCCCTCTTACGCAGGACCTCCATAATGGCTGTCTCTGCTTGCTCTATAAGTTTTTTTTGTTTTAATATTTTTTCGTATCTTTTTTTGTGGGCTGCGACTCTTGCGTCAAAATGTGCCTCTTTCTGGGCGGGAGAAAGTTTAGGATCATAAATTACTGTGTCCGATGATTCCCCCTTCTGCATATCGAGCGTTTTTTTGTAATTGCTAAGACATTCTTTTGCATCCTCAACTTCCTTGACAGCTGCATCTATATTCTTGTACATCGTAGTAGTATACTTTGCTCCATAAGCGAGCCAAGCTCCAATGTCAGCTATTTGTTGCGCCGTATCATTGTCATCATTCCACCAGGATGCTTCAGATATGAAAGTGAAAGACCCATCTTTCTCATCGAATTCCACTAATCCTGACCAACCTAATAACCAATCAGTTGCCTCATGAAGATGGCTATTAGCATCATTTTTAGCTTTTTTAGTCACTTTCAACATATCAACCAGAGTTGAAGATGGTAATATTTTCGATAACCCCCTCCTTGTAAGTTCTATCATACAACCGGGCATACCAAAAGACGTAGGAATAGCTCTAGCGAGGTCTCCCCCACCTGTTATCCTAGCAAATGTTTCTACATCAAAAGTTGCGATAATTAATCTCCGTAATGGTTAGTTTCTTTTTCAAGATTTAATTTTGGATTTATACCTCCTGGTGGAGCGAGATGAATCTCAGCACCATCAATTAATACATTTTCATCAGAATGCATAGTTATTTGTTTTTTTGCTTGCATACGAATCGCACCTCCAGACATTATATTTAGGTCTTTTCCAGACTTAATATTAATAGTAGTATCCGCCCATATAGTAATAGATTTTCCACTATCGATCTGTATAAAACCTGGAGTTTCTTTGGGAAGATTTACTGAAGAAGCGATGGCACTACAATGAGCATCAAGAAATATCCTACCTTCATTAGCAATTAAGTTTATATCTCTAAACTTGCTCTTTACATTTATATTTCCATATTGCTCATCATTGTAATCTTTCTCAGCCCCCATACTCTCATTCTCTTCGACGGATTTGTCTTCATTCCAATCAGGCCATGCTTTGCTATCAGCCCCAGTTTCATTTAATATGTTTATCTCTCCTCCCTTGGCTATAGTGTGTACTCCAGCATTTGTAGACACATATTGTTGACGGCCATAGGTCTTTATCTGAGCAGACCTAGAAGGCCTTGAACCATGTCCCTCAGAAGTAAGAAGAAATCTGTCTCCATGTTCATTACTTATAACAATCTTATCATTATGGACATTATCAACCATAGTAATGCTCTTGCCGAAAGCAGTTTTTAATTCTGCTTTTGTCATGGATTGCTCATCACTAGTTTTTTGAGATAAAGTTAATTGGTTTCCTCTGGGATCCTTTATCACAATTGCTTCTGGTCTTAATTTTTGACTAGTATACACACTTTCTCCCAATGATACTTCTGGGAGGGCTGGGGTATCGGAGTCATACTTCCTAGATACTGAACTCATGTAAAACCAATCATCCTCTGCAACCTTCCCATCAGGTTTGAAAATAAATATTTCCGTATCTATTCCTGGTATTGCAACCATCCCCCCTTCACCAGCTACCACATAGGGAGAAGTATATTGAACATCAAAATTCCTACTCCCATCTACATCGGGACAATAAACACTAATAATCCCAGATTTATTCACATCAAGTGTATCTGCTACCCATGCTCTATAAACTTTCATCTAAAAAACCCCTTGGTTGTAGTCCACGATGGAGCTTCTTCTTCTTGAGTTGGTGGTAAGATATCTTCTTTATTCATATTGCTAGACTTATGTTTTACTATACTAAATTCTGAAGATGCTTTGCCATTAGAAATAGTATGATTAAACCCTACTATGCTATACACTCCTGTAAGAAGTTTATCAAACTGTTTTCGGCCTACCTCAAGGGACATATCTCCATTAGAGGTCTTTATATGCGGAGTTTGGGATAGAAGTACACAGGGGGAACTCAAAACATCGCTATCCATAGATAATGCAAAATTAGGATAAGTCTTTATAGATAACTTATGAGCATAGTTATATAAAGATTCAAATAAATTTAAGAGATGACGCATTGCGTCTGCATCATCTTCCACTTTAATTGTTGGTCTACCTGAAGTTTTTGTATTAATTTCATATACTGCTAATATACTAGCGATGAGATCAGATTTATTATCAAAACCTTCTAATATGCTTCTTAACTTAACTCTAAGATTCTTTACATGAGCTTCCCACCCTATTGTAAGCTCCTTCAACTTTGGTCGATTAAGCCCTTCCCGCCGATTAATCTCATCTCGGCCCCGACGGTACGGGTCATGGATGTTCTGTTTGTATTCTCTTGATTCCGATCTATCTTCTAACGGAGGATTTTTTATCCATTCCTCGATGGCTGTGATTACTTTGGGCAAAATATTTATAAATGCTAGTTTCTCGTCTTCCGCAGCGTGGAGCCTGTTAGCAGCAGTACTTAATGTTTGAGTTTCGGGTCTCATGTTCACAAAAGACATATAACTTTCGTCCACTGTTAACTTTGTTGATATAACATTTCCATTCTTTGTATATGCTTTAAATACTGGGATATTCACTCCTGCTGCTAACGTAGACAAGTTTTTTCTAAGGTTGTCATCCACAAACGGAGCAGTATCTAAATTTTCTATTGTAGTAAAGAATAAGTTTGACTTTCGTTTCAAAATGGACTCCATCCCTAAAATATAATTTTCATTTAGAAATGCTGTTCTATCGTCGGGATGCAGGTATTTTGCCTCTGATATATCAGTGCTAGCTTTTCGCTGACTCCATTTTGCATTCATCAAATTAAGTTTACAATACAAAAAGTTGTTTATTAATTCTGCGTCTCCAAATATTAGAGTAGGTTTAGGTAATTTTATGAGTCCAATTTCATGCCAAAAATTTAATACGTTTGCATTAGTTTCTAACAAAGTAACAATTTTAAATGATTTAGCATCATCTGATTTATTCAAACCTTGCATCATCATTTGTATAGGCAATGCATACAATGGGAGATTATGTACATTAGCCTCTATATTATAGGAACCAAAAAATTTATCAATATCACTTAACTTAATACTAGTAGATGCTGTTGATTCAATGGGCATAACACCAGCTTGTTCCTGATTCATCACAGTAGAATTTTTCTTGTATCGAGTGAACTTTGGACGATTTGCAATGCTACCAACGGACATATCTGTAATTTCTATATTAAATTCCCGTAAAACTGATTTAACAAACTTTTTTCTACTCCAATAAGTATTTTTGAGAAACCATTCGGCCCGATCAGCAGAATTTATAAGTCTTCTCGCAATGACCTGATGGAAGTGATCCCCGCCGTGCTGCCAGTCAGGCCCACCCCTCCACATCATTACTCCGTGGTAGCTGAACCTTCTAAGCGCCTCCCTCTCGTGAATGGTTAATTCCGGGTGGTGTCCTCTAACCTTAATTATATCATCTTGAAGCTCTTGAATGTCCTTGTTAAAAGTATCTCGGTAATTTTTCATTTTAATGTTAATAAATTCTTTATGAGAAACATTAACATTGGGAAGAAGAGTTATTACGTTACCCTCGGTGGTAGTGACCTTTTGTAAATAATCATTATAGCAATCATCTATAATTGTTGCAAAATCAAATTCTTCTCCTCTATCCCCCTTTCCAAACCTTTCTAGATGTGGCAAAAGTGAGTCTTCTCTTATCTCTGTTTCTCCTTTATATATTTTTCCCTCTTTAGGATCATATACTGCTCTCACCTCAGGCCTCTTCGACCACACCCTTCTAGGAGCTAGACTTAGTCTGCGCTGTTCGTCGATAGCAAGACCATGCACACCTCCTGTAAAAGGATCGATGAAACCTCCAGGCCCAGCAGCCCCTCCTTTCGCAAAATTAGGAGAAATATAATAGTTTAATAAGTGGGATTCCCCTTTGTATGTTAAAGCGTTCTCACCTCCTTTAGAAAATAATTTTTGTAGAGCTGGCCTTACACCACCCAAACCTGTTTTTAATGCGTGAGCGTGGTTATTTTGCGGCATAAATCGTAGTGTATATTTTCTAATTTGATCTGAATTAACGTCCATTTTTAGGCCATTTAATACGCAAGCCATTGGCCCTGCCCACTCGGAAAAATCAGACCCCATACCAAAAGCTATATAGTAAACTCGATTAAACCCTCCTCGACTATGCTGATCTAAAATAGTATTCAATCTTTCGCTGTAATAATGTTTAAGATCTTCTGGCATCTCTTCCTTCACTGGATCCCAATCTGGTCCACCCCAATGTCTTCCAGCAATTCCCGGTGGTTGTGCAGCCTTGGGCCATCGCCACTGCTCTTTGCCTTTATCAATAGTATTTACGCCCCACTGATTTTGGGGCGCCTTGGCTCCGAGGATGCTGCCATACGGTGAAGCCTCCAACTCGGCTCTCCTCTGTATATTTTTAAGATCAAAATCTGGATCGGGGGGTTCTGGGGAAAGTATATTTATTAATCTCATGTGATTTAGAATTTCTTCTTCGAACGAAAAGAGGGGATCTATAACATCTATTAAAATTTGGGAATTAGTATCTGCTCCACCTGCTCCTTGGGAAACTTGATGGGATAGACTTAAAATTGTACTATTCTTGGCAGGTGATCCAAAGAATATACCAGGATCACTTGCCATGGCAGCTACTGCCTCATGAGAGAGATACTCGGTACCCCTATCAAAATATTTCCTAACCGCATCTAAGCTATTGGAAATAAAAACATGAGCTGGTTTAGTAGAAGTCATAACCTAGGAATAAGTATTTTATCACCACTTTGAAACCCTTCAAAAGGATCTTCCACAGAATTAGCAACTTGAAGAATCCAGAATTGATCATAAGTATCATAAAATACTTCAGATATTAAGTCTGGCCTATTAGCAGCCCATATTGGTATCTTTCCGCGCTTAAAATCAAAAAAGGATTCAGGAGAAGCATGTAACCCTTCAAAAAGATCAGAGAATACTAAAGAGTTGGTACGCTTTCCCCTGTGAGTAACCCCTACAGCCTCTCCTCCTAAAATATTTCTTTTCGCTACCATAAAAATTTCCTATACCGTAAACTCTGTGTCCCCATAAGGATCAGTTGTATTATGCTTTATTAAAGCTTCCCATCCCGCATTATTATCCATCTTTATGATATCCGAAGGAACATACTCAGAAAGAAGATCTCCAGTCCTAATCTCTTCAAGATCCATAGAAACCTTTATTATTCTTTCCAATAAAGTTATCTTCTCGAATCCAGCACTGTTGTCTGGATCTATCTTGTAACTCGTACATACACAAGGAATATCATTATAAAGCGGTCCATGGTTTAATCTAATTATTGGAGGACCTAGAATAACATTTTCAGCATTATTTTTTGTGGAAGCTCTAATCAGATTAATCCACCATACTAATACGTTTAACACATTTTCATCTGATTTCTTCATACTTAGACTACTCTCTACGCCTAGCGTGCGGACAGAATCGAGGTCAACTGTCGTGTCTGGGTCAGACCAGTAGGCTTCATAATAATTTTTTAGTTCTTTTGGGTTTGCATCCCAACTTCCTGGGTCTTTCTTGTTCATCAATGCTCTGTGATATCTTTGCCTTGCTGCTGTTGCGTTTCTAATGCCTCCTTCATGCTCAAATGCAGGTATACCCCATGCTTCTGAATTAGCACCCATTTCGGGATCATCGGGGAATACCTGAAAGTCTTCTTGAGCCTTTATTTTGTTATCTACCGCAGGACCATCAATATATTTCATCGGGGTTGCGTCTTTTGCAAAATCCAATAAGTGGGGCGTTGTTATATTGAAATTTAGCTTTATCCTTCGAGAAGGAGATCCAGCATATGAGTACAAAGAACTACTTCTAGCAAGAAGATCATACTTTACATAATTAGCAGACTGGGATTCAGATATTCTTACATTCTCGTAGAATGGTAAAGTAAATTCTGTTGGAAGCCTTTCATCAATCCCAGGAAAAACAAACTTAAGATATGATCTTTCTTCTAATAGTCTTCTATCTTTTGCATTTGCATAAAATTTATCGTTTGCCATAATTTACTTCCTAATCTCTGAAGTATCTATCCGAAAGGTTTATCCCCATTTTCAAAAATTCCTCTCAAATGTCCGTTCATTTCTCTAAGCAAAAAATATTGATCTTGAGTTACCCTATTAGCCTCTTCTAATTCAGTACCTCTAAAGATCTGCTCCCTCAAAGCTTCATCTATTAACTCAGCTGCTCGTCCCGTGAAGGTGTTAAATCCCCCTGTTCTTTCATTACGCAATCTCTCAGCGGTTTTAGCTGTGTTTTCCTCTATCTTACTTGTATCTTTTGCTATCCTATTCTGCGTAGGATCTTCTGGATCTAATCCAGTGCCTCCCCAAATAGACGCAGCTCCCGCCAGGGCGGTGCCGCCCAAAACCCCGAGCCACCCAAAACCAGGAGGCATCATTTTAGCTCCAAGCAGCGCAGGAAGAGTCCATGAAAGTATAGGTACTATAGCACTCATGTGGCTAGCAAGGGAAAGCGTAGCATCAGTTAACTTAGCCATGGGAGTTCGTAACGTTTCTGCATGAACTTGTAGAGTTTTCCCGTGTTTATCTAACTTTTTACCATTAGTATTTATTTTAGGCTCCATCGTACGTAGCCCATCTCTCAGCAGCCTCAAAGAGTTAATTTGCTGTTCAGACAATCCCATAAAAGAAGGGAGTGCAGCAGTAAAGCCCAATCTATCAGGAAACATGTTCTGGTAACTCTCTAAATCCTCTCCGAACATTTCGGTTACTCTGATGAGGTCTCCAGTTAAATCTCCTGTCTGAAGGAGTCTATCTGCCACTTCTCTAAACCCAAATCTAGCTTGGAATGCTACTGAACCGAGTCCGCGTGTGAGAATTTCTATTGAATCTATCAAAGGTCTATGAACCTGGGATCCAGTTCTATCCATGATGCCCAAAACTTGCGTCAGGAACTTATCGTCCCCTCCCATAGCACCTATCCTATCTCCGACAGTTCCTAAAAGTTGCCTTATACCATTTAACAGATCAACAGTAGCTCTATCATACCCTGCCGCTGACTCGGCCACAGCCTTACTAAGAGTCTCGATAATACCATTATTCTGACCTACAGTCTGTGTGACCGAATGCATAGCTCCATGTAAAGCTTCAACAGATCCAGTTAAAACCCTATTTTCTTTGGATAGATTTAAAAAATGTTTACCAAATCCTCTAAATGCAACTCTCTGAGCATCTACAATTTCTCTAGCATTAAAAAATATAGTCCCAGGAATTTCACTTAAAACATCTGCATATTTATCACCAACATCTCTATATTCTTTCTGAATAAGAAAAGCAGATTTTCTCAGCGACTCTACCTCTGAGGTCAAGCCAGCCACACCGAGTAATACTATCTTATTGCTTAGAAGATCCAAACCCTTTCTAAAGGACTTTCTTATCTGATCGAACTTGGACATAGAGTCTTTCTGTCGCTTCTCTTCATTCTTCTCTTCTTCCTTCGCTGTCTCTTGCCGCTCCACCGCAGCCTTCGAGGATTGGCTTTGAAGAATATCACGGATTTCTTTAAGAAGATCTTCTGGTTTTTGCGTCATTTACTTTTGTCTCAACCTCGTTTCGAAGACATCGTCACCATCTCTCGCTAACTCTTTAATATTTATATCTTGGATGTTAGCCATCTTCTGGAGATTGAAAGTTCTATAATCCTCTGCTGAGAACAAAGATTTTAGACCCTGCAAAACTCTTTCTGAATTAACAATGTCTTCCTTTTTATATAGGTTATTTACCACTCCCTGTAATACTATGGAGTTTACCTTAGATTCCCCTTCCTCATTGAGAACAAAGCACGCTACAAGCTTATTGCCTGTACTACGATGAACAAAACCTCCTATTACAAGCACTATACGAATAGGCCTTCTCAATAAAGCACGTTCCCATCGTGCCTTCTTCTCTACCTGTTCCTGCTTAACTCTTTTTCTATTTTGTTTGATTTGTGAAAAAAATCTAAACGGGGCAGACCGACGAATTCTTGAATGGGAAACTTTTTCTCCTTCTACAGCAGTTTCTGGGACAGTAGGCACATTGGCTATCTTTTGAGATCGTACAAGCGTCTCAGTCTCATCAATGTCATATTTAAAAGCAATTATATCCCCAGATTTTATTGATGAGAAATTTTTAGACTGGCTCTTTAGACTTACTTTAAGTATTTTAGCCAAACGCATAAATCTTTTAAGAATATCACCGAGTTTTAACATGTCTTGATATATTATATAGCAATGGTTATCTCAGACAATATAGACGCTGAAATAATAGATTTCATAGATTTACTAAACTTTACCCTTAGCTTATCATTCATTGAAAAATGGAAATATAGATTCTCCGAGAAATTTATCAGGCATTTCCAATTCAAATTGCTAGATTCTCTAGATAGCCAAAAGCCCCTAAAGGTAGATACCCTGTATCTATACTTAGTAAAAAAATGTTCCTATTCCAGGGAACAAGTTTTAGACTTTTTCAGCGCAATAGACATTGAAGTCTACCATCCAATGGTATTCGGTAGACTTACAAAAAATAGATAACTACTTTTTAGCCTTTTTCAGGGTTCTATTCTCGTCTATTCTAGCCTTCAAGGTGCTGGCATTCACAAACACTGGGCAACAGTCCTCATACTCACACCAGTTACAGAATTCATTCTGTTCAGCAGGAAAATCATTTTTCTTTTTCTTCCTGATAGTCCACATATCCTTTACAATTTCTCTAACATGATTTATTATTTGAGGCTTTGTAAAGGTCACTGGGACAAGTTTCCCTGGCTCTGGGTAATAGTGAGCACAAGTTATCTTGTGAATGGGGACATCATAAAGTTTATGGACTGCCAAACAATAGCTCATTAGCTGTCCGTCTTTCCTAAGGTCATACTTGGACTTACGAGACTTTGAAGTCTTGTAATCTACGATGAGGTATCCACCATCTTTCCCTTCAACAATTAGATCAATTATTCCTACATGGAACATCCCATCAGCAATCTCTACTTCAAAAGATTTTTCTGTAGAAACTACCTTGTTAAGGCTTTCCTTAAATTTCAAAAAATTCTCTAAAGACTTTTCAATTTTATCCTGACGGCGGTATGATACCTTGTAGCTCTTCTTATACTGCTCGGATATCTCATTTAGCTCTTTTAAGTTCTTAGAGTCTATACCCTTTTCAAATACCTTATGTATGTAAGATCCGTAGTTCAAAGCTTCTTGATTTTGAGGTTGGCCTGGAAGCCTTTCATAGTACCTCAAATAAAATCTAAGTTTACACCGTCTATATGTATCTCTTTTAGTAGCAGAAATTTGTTTAATGAACATAAATGTATCTCCTAAATTCATTAGAGACTATTGTTTAAGAAAATTCAAAAAGAATTATAAACTATCTTCATCTAATACTGAAATCATTGTCCCCTCCATCTTCGTGGACTCCAGTTCGGAACAATGGAAACGCCATATGTCTATAAATCTAGACACTGGCCTGTGGCAATGTTTTAAATCAGACAACGCAGGAAACTTTATAGGGCTGTATGCTAAATTAGAAAATAAAACTTACCAGAGCGCAAGAACGGGACTTCTGTTCGAATACAACACTGACAAGGAGCCTGAGCCTACCCCAAGAAAATCAGTTCAGGAAGTTGGAGTAGATGCACACAATTCGCTAATGACTGAGACTGGGTGTATACCTATTTCTGCTGACACCTCTTGCCAAGATGATGGATTTCTATGTCTAGCTTGGGAATACATTTATAAAAGAAAATTATTTAATTTGGACCAAGATCCAGGGGACACACAGTTTTATCTGGGGACTGAGGGGAGATGGAGAAATAGATTGATTATTCCATTCGTTGATGAAAATAAAAAAGTATTTTTCTTTCAGGGTAGAGCCTTAGACGGAGCACATCCCAAATATCTGAGTTGTGAAGGGATAAAGGCCTCTAATATACTTTACCCATTTCAGAGCGAGGAGCCTTACGTAATAGTGTGTGAAGGTCCTATTGATGCCCTGTCTCTCCATAGGCAAGGGATAAATGCTACTTGTACGATGACTAACAAGCCTTCTGAAATACAAATAAAACAACTGGCCGAAGCAGCAGATTATTCACAGATGAAAATTGTCGTAGGATACGATAACGATAAGGCAGGCCAAGAAGGTCTACAAAAATTTGAGGAACTTCGAAAAAAGTTCTTGTTAGACAAAATTTATGTAGTTCATCCTTCAGACGAATATAAAGATTGGGGTGAGATGCATGAAAATTCTGTAGACATAAAATCATACATAGAAGGCAATATGTCTAAACTGGATTTTCCTTACGTAGTTGGAACTTCTCTTAATAAACTATAAGATTAAAAAGATCTGTGTATATAATCTGATTCAATAGTTGAAACTTGGCCTGAACTGAATAATGCCCTGTGAGAGATCCTAAGTTACCCGCAACCGTCTGCGAGTGGGTAGCCAAGTCGCCTGTATCCCAATTATAAACCAAGGTATTATCAGCGGTGATATCAACGCTGGCTGCTGTGTCCGAGAAATCAGCCACTGTCACCCTGGCAGGCAATCCAGGCTCGTCGTTGTGTTTTTCAATTTTGAGTGCAGCCTCAGTAATTGCTGAATCCTTGAATATATTTATAATGGATCTATCTAGCCCTTTATTTTCTAAAGTAATTTCATTAGAAATTTTCAAATCTATCTGGGAATTAAGTTTAATTTTCTTATTAATTAGCTTACTTGTGGACTTCAAAAGCAAGGGCTCAGAAAGGATCATAAATGTATCATCGTGAAGCGTAAAATCCTGTATCATGGATTTATAATTCGATGATTCAGCCGACTTTACAGTCCACACATCTATGTAATCAATAGCAGCAGTGGCAGCATTTGCTATTTGCGTCTTCCCACCAGCCCCCCAGAGACCATAAGCCCCCGACAAATTTACTGTGCCATCCAGGACAACTGCATACTCTCCTGTGCCCAATCTAAAGACTCCACTAGCATGAGTCCCAGGGGTATAGTTCGTAGTATCATATGAAGTTGCGGTAGTATTGACAACTGTGTTTCCAAAATGCATTAAAGCATTGCCAGACACATTCGAAGATATAAGCCCAGCTACTGGACTTCCTAGTAGTGTGCTAGGGGAGGTGTCAGCAGCTTTGCTGAAGACGGTAACTCCACTTATGGCATAGGGATCTTGGAAAACCCCATCATTCATGAAAAAAGCTCTAAGAACTACTCTCTGATCAACACTAGGTCTATTATGTCTATCTACTACTGCGTGTCCGTTGATAAGCATCGTTTTCCCTCTTTACCTCTTCGTTATAAAATTGTATAAAAGATGCAACCTCACTCCTAGTCATATCTTTAACATCTGCATATGAAAATCCTATATGCTTTACTAATATATACGCATGATGGAGAAGTTCATTTAGGTCTAAGTAATTAATTATTTCCTTATAAAAAAATCTTCCCCTATAGGTACCTCCATTAGGGTGGATTGCGAGCATTCTCCGCACCCAAATTGAAACTTCGTTTCTATTCCAAAATCTGGCCTATTGATTTCTCGAATTATGGTGTGAATATCCTCTAAAGCATTCCCACTCTGAAGCATAGATATAACCTTTGAAATGACAGGCTTATCTGTGATGTCCTCGATACTTTCCACAAATCTCCAAAGATTTTGTGATAATATATCTGTATCTTTAAAATAAATCTCATCTTTCGCTCTAGGAAATTTTAATTTAATTTTTTTACCTATCACAGGAAGTGTTATTTCTCTAGGATCTTCAAAATCATCAGGCATCTCATTAATTGGAAACTCTCGTATATCCAGTGCTACATCAGATAATATCCCACAATTTGGACATGTAATGGATACATGATAATCAGGTCCGTAGGAAAGTTCTCTTATCTTTATGAACAAAAACATCCTGTCCATGGTAAGCAATTCAGCTGCATTCACATTTTTAACGCACCTAGATAGAAGAAGGGCTAGAGCATCAACTTGCCCCTTTCCGCTAGAGATAATAGCTTTTTCATCATCAAAAGTCATTGGGCGAACAACAACTGGTTCTGTCAGATTATAAAACTTCCCTCTAGACGGCAATTCAACAGCCTGCTCCACCTCAGGAGGTAGATTCTTTAGGAGCTTGTCTACCTGCTCCTGTCTCATATCATCTAATTTTAATTCTTTTTCCATAAATAATTATACTCTCATTTCTATTATAGAAAGATGGAAATCACTGTCGGAACGCAGAAATCCAAAATCCTAACCGATAACCCTGAGCTTCTGAACAGGTTACGAATGTTATATAGCTTTCAAGTCCCAGGATATCAATATACTCCTGCTTATAGGAGGGGATGGGATGGAAAAAAATCTTATATAAGCAAAACTGGGGAGTTCCGAGCAGGGCTATTACCTTTAGTCCTTAAAGATTTAGAGAAAATAGATTGCACTCCAATAATCAAGGATTCTCTTCCTAGTATATCTCCAAAGGATTTTAACTTTCCAAGTATAAAATATTATGATTTTCAGAAAAATTTAATAAAGAGAGCCATCCTATCGAAGAGAGGTGTAATAAAGTCTCCGACAGGATCAGGTAAAACATTAATAATGGCAGGATTAATAAAAGCTCTTCATGGAAGAAAAATAGTAGTCCTCTTCAACTCAAAGCAACTTCTAAAACAAACCTTTGATTTTTTCTCTAATTTAGGCATTGAAGACCTGGGGATAGCATTTGGAGAAGGTTACATAAACGGAGATATAATGCTGTGCACGGTTCAGAGTATAGATAAAATATTTGATACTCATTTGGAAGAGGCTGAAGTCTTAATGATTGATGAAGTTCACGAATTCTGTACAGGAACTACCTCACTGGCAGCGATAGAAAGCTTTCCAAAGGCAGTGTGTAGATTTGGTTTTACAGCCACTCCTCCAAAAGATGATATCCCCTACCACAATTTGGTAGGTGCAATAGGTGGCATCCTCGAAGAAAAAACTACAACAGATTTGGTGGAGGAAGGATTTTTAACTAAGCCAATAATCCAAGTCATCAAAGTAAACCATAGAGATGCCCACCTGAGTCAGGACATGAGTTACCGAGAAGTATACGACCAGTATCTAATCAATTCTGACGAGAGAAACGAAGTCATCAGGAATATAGTAGAGAAGGTAAGATCCAAAGATAAAAATTCTAAAATTCTAATCCTAGTTAAAGAGTTAAATCATTTAGAGAAATTAAAAGATATTATTCCAGATGCCTACGCTCTGGAGGGAAAGGATTCCTTAGAAGAAAGATACAAAGTAATATCTAAGTTCTTAAAAGAAGATAAGGGAATTCTTCTCGCTACAAAAATTATGCAAACTGGCATCAATATAGAAGAGATTACACACTTCATAAATGCAAGGGGTTATAAATCTGAGATACCTACTTTACAAGGTTTAGGTAGATCTCTAAGGAAACATCACTCTAAGAAAACAGTCTACTGCTATGATTTCGTAGACGCAGAAATCAAATATCTAAATTCACATTCCAGGAATAGAATAAAGAGCTATCGAAATGAGGGGCACGAGGTAATTATATTATGAAAACTTCAAAAGAATTGAAACAAAGTTTATATCAGATAACTGAGGAGCAGGTTGTTAACCTCGGATGGATCAAGAAAGAGATTGAAATCATAGAAAAAGACAAAAATATTAATGAGATTAACTTCAAAAAAGTTTCAAATATTATGAATGAATTGAATGTCCTCAGAGAATTTTATATTGAAAAACTCTTCTGGGCCTTAAAGCAGAATCATAAATTATAAACTAATTACGATGTAACCCAACTAGTAATTAAGCCATTTAATATAGTAACTGTCTGGGTCCCACCTAATGCATCATAAAACGCCTTCGTCTCAGATGCCCCCGCTGCAACCGCACCAACTGCTAACCAAGCAGATCCATTGTAATGATTTAAAAGATTAGTGGTGGTATTATAAATGACACTCCCAGTAGCAGGAGAAGAAATAGCATTTCTTTGGGTACTAGTCATTCTGGGGGGTAGAAACGATTTAGTTGTGCTGACCACTTCTAGCGCAGCCGTAGCAACAGGGCTATTCACCCCAATTCCAACATCCCCAGAGACGTAAACATCGCCGTGAGTTGTTATATTTCCATTAACAGTAGAATTCCCTTTTGTGACAGTGTTTCCACTTGTATTAATATTCCCAGAAGCATTAATATCCCCACTGACAGTGCTATCTCCATGGGCACTCACTCCCCCAAAAAACTCATGTACTCCAGAAGTAGAGGATAATCTAATTCTACCCGATTGAATTGCGTGCCCATCTTTCAGTGTAAATAATGCAATGGCTTGTGCCTGATTAAAAGATTTTGAGCCCGCTCCTGTCAAGACTTCCCCCTCCACCCCTGCTATAGGAATGGACACTGTAATAGAATTTAAAGTAGGTATTTGCTCGCCCGCAGCACTTAAAGCATTCTGGGAACTTACATTCAAAGCACTTACGGTTGTTGCACTGACATGTATAGATTCTGTGAATCCTACAGCTTTACTATTTGAATCGTAAGTTACTACTAGCGGAATTGGAGTAGGCATAATGGATTACTTAAAGGGGTTGTTGTTCTTTTTCTTTTTCTTAGCAACAACATCACCTTGAGTAATCTTATCCTTAGGAGGTCGCTCATCTGCTAAGTCTTCTTCCTCTGGGGATTCGGGTTCACTACCTTCTTCCTCAGTGGGTTCCTCTTCTTGAGACAATCCTTGCTCCATCCCTTCCTCTTCCTCTTCTTCAGGGAAGCCTTCTCCAGAGTCTTCTCCACCCAAAGATTGCCCAAGATCAGCAATAAGAGCCTCAAGCTCCTTCAACTGCACTGTCAATTCATCTTGGTCAATCATAGGGGTACCCTCAAGCTCTTCCTCTGGCTCTTCGGCTCCCTCGCCCTCGGATCCCATCATGTCCGCTCCAGGCTCTTCAGGGGCAGTCTCAACCTCTTGTTTAGCGGCCATTGCTGCTGCTTCAGGATCCATTGCAGGAACCCCTGTTTCTTCTGCGTCTTCTGGGGAGACGGGTGGAAGTGTTTCGTCTGACGGATACATGTCCTCTCCTCCTTGTGGAGCTTGCTGATTAGGATTATTGGTTGAGAATGGTGTTTGTGGAGCTTGTGACATTTGCCCTTGCGTTGGGTCTACACCCCCTGCCTGGGGAGCCATACCCCCTGGTTGATCCGACAAAGCGTCGAACACCCTACTTAAATCCTGGAATTTCTTTGAGAGGGCTCCCAAATCCAATACATCCATCAATGGATGAGCTTCCAGAATTAATTCAGTTAATTCAGCCTCTTTAAATACTTCGTTCAAGTAATTATTGACATCAATGGACTCTACTCCAGTTTTTTCTTTCAACATACTTCCAGTATTCTTTAGGGCATCTTTCAGTGCGGAATCCCCTTTAATTAGCTTGGAAAGAGATTCAAATATAACAGTTTGCGTATTTAAAAGATTCTTAAATGTTGGAGGCTCTTTAAGATTCTGAATATTGATACCATATTTTTCATTCAGAGTCTTTATTAATTCTTTTCTTACTGGCTTTTTGGCTTCAAAGATTCTCGAAACAAAAGATCTAATATCCCCAGCAGAGATAGAAACACTCTCATTTAACCCTATAGCGTTAGTGAAAACATCATTTAATTGTTTCTTAGTCGCTAAGGCTAAGTAAGGAACATCTTTTATAGCCTCACCTAATTTGAGTAAAACTTTTTGATCGCTATCTTCGTAAACCATACTTCCAAGTTGAACAATATTGTCATTGGTAGCCCAAATCTTATCAAAACTCTTCTTCGATTCAAGCAGTTCCTTTTTTATAAGTTCCTGAGCGCAAATCAATTCATAAATACTTTCATTTACCCCATTCTTAGAGGTGTAATTACCCATTTCAGTAAGATCAGCATAAGATATTTTTTCAAAATCAAATGCTTCAGAAACAGTATTAGCTAACTTAACTGCATTTTTAATTTCATCAACTAGGGATATTGCTTTGGCATTTTCTTTGAGAAATTCTACTAAGTTCGGGGTTAACCCTAATAATTTTTCAAAATCTGGTGTGCCCATAATCTTTGTGGAGCTTGCAAATCTCGCGGTTTTCTCTTCTAGCTTTTCTTTAATCTTATTAAACTTTAATCTAAGTTCCCAAGATCCTAGAAGAGAAGTAAAACTGTCTTTAGCAGAAGGGTAATTATTTTCAAACAAATTTCTCACAAAAGCATTTGCTTTACTATCCGCTAGATCAGTAAAAAGCTTTTCATTCCTAAACAGGTCAGCACTGTTTATTGTGATGTTATTAAGAACAACCCCATCATCAAAAGAATAAGTTCCTTGAATAACTTTATCTGATTCTGTAACATATGTTACATTATCATTTTCAATTGAAAAGAGTTCCACATTCTCACGCAAAGAACGTCCAAGGCTGTCCCCTAGCTTTACGAGCTTTAAAAACTTTCTGTCTCTGGCAGAAAAAATATTGGTTAGCATTTTATCCTCTCGGTCTTATATTATATATGATGCAATCATAGGGCTAAATCACGAATTTTTATCTGATCTTTTACTTCTTCTTATTAATCGAGACAATATCGCAGTTTTATTATCATTCCCCTTAACCTCAGTGAGGTATTCCTTCATAAGATTTTTGTATACTTCTTCCCGCTCTTCCTTTGGATTTGTGGTAGGAGGGATATTCTCATCACTCTCTAATTCACCAGCGGGACCCGCTTCCCCTCCCTCAGGGGGAATTCCACCTTCCATGGGCATTCCACCCATAGGAGCCCCGCCCATAGGCATTCCGCCCATGCCCATAGCTTGTTGCTGCTCCATATCTTCTGCTGCTTGATCCTTCATCTTTTCTTCAATCTCTTCTATCTCTTCATCTGTTAAATCATAATAATCTTTATATATTTTTTCTTTAGGAAATAATTGAAGTTGTAGAACCTGCATTACCACTGATGCTTTCTGGTAGTCAACATCAAGTTTTCTTTTAATGAACATATCAGATGATTCTGGTAATTCAATCCTGACATCATCGATTATAGACCTTGAATAACCTTTAAGATGTAAGTGCCTCTTGGCAACAGATTCCAACCCACTTTCGATACTAGACTGAATCCTTCCTATAGTCCTAGCAAATTTAACATCTAATTGAGCAAGATTAGCCTTTCTTTCTGGGGACTTGTCTTTCTCGACAAAGTAGTCCTTTGGAATCTTTAGGGTAGCAAGTAACTTGTCCCTAAAGTACTTAACATCGTCTACTTCTCCGAGATTCTGAGCCCCAGGGAGAGTTTCAATCTTGGTTCCTGAATTTCCCTTGATAGGCACAAAGAAATCTTCATCAGCAGACATAGGATTATATCTGGCATCAATATTATCTCTTGACGAATGATAATAGTGCTCTTTCTTGAATTTCTGTTTCAATCTTTCTATATACATCTCAGCTTTGGAAGCAGGAAGATTCCCTGTGTCTACATAAAATATCCTCCTCTCGGGTGCGCGAGAAAGACGATATATGAGCATTGCATCTTCCATAAGTCTTAAGGACCTATAAATTTGCCTAGACATTGCAGCAACGGATTTCCCGTAAGGATAGAATACCGGATCAGAAGTATGCAATCTAAAATGCACAATTTGATTCTTATCCAAAGTGATATAACTTCTACTTACCATTGCTCCTGCTTGATTTCCGTAAGAATCCCATTCATTCTTTAGTGGAATTTCCTGCAAGAAGTCAGTTAGATAACCATACTCATTTTCAACCCTTAAGACAAATCCTGGGTTTAGTATCTTTAATCTTTGAACTCCCTTTTTCGGCGCGTTTAAATCAACTACAAGTTCTGAAAAGCAATCTCCATACTTTACGGTATTTCTAATAATATCCCAATAAACTTTTTCTAACTTAATATTCTTAAAAAGATTTTCAATCTCTTCCTTCGCCATAGTATTTTCAGATAATACTTTCCATCTCTCCCCTAGAAGCCCCTTTTGAGTAGAATCGTCCGCATAGATATCAAAAGCAGTGCCTATTTCTGGATACTCATCCATCTCTTCGAATTCTTTATATCTTTGTTTTCTGTTCTTCTCAAGTTCTGTAATAACAGGAGTATTGGCAGATTTGCTCCATACAGCAGGGCCTTCTGGCTTTAAGGTTTCTCTATTGATTACTGTATCACCAGCTAAAGGCTCTGTTGGAATTGTAGTCTGTGGTGGTTCCCCTTCTAAGCTTTGAGTGACAGTAGGTTGAGCTTTAGATGCAAAGAACTTTGCATAAAATCTACCAAGCATTCCTAACGGGAAAAACCAAGAAGCCATCCTCTGAGTAGATCCACCCCACTGAGTGTATCCTCTGTCCTCATCAATTTTATTTAACTCATCAGCCATTTAATGTCCTCTTCAACTACCCCACCAAGTGTAGGTATTTTAACTTTGCTAACAGTTGGCAACATGGGAGGTTTCTGCACCCCTTGTTTTGAAAATTCAACAGGGGTAGTCTCTAATAATTGCGCCACTGCGAAACTTGCCAACGCTAAACTCATAACTAAATCATCATGCATGCCTTGATCAGCTTCTGCTTTCCCATTATCATTTACAATAAAGGTCAGTAACTCGTCAACGGTCCTGGAGGAATTAATTTTCAATGTACCAGTCCTAATTAGTTCTTCCATTGTAGCTAATACTTGCTCTCTTACTTTTTGGGTAGTCTGGAATCCCAGGACACCCTTCTCGTCCAGCCATAAGTTATCATACTCATGAATTCTAAAAACCCAGTCTATTAAATTATTTCCTATGGTATTTCTTTCAATAAGCACATACGCCGTATTATATCTTCTAGCTTCAGTTACCAGAACATTAGCAAATTCATTAATGGGAGTTCTGTTGGAATAAAATTCCGCAACTTGCTCGCCGTTATAAAGATTTATTATATGGAATGCAGAATGATCCCTTTGTCTTCCCAGGGAAACATCCACCGCTATTACATAATCATAAATAGGCTCAGGATCTTTCCAGATCCTCATTCTATTGTTATATTTAATATAATAGTCTTCATTTTCATTCTCTTTTAACTGTCTTAAGATATCTCCATCAACGTAAGTGTCTCCTGTTCCCAAGAAGGAGCATTCATACTCCTGAAGCCACTTCCTGTGGATCATGTTGCCTCTTGTGATCTCTTCCCATTTATCAATATCAATAGGAGGATCATAGGCTAACATTTCTTTGTATAAATGCTCATAACCTTCTGTTTTCTTGTATTCTGGATGTTCCTCCCAAGAAATCTGAATTGCGTGAAATTCATTTTCATCATTAACCGCTTCTTGCCACATTCTATGGTAAAAATTACCCATACCATTAACTGTAGAAAGGATTATACAGCCTCCACCAGTGGACAAAGTTGGATAGGCAGCAGCCCAGATAGTTTCAATATTTTCAATAAATGCTGCCTCATCAACTATTAAAAGTGATCCTGCTAATGATCTTCCTGATTCTTTCCCTGAAGGACGAGATTTAATCATAGATCCATTTGCAAACTTTATCTCATGCTCATTCTTTTTTAGTATTTTTGGTTTCATCCATTCTGGTAGCTCGTTATACATTATACTTATACGAGATACAAATTCTGTGGACTCTCTATCACCAATCGACAATACAGGTACGGTTTGATGCTCTTTAAAGATACATTGATGCAGAGCATACATGGCTGCAAGAGTCGTACAGCCTGCTTGCCTAAATTTTCTTAATAAACAAAATCTATGACCTTGGAAATCTTTAACTATCCTCTTTTGGAATGGGTATAAATCGAAGGGGACTAACCCTCTTTTTGGATGTACAACTTTTATATATTTGCTAAAATATGCAGGATCTTCCCTGCATTTTTTAAATTCTTCTATATATTCTTTGAGTTCCATCTATTATAAATTCCATGAAAACTTATGCATTCATCTGTACGAGAGATAAAAACTTTAGTCCCACGTTAAAGAAGCTTCTAGAGTATTTAGCCAGTGTAGGTGCGTCAATAAAATTATTAATTTCTCAAAATTCTATTTTTTCTGGGTACGAGAAGGCCTTTAATAGAATTAAACCAGATGATGATGATATAATTATACTATGTCATGATGATATTGAAATTTTAACACCTAAAGAAAATTTTAATACATTACTTCAAGTAGAGTTAAATAAGGATACTGGTTTTATTGGAGTTGCAGGAACAACCTTACTAGGCTCAGATGCAATATGGTGGAATCAGGACTTTTGGAAAAAAGGATATCATAAAGGCCAAGTCTTTCACCTGATGGATGAGTCGATTGAAAAAACTTATTATGGGGAACCAGGAAAAGTCGTAGTAATGGATGGTCTATTTCTAGCCGCTAGGGCCAGCACTTTAAAGATCGTGGGTTTGGCAAAACCTGAATATTTTGAGGGGGAGTGGGATTTTTATGATATACATTATACCTCAAAATCTTTTGAACTAGGCTATGATAACAAAGTGATCCCTCTTAGTATATTACATAATTCAAGGGGGGAACTAGTTGGTAGGGATTCGTGGTTTAAAAATAAAGAGGCTTTCATAAAGAAAATTTCTCTACCTCTAGGATTGAACAGGTTTACACATGGAAAATTTAATTGAACTTTTAGTTTGGATTTTGGTAGTCTTCGGTGCAGCTAATGGAATAGCAGTCGCAACGGTATTAGAACCCGTTAGAAACTTCTTTTACCCCCCTTCACAATGGGATAGTGAAAAAGAAAAATGGGTAGAAAATCCCAAGAAACCCTGGCCTGTAATTGGGAAACTACTACAGTGCCCAATGTGCCTTGGATTCTGGCTAGGTGGACTACTAGGGCTTTATTGGTTCTCCCCCTCCTCCAGCTTTATTGGAGACGCATTCTTTGGGAGTGCAACCTCTTGGATGCTTTATATTTTAATACAAAAAAGACAATTTGGTGCTTGAAGTTAAGTACATATATTTGTAGGATACAGATATGGGAAGAATGAGCTACTCAAACCCTGGGACGAGTTTCAAGAAGGTGGAATGTATACAGTGCAAGAAAAAAGTCACGCGGAGGGGTTCTATTGCAGTAAATCCACCAATGGACGGACAGCCTACAGGGCGAACTGAGAAAACAGGAAAACTATGGATGAGCAACGAACATGGTGGCAGGGAGATTACAAGTAAAGGTCCTTCCCCAAGAGTTTGTAAAGGGGGTTGTAATGCATAACTTAGTGTCTAAAAAATGGGGGCTACGGCCATCTGCTCACTGCGCTAATGGTTGTTGACTACGATATAGCGAACTTATTGATCTGGTAGTTCATTACCGAGGTCGCGTCTGCACCAGATATAGCAACATTGTAAATCAGAAGTTCAGCTAGATATCCGTAGAAATCTTCAGTACCTGCGTCACCGCCGATCCTTTTCATACTATCAGAAGCAATAGCAGAAGTTCCAGCAACTGTTCTTGCTCCATCAGCAGCCCCATTAAGATAAAAAGTGTGAACCCCCGCATCATCTGTCGTAGCTGCACAGATAGATCCTATTTGTTTATATGCAGAAGTTCCTATAGTGGTATTTGAATTTACATCAGTGTTATCATCCCAGGCAGAATTGTAATGATTTTGCAGTGGGTTACCCAATCCATCGTCTTGAATATTCCAAGCAACTTTATCCCCATCCGAGCCGAAAGCAACAAGAGAAGAGTAGTACCCAGCCTCACGAGTTTTTAAAACAGCGAACATTGAGAATGGGCCTCCATTAGTAAGTACAGAATTATTAGGAAGATCCATATAATGGTTAGTACCATCAAAACTAATTACAGGGAGACTATTAACTGCGCCCGTCACTATTGCAGGTTGATAAGATCCGTTGCCCTGAGATGCATTGTTACTGTTCCCAGATTGGTCTGCCCAAGCGGTTGCATTACCTAGCCCATCATCTGTAACTCCTACAGCAGCGTCTAGCCATAGTTGTAATCCTGCTACATCAGTTGGTGTAAAGGCAGGAGTCTCCTGCGCGGGTGCCTCAATCGCAGCCACAGATACAGAGAGGTTCGATGGACCTAATGTAGTAGCAGCAACAGGAGCCCCCATGGGCACAGGATTATATGTTGCTTGATTAGGAAAATAAAATCTAGGCATTAATGACCCGCTAGTGGGTTAGGAAGACGCAATCCTGTTGAAGCATCTAAAACTCTATGATCATTAGTAGTAACTGCGCCGATTTCAGTCATATTGCCATAAGTTATAATAAACCTTCCTAACGATCCTAGACTATTATATATCTTAACACCTACACACCTATCTGGAGGAATAAAAGACATCTCAACTGTTGAGTCCGCAGTTCCTGCAACTCCCCCCGCCCCATGCCCAGCATCGGTGTTGGGATATGGGGCAGCAGATGCAGTAATATCAACATAATGACCCTGTGTAGCAGAAGCAACAATTGCATTACTATACAAGGGCTTGCGTATTATAAGCTCAACAGTGCCACTACCAGATTCTGGGCCATTCTCCACAGCATTTCCTACTGGGGTAAGATTAACAGAAGACATCACATGTCCAGCAGAGGGTGCCACAAAGAAATACCCTACCTCTGCGCTAGTGGTCAATGTCAACCCACTAAGATTTCTACACTGTACGGAAAAATAGTTGCAAGCAATACCCGAAGCTGCGGTATCTCTAAATGCTATGCTAGAAGAGTCCGCATGGTTAAGGGTCATAACTTTTACATAAGATTTAAGTCCTGCTCTCATTTTAATTCTCTAACTCTAAGTTATATACTACTCCAGTTCGTCATGCGAGAGGGTAATTTATAAGGCTTTTGCAGCAATAGCAATAGTTACTGGGATTAGTCCTGCTATCAATCCCCAAACACCTGATTTAATCTTCAACATAATAACATCTGATCGAAGCATATCAATTTTCTTCTCCAGACCACCGATCTTATCAGAAATTCTATCAAGTTCACTCATAACCAACTTTTTATGAGCATACCAGTCACCATTAGTTTCTGTCATTTTTGCCTCTACGATATTTACCCAAGGAAATTTTTAATAATAAATAAAATTTTACAAATTCAAGGGTATAATATATAAGAATGAAAGTTCAAAGGGATTTATAAAATGCGTTTCATTATAGCAACATTATTGGCTTTAGGAATTTGTGCTCCTATCTCTGCACAAAGAACACACAACACGAACACCCGTGAGTCCTCTAGAATTCTTCCTACAGAGCAATTGAAGGACAAGGTTAATTCACTTCGTGAGGCGATGGAACGCAGGAGGAAGCAGTCTTTAACAAAGAATAAGGTTGGAGATGTTTGGATGACTCCTGGCATCTCTTCCTTTTGGCTTAAGCTTAAGAAGGAACAAGAGCAAAAGTCTAGCCAATGCAAGAGCAAAGGTTGTAGCTGTGCATGTCACAAGAAGCCTGAAGCTAAGAAGCACGAAACCGAGAAAAAGTCATCTTCACATCGTGGGAATCGTAGGGGATCTTCAAGAGGACATACGGAACACAAGAAGCCAACCAAGCGTACTCATCGCGGCTCTTCTCAGTCTTCTTTTGGGAGAACAGATGCTGTCGTTAGGCAAAAGAAACCTCACACGATAGAAAATCTTCCTTCCTAAATGGCTTGCAAGGAATTCCTAACTAAGATAGCTGCCAAAGAAATAAGTCGTATCATGGAAGAACAAGGATACGACAAAGAAGAGAAATTTCTTTACTAAAACTTCAAAATTTTACTACCCGCTTCTTTATATTAGAGATATATAATATAGAAGGTAATAAAAATGGTAGTCCCAGTTGAAACATCAGTAGAAGTAGACATCCTAAACACGGGAATGTCTACTATAGCGTCACCAAGCGCGAATATCACTCAGCAGATCGAAGGAGATTGGCATGCACACATGCAAACTTTAAATGTCGCATTTGTGGTGCAAAATGTTTATGACAGTGCCGTAAGTGGGCCAGTAGCTGGAGGACCAAATGTATCTCACCACCAGTGGGAAGTTCGCTACAGCGTCCAAACTACTGACAGAATATTAAGTGGGATGACTTTCTCAGGGACACACCAACAAGCACAATCTTTAAAAATAGTCTCAGATGGGTCTGCTGGCGGTCTTGGGGTGAGTGGGCAAATACTCACTACTTCGGCTGGAGCAACTAGACTGGTATTAAACAAAAATGAGCTAGGGGTTCCTTCCGATCCTGTAGGGGTTTGTAATGCTACTGGGAATCTTATTATTGGTGTTACCCCAGGTCCGTACAAAAATGGGGCAGTTTTTGATACTTCCAACACTGTAGCTACGAAACTTTATGAAATATTAAATGACATTCCTGACGTATGCCATACCTTTAACCCGATTCTAGTAAAACTATAAAATTACCATTCGCATCATAAGAAATAGCCATTAGAATTTTGTCTAATGGCTATTTTCATTAGGGGTATATAAAGAGAGGAATTCAAATGAACAAGATTTATGAGAGAATCTCCAAAATTCTAAAAGAAGCTATCTCTAATGGTAATGACAATGGTTCATCAGCAGAAGAAGTTTCAAATGAGCGCAATCCATCAGCAGAAGAAGTTTCAAATGAGCGCAATCCATCAGCAGAAAAAGTTTCAGGGGAAGGACCTCCAAGAAAGGGAAATTTGGCTAAATATCTAAAAAAGAATCCTAAAGAACCTCCAGAGGCTAACGAAGAAGTGGAGATAAAGAAAAATTTTCCGCACGAAGACCCTACGCTAGGAAATCCTCCTAAGAAAACCGCGCCATTAACTCGTAAAGAGCGGCAAGAAATGAAATCGGTTATAGCAGCCCACCGCGCAGGACTTGAAATAACGCATCATCTGTCAAATCTGCCAAAAAAGAAATAATGCCTTGGACAAAGGATGGTAAATATATGAATTTAAATATACCCGATTTAGATATCGAAGATTTTGAACCTGATTTAGAGGTTCCAAAAAGTG
>Ga0080013_1000733_pt1 | contig 45506 bp, 66 predicted proteins | sample ETNvirenome_6_85_FD_69236 | JGI IMG/M metagenome (GOLD analysis project Ga0080013, IMG submission 69236) | Marine viral communities from the Pacific Ocean - ETNP_6_85 (SPADES assembly) (version 2) | ecosystem: Environmental > Aquatic > Marine > Oceanic | place: Pacific Ocean | collected 2013-06-19
TAACTCCGTAAGGAAGAAAGGAGATTAGTCATGTTAAAAAATAACAAAGGATTCACATTAATTGAACTCATTATGGTTACGATTATCTTGGGTATTCTTGCAGCCGTGGCTATACCAAGATACACAAAGACACTATACAATGCAGAACTTAGAACTGAAAAGACATTTGTTAGTATGGTTTGGGCTGGATGCGAATCTGAAGCTCAAAACAGATTAATAGAAAGTGGTACAGAATCATGGCCATTTAATCCATTATCAGTTTTGGGTAGAAGTCGTAATGTTAAAATTAATTTAACATTGGGTATACCTAATGAAGATGACGAGTGGCAACTTGCGTTACCACAAAATTACACATTACTCAATGATAAACCAGCACTTATGCATCAAAGGCGGAATGATGAGGTATGGTATTACAGCTACGATTCAACAAGTTTTACACTTGCTGAAGAGCCTGTCGAGTATACTACTTCTCAGTAGTACAATTCTTAGTCAAGAGCCAGATGATTCTTTGGCTCTTGATTGGGATAATGTAAAATGGGTAGAGATTGTAGACATACCTAAAACAATAGTATACGAAGTGGATAACATAACTGCTACTGCTGGTGTACGTGGAGAAGAAGCAGAGGATGAAATTTTAAACTATTTATATTATAGAAAGAGTATGAAAGAACCAATATGAAAATAGAAAACATATTAGAAGTTATAGTCGGTACATTACTGGTTATTATAATTGCCGTACTATTAATGCCAAAAGAAGAAGTCACTAATAAACCTGTAATTATAGAAGATACGTTTAATCAATATCCATTGATTGCGTGGAAAGATTATGATAAAAAGGGTGACATTGTAAAGATTAGATATAGGGTTTCTAATAGAGATACATTTATAGAAGTTCTTGATGATAAAGGTAGGGTAGTTCATAAACAACCATTTCAGAGAAGTCCTTGGAAAGATGGAACTCCAAGAGACTTTACATATAATTGGATGTTATATTATACACAGGATTATGGGGATGAAATACCATCTGGTGAATATGAAATACGAGTTTGTCATAAATATTCAAGAAATGTTGATTTAAGTATTCGGATGACAATTTAAAGCAAAAAAGCATGAACGTTTCTGCATTTATATACATATATATTATATGTCTTCGGACAAGTTTTTTGATAATTGGAATTTGGAAAAGTACGAGGAGTAATTAACTTCGTATGGAATTGACCGAATAATGGGTATCCTTTAGAAGCCCATAAGGTAATCCAAGACAAACTTGTGGTGAGTTTAGAAGTGGTGAAATTCTATTTCTACACCGAGACATCGGTTGTCTAATGTACTTTCTGAAAAATTAAAGAAGCGATTCTTTAGACCTTGTTGTAGGTAAGGGTAAAACTGAAATCCTACTTTCATGACCGAATTAATCTAAACTCAGAGAGATAAGGTAATGACACAGAGGTTGTACTCACTTCAATGAGATTAACCATCTTGAGAAGAATCACCATAACTGGTGGGTGTTAGGTACAAGGGCAAAAAAATCTGAGCGGAAGGTTGTAGGTAATCGCAAGTCCTACATTCCCTAAATTTCCATAAAAAAATTATTTTAAAAAAGAGGGTTCGCGATTTTTAGTTTCCACTATACTACAAACTTAAAAAACGAAGAACCCTTTTTTTTATTAAAGAGGTTATTATGATTGATGTTTCATCACACAAAAATGTAGAAAATGTTATAAGATTCTTTTTGATGTATTTACCACCACGAGGAGCAGAATCTATACTTGATGTTGGTGGTGGTAGTACTGCACCATATAAAGGTGTTTTACAAACTCGTACTAAAAAATATAAAAATTTAGATATAAGACCAGGAGATAGAGTTGATTATTGTCAAGATGTTGTTGATGGTACAGACTTTAAAGATAAACAATGGGATTGGGTTTGGTGTTCAGAAACACTTGAACACGTACCACAAAAGTATATGAAAACTTTTGTTGATGAAGTTTGTAGAATAAGTAAAAATATTATTTGGACATTTCCGTTGCCACACGCTCCAGCGTTTATAGATGACCCAGGTCATAGTGAAGTTATAGTTGATATGCAATCCTATGAAAAAGATTTTAATATAATTGATAAGACTACAAAAACAGGAAAGAGTATCTGGATATTTACTCGAAAAGATAGAGAAGTTTCAGTAGACCAGAGAGGTATCCATCAAGAAGGATATTCACCAGATAATTTACCTTTTGTAGTTATAAATTATAAGTGTTATTCACGAAATAATACAAAAAAAGCTTGGTTGTTTAGTTGACAACCCAGATATATATTATTAAATCAAGGTTGTACTTGATTGAAAAATAATAAATAACAACTAATAATATGGAGAATATAAAATGGATATTGATGCAATACGGAAACGTTTAAATCAGTTACAAACTACAAATCAACGTTCCAACAATCTTTGGAAACCACAACCAGGAAAACAAGTAGTAAGAATTGTACCTTTCAAGTATAATAAATCTACGCCTTTTATCGAGTTGTATTTTCATTATGATTTAGGTGGACGTACCTATATATCACCGATTTCTTTTGGTCGCCCTGACCCAGTTGAAGAGTTCGCTGATAAATTGAAATCATCTGGTAATCGTGAAGATTGGAGACTTGGAAAGAAACTTGAAGCCAAAATGAGAACTTTTGCACCTGTACTTGTTCGTGGAGCAGAGAATGATGGTGTCAAATTTTGGGGTTTTGGTAAAACAGTTTATCAAGAACTTCTTTCTATCATTACCGACCCTGATTATGGTGATATTGCAGACGCAGTAAGTGGCCGTGATGTTGTAGTAGAGTTTAAGACTGCAGAGGAAACTGGAAAATCTTTTCCAACTACCGCTATTCGTGTTAAACCAAATCAGACTCCTATTTCAGAAGATTCAAAACTGATGGAAACTACATTAGAAAATCAAGTTAATTTGAATGAAGTTTATAATGAACTTTCATATGATGACCTTACTAATGTTCTAAATGAATGGTTGAATCCTTCTGCTGAAGGTGAAGGTAATACTGATAAATCTACTAATGGTGAAATGAAGAAAGAAGAAACTGTAGAGACTACTGCAAAGGAAACTCTAAAACAGACTACAACTGTAGATGATGCTTCTTCGGCATTTGACGAATTATTTAATCGGTAAATAAAAATATATGGTGGTTAGGGTTCAGAGCCACTGCTCATATCTTTGATAGGTCTGGAGCCACCTATATTTTAATAGGAGAGTTATATGTCTGCAAGAGATGAATTGGCATCAGTTTTATCTGCAAGTTTAAATAAACAATTTAAAAAAGATTATCCAAAAGTCGCTTACTTTCTTGATGGTAAAGATGAAGCCCCATCAGATGTAAGTGGTTGGATTTCAACTGGTTCTTCCATGTTGGATTTAGCTATATCGAATAGACCAAGTGGTGGTATAGCAATAGGAAGAATAACAGAAATAAATGGGTTAGAATCAAGTGGTAAATCATTGGTTGGAGCCCATTTATTAGCTTCTACACAAAAGAAAGGTGGAGTAGCCGTTTATATTGATACTGAAACAGCAGTAAGTAGAGAGTTTCTCGAAGTTATTGGTGTTGATATAGACAATATGTTATATGTTCACTTAGAAACTGTAGAAGAAATATTTGAAGCTATAGAGAAGATAGTTACTAAAGTTAGAGAAGAAGATAATAGTAGATTAGTTACGATTTTAGTTGATAGTTTAGCTGGAGCGTCTACTAAGGTAGAAATGGAAGCTGATTTTGAAAAGGACGGATGGGCTACAAGTAAAGCTATTATCATATCAAAAGCTATGAGAAAGATTACTCAGATGATTGGAAGACGTAAAGTAGCTCTTGTATTTACAAATCAACTTAGACAAAAACTTGGTGTAATGTTTGGAGACCCTTGGACTACAAGTGGTGGAAAAGCATTACCATTTCACGCTTCAACTCGTATTCGTTTAAAAAATAAAGGTCAGATAAAAGATACTAAAAAGAATACTATTGGTATGAACATTCAAGCTCAAGTTATTAAAAATAGATTAGGGCCACCATTGAGACATTGTGAGTTTCCACTTTATTTTGAAAGTGGTATTGATGATGATGGTAGTTGGTTAACTGTAATGAAAGAACATGGTATTGTTAAAGTTGCAGGAGCTTGGTATACACTTCCCATAGTTGATATGGAAACTGGTGAAATAACAGATGAGAAAAAATTTCAATCTAAGGATTGGTCAAAATTACTCGAAGATACAGAATTTCGAGATTATGTTTATAATATGATTTGTGATAAGGTTATATTAAAATATACTAAAGAAGATTTAGGTATTGATGACGTAGAAATGACGGAAGAGGTTTTGGGTGATTAATGATAAATATTTATCAATATTAAATCAAATTAAAAAAGACGGCGGTCTTGTCGAGCATAATAATCCAGACGACAAGGTATTGATAATAGATGGCCTAAATACTTTTATTAGAGTATTTAGCGTTGTACCAATTACCAATGATGACGGAGCTCACGTTGGTGGAATAATTGGTTTCTTAAAATCAATCGGTTTTGCTATTAAGATGCACAATCCAACGAGATGTATCATAGTATTTGATGGAGAAGGGGGCTCAGACCGCCGTCGAAAATTATTTCCAGACTATAAAGCTAAACGTAGAACAAAAGTACGTTTAAATCGAGCATACGATTGGAATACACCAGAGGATGAACATCAATCTATGTTGTTTCAGATGAGTAGATTGGTTGAGTATTTACAAGAGTTACCATTAACTATTATAGCCGCTAATCATATGGAAGCCGATGATGCTATTGGTTATATTTCCAAACAAGTTTTAAAAGATTCTAAAATAACAATAATGTCTACTGATAGAGATTTTTTACAATTAGTTGATGATAGAATATGTGTTTGGAGTCCTACAAAAAAGAAAAAGTATACACCAATAGAAGTACATGAAGAATTTGGGATACCATCGCATAATTTTTTAATGTATAAAATAATTGACGGAGATAAATCAGATAATGTTCCAGGTATAAATGGAGTTGCTCTTAAAACTATACAAAAATGCTTACCGCTTTTACAAGAAGATAAGATAGTTAATATAGAAGAGGTTTTAGATTATGTGGAAAATAATGATGTTACAAATAATGTAAAAACAATGTTATCTGAAGAAAATAAAAAGAAGTTACAATTAAATTACGACTTGATGCAACTTCATGATGTAAATATTAGTGGTAACGCTAAATTAAAAATTAAAGATATAGTGACAGAACCAATTCAACAATTGGTTAAATTTAATTTTACAAAAATGTTTTTACGAGATAGGTTATTTCAAACTTTACCTAATGTTGATAGTTGGTTATTGACTACATTTTCCACTTTAAATAAATATGCTGGAATAAGTCATGAGTGATAAATTATCAATATATGGTACTGCTTTTCAAGTTAAAGTTTTATCATCATTATTAACAGATTTAAAGTTTTTACAAACTTCATCTGATATATTAAATGGTGATATTTTTGATTCGGATTCTAATAAATGGTTAGTCAATGAAATTATAGATTATTTTTTAAAACATAAAACAATACCGACACTTGATGTAATAAAAATAAAAATAAATGAAATAGAAGATAAAGTATTACAAGTAGCTATTATAGATACGTTACGAGAAGTTTGGAAACACATTGAATCAACAGATTTAGATTTTGTTAAAGAGAAATGTTTAGATTTTTGTAAAAATCAAGTTTTAAAAAATGCTATATTGGAATCAGTTAATCTTTTAGAAAACCAAGATTATGATGGTATAAAATCATTAATTGACAAATCTATGTCAGTTGGAATGGAAAGAGATATTGGTCATGAGTATATTACAAGTTTAGAAGAAAGATTAACTGATTCTGTTAGAACTACAGTTCCAACTGGTTGGGATATTATAGATGAAGTAATGGATGGTGGACTTGGTGCAGGAGAACTTGGTGTTATAGTTGCACCAGCTGGTATTGGTAAAACTTGGATGTTACAAGCTATTGGAGCATCAGGTATGAAAAAAGGATTGACTGTAGTTCATTATAGTTTAGAATTAAATCAGACATATGTTGGATTAAGATATGATACTGTTTTTAGTGGTATTACAACAGGTAATATAAAATTTTATAAAGAAGATGTACAAAAGAAAATAGACCAACTAAAAGGTAATTTGTATGTTAAATATTATCCAACACGTTCTGCTACAGTTCAAACAATAAATGCACATATGAAACAACTTGAAATACAAAGTATAAAACCAAATATGGTGATTGTTGATTATGCAGATATTGTAAAACCACTTGGTACATTTAGAGAGAAGAGACATTCTATTGGTGATAATTATGAAAGACTTAGAGAATTAGCAGGAGAGTTTGAAATTCCAGTATGGACGGCATCACAAGCCAATAGAAGTTCGTTAGAAGAAGATGTAATTGATGCAAGTAAAGTTAGTGAAGATTATTCAAAGGTTATGACTTCAGATTTTGTTATGTCTATTAGTAGGAAAGTAGAAGATAAAATTTCAAATACAGCACGTTGTCATGTTATTAAAAATAGATTTGGTGTTGATGGTATGACGTATCCAATGATGATGAATACTAATATTGGTAAGATTGAAATTTATGAATCAAATACGCAAGGTGGTAAACAACAACAATCTAAAATGGATAATTCAGAAGAGTATTTAAGGAAATTAGCTAAAAATAAATATGATGATTTTAAAACTGATGGTACTAAAATGGAAGGGTTTGAATAATTATATATAGAATTAAGTTTTCACGAAAGGTGATAAGGAAATATTATGAAATTTAAGTTATCAGAAAATTTTGTTAACAAATATAAGCGAAAAAAACCCCCGTTTGGTTTTAATGGTTTAGGTGAATTAGTTTATATGAGAACATATTCCCGTATTAAAAAAAATGGCAAAAATGAACGTTGGTGGGAAACTATTCAACGGGTTGTAGAAGGTACTTATTCAATGCAAATGAATTGGATTGAACAATATCAGTTGGGTTGGAATCCATGGCAAGCTCAAAAGTCAGCCCAAGAAATGTATGACCGAATGTTCAATATGAAGTTTTTACCACCTGGTCGTGGTCTTTGGGCTATGGGAACAAGAATTACAGAAAAAAAGAAGTTATACGCGGCACTTAATAATTGTGCTTTTGTATCTACTAAAACACTAAAAGAAGATTACTCAAAACCATTTACTTTTTTAATGGATGCCAGTATGTTGGGTGTAGGAGTTGGTTTTGATACAAAAGGTGCTGGTGAGGTTATGATTAAATTACCTAATCCAAATAGAGGTATAGAAGAATATGTAATACCAGATACACGAGAAGGTTGGGTAGAATCATTAAAGTTATTGTTAGAGAGTTATTTTCATGGAACAGCAGAAATTCAGTTTGATTACACAAAGATTAGAGCATTAGGAGAACCAATAAAAGGTTTTGGTGGGGTATCGAGTGGTCATGAACCATTAGAAGAAATTCATGTAGAAATAAGAAAAGTATTAAATAGAAATGTAGGTGAACCAATTACCGTTACCACAATTGTTGATATAATGAATCTCGTTGGTAAATGTGTAGTAGCTGGTAATGTCAGAAGAACGGCTGAAATTGTATTTGGTGAACCAGATGATGATGAATATTTGGATTTAAAAAATTATAAAGTTAATCCACATAGAGAACAATATGGATGGACGAGTAATAATAGTATTTTTGCTGAACTCGGTATGGATTATACTGATGTGTGCAAACGAATCGTGGATAATGGCGAACCTGGTTTTGCTTGGTTAGAAAATATGAGAAAATTTTCACGTATGCAAAATGGTGGAGATAATAAAGACCATAGAGTTGCAGGTGGAAATCCTTGTTTAGAACAATCATTGGAAAGTTATGAATTATGTTGTTTAGTAGAAACCTTTCCAAACAACCACGATTCATTAGAGGATTATAAGAGAACATTAAAATATGCGTATTTATATGCTAAAACAGTAACACTTGGTAAAACTCATTGGAGTGATACTAATAGAGTTATGTTAAGAAATCGTAGAATTGGTTGTAGTGTAAGTGGCGTCGCACAATTTATTACTAAACATGGAATGGAAGAATTAAGGAAATGGTTAGAAGATGGATATGATACTATTCAAGATTGGGATTGTATTTATTCAGATTGGTTTGCAGTCCCAAAGTCAATCAAGACTACTTCTGTAAAACCAAGTGGAACTGTTTCACTATTAGCAGGAGCTACACCTGGATTACATTATCCAGAATCAAGATTTTATTTTAGAAGAATGAGATTATCGAATCAATCAGAATTAATAGAACCATTAAAGAAAGCTGGATATAATGTAGAACCAGCATTTGGTTCAGAAAATAGTACGGTGGTAGTATCGGTGCCGGTTGATGTAGGTGAGGGTATAAGAACAGCGGCTGAACTTTCGATTTGGGAACAATTCAGTTTAGCCGCGTTCTTACAACGACATTGGGCAGATAATCAAGTTAGTTGTACAGCTACATTTAATCCAGAAACAGAAGCAGATGAACTACCACACGTATTAAAATATTTTCAATATAGATTAAAAGGTATATCATTATTACCAAGAACAAATGGTGGGGCGTATAAACAAATGCCTTATGAAGCTATAGATGAAAAAACATACCACTTAGAAGTTGAAAAACTTAGTAGATTAACATTTGGTGTTATTAAAAATGAAGAGGCAGATGTGGAAAAGTTTTGTAATAATGATGTTTGTGAGATTATTCCAAATTAATTTCTTTTTTAAGGGAATACCCTTATATTTATAATTAACAATTAAGGTTATAATATGATAAATCATAAATTATATGGTAGACGAATTTTACACGTGATGTCACCCGTCAGGTGGCGTTCCACTAAGTATATGCATCATGCTGATTCAAATTACAAAGTTATGATGAAAACTATTAAATGGTTACCAATGTGTCATCATTATGTTTTAGTTCCACCAAATAATACTATACCACATCTTGGAAAAAATGTTACTAAAATACCATTTCCATATGCTGGTAGTGTGTTGTTTAATCGTGGATATTTCAATAGTAAAGCTTTATTGAAAGCTATAGATTTTCAGAAGGTTGATATTGACTTTATTTTTAATCATCAACCAGAGTTGTTATACAATGTTTATAATGCTATATTGACAGATAGATATGGTATGTCTGTAGATAGTTATAACTTTTTTCATTGGGTTGATTGTGAAAAGAGTAGACCAACTGGTGGTTATCCTGTCGGGTTCTTTAGACAAATGGAAGCTATTGATTTGTCTACAAAATCTTATTTTCATTGCCCAGTTAGTTTAGATTATATGAAATCTAATTGGGATAAAATACCACACACTTCACAAGGTGTTGATGAGAATGTAATGAAAGAGAAGATTAATTATTTTCCACTTGGTGTAGGTGATTTACCTGAACCAGAATCATTTCCATTACCAGATAAAAAGATATTAGTTTTCAATCATAGATGGAATCAATCTACTGGTATAAAGAAACTTATACAATTTACAGAACATCTTGATAGGGATGAATGGTTAGTTTGGATTACTGATGATGATGCTAAAAAACCAAAAGCTGGTAAACCTGCACCAGATTGGATGAAAGTACAAAACTTACCAAGTGGTGGTCAATATAGATATCTTATAGATAATTGTTATGCTACTATTTGTCTTGTAAATGATTATATGACTTGGAATCTTTCAGTACAAGATGCTATTAAAGTTAAAAAACCAAGTTTAACATTTAAACATTCAACACAAGAATATGTGTTAGGTAAAGATTATCCATTATATTTTACTGATAAAAAATCATTTCTTGAATTGTTAGATAATACACCAACTGAACTTGAGTGGGAATTACCAGAACATGATAAAATTTTTAAAGATAATTTAATTAATGATTTGATTGAAGGTTGTGAAAGTAAAAAGAAACGGACTGTAAAAACACCATCTGCTGGTATTGAGTGGTTGTATCATATATTGAAGGATAATGGGTTTAAAAAGAATTTACTTTTCAATAGTCATCCAAATTTATATTTGAGTAATGTTTGGGAGAAGATTAGACTTTGGTGTTTATCAAAAGGAATTAAAGATAATCCAAATTATCAATTTACAAAATTGTTTGTTCCAGATGATAAAAGGGAAGATATACAAAAATTCGTAGATGATTCTGATGAAACATTTAGTGAATCTAAAGTTGACCCAAATTTTAAAATTATTGATGAAGAAGATAGTTGGTTTTAATGTACCAAGATATATATTATGATAATTTTAAAAATAAAGTACATATTTGGGATGATGTAAAAGGTCATATAGTTATTCCATATAAAAAGTATGCTTATAAAAAAGATAATTATGGAACTTATGTATCTCTTTATGGAGATAAACTTAAAAAGATATATAAGTTTGACAAAAAAACTAAAAATTTATGGGAATCTGATGTAAATCCAGAAACAAGAGTTCTTGTAGATACGTATACAAATTCAGATGACTTATCTATAAATCATAGACTTGGTATTTTAGATATTGAAGTAGAAGTTACACAAGGATTTCCAGACATACATAAAGCTGAAAATAAAATAACAGCCGTAGGTTATTATGATGATATAACAGATAAATATTTTTGTCTTGTATTAGATTCGCAAAATAAAGTTACTCTCAAAAATAAAGATAATATTATAATAGAAAAGTTTGAAAATGAAAGTCAATTACTTCATCGTTTTTATGCAATATTTCTTGAACATAGACCAACTATATTAACTGGTTGGAATAGTTTAAAATTTGATATACCTTATTTGTATAATAGAGCGGTACAAGTTCTTGGTAGTGAAATAGCTGATTGTTTATCACCAATTAGAAGAATTCATTGGAGTGAATATCAAAACCGATATAAAATAGCTGGTTTATCACAATTAGATTATTTATCTTTATATAAAAAATTTACATTCACACAAAAAACTTCTTATAGATTGGACGCTATAGCACAAGATGAACTTGGTGAAACGAAAGTTGAATATGAAGGAACACTTAATGACTTATATGAGAATGATATAAATAAATTTATAGAATACAATATTCATGATGTTAGACTTGTTAAAATGTTAAATGAGAAACTGGATTTTATTGATGTAGCCAGAGGTATTGCTCATGTTGGTCATTGTCCATATGAAGAAGTTGAATGGTCTTCGAGATATCTTGAAGGAGCTGTTCTTGTTTATCTTAAAAAACTTGGTATTGTTGCACCAAATAGAAGTAAAGGTGGAAGAAAGGATGTATTCAATAAAAATAAATTTTCTGGAGCGTATGTACAAGACCCACAAAAAGGTAGACATGAATGGATTTATGATTTAGATATTACTTCTATGTATCCATCAATTATTATGTCTCTTAACATTTCACCAGAAACAAAAATAGGAAAAATTGAAGGTTGGAACTCAGAAGAGTTTGTATCTAATATACCCAAGACATATTCTGTAATAATGTATGGGAAAAAACAAGGTAATTTAACTAACGATGAATTGAAAATGTATTTTAATGATAATCAAGTTTCAATATCATCTAATGGTATAATTTATAAAACTGATAAAAAAGGGTTAATACCTGCGTTATTAGAACAATGGTTTAATACAAGAGTTGAGTATAGAAAGTTAGCTAAGAAATTTTCCGATGAAGGTGATGAGGAAAAATATCAATATTTTAATAGAAGACAATATATTCAAAAGGTTATTTTAAATTCATTATATGGTGTATTGGGTTTGTCTGTTTTTAGATTTTATGATTTAGATAACGCAGAAGCAACAACATTAACTGGTCAATCGTTGATTAAATTTACAAAGAAGATTGGTAATCATTTTTATAATAAAGAACTTAGTGATGACAAAGACCATTGTATATATATTGATACCGATTCTGTTTTCTTTAGTGCTGTACCACTTCTTGGTAAGAGATTTCCCAACGAAGAACTTTCTGATGTAATGAAGACTCAAAGAATTTCAGAAATAGCTACAGAAGTACAAGGTTATATGAATAGTTCGTATGATTATTTTGCTAAAAAGTTTTGTAATATAGATAAACATAGATTTGAAATAAAACAAGAGATTATTGCAAGAACTGGATTTTTTGTTGTCAAGAAAAGATATGGTATGAGAATTATAAATGATAATGGGGTAAAAGTAAATAAAGTTCATGTTAAGGGATTGGATACAGTTAGAAGTACATTTGCACCAGCAATGAAAACTTTATTATCAAATGTTTTAGAAGATATTTTGAATTATGTACCTAAAGATAAAGTTGATACGAGAATATTGAATTTTAAGAAAAGTATTACAAATTTAAGTATTGATGATATAGCTAATCCAGTTGGTGTAAAAAATATAGAAAAATATACACCAAAAAAGACAGATAAATTTGAAAATGTTGGGGCTACAACAAGTATAATGACAGGAACACCTGTCCATGTAAAAGCTTCTATTTATTATAATGATTTATTAAAATACTTTAAAAAAAATAAATATGAACCAATAGTAAGTGATTCTAAAATGAGGTGGGTTTATTTAAAAGATAATCCATTTAAATTAGATGTAGTTGGTTATAAAGGACACGAAGACCCAAAAGAGATTATGGATTTTATAAAAAAATATATTAATTATGATAAAATGTATGAACAAGCTTTAACTAAAAAGTTGAATATGTTTTATGGGGCTTTAGAATGGAGTAAACCACAAATACGTTCAGAAAATTCATGGTTTTAATATTATATACATCTACCAACATTCCTAATTGTCCATATTGTGATGACGCTCGCAAATGGTTGATAGAAAATAAAATTAATTATATAGAGATAGATGTAGCTAATAATAAAAAATTACAAAAGAAAATTTATCAAAAAACTGAATCTAAAAATGTTCCAGTTGTTAATATTGATGGTTCATATTTTAGAGGTTGGTTTAATAAGTCAGAATTAAAACAAATTAAAGAAATTCTGAAAAAAGATTAATGGTTTTGAACTTGTCATATATATGTATATATGACACACATAATAAGGAGAAAAATAGGTTATGGAAAAATCCAAATTAACTCGTTACATTGACAAAGTTCGTATCGGCGGAGCCGTCGGACAAGCTCAAATTGTAACAAAAGATAGTGTAACACATACTTGGGTAGCAACGGATGATAGAGACGCATTAGTTGTCTTAAAAATGTCTGATTCGGATATAAGTGATTCCAACTTAGGTATTGGTGATTTACAGAAATTTAGTGGTTTGTTAAGTACACTTGGTACTGATATTTCATTTGATGTTACCAGTGTTCCAAAGAATGGTGCAGATATGGCCGCTCAAATCAATTCATCGGATGATTATGGTAATACAATAAAGTATATGTTACATGATACAAGCGTAGTTCCAAGTTCAGATGGTAAAATTGTAAAACAATTGTTGGAACAAGAATATGATGTTATATTTCCAATGGATTCAAATTTTGTTTCTAAGTTTATATCTGGTAAATCAGCGTTAGGTGATGAAGTAGAAACTTTTACTATAGTAACAGGGAATGATAAGGTTTCGGTTGTTATTGGTTGGAATACTCAACATACTAATAGATTATCTATTCCTGTAAAACCAAAGGTTTATAGTGATGTTGATAAAGTTTCTTTTAGTTCACAAATTATGGCAGACATATTATCTGCTAATAAAGAGTGCGAAACTGGAACTCTTGAAATGAAAGGTGGAGATAGACCATTAATTAAATTAACTTTTAATGTTGATGATTATAATGCTGTTTATTTTTTACAACCACGAGTTAGTGTATAGTTTTGGATATTGTGAATGATAATTACTAATGATAAAAATACTTTATGGGTAGAAAAATATCGGCCTTGTAGTCTTGATACTTATATTGGTAATGACCAATTAAAAAGTAAAGTCAAGACTTTTATAGAGAGTGGGGATTTACCACACCTTTTATTTTATGGAAGGGCTGGTACGGGTAAGACCACTCTCGCTAAATTAATTGTTAAGAATATAGATTGTGATAGTCTATATATTAACGCGTCGGATGAACGTAAACTTGAAATGGTTCGTGACAAGGTGAAAACTTTTGCTGGAACACTTGGTTTTGCAGATTTAAAAGTTATTATATTAGATGAGTGTGATTATATTACACCAGCCGCTCAAGCCGCTCTTCGTAATTTGATGGAGACTTATTCAAACGTATGTAGATTTATTTTAACTTGTAATTTTGTAGAAAGAATTATTGACCCTATACAAAGTAGATGTCAAAGTTATAATTTAATACCACCATCTAAAAAAGAAGTAGCTTTACATTTAGGTGAAATACTTTCAACTGAAAATGTAGAGTATAATATTAATGATGTAGCGTTTATTGTTAATAGTTGTTATCCAGATATTCGTAGAGTTATTAATTCTGCACAAAAACAATCATTAGATAATAAATTAAAATTAGATAAACATGATATTTTACAAAGTGATTATAAAATGAAAGTTTTGGAAATATTAAAAGAACAAGATAAACGAAATGCTTTCAAAAATATAAGACAATTACTTTTAGATAGTCAAGTAAAGGATTATGCGGAATTATTTAGGTTGTTATATGATGAAGTTAATGATTATGGAAAAGGTCATGTAGCCGATTGTATATTAATTATAGCTAAATTTCAAATGTATGATGGTCAAGTTATTGATAAAGAAATTAACGCTATGGCTATGTTAATAGAATTACTTGGTGTAATAAAATGAATGTATTAGTAATTGGAGAAAGTTGTCAAGATGTATTTGTATATGGTGATATAGAAAGAATTAGTCCTGAAGCACCTGTACCAGTTTTTGTTCCAACTCATGTAGAATCGAATGATGGTATGGCAAAAAATGTTGCAAATAATGTTGAGTCATTAGATATGCATATTCATACAGTTACAAATAGAAATGGTATAGTAAAAAAACGATATGTAGAAAATCGTAGTGGTCAAATGGTACTGAGAGTTGACGAACATGATTATTCTGAGAGAATTAAGAAAAGTTTGTTAAGTGGTCTTGTGAAGAATAAATTTGAACAACCACCATTTGGATTTGATAGACAACGAGAAGACCATTATGATGCTATTATTATTTCAGATTATTGTAAAGGGTTTTTAAAAGAAGATGATATTCAGTATATTTGTGAGAATAATAAAAATGTATTTGTAGATACTAAAAAGAAACTTGGTAAGTGGATTGAATTTGCAGATTATATTAAATTAAATGAGTTTGAATATAATAGGAATCATGAATTACTATCAGATAAAGGATTTGAAAAAAAACTTATTATTACAATGGGTAATAAGGGATGTAGATGGAATGGAAAGGAATTTCCAGTAGATGAAGTAAAAATTGGTGATGTTAGTGGAGCCGGAGATACTTTTATAGCAGGATTAGTTCGTGGTTATTTAGATACAAATAATATAGAGAGTGCAATTAAATTTGCTCAAAAGTGTACTAATATTGTAGTTCAAGAACCAGGAGTTACTATAGTAAAATTGGAGAATTAAAATGGGATTAATTGAAAAATTTATTAAATGGATTACGGGAGATAGACGTTTGAAATCAGACCGAAGAAACCACATAATGATTGGGTATAAAAAATCAAATCGTCGCGAAGAAGAACGGAGAAACTAATGAATATGAAAGCACAAAAACCATTGACAAAACCACAAGTTGATTTAGCCGAACAAGAAACTATGAAATGCGATAGTTGTGGAAACTATTTATTTATAGTTTCATATGTTATTAAGAAAATTTCAGCAATAGTTTCACCAACGGGTCAAGCGGGACTTGTTCCAGTACAAGTTTATAGTTGTGGTAATTGTGGTGAAGTACCATCACAACTTTTAGAAGGTAGTGGATTAAATGTCAAAGAAAAAGAGTAAAAATGTTACACCAAAAAAAGAAACATCTATATTTCATAGGAAATCTTCAGCAGGTAAAGGTGATACACCAAGATTGGGTATTACATTAGATGAGTGGGAAAAGAGATATGAAAAAATCTTCGATAATAAAAAAGAAAGGACTATTCGACCATTTGAATCAAATAACAGCGGTTCAGAGTCCTAACTATTGGGATAAAATTTCGGAAGAAGATAAGAAAACATATTCAACTTATATGATTAATCGTTTCTTATCAATGAAAATGGAGTGGGTTGATTTTGTAAATGAAATACAAAAACATTGGAATGAGTTATCACCAAAAGAACACTATAAAATATATTCGAGTGTTCTTCCTAAAGGTAAAAAATATTTAAAATATATAAAGAGGAAAAATGAAATGAAGTTACCAAGATGGTTTTTAGACGTTATTGTAAAAAATTATGAATGTTCATTAAGAGAAGCTGATGATTATGTAGATACGTTGTTAATGACTGCACAAGGAGTTCTCGAAATTAGAGAAGTTTTAACTAAATATGGTATAGACCCAATACGTTGGAAAGAGTTACCATTTAATATAGAATAAGGAGTTGTTATGAGTGGTATGGATGAAAAAGAAACACGAACACGAAAAGGATTTAGTACTTATAGTTTGGAACGTAATAAATGGAAACATTCTAAATTAATGAAAGAATTAGAATGGGGTATAAATACAGATACTAATACAGTTTATATGGCATATGATTTTGATATGGATAATTTATATACCATTGTTACCAAAACTGATAGTTTATTGAGACACAACCCAGAAAAAGAAGTTAATATGATTATAAGTTCTTATGGTGGTGATGTATATTCTATGTTAGGAATGATAGACTATATTAGAAATTTACCTGTTAAAGTTAATACACATTGTCTTGGAGCGTCTATGTCTGCCGCGGCAGTTATGTTGGCGTGTGGAACTGGTAAAAGAACTATGAGTAAGAATTCATCTGTTATGATTCATGAAGGTTCTGCGTTTGAAGTTGGTAAAACATCGGATGTATTAAAAGGAGCAGACCATTTAAAATTATTACAAAAATCAGTATGTAATATACTTGGAGAAGTTACAAAAAAAGACCAGAAGTTTTGGGAAGAAGTTTCCAAACAAGACACATATTTGACAGCAGATGATTGCTTGGAATATGGTGTAATAGACGAGGTGGTGTAATGAAAAAATGGAATAAAGTTAAAGGCAGAAAACATTCAGAAGATGAAATTTTATTATATTATGATAATCCAGTTTCATTTGAAGATGTAGCGGTTATGTGTAAATTTTTTATGATGAATGAAGATAAAATATATCCACCACCAAGATTTAAAGGTGCGGAAATGTTTAAAGAATATATAAAAGAAGTTTTGGATACAAGAAAAATACCAAATAAAAATAAATTTAAATTAGACAAAAATTTAACTATTTTAAAGGAGTGTAAATGAAGTCAATAAAAGATACACCAACTGGTGTTGATTCACCAGGAACTATTGTAGAGTTGATGGAAAAGGAATGGCCAGAGATGACTAAGGAATTTCGCCGTTTACAAGTACAACAATACGAGTTGTTCTTACACAAACAACATGATTATGGGCCAGGTAATATTTCAGTTGGAACACAGTTACAAACAAAAGAAGAAATACATTTGTCATTGACTGGTTTATGGTTTAGAATGAATGATAAGATTCAGAGATTAAAGAATCTCTTAATGAGTGGTCGTAAAAACGCAGTAGAAAACGAACCGATGGAAGATGCGTTTCTTGATGTATCTAACTATGGTATTATGGCTACAATTGTAAAAAATGGAAAGTGGGGTAAATAATGCAAATAGAAAGTAAGTATAAAATGGTGGAATCTGAGTTTATGAGGTTATGTAATACTTATAAAATACCGCAACCAACAGTAATCAGACCGGCATTAGATACAGACCCGTGTGATTATACAGACCCACTTAATGAAGTAAGAATAAATACAAACCCAGAGAAAGTGGATTGTGAACCTATATATCAAGCTAGACACTTGTTTGGACACTACATATCAGATTTACATAGTGTAAATGATAGGTATTCAGATATGGTGGCGGATACAATCGCAGACTTACTCTGGACAACTTGGGATGGGGGTAAATAATGAAATCAACATTCATAGAAGGTCATGAATTAGGTAGATATTTAAAAATCAGAGAGTTGGTTGAGAAGTATCCTAATGATATGGAACTGGGTGGTAAAATACGAGAATTGTTTTGGGAAAGAGATACGGCTGGATATCCAGTTAAGAAAATAAACTCATATTTTACTACAGATATAAAGGATAATGAAAATGTATAGGTATGGTAAATGGATGGATTAAGAGTTTTACACTATGGTAGTCCAGTAAGATTTGATAGTAGTGGTATATTTCAACATGAATTTGATTCAAATTATAAAGTATTAGAAAAAACAATTTCATTCTTACCAGAATGTCACCATTATGTTTTAGTACCTAAAAAACATACTATACCTGATAATAGACCAAATGTTACTCTTATCAAGTATCCTTTTTATAGAAATGCATTATCTAATCGTTCCGCATTTCACGACTCCGTTTTTAGAAATATAATAGATTTTAAAACACAAGATATAGATTTTGTGTTCTGTCATCAACCAGAGATGTTATATAATATTTTTGTAGCTATGAGTGATAAAAGATATGGACAAGTTGTAAGTAGATTTTTATTCTTTCACTGGGTTGATTGTCCAGGTAGTAGAGTATCTTCAGCAACACCACCACCATTTATGAGACAACTTGAATCAATAGGTATGTGTGATAACGCTTTCTTCCATACTGATATTTCTAATGATTGGTTAGCTAGAAATTTTCATAAAGGTCAACCAGTTTCTATTGACATGAATTATATTAAAGATAAGACTAAAACGATGCCATTAGCGTCAGACCTGTTACCACCAGCAGAACCTATGGAGTTACCAACAGATAAGAAGATTATTGTATTCAATCATAGATGGGGTCAAACTACTGGTGTAAATAGATTGTTAGAGTATTTTGAAGGGTTGGAAGATGAATATATGTTGTGGAGTACCGATTGGCAAGCTCCAAAAGAATATGTAGCTTCTAAATTGAATAGAGGTCAATATAGATACTTGTTAGAAAATTCACATTGTAGTGTTGGATTTGTTGATGGTTACATGACTTGGAATTTATCGGTACAAGATGGTATTCAAGTAGATAAACCAGTTTTAGTATATGATAATCCACAAATGAAAAAAGTTGTTGGTGACAATTATCCATATACATTTAAAACAAAAGAAGAGTTTCAGAATTTAATTAGAAAAATACCTGAAAAAAGCTCTTGGAAATTAGATAATTTTGAGTTAACTTTTAGAGAGAATTTAAGGAATACTATGCAAGAAATAATTGCTAAAGCTAGACCTAAATTACCACAAGACGCTATGAATTGGTTATATTGTATATTAAATGGGGTGACACAAAAGAGTCATATTACAGAACAAGTTCAACCACATTTAGCAGCCAATTCAACATGGCAATATATTCGTAGGTGGTTATTAAGTAAAGGTGTAAGAGATAATCCAAAAACACCATATACAAATTATGATTTATCAAAGAGTAATATTGACCAAGGTTTAATTGATGAATGTTTGGATACAGTAAAGTTAGATTTGAAAATAAATAAACGTAAAAGATTAAGTTCGGTAGATAAAGAGGTGGGGTGGTTTTGAACAACGTATCATATAGTCAATATAATTTATGGTCACAGTGTCCATATAGATGGAAATTACTTTATATTGATGGGTTAAGAGAATTTACAGATAGTATTCATACAATGTTTGGTACATCCATGCATGAAGTATTACAATTTTATTTACACATTATGTATACTAAAAGTATAAAAGAAGCTGATTCTATTGATGTAGAAGATTTATTAAGACAAAGAATGCAACATCATTATGAACGAATAATGAAAGAAAATGGTGGTGAAGTTTTTTGTACTGAAAATGATATGGTTGAATTTTTTCAAGATGGGTGTGATATTTTGGATTGGTTTAAGAGGCGAAGAGCTCAATATTTTAGTAAGAAGGGATATGAACTTGTTGGAATAGAAACAGAACTAAATTATAAAATGAAGGGCAACGTGGTGTTTAAGGGGTATATTGACCTTGTAGTCCACGATACAATACGAGACAAGTACATAGTATACGATATTAAGACTTCAACAAAAGGTTGGAATAAGTATCAGAAAAAAGATAAAAATAAGACAGACCAACTATTACTTTATAAACAATTCTATTCACTTCAAATGAAAGTTCCTATTGATAAGATAGAAGTAGAGTTTTTTATTGTAAAACGTAAGTTATGGGAAAACGTAGACTTTCCACAAAAGAGAGTTCAAAAAATAATACCTGCGTCTGGAAAACCAAGTATTAATAGGGTATTATTAAACTTAAATAAATTTTTAGAAGAATGTTTTGATGAGAAGGGAGAACATCGGCAGAATACTATTTATAGAAAAGAGCCTTCACAAAAACATTGTAGGTATTGTGAGTTTAAAAGTAAACCAAAATTATGTGATAGAAAGAGGTAAAATATGCAAAATAGTTTACGAAAAATTAGTTTAAGAATGAAATTAAATGATTTTATAAATAAAAAAGTAGAGGATGATATTCTCAAGGGATTGGCAGAAATAACACAAATTTCTAATGGAATAGTATCATTAATACTTTGGTTTGATGAAAAAGATAGTGATATAAATTTAAAAGAAACCATAGAATCTATCGGAGACGCTCATCATTGGAAAACAAATATAGTAGCAAAATCTAAAATAAAAGAAAGTGATTTTGTTTGGTTCGATATGAGGTCTTATGATGATGAGTATGAAATACCACAAAATTTTAGATTTCAATATAAATATGGTACTCCATCTCAAATTGTAAATGGATTAAAAACTTTTTCTGACGCCATAACATTTTTTAAAAATAAGCCAGCAAAAGAGAATAAGATAGAACGTAAACAAAAACGGAACGATATATGAAAATTGGAATAGTTGGTTCAAGAGATTATACTAATAAATTACGTATTAAAGAATTTGTTTTTGGATTAAAAAATAAATTTGGAGAACGTGTTGAAATAGTAAGTGGTGGACAAAAAGAAGGTGCTGATGGATATGCTAAGAAATTTGCGTTAGAGTTTGATATGAAATATTCAGAGTTTCCACCATCACATTATCAATATAATCAACATTGTGTTAGACCACAACGTGAGTATGGAAAACAATATGCTACATGGCACTACCATAGACGAAATAAACAGATAGCCGAATATTCAGATAAAATTGTTGCTTTTATACCAAAAGATAAGATATCAAAAGGAACTATGAGTACTATAAAAGAAGCTCAAAAAATTGGGAAGAAAGTAGTTATAATTAACTAATTATATATATATGTATATATGGAGATTAACATGGAAGACAAAGTTAAATTAACTTCTGTAAAATTATTAAGTGATTTGTATAAATCATTTAAAAAAGAGAGTTTAGTGACAGAATTCACTTTACAGAAATTGATTAATAGATGCTTACATAGATATGTATCTGATGATGATTTTAGAAAGAGGATACATGAGCATGAAAATTTACAAATAAGTGGAAGTCAGTTTTAGTTAAATTAATTAAAGAGGTTGTATAATGGTAAAAAAGGTTGTAAAAAAGAAAATATTATTATTGTCAGATGATTTACGTATGTCAAGTGGTGTTGGTACAATGTCTCGTGAATTTGTATATGGTACATTACATAAGTACGATTGGGTACAACTTGGTGGAGCTATAAAGCACCCAGAAGAAGGTAATGTAGCTGATATATCTGAAGAAGCTGGTAAAGAAGCGGGTGTTAAAGATGCTTATTTGAAGGTAATTCCTATAAGTGGTTATGGTAACCCTGATTTATTACGACAAGTTATGGATACAGAAAAACCAGATGCTATTTTACATTATACCGACCCACGATTTTGGAATTGGTTATATCAAATGGAACATGAAGTTAGACAAATGATACCTATTTTTTATTATAATATATGGGATGATTTACCTTATCCAAGGTGGAATGAAAATTTTTATGAGTCTTGTGATTTGATTATGAATATTTCAAAACAAACTCATAATATTGTTCAAAATGTTTGTCAAAATAAACCAAGAACTGATTTGGATTCCACTTATATTCCACATGGTATTAATGAAAAATATTTTTATCCATTAAGTGAAAAAGAATTAAATGATAAAAAGTTTATTAAATATAAAGAAACAATGTTACGTAAACGAGAAAAAGATTTTATTTTATTTTATAATGCTCGTAATATAAAAAGAAAAATGGTTGGTGATATTATATTAGCATATAATCAATTTTGTTCTTTATTACCAGAAGAAAAAGCAAAGAAATGTCTTTTATTAATGCATACAACACCTATTGACCAACATGGAACACATTTACCAAATTTAATTAGAGAATTATGTACTCATGGTGATGTAGCTTTTTCAGACCAAAAAATATCACCAGAAGCTTTAAATATGTTATATAATATTGCAGATGTTACTATATTGATTTCGTCTAATGAGGGATTTGGATTATCTGGTGCAGAATCTATTATGAGTGGTACACCAATTATTCTAAATGTTACTGGTGGTATGCAAGACCAATGTGGATTTAAAATTAGTGATAAACATATAACTTATAAAGATTATGGTGAAATTGGTTCATTACATGAACATAGGTTATGGGAACATAATTCAAGTTTAACACATGGTGAGTGGGTGAAACCAGTATGGCCAAAGACTCGTTCACTAATGGGTTCAGTACCAACACCATATATTTTTGATGATAGATGTGATTGGGAAGAAGTTGCTGACCAAATTAGAGAATGGTATGATATGGGTAAAGAAGAAAGAGATAGATGTGGTAAGGTTGGACATGATTGGGCATGTGGAGATGAGTCAATGATGAGTGCTCGTTGGATGAGTAAAAATTTTATTGACCACATGGAAGCAGTATTTGAAACATGGACACCAAGAAAACGTTATAGTATTTATAAAGTATAGGAGTTGAAATGAAACCATTAGTATTAGTTACCGCACCAATAGCCACAAGAAGTGGATATGGTTCTCATAGTAGAGATATTGTACATTCATTACTTGATATGGATAAGTTTGATGTACGTGTGATGTCAGTTCGTTGGGGTAATACTTCTATGAATGCATTAAATAAAAATAATCCGAAAGATAAACGAATTATTGATATTATAATGTCAGATGATAGAATGGAACGACAACCAGATATTCATATTCATATTGTAGTTCCAAATGAGTTTATGAATGTTGGAAAATTTAATATTGGAATTACCGCTGGGATAGAAACTACTGGTTGTGTTCATGAATGGATACAAGGTTGTAATAGAATGGATTTAATTATCGTACCATCTGAATTTACAAAGAAAGTATTTTTAGATACAGTATTTCAATCACAAAATGATAAAACTGGACAAAAAGGGCCTGACTTGAAAATTGAAAAACCAATAGAAGTTTTATTTGAAGGTGTTGATTTAAATATCTATAAAAAAACAAATGAGTTTAGTGAAGATTTAGTAAAAGAATTTGAACAAATATCAGAACGATTTAATTTTTTATATACTGGTCATTGGTTACAAGGTAATCTTGGTGAGGATAGAAAAGATACTGGTATGTTAGTTAAAGTATTTTTAGAAACATTTAAGAATGTAAAAAATCCACCAGGTCTTATAATGAAGACAAGTGGTGCTACATTTTCAATTATAGATAGAGAAGAATGTTTGTCAAAATTAAGAGATATAAAATCAACTGTAAAAGGTAGGTTACCAAATATATATTTGATGCATGGTGATTTTAGTGATGATGAAATGAATCAGTTATACAATCATCCAAAAGTAAAAGCTCATGTTTCACTAACACATGGTGAAGGATTTGGTAGGCCATTGTTGGAAGCTACATTGAGTGAAAAACCTGTTATAGCTTCAAATTGGAGTGGTCATGTAGATTTTTTAGATAAGTCATATTCTACATTATTACCAGGTAGTTTGAGTGCTGTTCCAAAAGGTGCTTTTCATGAAAAAATGTTTTTAGAGGGCTCCCAATGGTTTACTGTAAACTATCCTAATGCCGGTAAAGTTATGATGGATATATTTAAAAATCAACCAAAATATTTAATTAACGCTAAAAAACAATCTATAGTAAGTAAAACATTTAGTTTAGATAATATGACTAAAAAGTTTGATGAAATTATAAATACAATTCATTTAGATGCGTGGAGAGAGTATTATGAAGAACAACCACAAGAGGTTAAATTACAATTACCAAAATTAAAAAAAGTAGATGCAACAAAAACTACTGAAAAATTAGATATAAAACTACCAGGTTTAAAGAAGGTTTAATTATGGCAGAAATTAAAATAAAATGTCCAAATTGTTATTCAGAAGAAAAGTGTTTTGAAGAAACAATAGAAAGAGAAAAAGAAAATGATTTTAAAAGTTATTTGTGTTTTAATTGTGGTTATACTTCAAATTCATTTTATACAAGTGAGTCTAAAGAGAGAAATAAACATTTAGCAAATACGGCTGAAATAATAAAAGAGTTAGAATTTTTTGATGATGAGAGACAATTATATTGGTATCCATCGGTTATTAATATGGGGCCTAAAGGTATAATATTTCCAGAAGGTAATTTAGAAAGTTGGTACTGGAGATATGCCGAAGTGATATTTATTCCAGAGGAAGAACGGAAAGATTATCCAGTTCCTGGTAAAGATGGTGAGTATTATGAATCGAGATTAGATGTAGAAGGAGCTAAGAGATTTGGTCAATTTGAATTTCTTGATGCTTGTACAGCCATGGGTATTGTAAAAACAGATTTGGAGAAGGATTATGGGTCTGGCGGCCGCCTATAGAACTAAATTTATAAAACAAGAACTTATAAAAAGAAATCAAATTCGTAGAGGTGATATTCTTATAGGTAAGTATAAATCTAAACGAACTGGTGAAGTTACTAATAAAGTTTCTTTTGTGTTAGATTGGGTGCCGTTTAAGGGAAATATAGCCGAAAGAAAGTTATATGTTTTCGATTTAGATAAATTACATCCGAGTATTTTAAAAAAGTTGATTAAAAAAGTTGGTGGACTTGAATTTACAAATACTGGTACTTTTACTTATCATAGAGCTAAAATTGGTATGAAACCAAGAGATGGTACTATTATGTTCAATAAATATATTAGAGATTTTTTACAAGAAGTTCAAGGTGTTTGGAAGACTTATAATTTAGTAAATTATAAACAAGTAAAATTATGTGATTATGATTATAGTGGAATGTTTAAAGATTTACCACCGAGATTAACTATAGAAGATAAATTAGTTAAGTTAGAAAAATTGTTAACAGTTGATAGAAAGGTTTTGAAAAATGGAAGTCGAGCAGACAAGAGTTTAGAACGCATGATGGCGTACTATGGGAATACTAAACCCAGAGTTACCTACGATGAAATAATACAAGAGGCTGAATATTCTATCGAAGCTAACTATGGTTACGAGGATGATAAGAGTAGTGGAAAAACATATTGGGTAGGAAAGAAAAGACAAGCTATGTTAGATTACGATAAACAAAGACAAGTATTAATAAGTAGAAGAGCTAAGGGGGATATAGTTTGAAAATTAGTTATGGTATCACGGTTCATAATGAAGCCGATGAGTTAAATAAGTTATTAGAAATATTAATACACAAAACAGACCCAGAAGATGAGATTGTTATTTGTGATGATTATTCAGATGAAGATACAAAATTTGTAATTCAATCTTGGAGTCAACAATATGGTCATGTAAAACCTGTAATAATATACCAAAGAAAACTTGATGGTGATTTTTCAGCTCAAAAGAACTCGGTAATAGAGAATTGTAGTGGAGATTATATTTTCCATATAGATGCGGATGAATACCCAAATGAAAAATTGTTACTTAATTTAAAACTGATATTGGAAGTAAATGATGTTGATTTGATTTGGATACCAAGAGTAAATACAGTTGGTGGAATTACTGATGAACATATACAGAAGTGGGGATGGAGAGTATCAGAAAAAGGTTGGGTGAATTATCCAGATTATCAAGCACGAGTATTTCGTAATGATGAAACTATAAGATGGGTAAGACCAGTTCATGAGTATATTGGTGGTTGTAAAACATACTCACATTTACCACCACATGAAGAATTAAGTTTATATCATCCAAAGACTATAGATAAACAAGAAGAACAAAATAGGTTTTATATGGACAATTTTAGTAAAGATTTATTGGTAAGAAGAAATAATAATGGGTAAGGAATTCCAAAACCCAGTAGATAAAAAAAATAAACATTTGTTTCATTTATTTCCAATGATTAAAGCTCATAGACGGCAGCTGAACGATGAATTTAATTTTCATGAATGGCATAGGTACATAACTGAAAATATTACTGAAATATGTAAAGAACTTAATACTCGTTGGTTGATTTCTATTTGTGATACATATTTGATAAGTGGAAATGAAAAACAACAATCTTTGGCAGCAATTCCAATTATGTTTGTTAATAATTTAAAATTTTATATAACATTTAATTATATTTTACAAGACCAGTGGGATGGGAAAGCTGTTAAGTTTGAACCAAATAGGGAATTGTGGGATGGTGTTATAATGTTTAATTTTAATGATAAAGCTCATGAAGATACATTAATTAATATGTTTGATAGGATTATGGAAATATATAGAACAGAAAATGATATATTTTTTAAGATATACATAACTATTATGATTAGATATTATGAAAATGAACAAGTACCAAATGATATGTACAAAAGGTATTTGATGGCGACCGGGAACAAATCAAATGCATTATATTTGTTGAAAAAGGATGCTGGGTTGGAATGAATTACAACTCACTTTTAGATAAATTAAAAAAATTTAGTAAAATAATTGTAACTGGTCCACAAAGGTCTGGTACTACATATATGAGTTATATATTGAGTAAAGATTTACATTACGAACATATAGATGAAGTCAAATATAGAAGTGGTACTAAACCATCAACACAATTTTTTATAGAAAGATTGAATAAAAAAAATATGGTCATACAAGCTCCAACACAAACACATATTTTACATAAATTAGAAAATGATTCGGATATGATTATTTTATGGATGAATAGAAGTGACGAAGATATTATTAAATCGGAAGACAGAATTGGTTGGCATAAAAAGTGTTTTAAAACGGAAGAGTTACCAAAATATTTAAAATTATGTGAATCTGATTTTAATGAATATCACGAAAAATTTTTAAGTTTTAAACGAAATTCTCATTTAAAGAAATTTGTTTGGAATAATTTACAAAAACAAATTATGAAAAATACTTTTGTAGAAGTTGAATATGATATTTTAGAACAAACTAAAGAATTTATTTCTAAATCAAAAAGAATAAATTTTGGGTCAAAACAAATTAAATGAAAATAAGAATTATAATACCAACACTTTTTCATAACAAACCATCCGTTTATGAAGAAAGACTTGGTGCGTTGAAAGAACAACTATCTAACTATGATTATGATATAGTAATGATTTGTAATTACAAAAAAAATGAAAAAAAATTTTGGGATTGGGATTTTAATGGAGTAATAAAAAAGTATTCTGAAGATGAATTTAATATTGGTAAAGCTGTAAATATTGGTTTAGACTTGAGAAGTAAAGCCGATTACTATTGTTTTTTTTCCGATGATATAATAATCAAAGAAGATATTTGGGTAAAAAAGTTTGTTGATTTATATAATATGAAAGATTTTAATGTTGGTTTAATTGGAATAAAAGGTCATACAAAATCTAAAATTAAAAATCTTGGTGATGTTGAACAACATATTCATGTAGATGGTTTGATGTTTTTTAGTAAAGAAAGACTTAAAGAAGTAGGTAGGTATAGTGAAGAGTATCATTATGATTGTGAATGTCAAGATTATTGTTTAACTATGATGTTACATGGTTATAATAATTATTTAGTTAAGTTAAAACATAACCATTTTCAAAGCTCTCCAATAATTAAAAAACCAGAACAAAGTAGAAAAATATCAAGAGAAAAATTAGAAAAAAAATGGAAAGTTCTTCAAAAAGAACATGAAGATAAAAATTTAACAGTACATGGTCATGCATGAAAAATTTAATTTATATGGTTACAATAGACCATCCAAGTTCTAAATACAAAAATAGTGACTATAGTCAATATTGTTTAAACACTTGGAAATATTGGTGTGAAGAGAATGATGTTGACCTTATGGTTGTAACAGAACATGATGAGAGATTTGGTAAACCTATTTGGAATAAAGAGTTAATTTATAAGTATGCAGATGATTATGATAAAATAGGAATAGTTGATTCAGATACAATGGTGAAGTGGAATTCACCCAATCCATTTGATTTATTTGATGAAGAATTTTGTGGAGTTAACGATATAGCTAATATGAAATGGATGGACGATAGTATTAAAGCGTATGGGAAGTTCTTTCCAGATTTAGAAATTGATTATTATCAGTACATTAACGCAGGTGTCCTATTTTTTCATAAAAAACATCTACACATATTCAAAGAGATATTAGATTTCTATTTTGATAATCAAGAAGAACTTGATAATTGGAATAAAGGTGGTGGTAAGGAACAAACTATTTTGAATTACCATTTGGTAAAGAATAATATAAAACCTAAGTTGATACCACCAACTTGGAATTTATTTGCGATACATAAGAAAGAAATGTTTAATGGAAATTGGCAAATGCCAGAAGACCCAACACCATTTTTTGTAAAGTATGGTAATATATGGCATTTTACTGGTATAAGTCTACAAGATAGAATAGATTTGATGAGAATAACTTGGGAACGTTTTGGTGATAGATATGTCTAATATTGTATTTACAGTTAATATAAAAAATCCAGAAAAACCAAAACGTTCTGAACCATACGATTTATCAGTAAAGAGTTGGAAGACATGGGCTACAAAAAATAATTGTGAAGTGTTTACATTAGATGAGTGGGTTATTGATGATATGAATCCCAATTGGCATAAAATTCTTGTTTTTGATTTATTGGAAAATAGTAAAGTTGATTATGACCAAGTTTTAATTGTAGATTCTGATACAATAATACATCCAAATGCTCCAAATGTATTTGATATTACTGATAACAAATTTTGTGCAGTTCATAATGATGGTAGTTATGATTGGGTATTGAGAAGTATGGAGACGTATTCTAAATATGTGTTTGATGGTTATATGTTCGATTGGTGGAAATATTTTAATTCTGGTTTTATGATTGTAAATAAAAATCACAAACAATTGTTTAAAGATATATTTGACTTTTATTTAACTAACAAAGAATTATTAAGTGGTGTCCAAGAAAATTTCGGAGTTGGTACAGACCAACCAATAATAAACTTTTTTGTACATAAAAATGAAGAGGGTCCAGTTGATTTAAAATTGTTACCATATAAATGGAATATGCAAGACATGGTTAGAAAAGAAATATTAACACACGATATGTTGTTTACTAAATTGGGATGGGTATATCATTATAACGCTATACCAGATAATAATTTATCTGATAAAACATTATATTGGATGAATAAAACTTATGAATATTTGGAACAAGTAAAATGATAAATTTAGATTTTTTAAATAGTCAAAAAGAAGTAACTTATAATGTTGAAGATTTTAAGGGATGGCACGAAGAAAATCAATTTACTGGTGATATTTGGAATAATGGTAGATATAAGTGGAAAATAGAAGGTTTTAAAGCTATTATTCAACAATTACAGCCAAAAGTTATTTTTGAGACTGGGTTTAATGTTGGTCGTAGTGCTACTACTATGTTGAATTATTGTGATTCTGATTGTAAAGTGTATTCAATTGATAGAAATGAAAGATGTAAAAAATATGGTGATAAATTGACAAAAGTATTTCCAAACTTTGAATTGATTATTGGAGATACAACAAAAGTATTAGATGAAGAGTTAAGTAAAAGAAATTTAGAAATAGATTTAGCATTTATTGATGGTAGTCATCATCAAGAACCAGCTAAAAGTGATGTTAGATGTGTTCAAAAATATATGAATGATGGTGGTTGTATACTTGTTGATGATAGAAGACTTACAGAAGTAATAGATGCAATTAATGAATCTAATTGGAATGGATATAAAGAAGTAGAAGTACCAAAATGGGATAATGGTGGTGCATTTTTGTACCAAAAGAAATGAATATACAATTTATAGTAGTTGGATGGCACTATAGTTATTCAGAATGGACAAATGGACTTATTGAATTAAATAGTCAAAATGAGAATATAGATGTTTTTTGGTCTTGTCATAGAGAACCAACAGATATCGTAAAGGAAAATTTTAATTGGAAACTATTTAAGAATATTGGACTTGAAGAAGGAGCATATACACAAGCCGTAGAATATTTAGATTTAGATGATGATACTATTTTATTTTTAGTTCATGATGATTTGATTATTAAAGATTGGGATTTTATTAATGTATGTGTAAATGCCTTAGAAGAATATAAAGTTTTGGGAAATGGTATCAATTATCCAGCTTTATTTGACCCAGAAAAAATTGAAATGAATGGAAAGAAAAATATTGAGTGGGTTTCTCCAGATTGGAGATATTTATTTACAGAACCAATAGTAGGTAGTACTGTGAGGTCAAGTTTTTTGGTTATTAAATTAAAAGATTTAAAAAGAGTTGGTGGATTCAATCCAATATGGTTAACTCCAAAGTTAGATGAAGATGGAGAAGGAATTGATTATGGTGGTATAGGTAATTTAGGTCAAACGATAGTTGGTTGTAAATTTACAAAAATATTTGGTAAGGATAATATAGGTTATTTAAGTGATACGTATCTTAATTCAAAATACATTTACGAATGTGCAAGAGGTAATATCACAAAGGAGTTTTATAAATGAAAAAGATTAAAAGTATGATTCCGTTATTTAAAGTACATATGTCAGAAACAATACCAGACAGGGTGTCTAAAATATTAATGTCTGGTTATATTGGACAAGGACCAGTTGTTGATGAATTTGAGGAATTATTGAAATCATATTTTGGACACGATTGGTTGGTAACAACTAATGCGGCCACATCCGCCGAACATTTAGCTCTACATATGTTAAGAAAACCAACAACAATAATGGAGATGAATCATACTGGTGATGGAGCAGTATCACATAAGTGGGATGGTATTAAAACTGGTGATGAAGTTTTATGTACACCACTAACTTGTACTGCTACTAATTGGCCAGTATTAGCTAATGGGTTGAAGATTAAGTGGGTTGATGTAGACCCAAAAACATTGAATATGGATTTGGATGATTTAGCTAGAAAGATAACTAAAGATACCAAAATAATTTATCTTGTTCATTGGGGTGGTTATCCAATTGATTTAGATAAGGTAAAAGAAATACAAGATAAGACTCAAAAGATGGTTGGGTTTAGACCGATGGTTATAGAAGATTGTGCACATTCAATTGGTTCTTTTTGGAAAGGTAAACCACTTGGAAATCATGGAAACATATGTACATTCAGTTTACAAGCTATAAAACACGTTACATCTATTGATGGTGGTATTCTAACATTACCTAATCAAGATTTATATCGTAGAGCTAAATTACTTAGGTGGTATGGTATTGATAGAGAAACTAATAAGAAAGATTTTAGATGTGAAGCCGATGTGGCCGAGTGGGGATTTAAATTTCATATGAATGATGTTAATGCTTGTGTTGGTATGGAAAATTTTCAAAACGTTGGTAATATAGTTGATAGACACATTGAAAATGCAGTATACTATAGTAAAGAGTTGAATAATGTGGATGGTGTGACATTAACACAACAAGATATGAGATATAGAAAAAGTTCTTATTGGATTTATTCTATGTTAGTTGATAATAAACAACAATTTATGAATAAAATGAAAGAGTGTAATATTATGGTTAGTCAAGTACACGAGAGAAATGATATCCATACTTGTGTTTCAGAATATAAATCACATCTTCCAAATTTAGATAAAATTCAAAAACAATTAATTTGTATTCCAAACGGATGGTGGATTACAGATGAACAAAGAGAATACATAGTTGATTGTATTAAAGAGGGTTGGTAGATGTATAAAGAACCAAAAGTTTATTCTTCATATAGAAAAAATAATATAGGTCAGACTTTATATGATATTGTTATAAAATTGAGACCGAAGAATATTATTGAAATTGGTGTGCTAGAAGGTTATTCAACTATTTGTATGGCTCAAGCTCTAAAGGATTTGGGTGACCGAAGTGCTAAAGTTTATGCTCATGATTTATTTGATGAGTATGAGTATAGAAGTTGTTCAATGACAAAAGTTTGGGATAATTTGAATAAGTATGGAGTTCAAGATTATGTCCAGTTGAAACTTATGAGTTTTGATAGGTGGTTGAATCGTATGGAAGACTTTGATTTAATGCATATAGATATTTCAAATAATGGTGATGTTATAGAAAAAGTATACAATAGACTTTCACAAAATAAATCCGTTAAAACTGGTCCAATTTTTTTTGAAGGTGGTACACAAGAACGTGATAAAGTAGAATGGATGATTGAATATAATAAGAGAGAAATGTATCCACTCAAAGATGAATTGTCGTATGATATAGTGGATTCAAGATTCCCAGGGTTATCAGTATTATGAATTTAAAACATAAATATGCAATAGGTTGTTTAGTTCAATGGTATGAAGTTGAAATATTAGAAGAATATCTTCAAAGTTTAAATAATGCATTAGAATTTGTATCCAATCCAAAAAATATAATTGTTGATTTTCATGTTAGTATGAATCAAGATTTGGAGAAAATTGATGATGATATAAATACACTTGAAAAAATTGAAGCAAAATTAAAAGACCTGTTGGGAGATTCATTTTTTAATGTTAACTTCACATATAATAAAATTTATACTATAGCAGATTATCGTAGAGATTTTAATGATTATTATTGTGATAAAGTTGATGTATTAATGTGGGGTGAAACTGATTCATTAATTCCAAAACAAACTTTTTTAATTTTAGATGGTGTACATGAACAAGTAAAAGATAAAACACCAAAGTATATTACTACTTTTGGTATTTGTAAAATGTGGGATGAAAGTTGGAAACAAATAGAACATACAGAATTTACTGATAAACCATTTATTGAAAATGATTATGATAATTGGTGGAGTTTAAAATATAATATGAATATAGATGAAATGAATAGTTTTAATGATAAGATTACTGAATTGGATGTACAAGTTTCAAATTCATTTAAATTTAATGGTTGTGGTTTAGCGTTTTCATCGGAATTGATAAAGTGTGGAGCAAATATTCCAAGGTCTGTTTTCTTTGTACACGAAGATACATCCTTTATGTTATCAGTAAAAAAAATGTTTGGGGATACTATTCCACAATATATAATAAAAAATATTTTAATAGTACATAATAGAAATCATCCAAAGAAAAGAATGTATGTAAAAGGTGAAACTGGTGATACTATGAATTTGAAAAGACGAAGTAATGATTGGTATGTAAAAGCTAATAAAATGTCTGAAGAGAATTGTTATAATGCTTTTAATCAAATTAAATCTTATTCGTGGGAGGATGTATTTGATGATTAGAGAATTTAATAAAGATTTAATGTTATTGGGTATACCAGATAAAGATACACATGGTACAACAACTTCACATAAAATGAAGAAAGATATTATTGACTTTTTTTCTGATAGTAAGTTTAGTGATGTTACAGCGTTAGAAATCGGTACACACATGGGGCATACTACAAGAATTTTTAGTGAATTATTTAAAAAGGTTGTTACTATAAATAAGAATCCAATAGATGAAAATTATATTTGTGGTGACATAGATAATATTGAATATATTCAAATGAATGCTTATCAACAACAAGGATGGCCAGTTTGGGATGATGGTTGGATTGATGCGTCTGTTATTATGATTGATGCGGCACATTCATATGATGCGGTAAAATTGGATATTCGTAATACATTAAGATTAATGTATGAAGGAGAAAAATACGTTATTTTTGATGATTATGGTCAACAGAAAATGAGTGGAGTAAAACAAGCTGTTGATGAAGCTGTATGGTTAGGGAATATGGAAATAGTAAAACATATAGGAGTTGAACCAAACACAACATTTGGAAATTTAACATTTGACGATTATGAGGGAGTAATATGTCTGATAAAGTAATAATTGGCATAGATGTGGATGGTGTATTGAGAGATTTCTGTAATACGTTGGTTAATGTCATTAAAACACATCATCCAGAATATCTTAAAGATGAATATGATGAAACAACTGAACCGAGTATGGATGGTGGTATAATTACTGATTGGCATTTGGAGAATAACTTTAATTGTACTAAGGAAGATTTACAAGGTGTTTATTGGGGTACACACGCTGATGAAATTATGGGTAATGGAAATCCAATAGTTGGTTCGGAAAAACAAATGAAAGGACTACTTGAATTTGCTAATGAACACGAGAATAAAATCGAGTTTTGGGCAGTTACATCACAAAAGAAACATGCGTTCCATTTAACATTAAAATGGTTAGGTGATATGGGATATAATTTCAAAAGAGTTATTTTTGAACGTGGTCGTAGTAAATGGAAAACTGAGGTAGATTATTTGGTAGATGATTCACCATCTAATTGGGAAGCATGGAAAGAAGGTCGTGGTGATGATAAGAATTTTATATTAATGGACGCTCCATATAATCAAGAGATAAAAGCAAAACACAGAATTATAGAATTGGTAGAACTATATCATGAAATTCCAGAGTTGTGGTGGGAAAAGTGGACGTAATGACTAATATATTAATAACAGATGCTGGTGGAGCCGCGGCAGTTGGTGTTTTAAAGTCTCTAAAAAATAGAGATGATGTTAAAATTATAGCATGTGATGCTAATCCATTATCAACTGGTTTATATTTAGCAGATAAAAATTATACAATACCTACAATATATGATATTGAATTTGTAGATGTAATGTTTACTATACTAAAGAGAGAGAAGATAGATGTTGTATTTCCAACAGGTGGTAGTGATTTACTTTGGTGGTCAGATAATAAAGATACATTTAAAGATATGGATGTGACATTGATGATGTCTGATTATGACTCTATTAAAAAGTGTGTTGATAAATTATTATTTTATGAAACGTGTAAAGATAATTTTCCATTACCAAAAACTTATAGTGAATATCAAGGTCATACTATGTTTATGAAACCTGTTCAAGGTAAAGGTAGTATTGGAGCTAGATTGATAGAACCTTGGAATCAAATTCCAACCGACCAACCATATCTATTTCAAGATAATTTACCAGGCGATGAATGGACGATAGATGTGTTGTGTGACATGAATGGAAATCCATTATCAGTTGTACCAAGGAAACGTTTAGAAGTAAAAGCTGGAATATCAACCAAGGGTGTAATAGAGTTAGATAAACATATTATAGCAGAGTGTGAAGATATGTGTAGATTTTTAAATCTTAAAGGCCCGATATGTCTTCAAATGAAAGAGGATGAAAATGGTAATCCAAAGTTTATTGAGATTAATCCAAGATTTGGTGGGTCTACTATATTTGCTACTCACGCTGGTGTTAATTTTCCAAGTCTTCTATTAGATATGTACTTAGGTAATGATATTTCAATTGATACTCCAAAGGAATACACTATATTGAGATATTATGAGGAGATGGTAATATGAAGTTTTTAAATTTAAATAGAGTATTATGTATATCTGCTCATCCAGATGATACTGAATATGGTGCGTTGGGTTCAATGATTAAGTTTAAAGATACTCAATTTGATGTAGTAGTTTTGTCTAATGGTGGTGATTTTGATGAAAGTAGTGGTTTTAATAGAGAAAAAGAATGTACGGAAATTTGGAACAAGTTATCAAATGTAGATGGTACTTTTGCTCATAAGACTTATGTTAAGGATACGTCTGAAGATGATTGGGTGAATTATATTGAACAAAATTATAATATAGGAGCAGGAATGGTCGAAAGTGATTATGATTGTATATTAACAACACCAAAAGAAGATTCACATTTTGAACATAGAATGGTTAATAATATAGCTTACGCGTTAGTGAGAGCAAGTGATTGTGGAATTGTAACATATAGAACTCCATCTACTTTAGAAAAATGGATTCCAAATTTTCATGTAAGGGTAGCTGGTATAATTGAAAGAAAAGTAGAATTACTTCAAAAATTTGTATCACAAAGAAAAAAACTTTATTTTGGAGAGGATAGTATTCTTGATTTTCATACAAATTATATTTGTTCTAAAGTTGGAGCTGGTTATGTAGAATCATTTAGTGTGGAAAGAGTTTATGGTTAAACCACTTGTACACGAAGGATGTTCTGTACCCAAAGGTTGGGGAGAAGAAATAATAATAGAAAACAATGAAAAATATTGTGGTAAAATTCTTATCTTTAAACACGGATGTAAGTTTTCTATGCATTACCATATGAATAAAGACGAGACTTGGTGGGTAGAGTATGGAGAATTTTTGTATAGATGGATAGATACCGAAACTGCAGTTATGAATGAAACTAAGTTAGGGGAAGGTGATATTGTAAGACAACGACCAGGACAACCACATCAATTAGAAGCAATATCAAATGGTAGAATATTTGAAGTATCTACTCATCACGAAGATTCAGATTCTTATAGAGTATCACCAGGAGATAGTCAGAAGTGAAGATAGGATTCTTTTCAGAAGCTGGTTATCAAGGTGGTATACCAAGAAATCATCCTAATATGAGAACGGATGTGGCATGGGTTTGTGCGTTAAACGCGTATCATCATCCATTGAAGTACCTTGAACCAGGAGCTGGTAGAGATGATGGTCATGGTTCTATTTCTTTAAGTAACATACCATCAGGCGGTTATGATGTTGGTATTGTTATAATACCAAAATATAAAAGACATTTAATTAAACATAACCTTATTAAACAAATAAAACAATTTTGTAAAACAGTGTGTGTAATGCAAGAAAGTACTTATTGGTATTGGCAGGACGACTTCATAGAAGAACAAGTTTGGTATTTTAATAATTTGATGGACGCAGATTTAATATTATGTCATAATGACGATGATTTAAATTACTATCGTGGTATGACTGGTAAGAGATGTGAATTACTACCAAGTTTAATGATTACAGATAACTTGGATGGTAATGATTCAATACTACCTTGTGGTGGTGGAAGTAAAGAAGGTGTAGTTATTGGTGGTAATTTTGTTAGTATTTATAGAGGATTTGATTCTTATGTTGTAGCTAAAAGATTTGGACTTCCAGTTCATGCTCCAACAACTGGTAGAATGAAACCAGAAGAAAGGGGTTTAGATATAAAACATCTTGATTGGGTAAGTTGGTATCAATGGATACACGTGATAAGTAAGTTTTACGCCGGAGTTCAATTGGGAACGCCTGCCGCCGGCACATTTAATTTAAATTTATCGTTTCATGGTATACCCTGTATAGGTTATGATAATTTAAATACACAAGCTATGTTGCATCCAGAGACTACTGTTAAAGATGGACACGTAGATGAAGCGTTAGAATTAGCTGATAGATTAAACACGGATATCGGATTTTATGAAAAGTGTTCAAGAGATACACGAAGATTATATGAACAACATTATTCAGAAGAAGTTTTTATTAAAAATGTGATGGAGATATTTGAATCGTTATGAAACCAATAACATTTGTAATACCAAGTAGAAACAATCTTGACTTATTAAAGTTGTGTTACAAGTCTATTAAGGACTTGGGTAATGACCACCATGTTCTTGTACTAAATGATGCAAGTGAAGATGGTACACATGAGTGGTTGGATTCATTAGATGATAATAATCTTCATGTTTATACAAATCCTGGTCCAGATAGAGTTGGTATCGTTGGAATGTTTGACAAGGGAATTGAGATAGCATCAACGGATGTTATATTCGCTTTTCATGCTGATATGGTAGCAGGTAAAAAGTTAGATGTCAATATTCTTCAATGGTTGGAAAAGGGTAAGGTAGTTTGTGCTACAAGAATAGAACCACCACTACATCCAGATGGGCCAGAAAAATGGATTTTGGATTGTGGTGTTAATCCAGAAGATTTTGATGATAAGAAGTTTCAAGATAAAGTTGAAGAATTACAAGCTAGATTTGGGCCGAGAGATAGTGGTAACGAAAGAACAAGTGGTATATTTGCTCCCTGGTGTATGTACAAAGAAGATTATTTAGCAGTAGGTGGACACGATGAATTGTTCGCTCCACAATCAAGAGAAGATTCAGATTTATTCAATAGATTTTTATTGAAGGGTTATGACTTAATACAATCTTGGGAGTCTTTTGTGTATCACTTTACAAGTCGTGGTAGTAGATACAATAAATATTCTGGTGGTGACGTTGGTAAGGATTCACCAGAATGGCAGATGACTAATCAGAAGAACATGAGAAATTTTATTCGTAAGTGGGGAACAATGGTACAACACGATGAATATATGTTACCAATTGTTTCACCAAAATATGATATAGGTTTTGTAGTTGAAAATTGTTCTACTGAATTATTAGCACAATTAGAACCTTGGTGTTCAGACATTTATGGTGATTGGGTTGGTCATAAAGGTTTTGGTGTAAACAAATACATTGAAGAAGAACAAAAGAAAACAACAATTAATTTAAGTAAAAAAATACATTCTCAACATACAAATCCAATTAACGATGTAGTTGTTAGGTTTGATTGTAATAAATTGAATAATCACTATTTTCAGATATTAGTGAACTTATCCAAGATACTTAAAGATAGTGGTGAGGTAGGAACTATGAAATTAGAGATATTTGATTTTGAGATAAAGTCATTAAAAACATACGAGAGGGAATTGATATGAAAGCGTTAGTAACAGGTGGTGCCGGATTTGTAGGTACTAATTTAATAAGGAGACTATTAAAAGATGGTCATCAAGTAGTTTCATTAGATAACTATTCTTGTGGATTTGAAAGTAATCACCAAGATGGTTGTAAGTATTATAATGTTGACCTTGTTGATACAGAAGACTATTCATTTTTCATGGATAAACCAGATGTTATATTTCATTTAGCAGCTCTGGCTAGGATACAACCATCATTTAATAAACCAACAGAAACTATTAAATCTAATTTTACAGGAACACAACATATATTGGAGTGGTCAAGAACAAATGGAAAAATACCAGTAATTTATGCTGGGTCATCATCAATGCATGGTGATTTATATTGTAATCCATATACATTTAGTAAATGGCAAGGTGAGGAGTTATGTAAATTATATTCACAATGTTATGAAGTACCAACTACAATATGTAGATTTTATAATGTATATGGCCCATATCAATTGACAGAAGGTGAGTATTGTACTGTTATTGGTATTTTCGAGAGACAATATAAAAATGGTGAACCATTGACAATTACTTGGGATGGTGAACAACGAAGAGATTTTACACACATAGATGATATTGTAGATGGATTGATGAGATGTTCAGAACATTTTACATTCATGGGTGAAGAATTTGAACTTGGTACTGGTAACAATTATTCTATCAATCAAGTTGCTGATGCCTTTGGTGAAGACTATCCAAGAGAATATATTGATAGAAGACCAGGAGAAATGTTGACTACACTATGTACTGATAATAAAGCTCGTAAATTACTTGATTGGTATCCGAGTAAAGATTTAATAGAGTTTATTAAGAAAAATTATGTGGAATGAATTTTGACTTACTATTTATTATTGAAAGGTGACACGAATACTGATTTATTATCAGAATCAAACGTTTTAGGAGAAGAGAGTTTTGGTAAATTTTATCCATCACATGGATTTGAAGCGTTACATAAGATTATACACGAACACCCAGAATTACTTTCGGAAAGTAAAATATTAACAGATATGGGTACAGAATTAACAATCACGAAATTTTTCGATGTTCTTGAAAAACTCCACATACAAAAAAGCACTTGACATTTAATTATTTAATTCGTATATTAGACTATGGAGAAATGTAATGAAAGATAAATGGACTTTAGAATATGAATCTTTACAAGAAGAAGTTTATGAGGAAAGTAATAAAGGTCTTAAAATGAAGAAACCAAAGAAGTCTTGGAAGGAGGCTAAAAGTACTCGTGAAAGTAAACGAAATAAAGGTTTTAATAAGAAACATAGTAATAGGTAGTTTTTTAATCATAGTAGGGTGTGATACTCGCGTAGGACCAGATTATGATGAATTATTTTTTGATGTAGATGCGAGATTATCATTAGATGAGAATGGTTATTATCATTTAGTGATGGAAAGGGATAGTTGGCAGACACTACATAGAATAAGTGGTAGTGTTTATACCGAAGAAGAACCAGCCGAGTTAATACGATTTAATTGGTATAGTTCTCACTATTGGTACATAGGTGATACACTTGGTTATGTCGTAAGTTTTGGATTGACGGATGATTTGGAATATGTTAGTTATGATACAAATTATGTCACTTGGTTCAATGGTTCGGAAGTACCAACAACTAATTGTTGCAGTTATAGTAATTCGGATGGTGAAGTTAATAATATGATTGCTCCAGTTCAGAGTATGATTGGGGATACTATGACAATTGGTTATAGATGGAGTGATTATTATAACAATTTGAATGAAGGAACAATTGAAATTGTATTAGATTAGGAGAAATTGTATGAAATATGTGTTAGTGGATAGTCATGATTATATTAACACCAAAGTTGAACTTGCAAGTGATGTAGGGATTAGTGGAGCAACAACATATTTTAAAGGTGTTAAGAGAATGCCCAAAGATGAAGAGTTTGATAAGTTGTGGAGAGTTATGACGGAAGAACAATATTTAACTCAATATACAGTATCATTACAAAATAAACAACATGAGTGGTGGAAAGAAGAAAAAGAAATTACGGATAGTGAATTAGAGTATTAATATGAGTAAAAAAGTTGAAATAGAAGGTCTAACTAAAGACGAACAAAGGATGCTAGAGAGGAATAAGTATGTAGAATTATTATCCACAAGACCAAGTTATGGTGCTTCGAATCATGGTAAGGGTGCGAAACCCTTAGTACATGCTTTTCTGATTGATAAAGACGGAGGAACTGTAGTTGATTTTGGATGCGGTGATAATTCTTTTATTAAATCCATTAGTAATTCCAACATATCTGGAGTAGGGGTAGATTTTGTTAACCCTAAAGCAGACTTGATAGAGCCGATGCATAAGGTATCATTACCTGATGGGTATGCTGATGTTGTGACTTCCTTTGATGCTTTAGAGCACCTGTTGCCTGAAGAGGTGGACGAGGTACTGAAAGAGATGTTTAGAATCAGTAAGCCTTGTGGTATATTTATATATAGTATATCTCATAGACCCAGTAGTATAACATCATTAGGAAAAAACCTACACCCAACAGTAGAACCAATGGAGTGGTGGATGGATAAGCTTAAGCAGTACTGTGTAAACTTAAAATTCAATGGTAAGTATCTAACAGGAGAATGGATATGAGTAAAAAAGTTGAAATAGAAGGTCTAACTAAAGACGAACAAAAAGAATTACAAAAATTAGCCACCGAGATGGAGGCCGAAGCCATTCAGATGAGAATGGATTATGAAGACAATCCACAAGTGGAAATGGAAGGAATGGTGATAGAAGTTCACCAAGATAGTATTTTACTTGATGATGAATCAGTAAAACTTGATTCCGATGTTGTGGTGGAATTAAAACACAAGGAGAGTAAAGATGCCAAGAACAAAGAAGACGACAAAGAAGTCTAAAAAATCTACAAAAAATGTAGTAGGTAATTTTAGAGGTTCGGAAAATATTTTTTGGACAAAAGTTATAAACGGATTCAAGAAGTTTTTAGAAAGCCCGTGGAAATAATAGGAGAATATAATGGATATGGGGATATTAAATAATCTTGGATACATTGAAGTAATAGAAATATCTATTTGGTTAGGTGTAATGTATTATGGTAAATGTTGGATAGATTATAAATTTAGAATAGGAGAATAAAATGTTAGAAGCATTAGGATGGTTATATCTTGGAATAATGGCAGGATTTGTTTCTGCTGTAGTAATAATTGGAATGTTAAGAGCCGGTAAACAAGAAGACCTTGAGAACGAAATACAAGATTTACGTACTCAGAGGACATTATTGAAGGAAGAAATATTCAGATTAACTACTCCACCAAGCAAAAGACCACGTAAAAGACGTACAAAAAGACCCACACAAAAAAAGACCTAAATAGTACAAAAAATTCCTTTAGTGATATTTATATATAAGTAAAGGAGAACGTATACTTGGAAATATCACCCGTAATTGTGGAATGGGTTGCATACATATTCTACTTTGGGATATTTCTTTTAATTGTTAAACTATGGTGGGATAACACATGAATGGTCAAGATAAACAAGACTTAAATGTTATTTTAGAACGGATGGTACAAGCGGATAAAGACCGCGACCGGATGCATAAGGATATCAAATTCATTAAAGAAAATTTGTTTAACCCACATGAAGGTTTATGGGCAGAGACTAAACAAAACTCCCAATTCAGACAAGAAACTACTAAATGGCGGTCTGTAGTGGGTGTTAGTGTTTTAGGACTTATTGTATCACGAGCATGGGAGTTTATTACTAATGGATAAGGTTAAAAAAATATTACATGGAAATGGTGGTAGTTTACCAACAGGTCCTGACAAACTACATGGTGGAGATGGTTTACCAGATTGGATGCAGTTTACTATTACAGCGGCTATGTTTTCTGTTTTACTTTGGGTGTTACATTTATTATTTCATCCAAACTTAGAGTTAGCCGAAAAACATAGAGATTTGTTGAATATTATATTGGGTAGTTTTATAGCCTCTTTTGGTAAAGTCATAGACTTTTGGTTCAGAGGTTCTAAGAAGAAATCGGAGAATTAAAAATGAAAACTAAAAAGCATATATTAAAAGAAAATTATGAAAGATTTTTTGGACATGGTTCACCCGTGGATAAATCAAATCTACCAACCATTAATGAAGGATTTGGGCCTCTTGAGGGCGAAACTTCAATGAAATTAGATTTTGTCATTGATAGTAAAGCTAAGTGGGGTGAATATGGTGGAATTGCAACAGGTGTTAAACTTGTACCAGTTAAGAAACCACAACAAGTAGTAAAAGCTAAACTTGGAGACATGAGAGTTAATCCAAAAGAAGAGAAAAAATTAGAAAAAGAGTTCAAGAAAATTTCTGGGTTTGAGTGGTATGTATCCAACAGAGAGTTTAATGAACATCAAAAGGATGGTTGGAGATATTTACTAACCATTAATCCAACTAAAACTCATGGTGATGAGTCTGTTATTAAAACTGGTGAATTTGATAAATCCGAAAAGAAGTTCAAAGGTAAGAAATTTAATCTTCATGTTGTTGTTAAACCAAAGAATTAAATGATTAAACTAAAAGAAATATTAACAGAAAAGAAAGAACTCGGTGGAGCTATGATTAATATAATTGATAGATTGACCGATAGTAATAATCACAATGAAGCTAGATTACAATTAGCTAAATCCATGTTGGGTAAAAATTCACCATTAGTACAGAGTTATGAAGCATTAATAGTATTACATAACCAAATGAGAGAAATGAATGATTTGATGAAAGTCAGAGAAAAATTAGATAAGACGTTATTTAAGGGTGCAAAAAGAACCTATAGTGATTATGATGCTATAGAGGGTGTATTTTAAGGAGAAATAATATGTGTGAGTGTGATAAATGTAAATGTGAAGAAATTTGTGAATGTAAATGTTGTTGTGAGAAAAAGTAAATGATTAAACTAAAAGATTTATTGGACGAGGGTTTATCAAGGGAATACAACCTTAGAGAAAAGTCAGGTACAGGTGTACCTAAAGACGTTAAGGCAGAAATTCACAAAACTTTAGATAAGATTTGGAAAAAATTTCGTAGTTCGGGTAGTGGTCACGTTGAAACCGCCGAAGAAGTAATGTTTCCCCATCCTATTAAGTATGCTATTAAGTATCAAGTAGCTCACAATGGTAAAAAAGGAAAATTTAGAGATTGGTGGTTTCTTAAAATGACTAAAAAAGGTGATGTAGAAATATCACCTAAAGGTAGTAAGTCTATGGGTATAGTAGGTAATTTGAAACAACCTAACAAAATTCTAAAGGCTTTACAACAAGCGTCTGAAGAACACATACAATTTGATGACTAATAGGAGTTGAATAATGATTAAACTAAAAAAATTATTAAAAGAACAGAAATTCGTATTCGATAGAAAGTTTGGTGAACCATTACCAACATTATCAAGTGCTATAGAAAAACATCAAAGTAAGGACGAAGAAACCATTACCGAAGCTAGTGATAAAACTGGTTGGAAACTATATAGGGTCTATGACATTAGTGATAAGTTGTGGAGAGAAATGAAATACGATTTAAGAGACCAATTTGATGAGTTAGTAAAGATTGGTGAAGACTATGGTGTATTTCAAAATGCTCAAGGTACTCATAAAATGTTGAAACAAATTAAAAAAATAATGGATAGAATATAATGATTAAACTGAGCTCGTAAGATGGATAAATAATTGTGAAACCAACTTTACTTATAATTGATGAAAAACGAGACTATAAAGCCGAGTACAAGAAATATGGTTCTTCTACTAAAGCTAAAAAGTATAGAGCAGAATTAAATAAGTACAATCGAAAGAAAGGTACTTATGGAAATGGTGATGGTAAGGACGCTTCACATAAGGGTGGAAAGATTGTAGGTTTTGAATCACAATCCAAGAATCGTGGTAGAGCCGAAAAGAGTCGTTTGAAGAAAGAATCATCAGTAGAATATGGTAAGTCATTAGATAAGATAGCTAACGATAAGAAATTAAAAATGATATCTAAAAAGGATAGAGAAACTTTAAAGAAGTTAGCCAAACTACTACAGAAAGAACTTAAAGAGGGAAAATTAAATTCTAAATTAAAAAAAGCAATACTGATAGCTATAGAAATGAGTGGTAACATGACTGGAGCTGTTGAGAAGATTGAAAAAATTAAAAAGGGGTTATCCAAAGATAAAAAAGTAGCAGACGCACTTCGTCTTGCAAATGAATCCGTAAATGAAGCCGGTGGTGTAGTTACTGCACGTATTCAACAAAAACCAAGAGGATATTGGGCGGTATTTAATAAAAAAGGTCAATCACAATTTGAAGGTGATAAAAGATTTATGATAAATATCCTTAAAAAGGCATCAACATTATCACCAAATGCAATTGGAAGTCTATTAGATAGAGCACGACCA
>Ga0080013_1000735_pt1 | contig 45444 bp, 26 predicted proteins | sample ETNvirenome_6_85_FD_69236 | JGI IMG/M metagenome (GOLD analysis project Ga0080013, IMG submission 69236) | Marine viral communities from the Pacific Ocean - ETNP_6_85 (SPADES assembly) (version 2) | ecosystem: Environmental > Aquatic > Marine > Oceanic | place: Pacific Ocean | collected 2013-06-19
GGTTGAACCCAAGATAGGAACAGCATTTCCGGCGATAAGTGCATCAAAAACTCCTTCGACTAATACTAAGTCTTTGTTCCAGTCAATAAATAGGTCGTTAAACACTATATCCTTCGACGCTCTTGGATTTTTATACTTATAGGAGTCTCCAGTATAGGATCTCGCGATAAAGTAGCTACAATCGCCATCTTCGTCGAATGATGGTATAACAATTCGGTTGCGAAATTCACCTTCAAAACAAAAACCGATCTTCCATTTAAGAATATCGGCCTTAGTTATACCTCTAGAGTCGAGGTATTTCATTGCATATCGACCGGTGGCCGGCAGCTTATCAGATGTGAGGCTTATAAATTCCTCTGGGAGTTGTACCTTTTGGCTCCCTCTCTCCAACTTGTGTTCATCAAAAAGGTCAGCAAATCTTTCCAAGTCTGCACGATCTGATATTGAGTCCCATTTCTGTAATTGGAGATAGGAACCAAAACGGCGAATAACACGCCTAATATTACGACCGCGATAATCACAAACCCAACACTTAAAAACATTCTTATCGAGGTTAACAGAGAATTTACGCTTGTGGTGATCACACGAAGGGCACGAGAAAACAAACTCGTGCCCTTTGTCGATGTAGTTTCCAAGCGTTTCATTTAAGATCTTCTTTGCTTCTTTCTTGTTCATGTGGTCCCCCACATAAGATAACACAAGCCAAATCTAAAGTCAAGCTTTATGCTTGTAACGCTTCAATAATTTGTGCTTTCGTCGATTTAGTATTAACACTCAAGCCCTGACCAGATGCGATCTCTAAGAGTTCAGCTTTTTTCATCTTTGCATTCCAGTTATTGGTTTGACCGGGTGCAGCTGCAGAGACAACCTCGACCTCAAATGTAAGGTCTTTCCCAGCCAATGGGTGATTAAAATCCAATGTAACATCGCTGTCACGGACTTCGTGAATTGTTGCTCTAAACGGACCTTGAGGTCCTTGGCCCATGACCGCTGCGCCAACCTCAAAAACGAAGTCAGATCCAAACTGCACTTTGGGTACACTTTGAAAAGCTTCAGGGTTGATCTGACCATATGCTTCATCTGGCGCCAATGTTACCGTTCTTGATTGACCAGTAGTCAAACCCAAAACAGCTTTATTAAATCCTTGGATTAGGTTCGGTGTTCCTACTTCAAAATCCAAAGTTTGTCCTCTCTTTCTAGAGTTATCAAACTCTGTTCCATCTGCTAAGGTGCCTTTGTAGTGCACCTTAACATTAAATCCATTTTCTACTTTCATTATTTCTCCTTATAGCTAACAAAAATATACATTAACTATAACATATGAAGAGGTGTTTGTCAAGTATTAACTGGTAACATATCGAACAGTCGGCGGAGTGCTGGGGGCGGCCGTGCTATCTTCTGCCGCGGCAGTGGTACACCAGTGACTAAATCCGGCATTAAATTCAATTCCCTCTGGAAACACATAACTTCGCTTGACACTGCGAGGGCAATGAAATACCATTGTAGCTGCAGTTGTACCCGCCGTAGCAGTGGTCGCATTAGCGATTTTAAGATAAACAGCGGTGCCATAGGCGATGTTGTCAATCTCGACCATATATAGAGTGCCAGAGCCCCCCGTCGAGTTATCTACTGCTGAATTTGTAGCAGCAGTATCTTGTACAATTTTGCTACCTAAAGGGTTTGATTGATTTGTGACTGTGACGGCCATTTGATGGTTCTCCTTGAATATCTACAATATAAATAGTGCTTAACTTTCTATTTCCCATCCTGCCTTGGCAATAACTATTGCATCGGCACGATCATAACTTTCTGGCTTGGGATTTCCGTGGCGTGTGTATTCTATTTTAAATGCTGGTTCTGTCTCTAATAGGTGTTCTAGTACAACCTGCTTTGCTTTCTTTCCCCGGGGGACTTTAATGCCGGCATGCTTTCTTGCCGAGGTGGCGCCGATATATTCCGGTCGAATCTCAAATGTTTCAAACAATATCCACGATACAATGCCGTTAAATTTCTGAAGAGTTGCCATGGTCTTGGCTGAAGAACCTCCAGAATTAAAAAATGTAAATGGCTGTTCAACATAAATATGTTGAATCGGGTAGTCCGAGTCTCCCCACGATGGATCATCATCATTGTTTAGCTGGTACATCTCATAAAGATCCAATATCTTTTCTTTGATTGCTATTGTTTTGTCGAAAACATTTTTGTGCTTTCTTAAATCAATTGAATCGTAATACACGATTTGTCCATCCGCCACGATAGCAAACCCGGTGATGCTTGTTGATACATCGACTCCTAAAATCATTTAAACCTCGTATTCTTTCCAAGAATGTTTTTCACGATCGACGATATAACCTAAATCGTTTTGGTGTTCATAACATTCTTGTTCAAAACGAATTAAAAAATATGCCAAATGCTTGTCTTTGTATTTTATCATACCTTTTACAAAATCATAAGCATATAAAGCATAAAACCCAACAACAAATAATTCTTTTTGCTGTTCGAAATGAATAAGTTCATGATTCATTGTATATTGATCAACTTCTTCAGCTAATATAACAAAAGGGAACAGGGTGATCGCGTATATGCCAATGACTATCGACAACATTTTAGTAAGAAATGGTGATATTATGATAAACGGCATCAGAGATCTAATTTGAGTTTAAACACATAATCTTCATTCTCGTCTTTGAGAACAGGATCGGCCAAAGTGGCAATTCCTATTAAGTTTTTTTGTTCATCATAGACGGCAATTTTGGATATGTAAACCTGTCTTCTAAAATTTTCTTCATAATCTCCGTAACTGGATGTGACTATATTTTTGATTAGTCTTTCTTTATTCTCTTGATAAATATGAGACGAAGTAACTTCTAACAATTCTTGATTATACTTAATAGCAGTAGGGTTGTTTGAAAAGTTTACGGCGCCGCGGTTGGCCCGGGCATACAGCGTCATAGTTTCTGTTGTTGTCTCACCTTGGAAGCTCATACCAAAAGAAGCTGAGCGGAATGTGTATCTAGTCGAAGCACCATCAAAGTTGGTGTCTTTTACTCCATCTCTGGCGCCGGCGCCCCAGTATTTCCAGCGAGGATATTTGCGCGCATCTGAACCAGCAATTAAGTTGAGCGATTGAACATTCGTGATAGCTTCTGAACCGGTTAATACCACAAAACCCTCATTATAAAGAACCACCCCCTGAACGCTGCCAGAAAGGCCGGACGAGTGTATTCCTTTATTTGTTTGTACAAGCTCACCATTTTGTTTTAAATCGGCAACTTCTGCGATTAAACTACCTGTTACATACCACCTTAGAGAAACAGTTCCCGGTTTTATTTTATTTCCATAAAAAATTGATGGTATATGGATTATGTTAAGTTGTTGAGTATTTTTATTCCCATAAGAAGAAGATACTTTATAGTGGTCACTCAGGGCGCCATAATGATCAAGCATAGTCCTCAAAGACATGTAAGTGTAATTATGCGCACAGTCAGTTGTCGATTTTCGACAATCAGTGTCGGTGCCGGCATCAGAGGCTGACGGAGTTGTGACAAATTCCCTCCTAATGCTGGCATATTGTGGATAACTTCCTGTTATCTGATCTCCATATGCAAATTCTGCGGCCCATTCCCCTGCCGTCATAGCCGAAGAGGTCATATGTAAACTTATTCTGCTGCTGTCTTTTGTTAAGTACGGGTAAATATAGCTGTTTGAGCCCGGGCCAGTAAAAAAGCCAGATGCAGTAACTTGAGCGGCATCATAAGTTACGCCACTGGGGCCTTTATCGATATTATATTCGTAAAGACTCACAAATCCCGGATCAGTCATTCTGACATTAGTAGCATATTGACCCTCTTGGGCGCCTCTATTATTGTAATAGATACTACTACTGTAGATCCAGAATTCACTGCGTGGATTTGCCTTCAGCGTATTAATTAAAATATCGTTTTTACCGAACTTACGGTACGACATTTTAGTAGTCCAATCTTACTCTGATCGTAAGCTCGTTATCGACGCTCTTCTTGAGTGGCTCCGAAAGCTTAGCAACAGCCAAGAGTTCATTTGAGGAATTATATAAACCAACTGTTGTAACATACGAAATCGGATTGTCTGAAGCAATATTTTTTACTCTGATTTTGCTACCGGTTACATAAGTTGGGTTGGAACTATAATTAAATTTATTCGATGGCGCGCGGCAGAAGTATATTGTAGAATTAATCTCTGTGGTATTGTTGAAGGAGATGTTATAGATTCTTCTCCGGAAGGCTTCAATAGAGCCTGTGATAGATGAACCAGTGAAACATTGCTGTGGTGTCTGGTTGCCTTTCGACGGATGCTTAGCAAAATCAGGCATGGTACCAAAGGCAGAAGCCGTGATAACAGCAATGCCGGCTTGGTAGAATACAACACCAAGACCATCACCCGTTCCTGCTGAATTTGAGAATAGGACACCGTAATCGCCGCCATCAGCGTTATTCACACCATCGCCATTAATTCTTGCGTTCGCGTCTTGTAAGACTACGCGAGTAGGGAATGGCTGAGTATATGAACCGGAACCAATTGTTAAACTAAAGGTATTTTTCTTAATTTCATCTTTGGTTAATAAGCGTGAGAAGTTAACAAAGAAACACTCTTTCATTGAACCAGTCTGGTCTAAAAGCAAGTCTGATTCAAACGCTCGGATCGTGTTTGTGGAACCAGTAAAACCCAAAAGAGTTTGGGCAAACTGATTATACATATTAATTTTCTTCGAACCCTGTATATTTGAGGCGCCGGAAATTGCTGAGCTTCCAGCATAACCCATAGATAAGTCAAATATATGGTTAGCTGACGAACTCAAATATGGATAATCATATACACTCTGAAACATTCCATGTGTGTAATTCTTAATATTATTATCCGAATATGTCCCACTCACAATGGAGCCCGTTATTGGGCACGCTTCATGTAAGAAGGTTCTTGTAGTGGTCACATCTGCGGCCGGGTTGATCGGCTCAAAACTTTTTACTGGCATTTAAAAACTCCGTTATTCCTTTTGTATAATTCTAAGTGGCAGCTGCTCAACAACACCGGTGGCAGATCCTATGACCTTAGCTGTGGTGTCTATATAACGATATGTGCCTGCTGCGCCGGCGACGGTTTGAGCCGTCTTTCCATATCTTGAAAAATCGTCCGTGGTTAACAATGTTGTGTCAAAACTAAGCGCAGTCATTGAAGCGCGGGGGCCCTTAATTGCTGAAGTTGCTGTATCTGCTTTTTTATCTGTCTGCCTCTTAACTACTGAGTTGTTAATTGCTGGAACTTTGGCAATTGAATAATTTTTAAGGTGGCGATCGCTTTTTGATAACGGAACGGTACCGAGGCGTATCTGTACTTGTGACTCCCCAGAAGTACCATTGTTATTGAAAGTAGTTCCACCGCGGGGAGCAAGAACAGAACCAATAAATCTTCTATCTACTGATACCTCGAAATTAGATTCTTGGAGGCCTCTTGCGGTGATTAGATTTGTTTTATTTGTTCTCGTTGCTGCAATTTCCGCAGTGTCGAGGCCGGTTTCAAGCAAAATAGCAGAGCCATCGGTTTTGCCTGCTTGTAGGACCTTCCGAGTACCGCCGCCGGCGACTCCACCAAAAGCCGTGACCAATGCATCATAAGTAACCCCATCGGACATAGCTACATAATATACATTATTTACAGTTTTTGCTGCGACCGATACGAGTGTGTTTCTTTTGATTGTCGGCATATATAATAAATTACGATTGGACATACTTAGCAATCCATAATTGATGCCGGCGTTAATACCGGTACTTGCTTCAAATATTGGGGATTGCATAATTTCTAAGTCATAGTATGCTGATCCCGAAGCGTGATTTTTGTTGTAAAGTTCGTAATTGATTTCATCATCGCCAAGTGCGAATTTTGAAATTTTAAAATTACCATTTGCCATTCTCTTGCGTCCAACTTCTGTCAGAACTGCGTCGAGTATGATGTCGCCTGAATTGTCTAAAAAAGCCATTTATTATCCTCTTTAACTAAATAAATAGTAGTTTTGTATATGAGTCTACCATAAATAATTATTATTTAAAAAAATTTATGTACCAGCATACCTTATAATTCTTATGGGAATTTGAAGTCTTGAGTTGCTGGTAACTCCCATAATATAAATAGTCGTATCAATATAATCAAACTTACTTGTTGGTAATTCACTGAATGTTATGTTATTTAATGTCCCAAATTGTAAGAATCTTTCATCGCGCTCGCCGGTAGAATTAACTTTTAGTTCGTTATCGACTTTAACATTGAATGCACAGACTGAGCCCCGGGGGCCGGCGAGAGCAGAGTAGTTTAGACCTGTGAATGTGTCAGAGTCGGTGTCTCCGATTTGGTACTGAGCTATATAATTGGGGATAGCTGGTATTGGGTAAGTGGCATGATACTCAAATTCATTATCTAGCGATATTGCTATTGAATCCTCTGATGTACTAAAGTTGATGATTACTTCCCCGCTGGCAAAGTTTTCAAATCTGGATGTTTTTAGAATGCCTGCAATCGTTAAAACAAACCTATTATCGGCATACACCAAGAAATCTTTATCGAGCAAAAACTTTTTAACAATCATGCGCTCTCGATTTTCTCTCGTAGAGGTCAAACCTTCCTCAGCTGTGCCGCTATTGACAATACCAGATTCTACAACTATTTTCGAAATATCAAAATCGTTAGTTTGTAAAAATTTAAAACTAGGAATATTTTCGTTGATTATTTTGGTAGTTTCGTCATTCACAGAAACATAGTATCGATCATTCCTCAAAGTAGGAGAGTAAGAAGTTTTATTGTTGATTCTCAGTGCTGATAAATATTGTATCATCGCATGTTTATATGGTTCGATTCTCTCAATTTCTTCATTTGTTAAATACAAAATTCCGCTGTCGTACGAATTTAGACCATATTGTATATTTTTATGAGTATCTTTTAGTGCTTCATAGAACTCCGTTTTCAGGAGTGCTGGTTTGTAATCATCATCATCTTTGTACGCAGCATTAAACATTCTATAGTCTATTTCATCGTCACCAAGTGCGAATTTGGCAATTTTAAATTTACCTCTCGAAAGAAGTTTTTTGCCCTTTTCAGTTAAGGTGGCGGTAATCATGATTGAATCGCTAGTTTTAGTGAATGCCATATCTTTAATTAGTATAGAACAAAATATTAATATTTTGTAGTTCCTTTAAATTACTATCATCCCCAGTCGACCGGCAATTAGGGCCACCATGAATATAGGCGGCGCCTTTCTATAGCGTAATCCACAGCTACGGCAATCTGTTCGATGGTAAGATATTCGCCTAGCCCTGATGGATCCATATAAGGGGCGTCGTATATGGATTCGCCGAAGAGGCGGCCTTCGGTGTTGAGCAGACCAATGAACGACGCGATAATTCCAATTGCATCATCTCTGTTAATCGGAGTGCAGTCGCGCAGCTCGCCGGCGTTGCCAAGTCGGTAGGTGTAGATAAGCTGAGTGAATTTATAAAGATAGCCCAAGTGGGTGCCCCTTACAACATCTCGGCGATCGAATCTGCGGTAAAGGCCAACTTCACGGTCTTCCCCACTGCCACCAGTGGGTTTAGCGAACCAAGAATCGTGGTTTCGCCGGAACGCGCCTTCTGGGTTGAGAACGGTAGTATATTGATTGCGCGACATGTGGAAACCTTGGTGGTTGGGTGGGTCATTGCACGGAATGAACTCTTCCTCTGGTCGTGTTTCGGGTGGAGTTCCACCTCCGCTGCCGCCGGCGGTTTCATCGTCGGTGATTGGTTCTGGTTCATCAGGCGTATCACCCAATGGCAATATTGGTAGCACTTCTTCGGTTGGTGGTGAACCATCCGATATCGGTGGCATCTCTTCTGACAGCTTGGTAAGATCTCGGGTTCTTAAGTTGAAGCCGGTGTTTAGATCAATTTTTCTCCCGGTCTTTTTGGAAGTTAATCTAATTTTGAATCTTCTATTCCATATTAGTTGATCAGCAACACCAACTTTGAGATCGCCAACAGCTTCGAAAGCATATTTGTCAAAATCCATGTCGGAGGTATCGAAAAGCATTTGGTTTATATGAGGCTCCAGTTGCATTATCTTTTTAAGTATTTTCGAGGTGGTTGTAATTTTATTAGGAGAGAACTCTGAGGAATCTACCGTATCAAATAGTGAATAGATGTAGCCGCCATCGTCAACCAATTCACATTCAATAATTTGGGATAGGGGCCCCGGCATGCCGTTCTCATTCACCAGTCTAAAAAGGTAATAATATTTTCTATTTGGTATAATTTTATCTGCAGCAATATAATCATGAAAATTGTGGACAGAATTAGGCTGTCTTAAATCAATTGTCGACACCAAAGCTTCCGCAAAATCTGTGAAGGAGTTTGGTTTTTCCTTAGTTCTATACATCTGGATATACCGGGCCGGCGATTGCGACGGTTCGGATATTTTTTGAGCTGATAAGATTTCTTTCGAGTGTAAGTAATCCGTTTGTATGTTGGAATCTGTCATTGTTATATTCAATGGATAGGTTCTATCAATATGGCTATCTTGTCCAATCTTAAAGCCTACGCGTCTAGAATTATCAATAAAGTGAAACGGGATTATATTAATCGCGTTAGGGGGATTATCTAAAACTTTTACTGTTTTCGCAAACATCGGGATCTCAATTAATTCAAGGCACGGTTCAACCATTAGATGAAAATCTGCTACTTGCGGGTATTCACTAATATCAATCTGGTCATCAGCAAACTCTTGCCCGGCAGCCGCCAATGCAGTTTCTCTATAATCTTCCAAAGGTCCCGAAGGTGTTGTAGTTGTAAACAATTGAGAAGATATGTTTTCAGTAGATGGATCATAAAATTGAAGGCAGAATTTTTCAGTTTCTGTCTCATCAGTTGGGTCCATTTTCTGGCCGGTACCAATCTGTTTAGTTAATCTAAAGTCTGTATACTTGTATTTATGCCCCATAACCAATGCATATGCGGAAATTTTATAGGTATAATTTTTTCCATATTTCACTTGCGAATCCACTATGTTTATTTGGTCAGCGGCAGAAGGTGAATTATAAACCCAAAATTTTTGAACCACATTCGGAGTACTATTATCTCCGCTAGCGAGCGCATCCATTTTCTCAATCTTATAAGCAACCACTTCATAAAATTTCATCGTCGGACTAAGTATTGTTTTTATGACATCTTCGTTGAGTTCTTTGACACCATATTTCTCCACGGCATCATCTCCGCCGGTGGTTTGTTGGGTAACCAAATGGAAATAATAATTCATAAAATCAAAAGTATTGTCAATGCTTTTTAATAGTTGCTGACTGGCTTGATTTCTATATAGTGTATCCGTCGACATCGTAGCAGCATGCGCTGGGTCTGGCTTTCCCATAAACAAAAAATTATCGTTTAATGCAACATCATAATTATTATAAGCATAAGTTAAAAATTGCAAGAAATTTATTGTCTTCAAACCAATAACGGTGCTGGGCAATTCATCGACTTCAGTGATACCTGAAGGTACTCCCATTGTCATTACTGGTTCTTCGTGTTCATGGCAATAACTAAAAGCTTGCGTTCTTACTGGTAAATCTGTGATATTCCCTTCATCTAGATCTTTCAGTAATTCTAAAAATTTAGAACTAATTGGATTAGTCAAACTTTCTAAATTCAGGTATTCTGGGGGCGTTGCCATCGGCTGTTGTAGACTGTTGATTTTTAAAGAACTGAGTTCTGTTCTATAAGCCGGATCTGCGGGTGTCTCAAATTCAAAATCAACATATTTATGTCTATCAAAATTTATTTCTATATTATAAAAAGTTGATAATTTTGCGTTGACCTCAAGACTGTGAGTACCTAAAAATGAATCCACACTATCGGGAGTTCTCCCGGGGTCTCCGTCATCGTCGGCTAGCCAACTAAAGTAAGAATCGTCAAATATTAAATTTTGTTGTTGTGTCAAAGCTGCGGTCTTGTATTCTGTTTTGGGAAGGTGAGTAATGAAATGTGAACCATAATATTGATCTTTATCCATATCAGAATAAGTTCTTCCCGTATCAAAGTGGTAATTGAAGACATTTTGTCTTTGTTTTGTAAATCCCATCTGCTCTGCCTTGATAGTCGCTACATCCGCAAAGTCTAACGCTGAGTCTCTATATAATTTCATAGAGTTTATGTAATAATTTGGAATGAGAAGTTCACTTGATAATCCAGAAGACCAATCTTGGTAATTTTGAACCATGAAATTGTAGTCTAAATAATTTGCCTTTATTGTACAAATCGATTGAGGCTCTGGTGGGGTGATTGATAGAAACTCACAGGTTTGAGTCACTTGATAAGTCATTGGAATTTTAAAAGACACTGCAATATCATAATATACTTTTGAAGTGTCAACAAGATTTTCGTAAGAAACACCACCGAAAGAACCACCTGTCATATATTCTCTCCAAAATATATCTCCCTGTGTCGTTTCAGGATCAGCATACAATCGGAAAGGTATCTTTATGTTCGGAATGTGTAAAGACGAATCAATTGGAGTCGCCATCGATGTGTTGACTTCAAGTTTAAAGATTTGTGGAGCATCACAGTTAATATAAGGAACTTCTACTTCTCTCAAGTCATCTTCATATGTGATTGTTTTAATAGGAACTGAAAAGGCACCCGTTTCTACAGAGCCTGCAGGTCGATTGACCTTAACAATATTTCCTATTGCTTTTCTTAAATTATCTGTAGTAAATGAATCCACTAATTCACTAGAAATAAGTTCTACATAGCCGCGAGCAAACACAGGGGTCGCAAAAAGAACTTCCGCCTCGGTGTCGATATCGACCTCTATTACTTCGAATGCGGTAGGATCCATTAGTAACTAGAGCCCCCTGTCGAGGTTGTGGTTGGAGATGTTGCAGAGGTGCTATCGGACATTGGCATTGTGGTCAGTCTATTCAGATCAAAGGCCGGCGAAGCTTGGGTTCTCACCCTGAACTCTTTCGGGGTCGAAATTGTCGTTTCTAGCAAAGTATTAAAATAATCAACTTTACTGGCCATATAGGCTTCTGACGCGTCTTCAACATATTGGGTTTTCTGGAAACGGTGGCGAACATCGTTATGTAGGTCGTCGTAGCTACCGGGGTTTATCTTAAAGTGATTTACTCGAAAGTCGCGGTCTAGACTATCACTACTGACATCGAAGCTGAGCCATGGATAAAAATGTTTATACTCCTGAAGACTAGTCAAACTACCATGCATATGATCATATGGAGCAGGATCACTGTTGCGCTCAGAGGGTAAGCTGTTCTCTGCATCGTATTTAAGGGACACCGGGCTGAGGAACTTTTTGATTTGAACCTCGACTATTTCAGCATCCTCTTCGTCATCGCGGTAGTGGGTATCGGTGACTGAGGCCCGGGACTGTCCCCATGCTTTATACCCACAGAACCAATGATTCTTGTATTCTGTATACCAAAAGTTAAGAAAACTTTCCCACGAGCCTTGCGGATCGAAGAGGGTCTCGGTCCAACGATCATCATCTACTAAATTTGTTGTAAGATCATCTCCACCCGATGCGTCTCCATATAATAAATTGCGAAGCCACGAAATGCGAAAATATGAATTACTATCTAAAAATCCATGAGAATCAAGATTTGGAAGCCCAGTAATCGGAACATAATCCTTTAATACATTTTCACTATTTTTGTACAAATAAGAGTTGTTCTCTTGCCAGTAAAATTTCATGGTAAAGAAAGGAACTTGGCCATCATCATCGGCCAACGGCCATAAATCTTTATAGCTATTGCCGGACCAAGTACTGCACCAGTGGACGATCGATGATTCCCCGGGGGCGCCGGTTTCATCAAAACGGCCTTGCAAGTAGACCACCACATTATTTTCATCGTAATGTGTCCAACTCATGATTCATTAATTCCTTGTTTTGGTGTTTTTGGCAGCATTTTGTTTCTTGATTTGCGCGCGGTGTTCGACAACTTGATTGCAACTTTAATTAATTTTTTCTTTTTTAATACTTTTTGGTGTTCTAACGCGTAATTTATAAAATCGGGTTTTACATCATCTAACTCATAGAAAGGATCAGTTTCCGATTTAAATTTATCAACAACAAAAATGGAATCTGGTGTTAAACTATCTATATCTGGATCAAAAATTTTGCTATTCTCGATCGTAGTATCGACATTCGTTATTTTTAATAAGGAGAAATCTTTATCAAGCTGTATCGCGTTTGAGCCATGCAATTCCAAGACTTCTGACTCAACCGGAATAAATCCCAGATCGGTCAGTAGTATCTCCGAATCATTTAAAATATTCGTCTGCACTCTATTAACATTGCTATATCCTTCGTTTTTTAGATCCGTGAGAGCCATGGCGATTCTTGTCTGACCTGTGATACTGAGAGCGCCTTGAATGACCCCTTCCCTAGTTAACAATACATTTTTTGCCGTACGAGCTGGGCCCGAGAGCTTTTTCGAGCGCGTAGAGCGAGTTGAGTTTTTTGCTTTAGTCTTTTTATATGCCATTTCAATAATTATTCTATTTTATTAAAAATTAACTTAAATTGTTAATCTTCGTATTCTGTATACAATTTTACTTCGTATCCCGGATAGTCGTAATAACTAACCACATCTGACATTCCGCGGAGGGGCTTGGCTGCTCCTGAATCGTCAGTATTACTACTGTTCCCATATGTTCGATCGCCGCGGGCTCGGCCGACTGGCCATGCCCATCCGTCGTAGGCGCTTCCGGCCGTCATTGTTGGTTCATCCATCTCACTCTGGCAAGCTTCCAGCATAAACTCCAGTTGTCTCTTGATCTCGTAGTGGATGTCGGTGCCCATACTACCATAAGGCCATCCATGAGCGTTCTGGCGGGCCTGGACAATCGTAGAATATCGATTCTTTGCTGCTTCAGGGTCATTTTGACGGCGGGTAGCTTCGGGTATATAATAATTTGAAATCAGATAAACAAGATCGCTTAATTGTCGATGATCGCGGCGAGTATATGGGGATATACCGGTGCCCTTGCGCTTGGCTTTTGTGCCGGCCGCGTTCATAATAACATCTGGGGAACTCCTCATAAAAATTTCGTGGGCAAGTTTTGCTGCGACTGAATAGGAATATTCGCCGATGTTTGCGTCTTGTGTGGGCATCATACTGAGCTTTTGTTGGGCAACGCTATCGGCGCTCGAAAGCTTCGCATATACTGCGCCTGTGTCGCTTGCTTCGAGTTCAGGCCGGGCATCATAATAAGCGGTGGCGTCGTAAATGGACAGCCAATCGGCCCTCCAGTCGTGGTAGTCATAGGGGAGGAATATTTCATCGTAAGCTATTCTTAATGTGCTTGTTGCAAACGGATCTAGAATGTCTATCTCGCCGCCGGCGCCGACGCCGAAGGATGACCCTCTGTCGATGTATCCACTCTCACCGACAAACGCCGAGAGGTCGGGGTCTTCCTCAGAGGTCGGATGCGCCCCGGGTACTGTGGTTAATTCTCCAATGACCGATTCTCTTGCAAAAGTTTTTATAGCTGTCTCTCCAACTACGCCGGCATACACTTGAGTCATACTGGAGAGTACCGTATCACTGCTCATCTCGCCGGGTGTGCTATCGTCGCCATCGGATGTGATGAGGCCGGTTCGGCCTCCCATGAAAGCATATTTTGGAATAATGATAAACGGCGCGGTCTCCCTGCTTACCAGTGAAGAACCTTCGAAATCGGGATAAAAGTTTCCAGTAATCATACCCGTGTCCGCTGCGCCAAAATCAATTTGATTCGAAAACTCAAATGTCGCCTCCCCACCACCGCCGTATGAGGTGTTGGCCTTATGGACCGGGCTTGGATCGTATGTTGCTGTGGTGCCGACGGGGCCAATCATATCCAGAAGTGCTTTGAACGCATTCCCAGATTCAAGGGTTCCCAGCAAGGTACCGGTAGATGGAGAAATTTTAGCTAATCTATCCATAACCATGTAGTTTAGACTCTCAGCTGTAATTTGGCTCGGGTTAAATAATATATCCGCCAAGGCAGTAAAAGCATATGCAGCTTTAGCCCATGGGGCTTCGGCAGCATATTTTGCAGTTATACCTTCAATAAAAAATTGATTATACGAATTAGTTATATTATTAAAAGAACAGACTTCTTCTGCATAGGATGAGTATTCCATATATTCATCATAAATTTCTTTCAGATAAACATAGAAATCATCCAAAAAGCCTTTGCAGTTTTCTCTTACCGTAACTGTAATTTTATAAACGGTTCGCTCAGCATCGATTGCATTCATGGATGCCAGTTTTGTTTTTCGGGTATCCCCTATGATCACGGTGCCGCGGGCGCTGGCGTTATAGAATGCGACATCATCGTCCATGATATCACTATATTCAAAGCACATGAGTCGGTATCCATCATAAACGCTCCCAGCACCTTCAAAACTTGACAATACGCTTAAGTCATTAAAGCCATCAAGTCTTGCGGTCCGATCAGAGTTCATGACATCAAAGTTTTTTAACTTCAAATAGGTGGTCAGCGTGGTACCAGCGCTGGTCTCAGCAATAGGGCGCAGATAATTAAATTTATAGAGATCTAAATCGGCGATAGCATCGGCAGTTCCGCCTTCGTCTGGGTACCATTCAAGCCCTGTACTGAATTGACATGGTGCTGTGGGAAAGTCGGTATGACTTTTATCCAAGTTTTGATACTGCCCAGCGAGCACAGATCCCGGCGGAGCTTTGAAGTCTGCATATATTACACACTTTATACTATCATGGTCGCTAGCGGCGGTGGCGGCGGTGGCGATATATACTTCCTCGCGACTTAACTCTACTTTCTCCACATAGAAATATTGATAAGATACTGCTCTTCTAAAATACTGCTGCATTTTTGTTAGATTTATGAGTTCTGCTGTTGCGCTTTGCGTTCTTAAAGCTTTCTCATAATCAAAAAAGAAAATACCCTTATTATGTACAGCAAAATTCTTCTCAGTACTAAGGCCATATTCATCTGAAAGACCAAACAGTGCGAGTGCGTCAGCAGCACCTGATTGGCGGCGGGCATATGCAACCTCCTCAGAAGCCAATTCTTCGGCGATTTCATCACTCAATCCCTCATCTTTGTAGTCTTGGATCCTTTGGCGGAGTTCTTTCTGATACTCACCAGTGACACTTCCTGTGGCGGATTCGATCTTCTTTTCGTCCATTGAGCCGGCGATATATTCTTCACCACTATAGTTTGTATCCTCTAGATCGATGATATTGTACGCGCTGCGAGCAATTTGAAACCATTTGGATGGAATAAAATCATCGCTGGGCGCCGTAATAGTTCCCTTTTCGAATTCTGGGAGTGTCTGATATTCGTAGCTGCCACCCATCTGATTAAGACGAGTATCGACCAGCAAGGTATCTAAATATAGCGTTTGAGCCAACTCAGGCTGAGCCTGTACACTTACCAATATTTCTGAATATGCGATTATGAATGAATTATAAAACCTACCAGAGGCTGTGGCCTGATCTTTGTTCGGATAGGTTGATCTGTATGCGGCCATTTCCCCTAGCAGATTTGTTCTGTTGTTCTCGGCTAAAATGATTGCCTCTAGATCTGAAATATTCTTATTCAAGATTGAGTCGGATGAGCGCTCAACTGAAAAGTTATTCGCGAGAGCTTCAATTCTTGATTTTATATCAAGATACCCATAGTCATCAGTGGCATAAAATTTTCCGTTTATAGATTGTAGTACAGGGTTTAAATACGGTGAACCATCAGGGAGGCTATATTGTCGATAGAATCTGCTGGTTTGAGTTCCTGACTCTAGAAGGTGATAATATGTGATATTGCCAAAAAAACTATTATAAGTTTGACTTGAGCGATTTTTTGCGGTACCGTAGAGTACTCCTGTGGCTGGTTCACTGGACTCGGTGGCAACAAGCTCGTCTTCTTCGAGGTCGTTGCTTATTTGTCCTACCATGGTAAAAAAGTATATATCGCTGACAGTATCTGCTGCTGTGAGCATTTCGCCTGTTCCAACGGTCCCACCATCGCGACCGATATATTCAAACTCACATGTAATATTTGAAATTTCAATAATTTCATTACCATTTCCATCGAACGAATTGTTTAAATCAAGAGTGGCATCCAATGTGGTGACCAAGTTTCTAAGTTTTGAGGTGACCTCAACAGTGCTGAATCGTAAACGATCATTTAGAGTGTCGAGATAGTTATGCCATTCAAGCAAATCAAGTCTTTCGTTATTAAGCGCATCAGCAAAACTTGTATTGTCAGTAGTAATATAGGCATAGAGTTGCAACTTGTTTAGATGTTCCTCAAGAAATGCTTCGGTTGTAGTGAATTCTAAGTGCGCCGGCTTAGTAAACTTTATTGTTAATTTTGCTTCAAGATTAAATGAATCTCGGCCATCAGAACCATCAGTGATGTTATCACTAAGTATAAGTGATTGAATGAAAACCGTCGGTAATCTACTACCAAAAGTGTTTTCGCCGACTATGTTTAAATTTATATTACTCATCAGCTGTCATCCTCACAACTATCGCTATCGCTACCCAGTTGTAAATCTCGTAACTCAGTGACATTTTCTGCCGGCAATTGGCAAATCTCTGGAGATGTGGCGCTTCCATAGATATCATAATAAATCTCTTTAATTTTTCCTTGTACACAATCATGATCTATATCAACATAATATGAATTTTTATTGAAAGTATTTGCGCATGCACAAACTATTTTAGCATTAGCTTCTTTATCTGTTAAGACATTAAAAAAATAATCAACAGAATCAGCGGTAAGATCTGGCCGCGGTACTATTTCTGGATTGGCTACCATCATAAGACCATCTACAATTTGTGGATTTTCATTCACGAAATATTTGCGTTTAAGCTGTGTACCTTTTGCTGTGTATCCTCCACTAAAACCTGTAACCTCTATTCGAGAGGACGCGGCAGTTGTAGAGATTGGTTGGTTCGGATCGACTGTATTACTCGAAACATTTTCATTAACAAGTTTTATTACAAAATTACCGTCAGCGAAGTCATGAGTAATAACATTTGAGATCTGTTCGGGCGAAATCGCAACATTTAAGCTGTGTGTTCCTTTGTAACATCCACCAGTATCGGAATAATCTTTCTTACACCTACCTTTGTTGCCGGAAGGGGTAAACATCTTTTTCGGGCTGGAGGCATCGGTTCCTCGATAATTTGGACTTGGATATTCTCCAGTGGTAGGTTCCGCTATTGTATCATTTGAGTTCCTTGGTATACATCCGGGATTAACGCAAGTAGTTTCAGGAATCGGAGTACCTCCATCTTGACGAATTGCTGAAATAAGATTCAATATGGTTCCAAGCCTAGTCCGGTTCACATTGTTATAAAAATATTGATCCGGAACAGCTACACCAATATTACCCTCGACGGTCACGGTATCCGAAGGATCGGGCCCAATAAATTCGAAAATCACAGTATTAATTCCGTCATGAATCGCGATTTTGTCGCCGACATCAATAGGATCCGCTTTAAGAGTAATGTCGGCAGTTGCCATAGTTGTAACACCTGTATCTTCAGTCATTTCAAACACTTCCACATCAAAGTTTTCTGTTAGCAACTCAGTATTCAACTCTTCAGCATATATTGTAATATCATCACGCACTAACTTAATAGTGTTCCCGCCTTTGAAGGGTAGAGTCTCGCTTACGAATTCAGATACCACCTCGGCGTCTAACATAGAAGTGGGGCCGCTTATAAGTCGTGTATAATAGGCATCCACATCAATTTGGGGGATGTTAAACTCTGTAATTTCATTGTCATAACTGGCGCTTGAAAAGTTATATCTAGTTGTATCTTTTCTTTGGATGTTGCTCATTTCGCCTTGGCAAGTTACAAGTTTCCACGCTGGGGCTGCTTGAACATTATCTCCTTCGAATCTGGCATCGCCGATGGCTGACTCAAAGGAAAGTATCTCTGGCGTTGGTACATATCTTTGTGGTGTAATATCTAGGTCGAACATAGAAACGGCTCCTTTAGCGAGATGCCACAATGGTATCTCGCCGGCGAAGTCGAGGAACAGTTTCGTTGCGAATTCTTCGGCAGACCATCTGCGCATATGTGTGCCTTCATACTCACTCATAACCTCGGAATGAGAGTAAGTTGTGCCGGCCATCGCGGGGTCGGGGTAGTGTTCAGTAAGTGTAAGCAGAGCCGATGAGCCCTCCCATGTGCTTTCAGGTGTTGTATTTTCTGCTTCTTCGAAAAGCAGAATACCTTCAATAAATTGGGTTTCAGTTTTAATTCTTTCGTGGATCTTTGTCTGTACTTCTTTAAAGCCAGCGTATTCACTGTCGTATAAAACGCCGGTGTCAAAAAAGGCATAGTATTCTGGCTTCAACTGACCCACCGAAAGCCTGTGTTTTCCGTACGGTGTTAATTGAAAATCTATAACTCTTTCTTTTTTATCTAAAAATTTCGCCATTATTTATCTTTTTTTAATAGGATGTCTACATCCATTTTAATTAGTTCAACAAACGATAAGTAATCGTACGGCCAGTTAAAGCCAAATTTATATTCATCTATTTTGGTGGTCTTCTGTTCGACCTGTCTAGTAGACTCGTTAGCCTGATCAGGGATCAAATCGTAATAGTCGGTCTGGGCCCTTTGTTTAACTTTAAAGACCATCCATCTTAAATTTTCATTCATTAATACTTTTTCATTAATAAGTTCGTTATCGGCAAGATTGTGGGAAATAGATGAATTCTGGAAGTGGACCTCTTTGGAATTTCTTGGAGCCAAATTTTGCCACATATAAGATAGGTCATCTTTGTCAAACTCATATTTAAATTCAAAGATATACATAGCAATAGGATCTATTTCTCGGTTATTCAAGAAGTCAAATTCTGGCGGAAACACATATTTTTCCATTGATTGTTTGAGTCTTCTCAAAGAATCACCTGCGGCTCTAAGGCTGTCTCCCTCTAATGAGCCTGCGGATTGTTCTCTAGTTGCTCCAAAACGGCGTTTCGGGATGGATATGAACTTTTTGCGAGTGGCCCTTAACTTTGAATCAATACCTATTTTAGATTTTTCATGTTGTTCGATTGGATCAATAATGTATGGGATTGCGACAACCGCTTCGTGTACAGCGAAACTTTCTTTTAATTGTCCAAGTTTGGTGCTTGAATTGGTTTTATCAAATCCGCATAATGAAGAAAGTGAGCGTACATGCTTGTAGAGGTTTGCTCTTTTCTTATCTTTCAAACCTGAACCATACGCGTTACCGTTATAAGGAGTCTCTCTATCTCCAGCCAACACTTCATAATGATTCTTTAACCAAGATTCTGGAATGTCGGTGATTTCTAGAAATATACCCTTGTTTGGATCGTCAGGAATAACACCAAACTGGTGCCACATGCCCCTAGGGACCGAAGCCGAACCATATGTGGGTAAGGTTAATGTTCCCTCAGAAGCTCTGATTTTGTGTACCCCATCATCGTTAAAATTAAGCATTGGTGTTTCCCATTTTGGTTGGATAACCCATTTACTGCCAACCGGTGTGTTTGTATTTTTAATTACTCTTCCAAATTTATCAGTTTCCTGCCCCATAACTCGTTTAGTGCCGAATATCCTAACACTTGAAGTAAGTTGCATTGAGTTAACATTGATTCTTTTTCCGTCATATATTGAAGGTACTGTTTTATCATTGTCGGGTGTAAGTCCTATATAATTTGCAAATTGTGTTTGTTCGACCGGAATAAGCACAGGCATCGAAGATGTCAAAGTTGATGAACCGGATTGTCTACTTTCGCCCGGATCAAATCTCCAACAAATAACCTCTACTTCATTCAAGATCCTGTTGAGATCATAAGTCTCTGTTGCGGAGGTTTTTTCTGATGCTTTATCAACAACATGGGGTTTAAAGATCAAGTCAGCCCACGCTTCGCCGTCATAGTACGGCGGAGTGAATGCCGGATTGAACCCACTAAAGCTGTCTCTCGCTGCATGAACAAACGGAGATAGCGCAGCATTTGACCCTGTTGGTCGACCAGCGCACGGTGGTCCGAAGGCGGTGGGGCGACTATACATCGTAAAGGTTTCTTTGAATATTTCATTACGCATGGGATCTTGGGGGATCGGATATTGTCCAACAGATTGTGTTCCGTTGATGGTCCGAACGCCACCGTTTACTCCATAGTAACTCAAGGCCCCTCGCACCCCAAATGAATCATATTCCTTATCATAGGAACGAGCACCATTGTGTGACTTGCGAAGTTTAACTCTGGCCATATATAGAGGCCTACTACTAGCAAAATTAGAATCTTTGGTAAACTGGAGGTCATTAAGTACTGTGTTTGATTCAAGTTTTGTGATTCCAGCGCTTTCTAGGAAGAATTCACCAACGGCGCCGAAGAAATTGCGCGCCATCATTGTGTAGATTCCATCGGCATTATCACTAAACGAAGCAGTAAATGCTTCTTTTTCGTATACCAAATCTGGACCGTATCGATGTTGTGCCCATTGCCAATCTAGACTCATAGAGGGGTGGGATTCCATATCAATAAAATCTGTATTCAGAATATATTTTCTTGGCTCAACAATTGCTTCGAATGGAATTCTCTTGTCCCAAAATTGACCGCCGGTATACTCTCCAGTTCCAGAAAGGTAGGAGTCTATTGTTGTTGATCCAGTAATTGATAGAGCCCAATTGTTAGTAGATGCACTAAGATTAGTCCCATAGGCTCTTCTTAATCTTTTCCTGTGACTTGTAACTATTGGATAATCAACCGCAATGCCAGACTTGATTGAATTGTATAGGATACCGGGAGACACAAGCGGGTCAAGTAAGACTTTCGCGATACCGCCGGCGCGTTGGTATAGGGTGGCGTCATGGCCAAATGATTTATTGTTAAGCGCTGTTATACCTGAATTGCTTCCGGAGTAAGCACCTTGAATTGCATCTTTGAAAGAATCGGCAAATTGCGTGGCGAGATCCACTGTTCTTTGTGCGGGATAGAATCCCTTATAAGGATTATATTTAATTGCCGCGTTACATGTAAGTTTGATTTCTTTCGCGTTGAGCAGGCTTTCTTTCTTTATTCCTAAAAAGTTATCAAGAAAGTCAGAGTTGGAGTAATCTTTGTAAAAATTTCTATCAGCGCTTGAGCTGTTGGTTCCCACAATCTCGAAGAAATCGTCTTTTGATTTATTATTGATACCATATCTATAATAATCTTTAACATGCTCACTCATTCTATATTCCGGCACCACTGCATAACCTTTAGCCAACAATCTAAGATCTGCGTTGAATTCATCATAATCACCGTACCATGGGCTTGAAGCAGAAGGCAAGAAAACGGGAGCTATTGTGTTTGTTAGTACTTTACCATCTGCGGAACCAGTCGGCTTTTTACCCGGGACAATGATCCCTGCTTGAGTTGGCGCCTCCCAGACAGCTTCGCCGGCGAACGGCTTCAATTGTTTTGTTGGCGACCATCCTGTGGATGAGAGACCACCCCAAGAGCCCGTTTCGGGAATCTTCATTCCGCCGGGGGATACAACTGACTGTGGTGTTCCAAGAACATGTTTTCTCGCATACAACGGTGCGATTTGCATCGTGGAAAATTTACCACCGTCTAATGCTATAGTAAAGTAACTAAAATATGTGTTTTGTAACTCTCCAGCCTGTGGTACAAACATATTATACCCGAAGGCGCCAGTGAGCGTGCCGGTTTGATAAGTTGGCACCGTGTAGAAAGAATCACTAAAGGGGATAACCTGAGAGCCACTAGTTCCAAAGACGGATGTACGAGTCAGGAAATTTATAGGAGCATCTAAAACCCAAGCGCTCTTACTAACAAATGCGCCGACCATCGAACTACTAAGTGTGTTACCCAGTGTTCTCCTACTAGACGGAGTGTCTCTCCAAAATTTATTGTCGTAGCCGATGCGACGAACTGAAAAGGGGCTGAATTCATTCTTTGTTGTGGGTAGTATATTCTGCTTATATAAGAACCAGTTCAGAGTTGCAGTCTTATCTTTTAACACTGTTCTTAGGGCATCACGATAAGGCTCGTTTACCTTGTCTAGATCTATATTAGCGAAATTGTTAAGTTCTAATTCGTTGAAAAATATTTTTTCATTTGTGTTTGTAAATTTAAGAGTAACATTTTCTCGTTGTACTTTCTTTGGGGCGCCATCAGTTTTGTCAAGAGGTGTCATAATGTTAAAATTAATATAAGAACAGCGGCCTTTGAGCGAGACCGGTCGTAAAGTATGAGTACTCAAGGTTTCGTCGCTACCAGTCGCTATTGTAAGTTGGTTTAATTTTCTATCATTCACAATAATTTTATTATCATTTTGATGAAATTTGTTCCAGCCCCAACCGTGAGTGGTGCCACGAGAAGTTAATAATTGATTTAAATAATTTGTATTTGGCGTATTTCCCACCAAAGTCGTGTTGGTGTAATTACTTACATTTGCTGTCGAAGAAAAACCCATTGTATTTGTGTTAGCATTGATCGGGTCATTGACAATTATGTTTAAGTTGTGTGTTGGTTGTGCCAGACCTCCAGTAGTTGCATTCGAGCTGCTAACAAATTCCCAATAATGTTCCAAACCAGCAGAAGAGGTTCTAAAAGGATTTCGGCCCGGGCTATTAGTTCTCTGGTATTCTGAGTATCTCATATCTGAAACATTTACAACAGATCTCGATAACCACAGATACTGCCTATCTGATTGTGGAATCGGTCTTTGAATACTCAAATTGTCGTACGCCGAACTAGTTGTAAACGCCGTATTATTCAGGTTCGTCGACCTAATTCTCCGTCTTGTGTTTCTTTGTGTCTTGTGGAAAGACGGTAATTCATTGACGGAAGTGCCCGGAGCACTAACGAAAATAGAGTCGCGTCCAAACCGAGCAGAGTGTCGTGCAGTGTGTGAGATAAGGCCATAATCCTTGTTGTGGATGTCACTCACTCGCATAGTAGAGGGTGTACCACCATGAGCCTCGGAAATGCTACCAGAAGGACCCTGAGAGGGTTTAAGGACTGTAAGGTTTCTATAAGGCAAAGAATTGTATGGTGAATATTCTGATGCCTTAAAGTTTTGATATCCTCTTGATTGTACTTCAATTCCGCCGGGCGCAGAAAATCTAGTAACAATGATAGAGTTATTGTTTGTGTTATCCAGATACGAAGTGTCATAGTCTTCGATGAATTGAGCGTGAGATTGCTCGCCGCGGCGGATGTCTAAAATAGTTCTGACATTCGTTGTGTCACCAATCTGTGTCGCTTTAGATGGCAATGCTGGTTGGTTATCTATGAAGGCTCGGGGATTGGTGTTTGCACCGAACGAATGGACTACTTGATAATTTTTGTTATAATTGCCGGGTACGGTTTTGTTATTCTTGACATTTCTAATGTTTTTAATATTAACCGGCCTCTTTGCGATAAAATCGCGATAAAAATAAGCCTTTTTGTGTAACGGATATGGATAGGGAGTTGTGCCGGGCGGGGGATTATAAGAGGGGGGAGGATAGTCAGCGCCAACAACGCCGATGGCGCCGGATGGTATCATATCACAAGTTCCTAATAAAATTCTCCAAGCTTCAGGGCGATTATTCTGTCGATCTGTGCCTGTGTTTAAATCTATATGTCTAGACTGATGACCACCAACCACATTCTCAGTAAAAGGGCCCTGCATCGGTTTTTCTAATTGATCACCATAGACATCGTTATGGACATTTGTAATCATTAAATTACTATCAACACCAGATACAACAGCCGCGTTGTACCCGCTTGCAACTTCTACGCTGGAACTATAAACATTAAAAGGAAACGCCATTCCAGATTTAACATTCTTGTATCCCAAGCCTTGTTCCCAATCTCGACCGGTTTGAACTTTGAATGTCTTTTTCTTTTTGACGATCATTTCAGAGGGTTGGCTGGCTTTTCTAAATATGGGGATCTGTGTAGACTCACTAACAAATCCGATCATAACATTCAAAGGTACAAATCTTCCGTCATCGCGATTAATTGGGCCGGCCGGTTTGGTTATAGAGGCTGCAAAGTCAAAGTTTTTATTACTTTCAAAGTTGGTACCGCCTTTAATGTTTCTAGTTATGACCTTGTTATTGTTAAGTGCTTTCCCAAATTGTGTATCTTCCATGGCTGCATTTAATCTAAAAAATGCGCCCATTCTCTTTCTAGCGTTTGATGGCTTATACTTTGTTCCATCAAGCTTAGCCAAAGTTGGAGCAGCTGCAGCGCCAGATACATTTGGTTGTGAATAAATAATATCTCTAAATGTATTTCTCTGGGCATCAATTATAGGATCGCCAGAGGTAATTTCGGGTTTTGTTCGATCTGCTCTTTTTTTCCAAAAAGGTATGTGAGTTTTGGTGCTTCGCGGACTGAAATGCATTGTAGTACTCCAATCTTCATATGAATCGGCGCCTGTGCCCCCACCGCCGGGCTCGGCGCTGGCGCCATCGGGGAGGACTCTCCCTAAGTCAAATTTGTTAGAATCAAGAATATTGAGTCTATTCTGATATTTATTTCTTTCCAAAACATGACTTTCAACTACATTCTGAATATCACTGACATATTCCGATGAAGCTGGAACCAGTTGGGAGATTATTGTTGTTATTGCATCATCAAACCATTTGTAATATTCTGTGTATTTCTCTACAGTTGCAACTTCCGTCACTCTCCTGAAAAACGATTCTCTTAGTTTTTCCATATCTTTATACCTATCCCGGTAATAATGAATTGGGTGTCCTATAATATCGTTAAAATCGATAATGCCAGCGAAGAAATCCAACATCTCTTCTGATATTGCGTTATTCAGGCTTTTCTCTAAGGAGTAGACAAAGTTTGGAATAATTTCTTCTCTTCGTAAATTGGGAGTTAGATCATCTGTGTCACTAAAGATTTGAACCATATCAGACGATACGGGGCGTTCCGGATCTACAAACTTATAAACATTAATACTTTGTTTTTTGCCGGCATTAACTGACGACACCGGGAAACCGTAGCCGTAGCCCGTGTATTGATAACCAGATAATCGACCAACCCAGCCGAAAGCAGCGCGGTCAAGAGCCGAACCAGAGCTAAAATCTTGTACTACAAAATTTCCAGAAGAATCAGAACCGGTTACATTTCTAAAATTCCAATTGAATATCAGGGTATCGTGCCCCAAAGTTTCTATATGCCTATCGGATCCACTCAGATAAGCCAGCGGACTTATTGGTTGTATAGAGCCCGACAATCCGACATTTTCTAAGTCTAGTGAGTGTTGTTGAAGATCCGTGTTTTCTAAATATTTAGCCCAATACGCAACAGAAGAGACAAGTACATCACTTTTGTAGTTCACCGCTCCAGTTAAGTTGGTCCTATTGGCGCCAATATATGCCCTCTTAGCAGATTCTACAAACCCATTTCCGGCGCGCGTTGTAACTGTCGCTGATTCTGTGAACGAGTTGAATAAATCTGTCGTAATTGGATTATACCCAGAAAAGATAACATCGTATCTATTTTTTCGGCCGGCATCGATGTCTTCCCAGTTGCCAGAAACGAATGTTTGAAGTGGATAATTTTCTGGTTTTACTCTTACCGAGAGATTCCAACCGGTGTTGTCGTAAACATCATTGTAAACAGAACTTTTTAGCGTAACTGTTTTTAAAGTGGTTGGATCCCAGTAAACAAGTTTGAAGTAACCATTCTTTGACTGGTTCTCATCGCGAACAAAAGATACTTTGAAATTACCATAATCGACATCATTGGCCAATTTAGTAGTGTCCGTTCCCTGCGAAGATGTAGCAGCGGTGCCATCAACAGTAACAAGTCCAAATAATGATACTTCATCATATTCTGATGAAAAACGATTGTTTACAAGTTGTGTTGGTTCATAGTTTGGAAAAACAACATTTGATTCATAAGTGAATCCATAGCCGTATTGTTTAATGCTTCCCGTTATAGAGCCGGCAATATCAGAATCGAGAGTATTAGGGTATGAAACTTTCTTCTGGTAAACAATGGCATCACTATTTTGTTCAATTCCAAAATTCGCACAATTCTTCTTAAGAAGTTGTTGTTCAAGATTGTTTTTTAGATTAAATTCAGTATTGTGTGAGTTAATTTTAAGGGCCAACAAATTATCATTTATGTTGAAACATTTTAAAACATTTCGAATTGCCTGCTCTGTACCCTTCGCTTTATAAATTTCAGCTAGATTATTATAAAGATTTTGGTAAATTAGATTTTTTGTCTCGTATAAATCATTTTCAAAGACAGATTTATCAGACCTGTTCATGAATTTTTCAAGTACAGTAGCATCAATAAACAGCTCTGGCGAATAAAGCCCTAACGATTGTGGCAAATGTTCCGCAAAAGAAATAGGCTTTAAACTGCCACTAGTATATGTTTGATTTCTAAGTTTCGGTAAATCGGTAATTTGAGAATATAATTTATCAAAATATGTCCCCATTATGTGTGTAATATAATTTAGATCAGAGTTCTCGTTATCGGCATTATCATCAAGTACCCAGCCCGGTATTAGTTTCACAAACGCTGAATTATTTCCATAATCATGTGAAGAACCAGAAGTAAGCAATCTGCTTTCTAAGTTAGTATAGTCAGGATGATTTGTTCTGATAATTGGATCTAAAAATTCTTTAGTGGCAGCAGAGGCTGAAACTATCGCGGAACCCGTATTTCGTGAGTTGGTGCCATAACCTGTCCAAACACCGTTAGTGACGCGGCCGGCATAGTCTAAGACAATTTTATCAGTTGCCTCAACTCCGGTGATTCCTTCGTTAAATTTATAGTATACTCCCAAAGTGGTATTTGAAATGTCACTATTTGAACCTCCTCGTACTTGGCCAAACCAGTTATCTCCAATTTCTTTAGAGCTTCGCGATGTTTTCCAAAACCTAAACTCATCCAGAGAACCGCTTAAGCGGCCGGACTTTGCGGCCGCGGCAGAACCGGGAGGAGTAGTCTGTAGGGCTCCAATGCGTGCTTTAAGATTCTTAGGTCCAAGTTCTCCAACCGTGTGCGTGTTACTTTTAATTGTAGCTGCGCTATATATTGATTTGATTTCATTTGGTAGCAGGGTTGAGTTCCAAACAGCTACATCTGCCAATTGTCCTGCAAAGGTGTAGTTGGAAGTGGAACTGTTGCCGATATAACCGGACTCCGTTGTAATTCCGAGGTAATTACCAGTTGGGCCGGCCGATATTTTGCTCACAGTAGCTTCGACACCATTTATATACATCTTCGGGGTGTTGGCGGCAGATGTAGCGTCATAAACTAAAACAATGTGACTCCATCGATTTAAGGTTAATTGTTCGCTTGTGCGCCAAATACCTATGGCAGCATCAAATTTCACACTGAAATTCAAATAGCGACCACCACTACCGTCACCCATAAAGAAAGCAATATCCTGATCTCCAAAATCTAGTATTCGGCCGTAATTGTTTTCTCCAGCACTAGTAGGCCTAGCCCAAGCAGCAAAGGTCATTTTTCTGGTTGAGCCCTCAGCATCACCAATAATCGCATCCCAAGTGGCCGCGGTACCAATGTTAATTTTGCTAGCAGAACCGTCAAAAGTTAAGCTACCAGTAGTGGCCTGAATATATTTGCTTGGATAATTTGTGGTATCAATTGCCGGCATCTCAGTACTCGGAGTATCAGGTGTTCCGTGTCGGCCATGGCCTGACATATCATCAGCCCTAGCGTTAGCGACTGCCGATGAGCTATTGTTTAATCTCCACCAACCTTGAAGGTTATCTGCCGAAGAATAAACAGCTTCAATTGCATGTGGCCATGCTCTCTCTTGTCTTGCTACTGTTGTCTTATACGCAGTAGATAATAACCCTGTCTCTGTAGAAGCTAAATCATAGGGCTGTCGCAGGGCTGTGTCGTTTAAGTGACCGTTAACATAAAGTTGTGCTTTGAGATTAGAGCCCGTATTGTATGCCCGGATGGCATAGTGGTTCCAATCGCCCATGGTTTTATGCAGCGAGAATTCACCTAAAGAAAGGAAATCTTTTGTTGTGTGAGAGCCAGACTGAATTGTAACCAAGAAGGGTCTTTGTTCGGGTTTGCCAAGACCGGTGGCTCCGTGAGCCGATGTGAGTTCAATCATCAGGCGGCCGCGGGTTGCATCGGTTTCCTGATTCCACATGTCAAATATAACTTGCTTATTTGTGAATGTTGCAGGATTCAAAGAGCCTGTTTTTAGCCAGAATTCTACAGTCACCCCATCATCGAAGTCTGATCTTAAATTGGATGTTCTGGTACCTTTTCCATAATCTGATGGAAGGCCGGCAGTTGTATAAATCGCCTCGTCGTAAATATTTGAATAGTTATATTTGCTATCTTTTGCATTACGCAATAAATCTTTAAGGTCCGAACTTGCGGCTGACCCGGTGCCCGGACCACCGACAAGATCAATATATTCGTCCGTCGTTGGTACACCATATCCATCAGTTACAGTACTTACTGCATATTGGTTACCGAAACGAATATAACCGGTGGTTCTTGGATATTCGTTGTCTAAGATATATCTTTCAACATCAAGACAGCCGTTCAAAAATTTGTTTATCTCTGCTTCCGAACCGTCATAAGGATAGAAATCTGTGATTCTGCTTAAGGCTGACTTATAGTATAGGCGCGCAGAACCGTATTTGGCAAAATTTTCAGGTTGGGAATAATCAAGCTGTGGTGTGTAACTGGCAGCAGCGATTTTCTTTTGTTCAACATTATCAAACGATTCTACTTCAGAAAAAGCATCTTTGGTTGTAGTGTTAGATACAAATTCTTGAACTTTATTGCTTGATTCAAAAAGTTTTTTAATACTCATATTTGCTTACTCTAAATTTAAAAATTTCATTTTGTTCTTGCCATGAGTCCAACTCATGATCGTAAAAAGCGATTTTAAAACCGTATTCGTAATCCGAGTCAAGTAACTTCATGTTAAAGTCAAAATAATTGCCCGAGACATCATAGGATAAACCAGTTGCTAGAAGGCCTGAACCAGTATCGTGGGCGATGGCCTCGTAGCCATCTAAAATTCTTAAAACCCTATATGATGCCGTCGGAATAGTCACCGTGGGTGCAGATGCGACTGCTTTATTGTAAATTGTTGGATTCCAGTTTCTCTCTCTCACATAAACATTAAATCTTGCAGTCTGATCGGACATATAACTATTTTGTAAATTAGTGATATTGATATAATAAGTAGGCTCGCGAGGATGAGTTGCAGTATTCATAGAAACAGCATTAATCGAGCCAGTGTGAACCTGAACGCTTCCGAGGGTCCATACATCATGTAGTGTAGATAAATTCTCTACAACCTGCATTCTTGCCTTATAAATACCGGTTTCAACTTGTGTTGCGGTAACTGAGTCAGCATAGGCGTTACTAGCGTCTTTAATTCTCAACCTTGTGCTGGTTGGATTTCCAGCAGAACTTGAATAAATACTTACTTTCAAAGCATCACCCGATGGTATAGTTTTTAGTTTTCCTCTAACATAATTGTAGAAATAAATATCATTTATATTTTCGGTTTTTGCTAAAGAGCTGCTGATGTAGAATTGGGCGCGCATATCTCTGCGCGTTGAATCCCATTTAGCTTGAATTGATGGCTTTTTGAAATAATATTGAGTGCCTCTTGCAAAAAATCTTTTTGTATAATAGGAGATTGTTGAGCCGTCCGGAATATTTTGAGTTGGCTGTTCTTGTGAGGCTTTAACATTTTTTCCAAAACCTTTTGCTTCTTGACTAGAGGTTAATTTGATTCCTAACCCATAATTGGCAATACCGCCACCGCCGGCGCCCTTAATCCATCTTTCGACCAAAGGAGTAATATCAACGGATAGATTCTCAAGTCCGGAATTAAAAAGTTGTTCATAACGATAGTCCGCTGAACTTGATAACCAGTCGCCGCCGCCAGAAACTGAATGCCATGGAGTTTCATTGGTGCCTTTTTGAGTTATGTCAATTGTTATTGGTGAAATTGTACCTTCAATACTTGCATGAGTTGAAGGTCCTAAAGCAACATTAGTTACGGTGACTACCGCACCATCGGCGGTTGCGGTGAATCCAGAGAGGCCATGTACCGCCGATCTAAAAGCTTCGGCGTATTCAGCAGCAGTGTCAGTGCCGCCGGCGCTGATGTTTACCACTTGCTCTGTACCATCGGCCGTCGGTGCTGAGTCACCGGAACCGTCGTTAAACCAGACATTCCACCTTGTAGTACCGTTATAGAGCTTTATATAGTTAGCACCAGAGCCAGCACCATATTCTGTTTTTGTGTCCGAACCAAAAGTAAAATCTCTTATTTCTGCTACACCCGGAGTATTGGCTCTTTTCATCCAGTTGCTGCCTTCGTTTCCTCTTGTCAGATCTTTGTAACCTTCTAGATCCAGACCTATTCCTTCTTGCCAATCATTGAACATCGGGTTAACAACAAGTCTCATATCTCTTGGGACAGGCTTTGTAGTTTCTGCGTTATAAAGATTTAAATAAAAGTTTACACTTCCGCTGGCTGGAATTCTATTGTTGGTTCTGTCGTTGACGATTTGATCTGTTGGGAATTTTACCAAAACTCTAGATAATTCTTGGGAAGAGGTGGATTCTCTGCCATATATAGAATAAATCTCAAGGATATCTGCGCGGCCGGCATTTGAACCAGTAGCTCTTGTTTCTAGGTTACTATTAAAGGTGTTGACAATCGTATTATCTGCTGAAGCTGTATATATCCGAATCATTTACCTAGCTTTCCCTGTAAAGTCTGTGCTTGCATATTTAAATTCAACAATTGCATTTTTTGGCACGATGAGCATATCTCCATCTGGAGAGAGGTTTTTATCAATATTAATTGTGGCACTTGAATAATTGGTACCTGTCTTGTTCATTAACCGAACTTTTAAAACATCTAGAACACCTCTTACATTTTTTAAAATGTTATAAATGTCACTGATCTTGACTGATTCACCTATATAATAATTATTACTGAATCTGGCCCCAAGCGCGCGCACACAACTCCCTATTACTGCTTTTTTATCGGCGCCGGGCAGCGCCTTGATGCTGAATTCGATTCCAAGATTGATAATATATGGGTTTAAAATATCAATTGTATCATTGATCATTCTAAACTGATTTAACCAAACTTTTAAATTTCTTTTAATAGTCGAGTTAGTTTTAATCAAATTCCCATAAGAATCTTCAGATATGACATACATATTTAAATTTCTTTTTTGTGAATCCGGATCTCTTTGTACTGAAACTCTCTTAATGGAACCATATTTTGAATGCATTCTATATGCTAAATTTTCATAGTCTGCTTGGGTTACTGCGCGGTTTTGCGTTGGAAAAGTATCGTAGATTCTTTGTTTTATTTCATCAGAGGTAGGGTTTGTCACATCTCCAACAATCGGCGTTTCATTCTCGACCTCAACCGATGCTCGCACATCAGCCATCGACGATACACTTAAAACGGTTTTGTCTGCAAAATCCATCAACACTTTACTAACTTGATTGAGTTGTTTTGAGGCTATATTTGAACTTCCGGGATTGGTGGTTCTCATAACCACTGTTAAGGTCGTATTTTCCGGAACTATTCCCAACGCTTGGTTTTCTGACAATCTTGTTGGATCAAAGGACTTTGCTGTTGTATAAGTTTTGCCAAACACATTCATTGCAACCGACTGCGGATCTGAAACTAGGTCATTGGCGGATTCTTGGCCACTTCCAAATTGTAAAGATACAGTTGAGCCGTTCCTTTCAGCTGTAAACTTTCTAGATATCAAAAATGGCTTTATGATTGATGCCACATTATCACTTTTATAATTTGTATTTGAAATCTCTCTGTAAATTATATCTTGTGCCAAATAATCAACTTCGTAATATTCATTGCCACTGCTATCGAAGACAGAAATAATCTCGGAGATGTTCGGAGTTGATAACCTAACTTTTGCAAATTTCTGGTACTGGCCAACCTTTACTTGTTCGGTAACCAATATACCCGACACAACCCTGCCATAAGCCTTAACTGCATAATGGGTTGGTGCACCCGCAGCATTGGTTTTACCGACAACAACAGGATTTCTAGAATCAGCAAAGTTAACATTGTCCATTAAGGTATAGTTTAACCCTGCTGAACTTTTGAACTGAGAACCTTTCTTTAGTATTGGAGCATAATTTTTATTCATTCCCAAGCCTGTAGAGGTAGCTGGAATCATTACATAAAAGGCAGCCTCGCCATAAGTTGAAGGCCGGCCAGTGAATTTATAGCCTAAAACACGGCCGTGTCTTAATATATTATTGTATTGATATGCAGTATCAAGGAAAGATTCGTTAACATTATAATCAAGATAAAAGGATAGCTGGTCACCCACATAGGCCACTGCATCTATCATCAAAGATGCGAACGAAGCTTCGCTAAAATCTTGAAAAGAATCTGGGTATAATCTCTCTGCTATATCCATCAGGTCGTCGCGAATTGTATCGAATTCGCGATTTGTATAATTAATGGGAATTATTTTCTTTTGATTGTCGGCCATTTATGCTCCTTTCAATTAAGTAGTAAATTCTAGTAAATCTTCAATGTTTAGAGAGGGAATACTATAAGCAATTTGAACGCCCAAAGTGTTGTACTCTATAGCGCCACTATCAAACTTAATGTCTCTAATGATAATCACTGGCAAATATTTTTTTGCCTGTCTTGTGATAGCGTTAGACAAATCCACGAAGATCGACTCCGAAAAATTTTCAAACAGGTAAGTTCTAATGCCTACGCCAAAGTCTGGTATCATTACTCTTTCGCCCGGATTTGTTAATACAAGCATTTTTAGATTCTGTCTGATCAAAGTATTTATTTCTTCAATCATGGTGAATCCATGAATGCTGTTCCGAGTTATTGGGAGTTTAACACCTAAAGTAGTCATAATAAATCAACCTTTAATAATTATCCTGTTATATTTTTATTGTCATTATTAACCCAATATATCTGGGCCGTCGCACATTTGTCCGTCGGCATCATATGGATTTTCCTTGAGTCTTCTTCTTTGCCACCATGGTAACATACCAGCGCCGGGCGTGGGAAAGATTCGAGCCTTCATGTTTTTAAGCTTGATCTTTGCGGGGCTCTTCTGTCTAGATTTGTCTCCCGGTTTTTTGTCGGCTGCATAATAATGTCCTCTAAACATCTTTTTGATTCTTGCTCTGGAGTTTCTCAGCAAGACTCTGTCCCATTCATCCCAGTTCAAAGTAAATGGAGTTGCCCATGGCCGATCTTTGGGGTGTTCCCAACCTTCATTGCCCCCAACCCAACTTTGGTCAACATCGAAGATTTTATGTTCAATAAAAAGATCGTCATCATAATAGTCTGGGAGTCCATATTGCTCTTTAATAGCGCTTTCTCCGCGTTCGATCTTAATCTCTTCTTCGACTACATCTTGTGAAAGGAATGCGCGCGCGCCGGGCTTCATGCGAACTTGTTCGTATGGACTGCTCTGATTCCAGTGGGATTTCTCGTTAGTGTTCGCTTTCCTCTTAGATGACCATCTGCTGGTATCTTCACGGGTACTTGTCGGAAGATGCCTCTTCCCATCTTTTTTGCCGGGTGTAACCTCTCCAACCGAGGCCAAAAAGCCCATATCATTATAAATTGCCAATGTTGAGGTAACCTTTTTCATAGAAAAGATATAACTTGTAAATAATTTATATTTTGGATCATGTTTCAATTGTTGAAGTAGACAGTGTAATAATTTGCTGTTTGCCTGAACCGGTTGGAATTGTGATGTTTTGAAGTCTAATGCGTCTACCTCAACACTGGTAATCTCCGTTCCCTTGTAAAGAAACCTAAGACCATGGCGTACGCCTAGATTGCCTTCAATACCAACCGCTATTCCGTCTTCGCGTTCAATCAACTTTAAAGAGCCAAGGTAAAAATCTGATATTCTTGCTTCGGCATCGAGTGCGTGTATTGTACTTGTTGCAGCGGTTGTTGTCATTTTTGCTCCATCAATAGATACATATTTTTCAATTTTAAATGGCTTTTCATCACTGTATGAACCTCCGGAGTCATATTCCGGTACATCTCCAATCGGGGAAGTTACTTCTTCTATTTTAATAAAGTCTGCTAAGGATATTGAACTCATCGGGTCATCATACCTCTCAACTACTTTCCCAACTGAAGCAACTTGCAGAATATCTGCAACTGGAGTTAGTATGTCCTTCGCATCTTTGCTAGGAACAGTGCCGGCCTTATAAATTTCGTTTCCATCTTCATCCATATCAATATGGTAATAGCCGGTATATTCATCGCCATATCCGAAGGAATCCTCTAGGTTCTCATCTACTGCCACCCTGAATTGACCGCCGGCGGTAAAATAGGGCCCGGGGAATGTTGCGCCGGTACCAAATGGATCCGGATTCTTCTTTGATGGTAGTCCGACTGATACATCAATTAGTTCAGGGCCTACTAATGCAATTGAGCTATTCAAACATTTGTTCTGAAAAATCCAGTAGTCCAAGTCAAATATTTTAGGATTAAACCCATTTTGTTGCATATTCTTGGTAAATTTTGTGCCCATTTTAGAAAGCTCATAGTTCACTAACTCTTGCAAGATTAATTTTGCGTGATCTTCAACTAACTTGATGCCTTCGAAATTCTTCCTTTCGCGATAACCTTTCAAAGTTTCAAAAAACCCAGCTTCGCCGGTGAATTTTGATTCCCATAGCCCGGGAACTTCTTGTTTTATTTTGATATCATTTTGATCTGTATAATTTCTCACATCTTTCGTTCTATAGGCAAACGCATAATTTGTTTGTAAATTATTAATAGTATCGGCGGCGCGCTGTAAATATCCGCCTGCTACGGGAGTCGGTAATTCTCCCGCGTTCACTAAGAAATCATAACACTCCACTGATTGTTCTAGGAAGCCATACCAGAATTCCTCATCTTTAAAAACATTAAAAGCTTCCCAGAATGCTGGTTGAGCATCTTTAAAATCTTCTTCCATTCTTTCAATTATATAAGCTGAGAAAATTGAACTATAATTATCCGGAAATTTCGGCTGTATAGCCGAGAAGGTACCAACTGCTTTCATTATGTGAGTGCTGGCATATATCCTAATGGCTGCCAATATTAAAGTATATAAGCCCATTTTCGCGCTTCTAGGAAGTATCCTATCAAAGGGTACTTGTCTGACACACTCAGCGTCTTCATATAACCTCATATCGTCAGGGAGTGTTGGGTAGTGTTTATCAACAACCTCTTTGATCTCATCAAAGTCAATCATATTTTTTCCATGTGGCTTACAGGCTGTATCATCTGGAAAAAATGCTTGCACCATACCCCACCAACCATCATACTTGACTTTTTTGACATGTAAAGGAGGGCGAGTATAAGAACCACCAAAAACCATTGGATCTAAGTAAATAACTCTCGCATTTTCTCCATTGATATGTTGATCACGACTTATTCCTAGGACCATTTCTTCTTCTTCATAACCCAAGTCTTCGTATAGGGTGAATTCGCCACTCTCTTGTGCCACACCATAGTCATAGCTGTCTTCGCTTATGAAATCAAACATTGCCCCATACATCCATCCGGATCTATTATTACCGATGATAGACGAAAAGTCTTTATAGGTCTTTGACATTATTCGGTCGTAATCTTCTTTTAAGGAAGCATCGGCCACCACGCCCAACATATCAGCTAATGCATAAATTTGTGGAGAATATTCTCTGACTGTCGTAGTCGTTCGAGCGTATTGGGGGAATTCATTAATGTTCAAAGATTTTTCCTTATTTGGGTCGGCATCAGCGTTCACTGCAAAGCCGTCTAAACCATCATCAACAGATATAAATTCGTAGGCCCTTGATCTCATAACTTTACTTGATGCTGCGTATCTAGTCAAATTTAATATGCCCGACATCAACGAAGAGAGTGGCCACATAATCAAATTTATTAAACTTTCTAGGGCCCATCCCACAAGTGGAATATTCTCGATCCAATTTGGAAAGTCAAATGGCGGCAGTTTCGCGTCCGCGGCTGCCATTTGTTTGGTCATAGGGCTCGCAAATCTTCTATCACAACCAAAATTAAATTTTTCAACAATTTGTACTCTTATATTATCATCTGGTCGGTTTCGCAATTCGCTGGTAAATGTGCCCGGTACTAATTCAATATCTGAATAATAACACTGAACTTCAAAACCATAGGACCATGTATTTCCGCCCTTGTTTGTGCCGAAGTTCAAACCCTCGCGACTACCCATGGCGTTGTCTTTGAAGTTTAGAACGATATCAGCACCATTTCTACCATTGGCTACATTGGGGCCGATGGCGCGCGGGCTATCCGGGTCTCCTTTTCTTGGAAGGCGTTCAATTTTTAATGTTGAACCATGGCCCTCGGTAGCAGCAGTGCTCGCCCAGCCGCCAATCTGCCCCATAGATGCAACCGCAGCGAGGTCTAAGATACCTTCAGCAATGTCCTCACCTACTTCGCGGTTTACTCCGTTGAATATAGTATTGTAACCAAAGTCGGGAGCCGTGAATGTACTAATCCCTTGTCTCCCAAAAATATTTGAATATCCCAAATCATCTAGATCTATATGATAGTTCTTACTATCAATTGCTTTGTTTGTCGAGACAAAACTCATATGTTGTTGCAAATCCGTGCCGCCGGCGGTAATCTGATTGAAGCCGGGCTCAAAGAAGCCATCGATATTGGCTGCGTTTAAAAATTGTCTTTTCATCCACTCAGCAACATAATAAGGATATTGACCTTCTTGAGAACTAAAATCAGCATTGCCTTGGAGCCACCTAAAGAAGCCTTTACTTTCTTCTCCTCCATTCTCCATATTGGTTGCAAAGTTAACATAACCTTTTCGGTTGCTGGCTTTTCTATGGTGATTTGAAAGAGGGTTTCCGTTGGTATCCGACAAAACCATATTGATAAATCCAAAATTTCTATCGCCACCGCCAAACAAAGTAAAACCGTAGCCGAGCATATCATCTAGATATTCATTTTCTAAACCGTCTAAAGCACCGTTAAGATATGAAACAGAAGTATTTATCATCTCGGGTGTTTCAAATGGTAAAAGACCGTCATCACAGCCGGGTGTAGAAATAATATTTGGAATTTTATCTGCTATATAATCGCCGGGGCCTTTATTAACAATTTCTTGCAAATCTTCTAAATCAGAGAGTGTTTCGTCTCTCAAATCACAAAAAAGTTGTTCGCATTGTTTTTGAGATACTCTGTTGCCCAACAGTTCACAGCGAAGTTCTTTGAATTTGGTTATTGTTTCAGGTGAAGAACAGATAGATGGGTTCGCGGGAAGTCCATCATCGAAGCCCCGAGCATTGTTAGAATACTGACTTATAACTTCTCTAAACTCCAAGGGCATGAAATTACCAATGTTTTTTGCAAAACCTGCAATAGAATTTTTGTTTGGTAACGCATCTCTGAAATCAACATGCACATATTCTAACATTTGATCTACAGATTCAAGGAACTCCGGAGAAGGCTTGCCCAAAAGAGCATCTGAAAATTCCTGACGGGTAACAGCTGAAGAAAGATCGTTCGCGAATTGAACAGTTTTATCTCTATCCGCAAAAGCCGCGGGACCTAAAGCAAGCGTAGCCATTAAGTCTACTATACTATTCTCAAGAGTTTTCTGGTCTACATCAGGTCCACATATATTGTCTCTTAAGATCTCTTCTAAATTGGGTCCATTGCCGCTTATAGCACCCGGCAAACCCATTATCATGTCGCCGCCGGTTTCAAGTGCCTTACAGATCGCTTTAGACAAAATCTCACAAACTTTAGCTATCAATTGATTGACAACGATCATAATAATCATGCCCACTAAGAATCGCGCGACACGCATCAACCCTTCTTTGATATTTTTAAAAGCTAATTTTATTTCCAAAGCAGCTGCATTAATACTTGGTATTTGAATTTCTTTAACTTTCCTACAAAATGCAAAATCCAAAGATTTTATGAAAGTGTCCAGACCCGGTGTAAAAAGTGCAGGTCGGGGACATTTCAAACCAGTAAGCGCCATCAAATCCCTCAAAAGAGGTGCACCCGGGAAATTGTTTAACTCATCTACTAGTACAAGTAAGTTATCAGAATAAACCTCAATCATAGCCTCTATATAAGCTGACATTATTTGGGAAAGAGGCGTTGTACTAGAGACTTGGCGGCCCGAATCAAGCTCTGATAAGATTGTTCTGCTTCCGCTGGCCATCTCGGATGCAACATCTTCGGTCGACGGGGCGCCGGCGCCGGTCTCGGCGGCATCGTCTGCTGGTTTTTGTGCGTTGCGCGATGCTGAAATTACTTCTTCTGCTTCCCATGGTCTATAAAACATCAAACCGGTGACAGCGGCGCCGTAAGTTTCGGCCGCTTTGCCGACCTTCTGCATAGCAGTAAGACTTCCTTGTCCAGCGCCTGCAGGTATATTTGACTGCAAAGCGTTATTAAAAAAGCCGCCGTTTGGATCTTGGGGATCTGGATCTGATTGTGTTCCAAGTGGTTGTCTTGTTGCGTCCCGGCCGGAATTCTCGCTGATCTTTTTCTGTACTATTGCATCCATTTTCTCTTGTTGTTCCGGAGGCAGCCCAATAAAGAGTTCTCCAAAGTTTTCAATCCCCATTACATCCAAGGCGCCTTTTATGATAATAGGAAGTGCGTCTGCGAGAGTCATACCTCCTAACAGGCAACTAATCGCATCAAACATGAAGTCTAATAGACCGCAAAGCTTCAGATCACCCAAGACTTCTATGGCTACACCGTTTTTGCCGGCGTCAATATCTGAAGGACCTTGATACGGAATATCACCCTTAGAGACTGCAGTGGCCGCCAGTCCAGCCTTATCAGAAAGGGGGGCTAGCGCAGCGACACAAGCTCTCATAACAATATCATTGTCTGCTTTTAACTTTTTATACTTTTGGTTGCGCGCAAGTATTTTAGCGACCTTTTTTGAAAAAGGACTGTCTGGATCGACAGGATTAGATTTGTTAAATTGTTCATCGTCTTTTAAAATTTCTTCTAATTTACTTCTGCAAAGAGAATCATTGTATAGATAAGCTACCAGATCTCCTAAACCAAAAATTTCATCTAAAACATCTTGACCAAAATCATTCATTTCTTCCATTAGATGTCCGCGTATACAGGAACCGAGTGATCGATCGACTGGCATATGTGTGATTTTTACTGGTGGATATGTGTGTTGTTCGATAAAGCTTCGCCATGGAATTTGTACCCGGGCACTCAATGCTGCAGCCATTTTTTTCTGATTTATAAAATAATGAGTAGCGGTTTCGTCTTGCCACGATGCGGTGTTGCGAAGCCAATGAAGTGCTCCGGAGCGTTTGTTATAAACTGATGGCTTATTACCACATTCCTTGGTCCACACCCTTATTACTCTGATCTTTTTATTTTTAAAACTAAATTGTAATTTTGTTACTTTTTCTCGAAATATTGGTCCAAATGGAGATCCATATTGCCCTCCATCTGGGAGGGCTTTGCCCTTGCTCGCTAAAAACCTTTTTAGATCGTTTACAATATTCGATAATATTGAATTACTCAAGATGGCCGGGTCACCATAATCTGCAAGGGGGAATATTGTAGTGGGAGTGCCGGCTGAACTTACAAAATAAGCATTGCCTTCACCGATAGCTACTGAAACTTTTAGGAGCTTCGAGTAGAAGTTTAAACCCTTTCTAACTCGAATTGAGTCAGTCATCAAAGTTTCTGCATTATATGTAAATTTCTCCCAGCCGGGACCCTGTTCTTCTTCTTCTTCGTCTTCTGTGTCTTCAGGTGCATCTGCTAGGCCGTATAAAACATCAAATGGAACCGAGTATAACAATTTGAGTCTTGAGTGGTTTCCGGTCCCAAGATCGTATTTTTTATATTCAATAGCGTCTCTAACAATCTGTCTAGTTTCTTCATTGTTCAGCCTTGAACCAATCTGCGGACCTAAATCTAATAAATTATTAATTGCTTCAAGCTCAAATTCTTCAAACTTGAGTTCCAGTGAACGATCAATCTCTGCGTCTAGAGAACCATCGGTATTGGCATTAATGAGAGAGGCATTGGCAGTAGAATCGTAGGGTGTAACTTTGGTAATTTGAAAATGACAAATCTTAGTGTTCAAAAAAGGCTCATTAATACCTAAAGTTTTCCAACTAGGAATAATTGCGTAAGGGTCTGGGACACAGGGACCCTTACAGGGGGTCTCGGGGGTCATCAAGTCGTCGTCGCAAACATCTATTAGACCGTCGCGATCAATATCCTGAAATTTTAAAAATTTAGATTCTGACATAAATTAAGTTAGATACACATTCTGACTTCGAATGTGTTTCGGGCCTCCATACGATAAAAAATCTTGTCTTTGTGCTAAAGCCCACGATCTTGATTCATACAACATTTCAACAGCCCAAGGAATATCCATACCAGCGCTGAGGAATGCTCCAATGCTGTGAATAGGACTCATAAAGGGGTCGGAAATATCTAATATTTTTAGATCTAGATTATTTAGAGTTAAATTAAATATTGCACCTTCAAGCATATCGCAGTAGGAAAAAAGTGCTTCTAAACACATAACTAGATTATCTCCCTTGATAGCCGGCTGTAAATATGGAATCGATTGAACAACGCCATCAGGTTGAAAAAGGCCGGCCAGTTTAACCTCTGGATCCGTGTAATTACCACCAATTAGGGAAATTGTTCCTGCTTGTGGTGATTTACCGGCTAAACTATTAAGCTCCATTCCGCCTTTAAATCCTTGATTTCTTCCAGTTACAATCTTGATATTGTTGCGACCTATCACTCTAACATTATCTGCTTTTATTCCAATGCCTGATAGGGGGTGATCTTTTGATTCCCTGTGTGGTTCTCGTGGTACCGAAGCTAAACCGAAGTTTTGATCAATGTTGGTTCTAGAGCTTACATAAATACGAGCCGCATCGCCGGTAAACATAGGACCAACAATATAGCCGTCCGGAAGCCCATTTTTGTCTTTATCTTTTTCGTCAGAAGTGGCAGCTTTATTCTTTAAGGTTAGACCGCGACCAACAACCATATCGATTGCATCAGCATTTGAGTAGCCGGACGCACCCATACCTGTTCCTAAGTGGCTAGGCCGGTCGGTGCCCAATACAATATAAGATCCGTAATGTTGTATGACTGAATTGTTCTGAGCCTCTCTAAAAGTCAGATGCTTCCGGGGAGTGCCTGAATGAAGCAAACCCGAATCTGATGGAAGGGAGTTGACACTTTTACCTGCCTTTATTCTATCTTCCACTGTCTCGGCATTTTTGTCGGGATGGTGAAAGGCGCTGACTTCTTCTATTTTAAAACCGCCCATTTTTTACCTTTGTATACTAAATATACCGCTTTTTTAAATGAAACTTAAATTTTTATTAACATTTTGCTGTTATTCGGATGCATAATCAGGATGTTCTTGCCAGAAGCGCTCGTCATCGACACCGTATATTTCTTCGGAGTCGGGTACTCCATTTTGATTCAGATCATTAGGATCGTCGCCAAAATGGGCGGCGTACTTCTCCTCGGCAGTCGGTGCATCCCATTCCGGGGTTGTTTCGTTGGCGACATCCTGCAGTGCTTGCGGAAGCGTCTGAAGTGCTGAAGCGATTTCTGATTCTGCATCCGTCATGCGGTTTTCTTCGGTGGAGCCGGCTTCGTATTCATTTCCAATTCCGCTGCCCGTTTTTGTTGTTTCAATTGGAGCCTTAGCCGAATTATTAGCATGCATAATAACATCATTGTGTGACCAACCATCCGGAAGCCATTGAATATGTATTGGATCATAGTAACTCTTAAAGTCTCCACCCCATTGTAAGCCCATACTTTTGATCAGTTGTACAATCCCAGACTGCTCCCACATCATCTTGTTTGCTGCATTATCTTGGCCGGCGTGAATACCCTTTGAACCAATCCAGCCAGATTCTCCAGTGGGTAATGTTTGTCCCATGGTTTCAAAATTAAAATCTAGCGCCATACCGGTACCGTGGTAGCCCGGGGTCTTAAGGGCGGGAAGGCCCGTTTTCCCCCTTGCTACATATTTGTTCCATAGAACAGTTTGTTCTGCTTGGCTTCTATGACCAGAGTTTAACTTAATCTTATACCCAAGTTGTTTCCATACTAAATAAATAAAAGTCTTTACATATAAATCAAAACCGGTTCCCTTGGCTATTAAGCCATTTAAAATGGCGGTGTGTTGGCGCTTATTAGGAACATCAGGGTCTTCATCGTATTTTTGAGCCCAATAAAAAGTATCAGAATCAATAATGATTGTAGGTGGCGGTTCGTAAGATTCTCCATGTTCGAACATAATTGCCATTGAATCGCAAGCGCGCTTGCTTAAAACTTGGGCGCCGGTTTCATTTCGTTGCAGCAGCTCCAGAAAGCGGCCGCTCTGCAGGTTAAATGTTTTGTTTGGTAATTTATCTAGTTTTATTCTTACTAGCGATCCAATTCCAATACCAATACTCTGATTGGTTACGATCGTAGTGTGACTGGCTACTAGGGCATTCTGCTGACAAAGCTCCTGAGTAGCGCTCAGATCACACGGGTCTTCTAATAATATATGCGGATTATTTCTTTTGTTAATGATTCTAACTTTAAATTTTTTGTAATTTCTATCGGATGAAGCATCCTCATTTTCAAATCCGAGTGCTGCATATTCTGAGGGTCCTATGGTGACTGGATTTGAAATTACAACCGCTGGAAATTCATGAACGCCGCCGAAACCATTTGAATCAAAAAACCCCGAAAAAACATTTTGGACGAGATCTTTGGCGCCTAGGATCCAATCTCCAATGTTATCAAGGCCAAGTCCATCACCCGCGGAGAATCCAGAATCAGACATTAGTTAGAATCCTTTTGCAATATATCGTAAATTTCGTTTTTATCGCTTTCAGAAAGCTCGAAATTTTGTTCTTGATTTTTAGATTTAAGTCCAATAATTTTAACAAGCTGCTCGTTTGAGCGTTGCATGGTCTCAATATGTTTTGCAGCGACGGGGCTTAAGCCTCGATTGTTATCAGCGTCAACTGCGATCTGGTTGGCGATTTCGTTTAGAAACTCTCTAGCGAGCTTTCTGTCATCTCTAATGTTTTCTAAAGCTTCACCTATTAAAGTATCGACATCACTATCTTTTTTCATAAATTGCCACTCTCCCAATCTGTCTTAAAAGAATAATATTTCTTCTTAAACTTCTTGAGTGAGTTAACTATTTGTTTTGTGTTCAAACCAGTTATCTCACGCAAGTATAGATAAATAGCTTTTTTATTAAAAATTTCGATGTCATCTTTAGATTCAAAGAGGATATTTATAGCCTTATAAACTTTAAGATCATTATCTTTCATTTGGTTTTCATCCCATGATTTTATCTCAGAATAAAAATGTGCCCAAAACTCCTCGTGTTCTCTTTCGGTTAAATAAGATTCATCTGTCGAGAGGAATTCTTCTTCATAGTGTTTGGCTATGTTATCGTAATCGACTTCTCTGGCGCGCTGTTTCTGTTGTTTTTTAACTTTGTTAATAAACCAATTTTTTGTGATTACTGAAAAATAAGAAAAAGCCTTAGAACCCTTGCTTGGATTATATTTGTCTAATATGGTCATTAGCCAAATTTTACATTCGTCTCGGAGATAATCAATATTCGGCAAATTTGTAAATTTATATGTAAAGACAATTTTATCAACCATTTCGCCTAGGGCCGGCTGTATATAAGCTACATACAAATGTGTTCTTTCTTGAATACATGTGGTATTACTGTACCTCACAATCGCATCTTCGTGCACTTGAGTAAAGTAATGATTCTTTTTACTCTTGCTTCTTTTTCTTCTAGTTTTCTTCGGTTTTAGGGCCGGCTGTTCCTTCTTCGTTTCCAATTTGTTCTGTTTCCTGTTCAATATCATCTGTCTCAGCCAAAGTATAGATAAATTCAAATGTTTCAAGCTGTTCGTTGAAGGATTGTGCATGATCAACCAATTCGTTTAATGTTTGATCTCCATAATACATCTCCATTTCATATAATCCTGAGACATGTGAAGAGAATGAATCAACCATCATTTTAAGGTCTCCCAGTTCTTCAGCAACATACAGAAGTCTGGATATGGCGGAGCGCGCGTACACAAATACTCCAATGTTTAAAATCATGCTAAGTGCACATACGCAGGCTAATATAATTTCAAGTTCTGTCATAATCTTTTTGAGCTTCTTTCTTTAATTCTTCTAACACTTCTTTATTCTCTTCGATATACTTTTTTGTTAGCTTGCCTGATGATTTGTCATCTTTCTTTTTAAAAAACAACGGCTTCGTTAACAATTTCGCAATGTCGGTCGATTCACACAAAGAACAATCTCTTTGTTTTTCGTTCATTAAATGATGAACAAGAAAATCTCCATGACAATTATTGCAATGATAATAATATCTTGGCATCTCAAGATTATTCTACCATGTTGAGTAAATCTTGTTCAGTGATTTCTTGTTCGCTGGAAACGCGAACAGTGGGTGGGTTAGTGACCACCAATCCTTCTTCGGTATTCACCAACTCAAACCCTCTTAAAATTGGCACAATATCAATCTCGTTTAAAAGCGATTCTTGTAATGCCATCATAACCGCCCCAAGCGCCTGATTGGTTAACTTGAGGGTCATTTGTGTTTCTGTATTATCAAAATTCATTTTATTCTCCTTTTTCATGTTTTTCAATATATGGTTTAACAAACCACTTTGTGTCACCCAATTTGTGACAAAATACTCTATATCTTACTGTCCCATATGGATCATACGGATTCGTAATTTTTTCTTTTTTTAAGACTGTGCCTGAACCATAATCACTCACAATGTTGATGTCAGCATATGTCTCAAACCACTTGACTAGGTCTCCGACTATTATTTGATTAGCGTGCGACATTGGCAATGCATCTCCGTAAGCCGGTTTTTAGATCAATCTTTGCTCTCCATCCGATACCATCTAGCTTAGATGTATCCGCTCTAGAGTTTTTAATATCTCCCTGTCGTCCCGGGCAAATATCCCATATAATATCAAAAACATTATCAAAATATTCTTTTAATTCTGCTAATGAATGTGAGTGGCCGGTACCGACATCATAAATCTTTCCATTAAATTTTTTTTCGTAATTCATACAATGGAGATTGGCACTTACTATATCATCAACATGTATAAAATCTCTCGTTTGGGTACCATCGCCATCAAGTCTTAGGGGCGCATGATTCCTAATTTTCTCTAACCATGCAGCAATCACGGTAGAATAGGCACCACCGTATTCTTGATCTTCTGAATATACATTGTAATATCTTAGAGACACTGTATCTACATCGTATAAAGAAGCATATATCTTACACTCT
>Ga0080013_1000741_pt1 | contig 45273 bp, 76 predicted proteins | sample ETNvirenome_6_85_FD_69236 | JGI IMG/M metagenome (GOLD analysis project Ga0080013, IMG submission 69236) | Marine viral communities from the Pacific Ocean - ETNP_6_85 (SPADES assembly) (version 2) | ecosystem: Environmental > Aquatic > Marine > Oceanic | place: Pacific Ocean | collected 2013-06-19
CTTTCATTATTCACCTCTCGTTCCCTGGATATGAGCCCAGACCAAAATCACTGTGCAGGTTCCCCATACTATCCAAAACGTATCACTCATTAGAAGTTCAAGTCCCTTACAAAACAAATGTCTGCGTAACAGAACTCGCCTTTCTCTTCTACGTCTTCATTGTCTTCGCCCAGACGAACGAAGCGGAAATGCTCGTATTCTCTTTTGTTCGGATCATTTTTGCCTTCTTCGCCAAGTTCTGCATCCCAAGTTTCAAGACATTCACTGTCGCAGTCCTCGACGAACGCTTGGATGGCCGCGACTTCTGGATAAGAATCATACCATTTAATGCCTGACCAGTTCATCAACCAGCCGCCTTCACCATCATAGTCTTGATCAAATCTATCTGTGTCCTCAAACACGAGTGCTCTGACTTCTGGCTCCTTAGCCATTGTTACCATGAAGTGTGGTATCATCTTTTTGCTGATTGCCAAAACTACTTCAGAACGATATCCCATTTTCTCTCTCTCATTTACGTTATATTATTACTATATCAAATATAATATTGTTTGTCAAGAACTTTTTGAAATAACTTTCAACTGTCTGCCCATAAACGGGACCGGACCAAGGTTCCAACCCCCAAAAAGTTTCACCCAGTATCGTATTTTGTGAGAGATAGGGGACCGATCAATCCTAACGATGAAGCCAACGCTGCCCTTCCTGTTATTCGACTTCGACAGGTTATCAGCAACGTGAGGCACCTTCACTAAATCACCGACTTTCATTTTGATAATACCTTGAATGCCCTTTCAACATATTCACGTTGCCAAACATGAACCGGATCCCGGTGTGTCATATTTGGATCTTTCCATTTCATATAAATTGTAAAACAGTCATCTGCGCTTCCGTATTGCGCGCCAGCCTTTTCTATTCCTAATATAATACCTAAATCAAAGCTAGGCTTTTGATCACCAAACTGTAATAGATCACCGACTTTCATTGTGATACCAACTTAAAGTGATCAGGGTAACGCTCCAAGTCTCCGACAGCAAAATAGATTCCCACTGTTTCAGATGACCAAAGCACTGATGCCTTCGTGCCCGATGGGGATAGCTTAATAACAATACCAACATCTGGGCGTTCATTAGGCCGATCCCCTTCTGGGGTGAATAAAACTAAATCACCGACTTTCATGTTTTCTCGTTTTGTGTTTATATTATTAGTATTATATCAAGCAATAAAGTAAAAGTCAAGAACTTTTTAATAATCAACGCTGCCATGTCTAATGCAACCCAATGGCAAATCATGCCAGCAGTCAAGAAGATTACTTTCTAACATAGAAACACTACATTTCAAGTCCTTGATTTCATTCTTTAACTCTTGTTTTGAGGGGTGAAGATGCCGACCGATTAAGAAGCCAGAAATGAACCCTAAAATAAGAGCGAGGATCGTTGTCTTCTTTATTCTCACTAAATCACCAGCATCCATCTGTTTTTCTCTCTGGGTGTCCGACCTGTAGTCTCCATGCATCAAAAACTTCCCCTCTCTTGTGAAGAAAGATTCTGGCTACGTCTCCCGACTTGCCGTTGTGTGGAGCATAGGAAAGAGATATCACTGTCGCCAATCCATCTCTCACTTGTTGAAAGCCAGAGTCAAACCCTTGACATTGATAATAAACTAAATCACCGACTTTCATTTTACTTCTCGATTAAGTTATATATACTATTGGTTGTCAAGAAGTTTTTTTTAGAGCAATCCAGCTTCTTCGAGTACAGCCATGTACGTGCTGGGTTTGTGTTTTTTGGGGTAGTCGATTAGACCCTTGCCCTTCATCCGTAAAACTTCGTTGAACTTATTAATCTTTAATTGAACATATTTTTCATTCCAACCGTAAGGTATATCGTCCTCGTTCTTAAAAAACCTTTTTGTGACATAATTGTAGAAGGTGGGCCATTCGGCGCAACTTCTCCTGCCATCAAGTACTGCCTCTAGGAAGTCTTCGGCATCGATGCCTTTAAAATCTAAACTCATTTTTTCTCCATTAAAAGTTATGTTATTACTATATCAAAATATTCTTATTTTGTCAAGAACTTTTTCTTTCGCTAAGACTGCTAAACCGACCAAGGCTAGACCGCCGATGATCGAACCGTAAACAATCCGACTTGCTGTTTCCTGGGCTTTATTCATTTGTCCCTCGATGCCTGAATGTGTGCGTAGACGAGAATCACTGTTGCTGATCCCCAAACAATCCAAAAAGTTGTACTCATTTTAGCTCCTTAATGTGTTTAATATAACTTCCGTGAATAAGATAATATTCATTTCCGATTAAAAATCTGTGGGCTTTGAACCAGCCCTGTTTAAAATAGTTTGCTTTCACATTCTCTGTCCCGCAATATAATGCTGGGAATCTTTTTAAATCGTCTGTATCTATTAGCCTCCTTACATGGTATGGTGAGGCTAGAGAGTGTATTTCTATCCATTGTTCTTTTCGGTTCTGTGTTACAATAACCAAGAGCCTAGCCATGCTCTTTATCTTGTATAGATTTCCTTCAATTAAATCTCCAACCTTCATCTAAATATTCTATCACACATTCAATCAGTCGTCAAGAATATTCTTTTTGTCTTCAAAAAAACTTCTTGCTGCATCAAAACAGGTTGTGCAATCAGTAGTTATATCTTTTTCAGATATTGACTTACATATACAAACTACCATTTCTCTCTCCTTTAATATTAAGCCGTCTCTGGGCTCTGCATATAAATAATAAGTGGTGGACCAGATCCATTGACACAATCTTCATTAACGACAACTTCAGAGATTGTATCGTCAGAGGGAATCTCGAACATGAGATTAATCATTGCCTTTTCCATAATAGCTCTGAGTCCACGAGCACCTGTTTGGCGTTTAATGGCCTGTTTTGCGATAGCTCTGAGTGCGCCCTTGGTAAATGTTAAATCAACATCATCCAGCCTAAACAGCTTATGATATTGTTTGATTAGTGCGCCCTTGGGTTCTGTCAAGATACTTAATAAAGCATCTTCTGTCAGTTGTTCAACATATGTGAACACGGGCACTCTTCCGCAAAATTCTGGAATAAAACCGAAACTATTCAGATCCTCTGGTTCTGCCAGTGAATATATCATTGACTCGTCAATCTCTTCAGGTTCTTCAGAGACAGCGCGGAAGCCAACTTTCTTTTTTCCACTCTCAAGTCTTTCCTTCACTATCTTTTCAAGGCCGGAAAATGCACCACCGCAGATGAAAAGAATGTTTGAAGTGTCTAGCTCAATCGATTCTTGTTGTGGATGTTTCCTTCCCCCTTTGGGCGGGACTTTCGCTATAGTGCCTTCAATTAATTTCAGAAGTGCTTGCTGTACGCCTTCGCCGGAAACATCTCTGGTTATAGAACCATTGCTTCCCTTGCGTGCGATCTTATCAATTTCGTCCACATAAATAATGCCCTTCTTTGCTACTTCAACATCAAAATCTGCTGCATGTAAGAGAGAAAGAAGAATAGTTTCAACGTCTTCTCCAACATATCCAGCTTCAGTTAATGAAGTAGCATCGGCCATGGCGAATGGCACGTTAAGAATCTTTGCAAGAGTTTTAGCCAGGAGTGTCTTTCCACTGCCAGTTGGGCCAAGCAAGAGGACATTAGACTTTTCAAGTTCAACATCGTCCTCATCTTTCTTGCTGGTTTTCTTTTTGCCAATGTCACTCATCAAAATTCTTTTATAGTGATTATAAACTGCCACTGATAAAACTTTTTTTGCCTCATTTTGACCAATGACATAATCCTCCAACTGAGCATAGATTTCTTTTGGAGTTGGTAACTTATCCAAACTTGGTAAAGAAGCAGCACCCTCTGTGAACTTATCTTCTTCTATTATTTCATTACAAAGTTCGACGCACCCATCACAAATATATACCGTGTTTCCTGCAATCAATTTTTTTACTTCTTTCTGGCTTTTTGCACAAAAAGAACAAAATAAAGAGTTCTCCGAATTAGGTGGCATCAATAACCTCCGACAAGGGCTGGAAATGTCTAACCTGCGAACTTTTGACAAACCATAGCTTGCCCTCAATAGTAAATAGGTGCGCCGTGACCATTTTTCCTCCAGTCGCTATTTTATCTTGCTTCAGGTACATGGCGATTTTGCCCTTTAGGCCCGGTCTTGAAAATGGATACGTTGTATTTTCCCCCGTGCTAATATCGAGCATCCCGCCGTAATGCCAGATTGGTTCGCCAACCAGCGTGCGAGTGAAGGTGTCTCTTTCAATAATCGACAACCTCTTCTTTTGCTTGATGCAGTATAAACCGCCGATCTCTAATTGAGAAACTTTCATTTATCTCCTTTTTTTATTGTGATTATCTATCATAACAAATAAAAATGAGTTTGTCAAGTTATCTATGCCGCTTTTGGGATTGCTGCGAGAATTTTGTCTTCACGCCATTTAATTGTTCCCGGCTTTACTTTTACAGTTGTGTAAACTCCCTTAGCGAAGACAGTCATTTGATTTCGACCAACAGCGCAAACAATAGCGTGCTTTTTATCAATGGTTACGAGGCTTCCAATCGGCGGCATGCCCTCGCTCACAAGAGTGTGCTTAATCTTGTGATAGAGTTTCTTTTGACCGGGAACCAGAAACGATCCATCCGAGCGTTGTTCAAGAGTCAATGTAACCTTTTTTGGTTTGGCGTTTAGGGAAATATATTGATCTGCGTCAATCTCCCACTTATTTCCCTTTCTTTTGGCCCGTGTGACCTTTAAGGCGATGGTTCTATACCGTGGGAACCTCACGGTTGTTACGGCCTGTCCACCGGCCATTTCGACCCATTGATTGGGTTTGTTATAAGAAACACCAAAACACCATTTTTTGAGAAGCACGTCGCCTTTTTTCATTTTCGATCTCTCGATTAAGTTATATATATACTATAACAGATATATTATTCATTGTCAAGCAATTATTTTTTCTAGTTCTTCGGAAGGGATCATAACAAATTTGCGTCCTTCTAAAAACATTTCTCCGTGAATAACCACATCAACAAGCGGTTTTTTATTCAAAAAGTCCAAATCTCTATTCCTCAAAAATCGCGCTTCGATGGCTGCGGTTAAGTTTTGTATTTGAGTGTGTCTGTGAAAGTCTCGTAAATCTGTTTGTCTCGATAGAGCCCATTCAATTTGTTGGCGTACAGCAGAGGGTTCAAAAGTTTTATTTGTGTAAGTCGAAAAGCAGTCTGCAATCATTCTTAGCGTTTCGTCATAGCTCATGTCCCGAAGATTTTGTTTTGCGCCGGGATTATTTCTACGTTCCCATTCTGAGTGCGGGCCATGATATCGAACTAAAATTTCATATAGTTTTACTCGCAGTGAATGAGCCCACTTCTTTTTACCACGTTCACTTTTCACCTTTTATCTCTCGATTAAGTTATATATATACTATAACAGATGTTTAATTAAAAGTCAAGAAAAAAAAAGGGACTCTTTCGAGTCCCTTTCTGATTCTAATCTATTGAGCTACTAATTGTTCCCTTGATCTTTTTAAAAGACCATCAAACTCAGAGTCAGCCCACAGCACATTGAAAAATGCCTCCGACCTTTTATCACGACTGCTGACACTCTTGGGGTCTGATGCCCACTGAACATAATAGTCGAATTTTTTAGGCTCTTCGCCTTCAGGGCGACCAGATTTTTCCCACTCCTCAACATCTGCGGCTCTGGTCTTCAAAGAATCATTGATTAGCTGAGTATCTATTCTCCGGAGAATATCATACAACTTTTCGTAGTTGTTAATATCCTTTTGATCATCTACAATAACCTTCTCCGCGACAAGAAGACATAACCACCAAATTTTCTGTGGTACAGATCCCTTGTTCTGGCTGTTGATTAAGTTTTTGGTTTCTTTTAAAATCTTATGAAAGCGTGCGCGCTTGTCTGTGCTGTATTCCGGCACATTTTTAGCCAACTTGCCTTTCCCTAGATTATAAAATTCAGTAATTTTTCTGCAATCTAGGGAATGATATTTATAGTCTTGCAGTGTTGTCATATATGCCCTTGCGACCCATTCAGCGTCTTGGGATCTTTTAATATGATGGCTGGAAAAGCCACTTATTTTTCTCCAAATATCGGCAAACTGTTTTGATTCGGCCTTTTCTCTAAAAAATCCAGAGACATATGTGTTAATGGCATTGCGAATTTCTTGGGGGTTTAAAGGTACTCCAGAATTAATCTGCACAAATATATTATGCAGATCGCTATATAGACAGTCTTTCATGTTTTCTTCGCGAAGTTCCATGTCCTTTAGCGCATCTTGTAGACGAATTGGCAGTTGAGAAAACAGCTTATTTTCCACATTTAGTTCTTTCCCGTCAGCGTCGATGAATGTGCCACTAAGTGTAAGATCATCTTCAAACATGCGCTTAAGCATGGCTGGCCTATTCTGGCCATCCAGCGAAATTCTATCACAGCCAGCATTTTCGGCTTTTTTATAATGATTCTGACCGAGAAGATCCATCTCGGTTTGACTACGTAACAGCCCGCTACGTATATCTGCTGTAATGATAAGTTGCGGGGCTCTGCCCCAGTTGAGAGAAAGGACATATTTTCTGCCATCGTCGTCAGACCAGCACGTCTTTCTCTGGAAAGATCGATCAACATAAATGTTGGGCATTATATTATCAACAAAATTCTTTGCTTTGTGTGTGTTCATGTTAGCTCCTCCTATTTGTTATTGGCTTGATAGATTATTCAACTCTACTTGTCGTATAATCCATCTTGAACATTTATCACTATACCATAGATTTAACTAAATGTAAAGACGTATTTTCGGAAAGGGCGTTTTGGGCGGCAACTTCATTAAGGATTCTTTGTGTAGCCACGTCATAATACCCTTTATCCAACTCAACGCCTATAAAACTTCTTCCGTTTCTGACCGCTGCAACGCCGGTCGCTCCAGTGCCCATAACATTATCCAGAATCGTTTCTCCTTCGTTGGAATAAGTCTTGATAAAATAATCCATCAAAGCTACTGGTTTTTGTGTTGGGTGTGTTGTTTTTCCTTCTGATTCTGCGGTCTTAAAATATTGTACTGTCCTGGGATATCTCAAGCCAGTATCATTTTTAACATGGACCTCAAGCGGCTTAATCAAATCCACTAAACTTTCGACCAGTTCTTCGTGTGTTCCATCGAGAGGCAGTCCGTTGGTTATTAGCTCACTGACCAAGGATTCATTATCGTAACCCATAAGTTCTTTCCTTCTGGCATTGCGAATTTTTTGGCCCTGTTGAGAATAAACGGCTGTGGGTCTGTGGGCTTTTCCTTTATTATACGGATCGCCTGGGACCATCTGCGGATTATACACCGGAGGTTTTCGATAGAAGACACAGATATCTTCATGCGCCCTCATCGGCATCTTTTTGGCATTCAAATAGCCAGTGGCCTTAGATTTTTCCCAAACCCAAGTATATTTGAAGTTCTTGATGTTTGAGCTAACCAAGACGCTAGTAAATGGTTGGGCAGCCGTAAATACCATAGCTGCGTTTATCTTACAAATTCTATTGTATTCTTCCCAAAGTTGGTCAAGCGGAATCGAAACATCCCATTTGCACTTTGTGCTTCCATATGGCAGATCTGCAAATAGCATATCTACGCTGTCTGTTTCTATCTCTGATAGAACCTTTAGGCAATCATCGTTATATAATTTAATCATTATTGCTCTCCCAGTTTATTAAGAAAGATTTTTTCCTTTTCAACATTTTTGTCTTCTACGATAAATGGCGAAGTATCACACTTCAGATATTTATTCCGGCCTGTTCTTCCGTGATCACAAGCGTGAAAGTATTTGAATTTTTTAGCAAAAATATTCTGCAAGGGCTTTCTAAACATCTTTATGATGTCTTTAGGGGCAGGATATTTGGTTGGACAACTCAATATAAAATATGGCGCGGCAATATTGTTATCATCACAATATGCAAACAATTCCATGGCATTGAATACCGCTCTCTTATAAAAGCACTTATCAACGTAGTGGCCTTTGTCTTCTTCTACCGCTAACAACTCCCGTGTTTTGCGATCAACAATATACTGATCAGCGTTATACACATTTCCAAATTTTTCTTTGAAAATCTGCACCTCTTTTGATGTAGCTATATCTAGGCCATTTGAGCGAATCCAATCTTCTCTCATACTTTCGTAACTGGCCCCAACAATGTCTTTTGCAGCCTTGTTGCCTTCGTTTATTTCGCGAACTGATCTAGTATGGTGTCCGGCGAGCCTTTCTGAATATTTTAATTCTAAACTCATTGTTTTTGTACCACTCCTTGTTGGATCAGATATTCCGCCATGCGGCCATAGCTTCCTTGAAGCTCCCAGGCCATGCCGGTATCCACCAACTCTTGGAAGAGTTCAATAGTCTCTTCGTTGTTAAGATTTCCATTTTCGTATTCAATAATTTGATTTATCACGTTTGGCATATTAATATAATATCAAAGTTCTTCTGTATTGTCAAGTTTTTCTTTTATATCTTCGGTGACTACTTCTACGGTGCGCTCTAACCTACCGAAACTATAGCCAAATCTATATATTGTTATTGTGTATACTGCCAGCATTCCCATGACGGCTACGGGTACCAAAAATTCCAACATCTATTCCTCCACTTGGTAAGATTTGTTTTTGAAGTCAGCAAGAACAACATTGTTCATCTTTCGCTTATCGTAAAGCTCCGACTCTTTCTTTATTTTCTGTTCAATAACCTCTATCATTATATCGAGCGTTTGAGCTATAGCGGGTTCATCACTCAGGGGCCTTGTTTCGTGTACAAAAACACCAGTAAAATAATGAGCCAACAGCATATGAATCTCGGCGTGAAGATTATGAAGGGCTACTAACTTTTCTCCATTAAGGGACATATTGTTCTCCTGATTTATATATTACAATACCAGATATTATACCCGATGTCAAGAAATAGTTTAATCACTTTCTTTTTCGAGTTCCTCAAGATGTTCCCTAAGTTGTCTCGCGAGGGCTCTGGAGGACATCCATGCACCCATTATTCCACCGAAAATCAGGCCGCATGCAAAGCATAGGGCCATCATTTCGTGCACAGATTCCATAACGACAGAGCAGTCTTCCATATCACTAATTAGATATTCCAATGCTTTTTATCCTGATTTTACGGCAGCTATAATATTTAGGTCCGTTGGGCTAGTCCAAGTTTCGGTTGCATGCCACGATTCCCCGTTCAACGATCCAGCGAGCCAATGGACCCTAACTCTCTGACAATCAAGGGTGTACTCTTCTATCGATATAACGACTCCATAGGCTCGACTGCCAAAGTTTAACTGAACCAGATTTCCGATGGCTTGTCTAGGAGATTTTTGCATGAGGTTCGCCCGCTGTGACTAAATCGATTACTGCTGCTTTGATATCTTTCGCGGTCTTAAACTTTTGCCAATTAAATTCTAAAGCCAGAGGCTCTTTCGCGCCCCAAGTCCACAGACAATACTTCCAGTAACTTTTATACTTTTTAATCTCTGCAAAAATCTCTCGATCCCCAGTAACATATTCACCAGTTAGAATATAGTGGCCGGTTTGCTCTCTCTTCCATTTTAAAAGGTCTTCAAAAGACGATTCTTTTTTTCTTTTCATTTTTGCTCACTTAACAATTTAAGTTCGCCGGAGAACATCTCCGACGTGGTATTATTAATATACCAGAAAACTTTGCATTTGTCAAGTAATGGATCAAAAGATAAAACAATACCCTTATCATACTCCGGAATAAAAGGAAATGTGTTTTGGTGACGGACCAACGAGCCTATTTTAATACTTTTCTTCATCCTTTGCTAAGTAGTTTCATTTCATTCTTATAACACTTCTCAAATTCATTTTTTTTAATATAATATACTTTATAAATGTCCCATATTCCGGGAATTCCTTTTGAAAACCCTGTGATTACCGCGAGTTCATTGGAAAATCGGTACTTATGGTCTGTAACGAGAACCAAATCTCCGACATCAAAATTATTTTGCTCTTCCGACAATTTTAATATATCCTGTGGTTAAACAATCGATTGTATACTTGCGAATCGCCGGTCCTTCGTGCAGTGGATCTTGCCACAACACGGAAAAAAATTGGGATATCTGATGGCCTCCTCCAAACCAGGGCCTTTGTTCTTCGCCTGTCGCGACGACTAGCCCGAGTTCAGAGAAAAAATCTGGATCATCTGCTTTCACCAGATCTCCAATAGATATCCTAGATGGCAAGGGTCAATCCTCGAAATCAAAAGACCCTTGCTTATAACAAGGGATATCTTTAAAGTCAACATCTATTTCTGGTGCGCCGAAATATCGTTCATCAGACAACGCAGTTTCAAGAAATTTTTCCTTTAAGTCGTCGATATGTCTTTGAATATCTCCTACAGTTAATGATGCTTTTGATCTGATCGGTACCTTGAATGTTATAATAGCTTCGAACATTTTTTTCTCCTTAATCTGCTAGGTTCCAGTGAAATCTACATCTCGCTTGGTAGTGTTCGGATTCTCCGACTAACACCTGACCGGCGATATTAGATTTCCTGTATGTGTGAGTTGCATCGTTCCCGCAGACTTCGCAGACTGCGGTTAGTTTCGTGACCGACTCTGCGACGGCCAGGAGTGGCGGCATTGGGCCGAAAGGTGCGCCGGCAGAGTCCATGTCCAATCCAGCAACGATGACGCGATGGCCGCGATTGGCAAGCGAATTAACAACATGTGCCAAGTTTAGACCAAAGAACTGTGCTTCATCGATTCCGACGATTTTTGTGTCCCACTCTGTGCCGGTCATGATTTGTTCAGCACATTCAACAACATCGCATGCCATTCGTTGGCCGGAATGTGAAACTACTTCGGTTTCAGAATAACGATCATCAACCTTTGGTTTGAATAGTTGAAACTTTCTTTTCGCGATTGTGGCTCGATTGAGCCTACGAAGCAATTCCTCGGATTTTCCCGAGAACATTGAGCCGCATATAACTTCGATTTTTCCCGCCATTTCTCTCCTTTACTTCTTTTCTAGGGTGGCTTTTAACCTTTTTAAAACCCTGCGAGATTCACTTGGATCTAGCTTTTGGAATAGTTCCCACTTAGCCAGACTTAAAAGCTCGTTCGTTACGCTTGGTTTCTTTGTTACTTTAACACTTTTTTCCAATTTTGTAAAGCGTTTTCTGGCTTTGTCAAATAATTCTTCGGGTGCGTTTGTATTAAAGCCTGTCTGTCCGATTATCTCGTCTACCGATGATAGTAATTGGCTTAATGAGTTAATGTAGTCATCGAGCTTTCTTTGCATCGAATCAAAGGATGGTATCATTGGAGCAGTGTCACCATCTCTATTTGGATTGCTTGACGATGGAGGAGTCCAAAAACTAGGGTAGCCCGCTGGGCCTCCGTAGCTAGAATAATAAGTCCTTTTTTTGTCTTTATCTTTAGTCATTTTCGCCCTGCGTGTTGTCTAAAGTGGAAAAATTTTTCGTCGAAGTTTTTTGCAAAACTATCTGCCCTGCCCTCGCGGTTTCTTCCCCCGCTTGCGATGGCTCTTGCTCCGCACCGTCGTCTGTTTCGGCCAATACGAATGCTTACCGTTCCCCTGCCGAGTTTTCTTGGGTTTCTTTCTCATTGCCATTTTTCTTGCCCTCCCTTTTAATCCTGGCTTTCTTTAAATATCTTTCTTCAATAGAAAAAGCCTCTTTCCCTCCTACTGGGAGAACATTATACACTTTTGCTCCTTTGCAGGCGTTTTCTGGGAAGCCATTATTCTCAATAACAATAGCATAGCGAGCGCAGTCAGGAGCAAGACCAAGATTAAAGTAACCAGAATATTGGCGCGGTGCGCTCATGCGGAGCATTATCATGGTGCCAAGATCATATTTTGGCTTTGCACTAAAGGCAGAAACAATTCGCTTGGCATACTTGTTTTCTGTCATTTTATTAAATTGTTTCCGTGAGGGAATAAACTCTTTGTTGTTCAAAACTTCATATACGAGATCTTGATAATATACCGTGCCTTCATAATATCGAGCGCAGATCGTTATAACCTCTCTTTGGGTTGGGCCGTAGTTTTCTTTCCATGCTGCTTCTGCTGCCAACTCTTCGGGAGAATATTCTTTACTTATCTTGTCAATCATCTCTTTCTGCCGATCAGACAAAGTATATGCCTTATCAAGCTGTAGCTTAACTGACTCCAAAAAACCGTGGTCCCATGTATTAACGGGAATCACTTCTAGCAAATTAATAATTTTTTTAATCATAGAAGAACTATATCATAATATTGTTATTGGGTCAAGACTTATTTTCAGAAACTGATTGAAGTCTCAGGCGAAGAGCATATTGAGCTAGGAATTGCTCTTTGTGTTCTTGACAAATGACTGGATTGTTCCAAACGCCGTCTTCACAGCGCGCTTGCACACAACCACATCCTTTGCTTTCGCATTCTTCACCCTCGGTCCAAGTTCCTTCTAGCATATCGAACTCTAAAACTGGCATTTTATTACTCCGGTAAGGTTATATAAGTAACTATACCATCAATGAATAAAAATGTCAAGAGTTTTTTCCGGTGCACATTTTTTCTTTGATTCTCTCGCAAAGTTTTTCAATTTGAGACTCTACCAGTTCCAATTCCCTGTCGGTCATTCGACGGGATAGGCCGCGGCCATCAACTTGCCACTTTTCTTGCAAGTTAGCTAAAGCCTCCTTGACAATCTCTTGAGCAAACCGTTTGGGCGTTGTTTTCTTTCCTCCAAGACTACGAATCATTATCCTTGTTCTCCTCTGTTTCATCACCTCCCTGAACAACTGTCAGGCCGGCTTTTACGTTGGCCTTTTCAAGTTCAGACCTCATTTTTTCTTCTTGTTTTTCCCAAAGTTCAACCTTATCTTCGAAATCTTGGATCCACTCTTGCTTTCCCAAAGCATATGCTAAATAGCAAACCATAAATCTCGTCCACTCACTTTCTTCATTATCGGCTTGATCATTCTCATTTATATAAATCTCTTCATTTTTGTCTCCGGAGCGGAAAACTATAGCGCCATCGGAATCTTGAAGTTGTATTACTTTTATTGACATGCTGCTTTTCCTAGTAACGTAAATAGCTTCAACTAATTAATTTAACTTAATAAGCCACTTTACACCAACCCAGCTTGACTCTCCGTTTGACCACCGAACCTTCACGGCGGGAACAGTAAAGGTCATTTGTATCTTTTCCCCAGAAGTCTTTAAATCAACGGGGCCTTCTATTATTAGGCCCGGGCCAAGTTCATCCACGGCTTTGTCTGAGAAAATAACTATGTCTCCAACCTTTATTTCAAGTTGATCATTCACTGGTTTGACTTGCTGCGGCAAGGACCGTCAATGTATCAGAGGTAGAAACATATTTTATCTCTCCAGACACCCAAACCTTATAACACCGGTCGGTAGTCTTTTCGTCTTTATTAACATAATGAGTAAATTCGAACATCCCTAAATATATTCCATAATGCGGCCCAGTCCATCCAAAATATGAAGTAGCTGGACTAACATGATCTATTTCTACAAGATCCCCAATGTTAATATTTATTAACTTTTCCTCGATAACTGTGTCTATCATAAGTGAATATGCTCTTATAAGCTTAACTAGTTGTTATTATTCTTTATCTCGTTTAGTAGGTCTACAGCCTGAACATGTCTCAAAAGACCCTGAAGATTTATGATATGTTTTTGTTCCAAGTCCCCTCGATTTCTTCTTTTAGCATCTTGAATACATTTATAAATTATTTTTATTGCTTCCTCGCAGTTCATAAAATATTCTATCGATTTTAAACACACCTCCAGAGATGATCTCAACACGGAGCTAGAAACACTACGGAACGCGAGAGTGTAGTGGGTGTTGTTTTCCACAGCTAAGACAGCTTCAACTTGTGAGTCCGGGCGACCGGTGTCCTCCAAGTTTCCTTTTATGTTAAAATCTAATAATATCAAGTCCTTCAAAGAATAACAATGAGAATACCGCTTCTTTGCGGCATGGAACATCGCGTCAACAGGGCCAGAGCCCGCGCCTTTGAGTGTAACAGTTTGTCCGTCGCTAAATTCTATCTGACATGTTAAATCCACACGGCCAGAAGACTCTTTAACATATATCTCTTCACCCAAACTTAATATAAGATATTCTTCTTTTAGTGTGTCCTTAACAAAAGCAATCATTTCTTCTTGCTTTCTCTCTGCCAAAGATTTTAGCACTCTTCTCATCAAGGGCCCTCTAACTAATTAGAGTCCTATGCCTTATACTGCTTATAAACTTCGTATTCTTGACTCGATGTATCTAAGATGATCATATCTTGTCTTCCGGCAACTCTTGTGCCGCTATTCAAGAACAAAGTGTTGTCAAACTCAATCTTCATTGGGTGATGAGAGTGGCCCGTTATAACGAGATCACTTTTTAAATCTTCTCCCATTGCTGCCGCTAATCGCTCAAACTTTCCGACCTTCCATTGATCGGCCAGCGCCTTTAATTTGCTACTGAGATTTCCTTTTTTTGTAATATCAAGCCCAAATCGTTCGAGCCAGCCGCCTAACCAGACCCCCACTTTTTCAAAATTTTGAGTCCAGAAATCAGCTACAAAAGGATCCAATTGGTGGCCATGGAAAAAAGATATAGAAGTTCCATGATCTTTTAATCTAACCCAATTAGGGGCGTCCAAAACCCGGGTTGTAACGGCGTCGTGATTTCCGCTGATCAATATATACTTGTCATTATCCAAAATTTTCTTCGTTATGACAGGGTACATTTGTAAAATGTGGCGCAGTTCATTCTCGACATTGAGAGTTTTTCCCCGCAGGGTTTCAAAAATATCCCCCAGAAGGACTATCTTGTCTACGCTAGTTTCTAAATTATATAATAGTTCGTATAGAGCCGTTTCTGCGCCGGCATTTCGGCTAAACTGATCCAGCTTGTCCTTTCTTCCAAGATGCATGTCGCTTAGGACTGCAATTTGCATGGCCGGGTCTCCTATAATGTACTAAATAAGTGTGAATTTTATTACGCACCTCTATTAATATTATAGTCTGCAACTTACATTTTTTTTAAGTATTTTTTTGAAAAACATTACAATTATTAATTTCCGGCGCGTTTTGCCGAAAAGATGAATCATCTTTCCTATTTTCTGTCATAACCACCTCGATTTGTTTATCAGCTTTAAATATTTGAGTCAATTCTTCAAAAAGGTCCGGAAACCTTGATGAAACAACAACATAATCACGCATTTCATTCCTCCAAAATTCGCTATTCTGCGAATATTTCTACATAAATAGGAGGTACTTCAGAAGATGTCATTCTCCAGGTGATTTTTTCTATAAAAGAAAAATCTTTTGATGGTATCAATACTTTCTTATCTTCGTTTAAAACAATTTTTAAGTCCAAATTCTTTTCGTGACAATACCATAAAAAATAATCAATATCAATATTATATCCTAACTTACAGTATATCTTTTTTTTATTATGTTTTTTCGCCAGAGCCAACAAGTTCTCAAATGCGCTGACCAGATCTTTCTCTCTTGATGTGTAATTATACAGGACTACTCTAGAAACATAAATTTTGTCTCTTGAAACTTCATAATACAGGGATGCGCCGGTGCAGCTTACGACTCCTCCGTTTAGAATCTCCGGAGACATTTTATTTACCCGTCGCTTCTCTTACAGCCATTTTGAAAATTTCCCGCATATCTGTCTCTAGGGCAGCTTCAGGACTCAAAAAATCATAACTGTCGTGTTCATGACTTAAGGATATATTTTTATTGGACACGGTGCCTTTGTAAAAAAGCTTATTTTTACTTTCGTATTCTAATTTAGAAAAATCTTTTATTTTTAAACCCGTCTCTTCCTCAACTTCCCGTTGAAGGCCGGCTTCTGGTGTTTCGTCTTCCAATATATGACCACCTGGTAAATCTGGTCCCCAGTTCTCATTCTTTAAAACCAACAACCTTCCCTCGGGATCAAGTAAAACTATTTTTACGACCTGATCAGAATCTTTTTTTTCGTTTTCTGCCAAACAGACTCTCCAATTATTAAAAATTTTCTTCATTTTCTAAACATTGGCCGGCTTTTTTAATTCTTTCTTTGTTTTCTTTAGTTTCTAAATCCAATACTTTTTTGACAACTTCATCGACATGGCCGCGGTCGATGACAAGATACATTTCTCGGAGGTTTCTAATAGCATCTTTAAATCTTAACTTATCTCTATCAATTTCGATACAAATAATACACATTTCTAAGCCTCCCAATCCTCATGGCTTTGGTCTGGGTGGGCCTCTTCGCAGGTGCCTGGGTGTTCTTTCTTTTCGGCAACCTGGCTCTGTGCAACTGCTTTTTCTATTTCTGATGCGCCTAGGCCTTTTGCTGGAGTCATCTGATGGTTCAGGGTTTTTAACTGTGCGACAACTTCTTTAAGCAAAACGATCATCTGCTTGTCTGTTGACAGGTCGTCCAGTTCATATTGTGTCATATCCATATACGGGGTCCTATCTACTTCCCCAGTGGCGTCTTCTTTCTGAATATTTTTCTTGTCTTTCTTGGCTTTTTCCTTGGCTGCTCTGCGGGCTGCATCTGCACGATCCATGTTTCGCCTTATTTCATCTGGGTCGTTTATTTCCTGAAGTTTGCCGATTTCTTCGACAATAATTTGTTTAAGTTGTGATTTTGTGATTTTCATTTGTTTATCCACGGAAAATTCATACCAACATTTTGCTTGAAATAATCTTCAAACAATTCTAAATCATCAGAATTGTTTCTCCTGATGGCGTCATGAAGATTTTTAATTTCGGTTAAAACGCGCTGCATCTCTTTCACCCACCAATTCGCGTCGGCCTCGTTCAAGTTTCCAAGCTCTTCTTCTTCTGTTTCCTTTTTCCATTCGGGTGTTGTCATTTTGGCTATGATTTGTTGTTCTTGTTCTTCGGAGAATGCTTCGCTTACTTCGGTATCGGTATCATCATAGATTTGAACGTCTTTTTCATCGGCGGTTAAAGCGGTGTAGAATGTATACGTCTCGCCATTATATTCTGCTTGCATCTTTCCCGCCCCAGCGGGCGAAGAGATGCTTCCAAACGACCCAAGGGGTTTCCTCCAGGGCTCTAAAGAAATGATTTTGAGCGAATCAGACTCTTCATTTAATGTTTTTAATATCTCTTCTTTAATAATTTGTTTAAGTTGTGATTTTGTTATTTTCATGCGTTTCTGCTCCAGTGATTCATAGCTTCTTCGGTCCACCCTAACATTTCCAAGGTTTGATCAATTTTTTCAGCTTGATCGGGGTGTGCATATCTGGCGCGGTTTAGTTGATAGATCTTTGTACCTATCAAATCCGGGCGATTTTGTAAGCTTGGTACCATTTCTTCAGCAGAAAATTTCTCTACATCAGGTATAGCATCAAATACTGTCTCGTTTAATACCTTTGAAAGCTCTTCCTTGATAATCTGTTTAAGTTGTGATTTGGTTAGTTTCATTTTGTTTACTCCGATGATAATAGTGCAGCTACAGCCTGTAGCAAAACACCTGCTTCCAACCCTTCGATTGGTTCAACTAATTTTTCGATTTCACTTGCGACTTCTTGTGCAAGTCCTTGAGCTACCTCTGGAATCTGCTCTATGGCTGTCATCATTTCCTCTGATTCGCCGCCCTCATATACAGCAGAGCTGTTTGGGTTATCGGCCCACTTACGATCTGCGACGGTTTCGTGGCCGGCGTCGTCTTCGTACCATTCATCTCTGGCATACATTTCTGCCATTCCGGTCAATACTTTATAGAGATTGGCGTTTGGTCCAAGAGTCTCTCGAATAATTGGCACGATGTGGTCCATGATGTTGGAATATGCGGATTCGTTTGGAGTATCTTCTCCCTGAATCGATGTAATCTCTTCCTTTATAATTTCGCTCAATCTCTGTCTTGTAATTTTCATGCTAGTGACTCCTTAATTCACTTCGGACCCTCTGGAAATGCCGCAAGGTACACTTCTTCAGTCCTATTTTGCACATTAATTCTTTTGGGTTAAATCCTAAAATAATCTCTTCGCCTATAATAAATAATGGTACGGCATTCAATTCTCCATTATAACCTAATTTTTCCGCAATTTTAACTAGTTCTTCACGATCTTCTTTACTTTCCAGACTTTTTTCTGTGTATTTCACGCCGTAATCATCTAGGAACTTTTTCGCTTTTACACACCAGCCACACCACGATGTAGAATATATCGTAACTTGCTTAATCTTTGTTGATGTTTCTTCCGTAGACCACTGTTTGACCACATCGGGATTGCATGCAGCGAAAGCACCCACAAAACAAAAGAGCATTACATATAATATGAAAAAGGTCTCTTTCATTTTATCATCTTTCCCCATCTTTTATAAAGCTCGTTAAGTTGCTCGGCAACTTGTGGTTCATCTTCAACGTCGGCAAAGTGTGTAGCAGTACCCTTCTTCTCCAAATCCTTCGCGGTTTGTTGTGGGTTGTCCTTCATATATTTAAGCACAGCGTCATTCAAGGTTTCCTGGAGCATAGCTTCGATTTGATCTTTAATTTTATCTTGGTCGATCCACTTGATGAAAGCGATTAGCGCATTAAGCTCATCTTCGTCGGCGCCTGCTGTTTCCCAGTATTCCTCGTTGGTTATCTTGAGAACAAGATCATAAGGATAATCAATGTTGATTCCTGCTCCACCCTTGTCGCGCTCTTTTGATGCAAATGGAACCTTCTCCGTTCCAGGAGTACGAAGATCAATCTTGTCCGGACGTGGAGTAAACTCCATGTCTATTAACGGAAGAGAATCCATCGGCTCTGCTGCTGATGCGTCGGGGGCTAGGCCAGGAAGAGTTAATTGCTTATAAAAGGTTTCGTATTTGTCTTCGATTGCCTGCTCAACTTTACTAAGAGTTTCCTCTCCAATAGCATTAGCGATATTGGTGGCTTTAAACGGGGCGAGGCTGGGTGCACTGCCAATTTCTGGGTCACCCAGCTTAGGGCCGGCCAGGGCGCCGCCAGTAAAAGTGTTTATCATGCGACCGAAATAAAGACCACTAATTCCTTTTGGTCTTGCGAGTTTTGGATCCAACTCCAACATAATAGTGAATACCTTGCCTTCCATGCCGTATTCCAAATTCTTAAAATCAAATTTGTCGAGTTCATCTTCTAGTTCTTTCAGGCCGCCGGCTGTTAATCCAGAGTCCATTAAAGTTGTTGCCAATGAATCCCAAAAGTCTTCGCTTTCGAGAATATCATCTACGTCTCTCATTCTGCTAAGGAATCTTTCAAATCCATCGATTCCATTTTGCTCGTCGTAATCCGGCGTGAGCCTTACATTAACCTCATTATCGTAACCGTCAGCTTCGACTTCATCCGGATATATGCCGGCGCCATCGATGCCCTTGTGGATAACATCTGCAAAGTCATCCATGTCAGTATCTTCGGGAAGTCTGAGATCTGCGAAGTGAGGATCGTCTAGGGCAATCCTAAAACTAGCATCCCAATACCAAGAGTTTGTGTCGTATTCGTCGTAGTTTACGTAGACGTTGTTGAACGGCGCGTACTGATCAAACACTTTTTCGTAATCATCGTGTTTTGGGCCCGCGGGGTTTTCTTCGGCATGATAAGCAGCATTGCCTGTAATATCGCCGTAAGCCTCTTGTACAAGCTCATCAAATTTTTCTTGGAGAGGTTGAATTTCTAAATCGATTGCTTCGGAGTAGATATCTGGGAAAAGATAGTTCGCTATTTTCAAGACTGTCTCGTCAGGGATATCGTCCTCTGTTGGATCTTCAATCATTCTGGCGATCATATCTTTCATATCATTGAGTCTTTCGTCTCGATCTTCTTGACTCTTCAGACCTTTGATTTTATTTCTTGTTTTTTCAAAAACACCACTTTCACGAAATATGCGGTGGAGTAGATTCTCGGTGATCGCCTCAACCAAGCCAACCTCGCCGGTCTCCTCGTCAAGGGCATCAAAAACCTGTTCTGGGTCTGCATGCCCTTGATCCTTCCCGTATACAAGTGCCACCTTCTTATATGGGCTAGAGTTTGGGAGGTGCCTAAACATAACAAAATAAAACGATTTGCCCTCGCCAGAGTACTGATTAAAATAATTTCTTGATTTTGTATATGAAATGCACCACTCCGTTCCCCATCCATAATAACATGAGGCTCCCTCGGTGTTGGGGCGAATGACTGCGTAGTCTTCGGTTTCAAGAATATCGTCTGCTTCGCCAGCAGCTTGTTTCTTTAATTTGTTCTGTTCCTCTTTGTCTTTCAACTGGCGCATTCCAATTTCAACTGCAGCTTTGAAGTCTCCGATTTGATTTGTGGGGTCAAAGTCATGTATATCTTTTTTAATGATCCCCTTTTGTTTCAGGGTGTGATAGTCTTGGATGGAGGGCAGCAGGTTATCGAGCGCATTATACATGTAGCCGGCAATACTTTCCGCCATTTTGTCCGGGTGGAAAGTGCTGTCCTCCGGAGCATTGGCATCATTCCATGCGATTGGACTTGTGCCCCAATTTTTGCTGTATTTCTGGAGCCTTCTCATCATATCTTTTCTAACGAAGCGTGCGAGCCACATAAGATATTTATTATCTCCGCTTGGGTCGACTTCCTTTGCATGTTCAATCGTTCTTTCTGCTCCCTTCTTGAGGATGGCAATTTGCTCATCCGACATCTGATCAAGCACGTCTTTGACCCTGAATTGTTTGGCGCCCTTATTGAAGTTTTGAGCATATGCAAGTGCGTCGGAAAAGCGGCTCTCAATGAGTAAATCTTCTGTCAAGAAGGTTTTCCAGTTTTTCATAAAATCTGTCATTTAAAAACCCTCTCTCTTGTTGTCTTCATCAAATCTCTGTGGAAATCTCTTTTAAGTCTCAGGAGTCTCTGAAACTTTACCTTTTGCCGCACGTCCATATAGAGAGCGGTTGGCTTTTTGATTTCTCCATCGATCAACTGTTCCGAAAAATCATAAAATTTTGCCTTTGGTTCGGCGGCATTTAAGTTTTCACATCGCATTATGGATATTAACATAAAAAGGCTCAAAATCGATAATATGAGCCTATATTTGACAAATTTATCCATAAACATAAATAGTGTCCTCTTTAAGATAAATCCCTAGCTATTTTTTCAGCGTCCTCATCATCATAGATGGTATAAACTGGGGCGCCCAGAGAGTCTACTGTCGCCTGTATTTCTTCTGCTTCTTTTCTAGCTTTTTGTACCCGAGTTTGATACTCTTCTTCGCTAGAATATTCTCCCGAATCTAGTCTTTCTTTGTGCCTTCTAATTAATTCTTTTGCTGCAGGTGGGGCTGAAAAGATTAATATTAATCTCTTTCCTTCTCTTCTTGCAACATTGTTTAGATCCCTTTCTCCGCGAGAACCATCAACATTAGTAACATCTGTAACTAAGATAGACTTACTTGCATTTCGGAAATCTGAAATTTTTGTTCCGTAAAAATTTCCAGCGTACTCATTCCAATTAATCAAATTTCCCTGCTCGAATTCTTCCTTCCACTCTTCTTCGGTTGCGAACTCATATTCAACATCTTCTTCTCCCCGGGGAGGGCGAGTCACATAAGAAACTATCTCATTCCACCCATGCTCCTTGAAAATATTCTTTTGTCTGGATTTTCCGGAGCCGGATGGCCCAAAGATCGCAAGAATTGTTCCGGAATTAGCCTCTCTTAGATATTTTTTCCATCTCTCTAATGTTGTGTCTATCAATTATAAATACCTCCACCAGGAAAACCATCTTCTCTGGTCAAGGTAGTTTAGATTCTCTTGATTTAAATATGCTTCTTTCTCAAAAGGGTTTTCAGCATATGCTAAAACAGTGCTTTTATATTTAATCAGCCCTATCAACCAAAAGAGTCCATACAAAATCCACTGAAAAACAAACAACAATTCTAATTGTTGGAAGAAATGTATATTCTCGTGATTTTTAATTGCAGGATGCGCCTTTCCTCGATACCATGTGAATGGCCCGAAGGCCACAGCATATACGCTAACAGGCGCAAATATTGATATTATTTTCGGAACTATACTGTTCTCAAAAACAAATGGTCTTAATTTTCTCACTCTATTGTACTCCTCTCAAATTCATTATATCTTCTAAAAATCCCTTAACTTTATTTTTTACTGCGCGTAGAGCCTGAAGATCATTAACGGCAACCTTCAAGCCGCTTAATTTCATTCCGTTTGGTAGTGTTACCTCTTCGACCGTGAAAGTTAACCAGTCTTTTTTTTCTTTATTCATTCGTAACCTCTCGGAAGATGTTTTCTTTCTTAATTTTTACATCGGCCCTTATTGGCACCGGCTCCCCGTCGCCATCCAGGCGAACAAACTTCATATTTGTTTGGCATACAACCTTTTCGCTCTGGTTATAAGTGCTGTGTCTCCGGGCTTCTATTTTTAATAGACAAGAGGTTGTCCCAAAATTAATAACTTCTCCGTAAACCTTAATTATCTGGCCAGGCCTGACTGGCTTAAGAAATTCTACCTTGTCCATGGAAACTGTTACCATTCTTGGAGTTTCACAAACCTGACAAGCATATGCTACTGCTGCTTCATCCAGCCATGCTAGCATGAACCCTCCAAACAAAGTTCCATGATAGCCAACATCATTGACTTTACACATGTGCGTAGATAGCAATTCCACATCAACCTCCGACCGGTCGGGCAAAAACAATTCTTGCGGCGGTAACTCCATGGACATTCGGGAGGGCTTTTCTAAGAAACTCTTTATATTCTTGGGGCAATTTATTAACAACCAGATATTTCATCTTGATGACCGACTTCTTCCTTCCAAGAAATTGTCTAGTCTCTTCAGTGTCGACCACTGTTATGCCCTCTATTGCTCTAACATCGTTTAAAATATCAGTTATGTTTCTATCTCCCGTAACATTCAATATTATTCTTGCTTCGTATACGACGGGCTCTTTGAACTCTTCTATAGTCTCAACGTTTTCTTCTTTCAAAGATTTTTGGTAAAGATATTTATTCCATTTTTTTTCGTCAAACATTATTTTTCTTCCAACTTTTTTACTCTTTTTGACAGTCTATTGACCTGCTTTTTAAGGCTCGAAACTTCCTCGGAGAGGGAGGAGTCCGACGAGCTTCCTTCTAGGCTGTCTAGCCGCATTTGAGTTGTATAATAAAACCCTCCGAGGCCAGCGATGAGAGCGGCCAGAGTCAATGCTAATTTTATGTCTATCTTAAACCCCATGGTGTTGGCCGGCCTTCTTTTTTAGTTCTTTCACAATTTCTTCCCATTGTTCGACTCTTTCTGATGTTCTTGCCGCATCGCGCTTCCACATTTGAAGCCTCCCCTCTGCAACTGCTACCGGTTGTTCGGGGTGCTGGTCACCATGAAGACTAGTCCACAGTTGTTCAACCGCTTTATCAATGGCGCCACTGAAATGTGGCGAGTCTCTCCATGGCTCTAGGGTTGGCGTTGGCGGAAGCGGAGCAAGGCCATGGCCTTCTTCCAAAAACTCTAAAACTATATTCTTAATTTCCTCACGGATAGTTTTCTCCCTTACCTCCGGTAGTTCTTCGATAAGGTCGATGGCCAGTAGTTCTTCTAAGATCAGCGCTTTCAATTTAGACTTTGTTGTTCTCATATATATTGAATCTCCAGTAACTTACAGTAAATAGTAGTTTTCACAACAAAAGCAACCTTAACATATTTCTAATGAATTGTCAAGGAAATATTGTGCTTTTCGTATAGTTGTGTGTCAAGAGCTTTCATCAAAACAACTATACTTCGAAGGAATTCTACTTGCTTTTTTGAAACACAAAAGTCTTCAGAATTAGTTTTTGGATTTTTTACTATGGGTGCCATTACAACATCGACTAAAACATCTAGATAGTTACTTAACTGTGCATAATAATCAAATAATAACCTGTTTAGATCTAGGGACCATGACCGGTCATTATCAACATGTTCACAGATAAGACTTTGAATACAATCTTTCAAAATACCTGTTCTCTCAACCTGTGTCATAACGAATTCCATAGACAGGTATTTTGAAGATTTTTTTATCATCACCCTCTCAATACTCTTTTAGTATTAATAGTCTCATAAATTTGATCCGGGGAGCCGACAACTGTCATATCAATTCCAGTGTGGCCGCGATCCATATAGATTTTAGAAAACCTTTGTCTCTTATCTAAATCCTGAAGCGCTTCTTCATTCTCTACTTTTTTTCTAAAAGCAAAGTCTTCTCTCACACACACGACGTGATTCGGGTTAATGAAAGTCTCTCTCAAGGAAAAACCCTTTTTTGCGTCACTGGAATGAGGATTTGCTGTCTCGTAAACTTCAACTAATTTTATCATATATAAACTCCTAAACCGGATAGAGATCTTGGCTTCTCGCAAGCCAGGATTCCCCATCATATAAAATTTTAAAATAAGGAGAATCTTCCTCCTTGTTCAGGACCAGGAGTGTGCGAGGCTCTTTTAACTTTCGCCATGTAGAGACCGCTCCGTTGGCCGAACACTGTATAAGCAATACATCGGACGGGAGAAAAGCTAACTGACCTTGATCGATTCTCTCTCTTATCATTCGGCTTCCTCTTCCTCTGTGGCCGGCACTGGAGGGGCTGGTGGTCTTTCTGGGCGCTTGCTGTCTTCTTCGAGACTTCTCTTGGCGGATTCATAACCGCTTAAAAGATCTGTCGCATCCTGAATTGATTGGTCGGCTTTAATTAGATTCTGGCGAGCCTCCTCTACTGCTAGCATAACTTGTTCTGTTCTAGTTTTGTTTTCTGCATCGCGTGCGCATTTTTCTAACAACTCAGCAGCTAATTTAACAGCTTCTATGGAATCTTCGAATAATCCAGAAGTGATTGATGGAACCTCTTCTAGGTCTGCAGTATATCTTATTGTAACTCTTGGCATGTTTTTTTTCTCCATTAATATAGTATCAAATATTTCCCAATTTGTAAAGTAAATTATTTCTTTTGTTTGGCCTTCTTAATATATCTTTCTTCACATTCTATAACTGAGCCTCCTTTGAATGGAAGTAGCAAATAAATCTTTGCGCCTTTCGCTGCGCTCACAACTGCCCGGGCATCTGTGGCCATAACTGAAAACAATTTTTCTTTATATTCTATTGGGGCGTTTTTTCTTCCCTCAACCATCGACCCTATCTCATACAATGGTTCCGAAAACGTAGATGCCAAAACTTTTACAGCAAATTTATTCTCGCAAAGAGATTTCCAATGAGCCTCTGTGGGGACATATTCTTCTTCATGTAATATCTTGTCAACGATAGAAGAAAAATATGGAGGATTGGCTCTGTAATATTTAGCACATACTATTGCTTTGATTTTCTTTTCTTCTGTGTATTCCGCTCGCCACTTATCATATTTTTCTTGGGCTTCGTGAGATATCTTATTTTCTAATTGAGAGAGTGTACTAAACTGTCTTAAAGTTAGGCTATTGTTTAATTTATAAAATTCCCTCAATGATTCAAGGGAAGATTCATCGTGGGAATTTAAACCCTTAAACTTTAAAAGAGAATTTATTCTTCTTAAAACATCAGAATCTAAGATCTCTTCCTGCTCTAGCTCCTCGAATCCTTTAAAAAAATCATCACTCATTCTATCCTGCCATCATATTAGCGTAGGCAGAGGCTACTGCCAGGGTAGATAAAGAAGTAACAACGATCCATATAAGACGAGAATGCACGCTCTTCCAGTTCTCAAGTTCTTTTATTTGCGCTTCACATTCTTTGATTCTAGCGTATACACCTTCGTCCGGATTGTAAACTGCTTCTTTAATTCTAGATATTCCTGTTGCCATTTCTTCTTGTTTATCTTTCATAGCATCAAGAGAATCCATCATTCTCTCTAATTTTCCGTTAAGTTCGATCAATGCTGTTGGGTCTAGATTCATTGTACTTTGCTCTCCAATAGTAAATAGTTGTATCACCCATTATCGATGATAGCATAATTAGTATTAATAAGAGTAGAAGATACAGATACTGCATTTTTTAATGCTGTTTTTGTAACCTTTGTTGGGTCGATGATACCGCTATTTGTCATATTAACTACAGTCGATGTTGAAAAATCCCATCCAAAACCATCAGCAGCAGCCAGTACTTCCGCGATGACCAAATCAGGAGATTCTCCAGCATTTAAGGACATTTGCCTGATAGGCTCTTTAACAGACTCCGCGACGATCCTGACTCCAAGAGACTGATCGTCATTCTCTGTGGCGACGTCTAAAGACTTTGCCGCAGTAACCAGAGCTACTCCGCCACCGGGGACAACGCCGTCTAATTGCGCCGATCTCACGGCCTCTAGGGCGTCTTCTATTCGATGTTTCTTTTCAATCATCTCAATCTCTGTTGAACCACCGACATGAATAATAGCAACTCCGCTGGCTAGCCTTGTTATTCTTTCTTGGGTTCTTTCGCACTCGTATAAATCGTCCATCGCTGTTACTTCGGCCTTCAAGGTAGAAATTCTTTTTTCAATCTGCTCAAGATTGCCATTACCTCCAACAATTGTAGTATTGAATTTTGTTATCTCGATTGTCTTTGCCGTCCCTAAGTCTTCCAAAGTTGCCTGATGGAGAGTTTTTCCGGATTCCCTGGTTATGTATTTTGCTCCAACAGAAATTGCCAGATCTCTCATGATTCCCTTTCGTTCTTCACCATAACGAGGAGCTTTTATTGCAACAATCTTCATTGTTCCCCTTACCGCATTCATAATTAATGCCGCAAGAGCTTGACCCTCAACATCATCAGCTACGATTACCAGAGGCTTTCCTGCGCGGGCCACTACTTCAAGAATCGGAAGGATTTCATCCACAGTCTCTATCTGGGAGTCACATATTAAAATATATGGATCGTCGTATCTCGCTGTTCCCCTGCGATCATCGGTTACAAACTGGGGAGAGACATACCCTGAATCAAATCTAAACCCTTCGACTAGATCTAAGCTAGTCTCTAATGACCTCGCCTCCTCGACAGTTATCGCACCGTCTTTTCCAACAGAATCGACAGCAGTAGCTACAATTCTCCCTATTACCTTATCTCCGTTCGCTGAAATAGTTGCGATGTGTTCAATATCATCTTGGCTAGATATTGGGCTTGATAGGTTGTCTAGGTTTTCAAGCATACATATTAAGGCTTTGTCCATTCCCCTCTTCATTTCGACCGGCGAGGCGCCTGTTGCAAGATATTTTTGTGCTTCTCTGAAGAGTGCCCGGGCAAGAACTGTCGATGTTGTGGTCCCGTCGCCGGCTGTAGAGTTTGTCTCTGATGCAGCTTGTTTCATGATCTGGGCGCCAACATTCTCTATTGGATCTTCCAATTCAACGAAATTGGCAACGGTTACACCATCCTTTGTAATAACCGGGGATCCTGTTTCCCCGGCCAGAATAACATTTCGGCCTCGGGGACCAAGAGTGCTAGCTACGTTGTCTGCTAATTTATTTACGCCGGCTAGGATTTTTTCCTGAAGCTCGACTTTCGAACAGTAATGTTTTGTCATTTAAACCTCGATTGTGTGTTACCATTATAACACTTTTTTCAGAAAAGTAAAGGGTTATTTTTCTTCCGCTTCTTTCGCCAAGTTTTTAGTGTGGTCGCCCAGGCGCTTGGCAGAATCCGCCGCCTTAAAAGCATCTCCAACGCGGTTTTGCATGTAATATCCATTTATCAAAGAACTCAATGTTTCTAGTTCTTCATAAATTGGTGCGCAAAGTTTTTCTAGTACGGAACTATATTTCTGAAGTGTTTTATATATTTGATTTTTATTAACGTTAACTGTCCCGTAGAGCGTGCCCTCTGATCGGACTCTGATCGGATTGATATGGAATTGTTTGTCCCGTCGCAGTCGTTGCAGAGCCTGGGCCCATTTAACAACCGACTCAGCACTGCCATCTTTTAGTATAGCTTGAATTTTCGAAACTGAGGCCGCTTCAACGTTTTGGTCGCCCTTGGTGTTGGCGGCAAAATATCTTTGGATGTGTACAGGGGCTTCTCTAACTCTTTCTCCCATACCCTCAATTGAATCAAAATACGCTACCATGCGCGCACGGCCGAGTTTTGCAATCTGCTTTGCTGCGGCCAATGACACAGATGTATCCTCGGATCTAAATTCTGCCTCTAGTTCCGGACTGACAGCATAGGAATCAATATTGGCGGGGACATCGAACTCACTCCTGGTCCATCTCAAAAATGCAGACTTTCCAGCATCACTCAAAATAATCTCCGCAACATCCCGGACTACCGCTTTAGCTGTGCGCGGTTTTGACACAATGCTTCTCCAATACGTTGTCCCATGCCAATTATAATTAAATCGAATTTCAGACGGGTCGATGCCCATCATGGGGGCCCTAAGTAAAAATGCTTTTTCCCACTTTTGTTTCGAATCTTCAATTTCTTCGGGAGTTTTTTGTTCTTGCAACATATCTTCCTTGCCCGGCCTATATTGGCGTAGATTAAAATGTTTTTCCTCTATCCAATAGAAAAAATTTCTAGGTTTGATATTGAATGAATACATGTCTAATTCATTTTTCTTGGTTTTGGTTGCAACAATATATTCAATACCTTTTTGATGTGCGACAGCAGCAATTTCTGGGCGCGCAAAGAACCCTAAAAGATTTTCTAAACTTCCTTCAATTTTTGTTTTATGGCTCAACAATTTCAAACTAACGGGCTGGCCAATTTCTCCAGTTTTAGGGTCGATAAAAAACATACAATCTTCAATCGGCAATGTTCCTCCGACTCGCTCGGTTACCTGCTTCCCCTGAAGCAACCCCGCCAAAAAGGCCTCAAACAAAAAGCCTGCGGTCGACTCGTTAAAGTCATCGAGAGTTTGCTGCAGCATCTTCACGGCGCCAAGGGATCCCATAATTTCAGAAATTTTGGCGCCTTCAATCGGGTTCCCCTCGACAATTGCATTGATTGTGTTTATCTTGTCAGTCAATGTTTTGCCCCTGACATTTCTAGTAATGTATTTTTGAAATCGTTTGCGTTCATCGGTGCCAATCTTGCCGGCCTGTTCTGAAGGTGCATTAAAGGATTTCAATGCTGTTTTATAAAATCTTGCGGCACTAAACTTTTTTTCTGATTGTTCGTTTTCTGTGATGGTTTGTTCAACCAGTTGAACCAATTTACTAAAATCCAGTTTATTGTTGGTTCCTTCGAAGTGCTTGTTAATTGCTTTTTCAAATATATCCATGTTTCTAATTAGTCTCCAGAATCCCTAATTTCCTCAAGAATGTTGACGAGATCTAAACCTGCACAGTCAATCTTTTTTCTTGACACATGGTAGTGACAAACGGTACCGGTAAAATTCTTAATAGAACTTTTTACTTTCGTCAACAAAGTCCCATCACCATTGGTTGGGCACTCAAGAGGAATGTCATAATGCTTGCTAAGTGCCGATACCAAAGCTTTATAAGCTTCGATCTGAACAGGGTAATATCCTAGATGTGGACCAAGATCTACTCCGTGCACAGTTGAGTCCTCAAGAACAGGCCTGTTGCCAAACTTCTTTCTATACCACCTCTGGTATTTCATATAATAAGCGTTACTAATATCAATGCCAATTGATAAGTCGTTTACAGGCGGTGCATGCCAAGCAATATCTTGGGTATCAACCATTTGATATATGGTACCGTCATTGTCAATTACAAAATGAGACGAAATTCCTCTTTTCTTCAAAACCCTGTGACATGATGCTGCTGATAGACAGGCATCCCAGTGAGTTACGAGCATCTGTGGATCTCTAACTTTTTTATGATAGTTTTTAAAGTTTGAATGTGGGAGTTTAAGCGATCCTTTACCATGAAGTCCAACAACCTTGTCCCAGTCTATGGGAATTCTCTCGCTGTTGCAAGAAATATATTTCTGGGCGCCTTCGGATTTCTCCGCGAGCGCCATCATGGCCAGTTCGAATTTTGCTTCTCTCTCAGTCATCGCTCTGGTAAATGTTGCTGGTCCAACTAGCCCATCTGCATCTAGGCCGTGGGTACGCTGAAACTCTATAACATTATTAATTAGTATATCATCAAAGGTTTCGCAACAAAACCATGACGGATCCCAACCAAACCTTTCCGCAGAGGACAAATTATAGAAATTTTTATCGCTAATGGGCAATTATACAACCTCGTCTGCGATACCTAACTCCACGGCCTCATCTGCAGTGAGATATACATTGACCTTTCTATTTAATAACTTCTTGAGATAAGCTTTTGTCATATCTGTCTCTTTCACCAAGCATTCAATGTGTTTTTCTTGAATCCATCGCATTTCTTCCATTTCATTTTCCAAATCGTGGAGTTGACCTGCAGATCCTCCGACAACGCTGTGTATCATGACACGACAATTCTTTCCGATTCTTCTTTTTCCTTTGGTGCCTGAAGCCAACAGCAAGACTCCGGCCGACATTACTTTTCCTAGGCCGAAGGTATGAATATCACAGTCTTTTCTGACCATCCTCATAGTATCGTATATTGCGAACATATCTGCCGCAGAACCACCGAAAGTAGAAATTGTCAAATCAAAGGGCTCATAAAGAGTTACTATTTGCGCGTTGTCAAGATCATTCGGATCTCCATCTAAATACTCTCTTTTTCCATACTCTCTTAGAGCCATCATAGAGAAAACAACATCATTTGCTATTTCTTCGTCTATGTTTCCATAGAGACTGATGCTTCTAAATTTGGGGCCGGCATCTTGTTGTTTGGCAGATGCCATTAGTAATTCCTGGAGAATTTCCTCTTCTGGATTTTGTTCTTCCGGTTGTTCTTCCGGTTCGGGCACTGCCTTTTTCTTTTTCCCCTTGCCGGAGGCCAGGGGCTTGGCCTTAGTTATTGAGCTTTTAATTGGTGACATTTTGTTCCTTTATCGTTTGCTGTTTTTTTTATAAATCTTTGTTAATTCATCCATTGCTTCCGGCCAGTTCTGGAATTTTAACATTTTTCTGTAAGGCCGGGGCCAAGCTGATATCATATGATAAATAGTCGCGTTCTTCCAAGTTTCAAATGTTTTTTCGTCTATTTCTTTTATTGTTTCTATTTCTTCTTCCGACAGACCAGAGTCTGCAAGGTTCAGATACTTGAGGCTTCTGGTAAAAGCCACATCTTCAGAAATAACTCCCAGAAGTTTTAAACTCTGCTGGCTTATTTCTTCCAAGAATAGCGCCATGTGCGTATATGCGAAAACCATTGCCAGCGTCCTATATGTCATGACTCCGGCAAAAAACCACACAACCTCTGTTAAGCCTTGTTCTTCTAACAAGTATCACCTCTTATATTTAAAGTATTATAACACACTTCGCACAAAAATTAAACAAAAAAATAGCGCCACGAGGGCGCTATTTCTAAAAGTAACACATTAAACAATTATTTATCTTTTTTAGAGGATAATCTCTTCATGATACGCTCTGCAAGGCTGTCTGCAATATCATCTTTGTTTTTTGATGCGGCCATTCTAGCTGCAACCTTCTTGGCAACCTCTGCAATAAATCTATTGTCTTCGGTCTCCTCAAGCTCTTCTTCCTCTTCTGGGGCATCCAAAGGCTCTTCCATTGGTGCGTCAAGAGGCTCATCCATTGGCTCGTCCATTGGCATCTCCATCTCTGGCTCTTCCATTTCTCCCTCGGCGCCGGCATCTGATGCACCAAGAATTTGATCTATTACATCTCTAGCTGTACGGAGCGCCTCAACATCGGCCTCTGGCACAGTAACGGAGGCCTCGACCTCCTCTTCAGGAGCGTCTAAAGGCTCGTCCATTGGCTCATCAAGGGGCTCATCCATTGGCTCATCCATTGGCTCATCCATTGGTGCGTCAAGAGGCTCATCCATTGGTGCGTCCTCGTCGCGGGCATATGCCATGCCTTCGTCTGTGGTATCATCAGAAGCTACCTCTTCAAGCTCTTCGGTTTCCTCAAGCTCTTCGGTCTCTTCCTTAATGTTGTTAGTTACAAATGTCTCTGAAAGCGGGTCGATAGAAGCTAGCTTCATAAAACGGCGTACTGCACCCTCGTTGAGTAAATTGTCTTTCTTGTTGCTCATGTGTTTTTCTCCTGGTGTTTGTTTTTTAGAACATTTTACGTTAATAAATAGTCTTTAAAACAGTAAAAGGCGCCTAAATTATTCAAAAGGTTCTAAAACTGTCTTATTTTTCATTTTAGTTAGTTTTGTCAACCCTTTATCTTGGATTTGTTTGACCCTGACGAAGCTAACTCTTAGCCTATCGGCAATCTCTCGCAGTGTCATTTTTCCGTTATTTTCTATTGCGACTAAAGTACAATTTAGATCATCTTCATATTCTATCCAGTGTTTACAATCCTTTATAGGGCAAGATGTTTCTTTTTCAATGCAACATTTGCAACACTCTCTTAACTTCTCGTTTTTATTTGTCCTCTTAAACGAAGAACGTCTTTTATTCCAACTCATATATCTGAATTCTCCTTTTCTATTAAATCAAATATGCTTTCGATCTCGTTAGGATCTAATGCGAAAATACCTTCTGTTTCTCTCCCTTGCTCAATTAATTCTTTGGATCTTTTTCTCTTTTTACGTGAATGTTTTTGTTTTTGTTCTTTATAACTCAGAATTAAATTCATAATGTTTTCCTCTTTTTCCAAATATGATTTTACTAACAAATTAAAAAATTCGTACTGTTTTAATCCGTCATAGTGAAGTCGAACCCTCAAATCGGCATGAAATTTATCTATGCTATCAAAACATATTTTCTTTCTATCTTTTCCGTAATTGGGTTGATCCACTTTATCTCCTCAAAATGTGTGTTGAACTTTCTATCTGGCCGGCAGATGTTTGTTTTACAAATTTGGCCATGGCCTGAAACTCTATTAGATTTCTAGCTCCGCTATACGAAAATCCGCTTCTAATACCCTTAGCTAAATCTTCAATTATATTTTCGACGGTGCCTTTATATGGAATCATAGTTGATATTCCCTCGGCCGAAGAAACCTTTCCTCTCCAGTCAATTTGTGCATCTTTACTAGCCATGCCCCGGTACGCTTTGTGTTTTCCAGTGGCTGTTTCTACAATTTCCCCTGGTGACTCATCTGTACCGGCCAGGAGCGAACCTACCATAACTGCGTCCGCGCCGGCAGCGAGAGCCTTTACCATATCACCACTATTTTTGATACCGCCATCTGCAATCAGGAGGGCGTCTCGATCTGATCGAGCACAATCTATCACAGATTGAAGTGTTGGCATTCCATGACCAGTCTGAACCCTAGTGCTGCAGATAGAGCCTCCTCCAATTCCGACTCTAATACTGTCGGCACCCCAATCAGCCAAGTCGTTGAACGCCTCAAGCGTTGCGACGTTACCAGCCATGATGTGAATTTTGTGTCCAGACAAGGCCTTTTTTATATTATGTAGCGCCTCCTTAACCAAAATGTGGTGGCCATGAGCGACGTCGATACATAAAAGATTTAAGCCACGCGTGGCCAACTCCTGGGCGCGTTCGAGATAGTCGCCGGTGATACCAACGGCCGCGGCGGGTACCCAGACGTCTGGTTCCATTTCCAATCTTCCAACAATGCTCGCCTGTTCCTCAATTGAGTTATATCTATGTATGACCCCGATGCCCCCTAGCTTCCCCAAAGTTACAGCCATTTCGAATTCCGTAACTGTATCCATTGGGCTGGATATAATTGGCAGCGGGGCCAATCCATTACCAATTGATATTTCTTTCCTGCTCCTGATATCTGAATACCTTGGTTGCAAGAGAATATCTTCGAAACTTAGCAATTCTCTTGGGTGTGATTCAACCTCTCCTTTAGAATTAATTGTCACCATCGTTTTCCTCCTCTAAAACCTGCTGTGTCAGTTTTGTGGCTAATCCCCAGCACCTAGGGCAATATAAGTGCACTTTATTTTCTGTCTCGCGCACCGTAACATACCAGCTAGTGACCATTTCTTTATTCTTTTTATCGAATGGTTCCTCGCAAGCAAGGCATGCTTCTGGTATCTTACCAAAAAGAGCAGTTTTCTGTGCCATCTCTTTTTCGGCATCCTTCTTTTTCTTTTTCGCTTGTTCTCTTCTTATTTTTCTTTCAAATTTACTCATTTTAGTTTGTCTCCTTTTTAAAATTCGCCTGTCGAACCAAATCCGCCGGTGCCTCTAGAGGTTTTTTTATCGGCGGGATCTGTATAAACCTGTTGTATTCCGCACGTAATAATTGGTACGAGGACCGCTTGTGCGATTTTCTGTCCGTGAGATATTTCTTGGGTACATTTCCCTATGTTGTGCAAGTTTACAAATATTTCCCCGGTGTAGCCGGGATCGACCACACATGCACCGACCAATAACTGCCTCTTGCTGGCAACTCCGGATTTATTCTTAATTTCTAGCATATAACCTTCGGGAACTTCGATTTTAATTCCCGTGGGTATAAGACAGTTTTCCCCTGGTGGGATTCTAAAATCGCCATTTTCCCAAACACAAGAATTTGTTGCGCCAGGGTCAGTGCAATAAAATAAATCCATGCCGGCATCTGCAACATGTGCTCGATGTGGCAGTTTTGCGTCAGGCCTAATTTTGTATATACTTATATTCATTTCTTTATCCTATTAATTTTAAGTTGTAATATATGCTTCTAGTGCTGAAGCCCCACTGATCATCATAATCTAACTTAGCCATATAAGGCTTGTTAAGTTTGATCCTGTCTGTGTCTCGAACTCCCCAACACTTTATAGATGTAAGTGTACTATTACTATCGATAACTTTTAAGATCCAATATTTTTTTCCGTTCTTTGTCTTTTTAGTAATAACTTCTCTAGGAATAAACCAGACCAATTCTAGGTCTCGGTCATATTCAGATATCGGAGGGACACCCTTTGTTTTGAGACCTTCCTGAACCTCTTCAGCAACAACAAGGTGCATGGGAAAGACTCCCGTCAGATCTGACTTATGAGCCACAATCTCTTCTATGGAAAAATCTCCCTCTGGTTCGTATAAGCTTATATTTTCGGCCAGCTTCTTCTGATTTTTAGGTCGGTCGACCACTGTTGCTGACCAAAAATGTTTTCGGCCGGTGAACCTTTCATCTGCGAGATCATCGGCGGCGCCAGATCTTACGAGAACATCTAAAGCTTTCTTGTTTAATTTGCTATAAATTATATCTTCGTTAAACAAGAAGTCTTCAACACACTGAAAGGGGCGATTATTTAAAATTTGCTCAATTGCGGCCTCTCCCAATCCCTTGATGGAGGTTAATGGCTGGATCAGTGTCTTTCCATCTTCCGATATCTCCCAAACGTGCCCTGAAGTGTTGACATTTAACGGTTCAATTCGGAATCCCATTGATTTAGCAGTGCTGATAGCTCGTTCTTTTCTTGCCTGTGGTTCTTTGTCGAGAAATGCTGCCATCCATTCAGAGGGATAGTAATTAAAAAGATAGGCACACTGATAGCTAAGAACACTGTAGCTAACAGCGTGGGACTTATTAAAACCATATCCCGAGAAGTATTCGAATGTTTGCCAGAGTCGGTCTGCTTGACCTTGCGATAATCCTTTAGAGATGCAACCCTTAACGAACTTGTTGTAGATTTTTGTCTTTTTCTTTTCATGGTCTCCCGTTCCCTTTTTTGTTAATAGCTTCCGAAGTGTGTTCCCCTCATCAAGAGAGATTCCGTCCCCGAGTCGATGGGCCAAAAGTGCAATTTGCTCCTGAAATATCAAGAAGCCGTAAGTTTCTTTTGTGATTTCTTTCACCACATCGTTAAGATAATCAATGTGTTGAGGGCTCTTTTTGGCCTCGACATATGTTTTGTCGACATTGGCACCAAGGGGCCCAGGGCGATAGATCGATGTAATTGCAGAAATATCAATTATATTTTTAGGCTTCGCTCTTCTGCAAAAATCTTGGGCTCCGCGTTCCGTAAATTGAAACACGCCAGCCCAGCGAGCGTCATGAAATATGTTTTTATATACGTCCTGATCATTTAAATTAATCTTGTCAGGATGTAATGTTTCATCGTAAAACGATTTTACGTCGTTGAACGTTGGATTTGGATTATTGTGGTGTCTTTTCAAAATATGCCTAATGCACCCTTCAATCATCCTCAATGACGCCAGCCCAAGGATATCAAATTTGATAAATCCAAGTGGTTCAAGGTGTCGGACGTTTTGTCCTTCGCTCCATGGAGTCTGTCTAACTCCTCCACTATAAACAAGTGGCATCCACTGATCCAAATTCTCTCCAATAACAACCCCACCGGCATGCCTAGATACAGAACGTACTTGGCCTAACAGGGCCTCAATGTGAGTTTTTACATGGGGATACTTAGTGAGAAATTTATTGAGAGTGTCTGAATATTCCATAACCTCTTCAAAAGTGGGTGTATATACCCCTGTCTTAATTCCGTTTGCTTTTTTAGCCAAAGGGGTTGCTTCAGATATCATCTTCCCAGTTACATTGTTCACTTCGATGAACGGGATATCATAAAACTTTGATACATCTTTGACCAGTGACCTAAGTTGCAAAGTATTATAATTTGAGATTGGAACTACGGTGTCATCACCCCATTCATCGATAAGCATCTCCTTGAGTTCCATGGGATTCGCGACATCATAATCAATATCCGGATAATCAACGGCGTCCTTTCTCAAAAAACGAGAAAACAAAAGTCCATATTTAATAGGGTCAATCTGTGTGATGTTGAGCACGTAAGCAACCAAAGAACCAGCGGCCGAGCCTCGGCCCGGGCCGGTTAATTGAACCGTGTTGGCTTTATCAGCTACGGCTTGCATTGTGAGGAAATATTTGGCAAATCCTCGATCTCGAATAACCTCAAGCTCTTCTTTTAATCTGGAAGCATACTCTTGATTCTCGTTTAGGCCGCGCTCTTTCAAACCCTTAAGGCAGTTTTTGGTCAGAACGTGAATATCTTTCTCTCCTTCCGGAACAATAAATTTCGGAAGCCTGACTTTATTATCTGGTAAGAATTTTTCAATTCTCTCGTGGGCGATTTCATGTGTTCTCGTAATTGAGTCCATCACAATATTATCATCGTATTTTTCTCCGAGCAGTTCAGAATATTTCACATAACTGTCCCACATCTGCTGTCCATTTTTTGGATATAATTCATACCCAATCTCATCAACCCCAGAAGGAAGTTCTGCAGACATATAAGATGGCAAGCCGCCTTTTCCTAACCACCCAATACGCTTATAAAGCTCTCGGTCTTTCCAAGCATCAGGATTTGGATAGTGGCTGTCAGCAGCAGAGATGAGCTTAACATCAAGCTCACCACAAACTTGAATAATGTACTTGTTGAGTTCATGCTGTTCTGGAATGTTGTTCCATTGAAGTTCTCCGTACCACCGGTCTCCAAATATGTCTTTCATGCGGCGGGTGGTTTCCCGCATCGCATCTAGAACAGCATCTGAAGCCAATTCACCGCTGTCACGGTTGTCCCAATAATCACCAGCGTAAACGCCCCCCAAACAAGCGCTGGAAGCAACAACTCCATCGCTGTAACGAGACAGAAGCTCATAATCGATTCTAGGGTATCGGTAAAAATTCTCATGTTTATAACTCTCCGAAATAAGACTAAATATGTTGTTCAAACCGGTTTGGTTCATTGCAAGCAAAATTAGATGATTCCTTTTCTTAAGAATGTTAGTCATCTTTTGCTTAGAAGCTTTTTCATTCTCAATACTTAAAGCAACCTCTTTGTCCATTTTCTTTTTTTCTTTTTTTGCACTCTCATACTCTTCTCTCCAGAGATTTAGAGATGGAAGGAAATACGCTTCCACTCCAAAAATTGGTTTAAAGTTCTTTCCCTCTTCCATCATCTTTTTTGCATGTAAAACCTGATACGGGAGACCATTCATGTGGCCATGGTCCGTCAAGGCTAGGGCATCAGAGCCGTTTTCATAGGCGAAATCCATATGTTCTTGGGGATACCCCAGACCATCATTTAAGCTCAATCCGCTGTGTGCGTGAAGTCCCACAAAGGGTATATTTTTAGTCATCTTCTCTCCAATTGTTTATAGTAATACTATAGCAAATAAAATGCCTTTTGTCAACTTATTAATTATCAATTCCAACAGGGTTCCATTCTCTATATGAAAATATACTCTTATGTGGCCGATGAAGTTTTCTAGAATCCTCTGAAGCTAAGTATTGGCAGTATTTTTCCCAGCTATCAATATTATGATACCACCCAACCTCTATAATTTCTGAATTTTTCAAACATGCTTGTTCAAAAACTAGATCTAGGCTATAATCCTTCTTTGGATCTAATATTGGTGATCTTTTTAATAAATCTGTTTTAATCGTTGTTAAAAATTTAAAGTAATTCTCCGAATTAAAAGTAAACCCCAAATATTCGCCATCTTTCACTGTTTTCCCATCATGAGATACAAAAAAGTCTTGGTCGCACGAAATAGAAGTTCTGTGTCTTTTAACCCCTGAAGGGGGATAGATGCCATAAGGAAAAGAGACATAGTATCTATCTGGCGTGAGCCACTTGCTCATCTGGCCACTTGTATTGTGCGCAACATTTGCTCCATGCAGAACGCTCCACGAAAGACAATCTCTCTTGTCCCTATCTTTTGGGTGTATGGGTGCATAAAATATGGGTATTTCCTTTCTGTGGTCTTCTGGACTGTACCATACATGAGGATTTTGAACCCAATTTGGGTCTTGGATATAATCACCAATTCTATATCTTATCAGAGGTTGCATATCATCATGACAGACTATCCATATTGTCTCACAGCCGGCATATGCACACTCCAGAACAGATCTTTCAACAGCTAAATAATTTTGCGCTATTGGCATACAAGAATCGTGCCATGGGAATTCAAAATCTAGCGGCTGACCTGCGACAGGTATTATTCCAGCTAAGTGAAATGCCTTTTCATTTATGAATCTTTCTTCCACGTCCCGATATCATCCTGTTAAGCTTTATTGGTTGATTAGCCGTAATCATGGAGTCTCTCAACATTTGTTCTTCTGGTCTATAATCAAAAACAAGAGATTCATTATTCTCGTATTTGTCAAACGAACATTTATTAATCTCTCTTTTCGAAGATTCAAGCTTGATAGACAAGAACCTATCATTCCCGTTACTCCTGCCTTTAATTCCGGCCTCTTTCATTAAGTGTTTAATCTTAAATTTAGCATAAGTGTCCGAATATTCAAAATCTTTTATTTGGTTTGATGTTAAATATGATACAGAGACAAGATCTTTCTTGTTGCTTGCCACGCTGCCCGGGATTCGGACTGATGGATAAAAATAAACCTCTTTCACAAATTTGTCCGGAGTTAGTATAACATCAAATTCGTGTTTGGTGCCCGATTTCACATCAACCCAGTCAATAACCTGAAACATGTCCACTTTTTTATTTGGAATGTCCAGGCCTTGAATTTTCGTGTCGTCAAATATTCTTGCCTTGTTAAACTTAATTTTTATTATTTTTGAACTCTCAAGAGTTACTTTTAAAGAATTATCATCCGTTAATCTAATTGACGTTGCTTTATCTGATGTAGGAATCAAGCCCGACATAGACAAAATAAAATTTAAGCGAGCGTAGATTGGATATTTTGGGTTTCCGACGATTTTAGTTAAGGCCGGCCCGTTCATTCTAAAAGAAGTTGGATTAACCTGCAGCTTCTCAACCATATCTTTCTCGCGGAAAAAGTCATACATAAATGGCTTTTTTTGTTCAACAAAAAAGACTGGAACTTCATTAAAATACGAATAAATTAAAGAACTTAAAGTCTTTCCTATGACAATCTCATCATATTCATATATGTGTTCATTCATAGCATCCTGGTACATCCGCCATGGCGGCTTCTTCTATTTCTATCCTTTTCATCTTTCTTTTAAGTGTTCGCGAAAGCTTCAGGACTTTTCTGGCATATCTATGGCCTTTGATTTCGGTTTTTCCCTTGCATCTGAATCCACTGTTATACCCGCAAAGACCAACAGATATTTGGCCTTTGCCGTAGCGTCGAGTCCACCAATTGAGGATCTTCGCCCCCCTTCTAATGCTAGTCTCTGGATTTTTTAATTGTTTACAGGTCAATTTTTGACCGAACTTATTTCTAAACCCAGATGAATAGCGAGGCAGGACCTGTGTTAATCCACAGGCCCCATCTCTACTAACTGCTGTTGGGGTCCACCTACTTTCAACAAAAATAAGTGAAGTTAAAATTGTAGGATCGACATTGTGTTGCTCTGAGGCTTCTACAACGACATCCATGTTTTCACATGCAATTTCTGCGTTTGGGAGCGCTAATGCAACATATGCAGAACACAGAAGTTCGGCCAATTTCAAAGACATTATTTATCCCTCGTCAAAACTCCAAGAACATAATTCTCTAGGATTATATTGACCTTCCCGGTATCAAGTGTTAGTTCTTGAATCATGGTATTGTTGATAACAACCCTATCTCCTTTACTAACCCCCACCGAACAATCTGGTGCTACATCTCGAACTCTTGCTGTGACAAACTCCTTTTTTGTTGGTTTGTAATCCTCCGGGAGAAGCACTCCAGTAAACGACGCCTCCATAGATGGCTCTGGTTCAGATTTCATCAGGTCTATCAAAATATGCCTATTTCTTGGAGTGAATACCATTTTACACTCCCACCGTCTTTGACACTTGTTCAAAAATTTCATTAAACTTCTCAAGGTCGTCATCGTTCTTGAGCATTCGATAGGCTTTTACCGCCATACTAAGCTCTTCTCTTGTTAGCCAAGAGTTTTCGACATATTCTTTCCGAAGATCTCGCTTGTGCTCCTTAAACGGCTCCATTTGCGATTCTACGGCTGCGAATGATTTAATAAAATTTTCTACATATTGTTGTTTGTTGAGTTTGTTACTCATAGACACCTCCATTGTTTGTTTATATATAATAGCACTTTGTGCTTGACTTGTCAAGTGTTTTTTTTAATCTTGTGCCACTGTGTTTGGAAGTGACAAAGCTCGAATGAAAAGATCCGGATATTCGGCCTGATCTGTGCCTCCCCACTTCCAAGTGTGATTGGCATTTCGACCTGTTGTTCCTACATAATAAGTGTAAGAAGTCCCTGCTGTCAGGCCAGTCAGATACCAACTGTGTGTTATAATGTCGTGACTAGAGCCTGCACCGTCAGTTGAGGGAACTCGAACTTTCTTTTCATACTGACTTCCAAGTGAGTTATAAGTATCTGAATCGGAAAGCCCTAGATACAAGAAGTCAAAACCACTGGAGGTGTCTGAGTGGCAATAGCCTTGGAACTGAATCTCGACCTTGCCACTGGCTGGTGCAGTAAAGGTGACTTTCCAACGATTGGTTGGCACAACCATACTTGTAGTGACAGCGTAAGATGCGCTGCTGCTTCCACCACTATTGTTTAAGATTGAGATCCCAAGAATAAGGCCGCCCATTTCATAAAGATCAAGCGGGTTCTGGGGAGCAGTTGTTCCAATACCTACGTTACCGGCAGAATCGATTCTCATTCTTTCGGGAGTAGCGGTGTTCATATCATCGCCAATGTCAGCAGTCCCAAAAACAAGATAGCCGCCTTTGTTCGTTATTGAGTGGTTTTCGGCAGCATACCCGGCGACGTAAGAAGAAGCCTCAAGTATTTGACTAGGGATACCGGCAACAGGATCTGCATTGTCAAAGCCCACACCGCCTAAAAGATTGCCTGTATAAACCGCACCGTCATAACGGACTATCATAAGACCTTGATCCCCGTCACCACCCTCGTGTTGAATTTCTACTTGGTGTGTCGGTGCTATGAAGCAGCCTAAACCAATTCTGTCGTTGCCAGCGTCGACGTAGAAGGCATAAGGTCTGTTGTCCGATTCGATTCGGAAGTCTACATCCTTGCTCTCTTCGTTAAAAGTGGCCGAACCTGATACTGCCAGCGATCCCGAGATCTGTGCTCCGTCTCCATATCTTGATCCTGCCATTAATTCTCCTCCATTACTTATTTATATATAGTAACACTTTATGTTTGATTTGTGAAGTCTTTTTTAGCCACATTTTGCATAACCGCAATTACTGCAAGTTACACAACCTTCGACATAAATTAGACCCTCTGTTTCACACATAGAACAAGTGTTATCTGTTGCCAGTGTTCCATCTTGAATATAGTTTTTAAGAATTCGAGAAATACACCTTGAAAAACTGAACATATCGCTGTCCTTGTCTTTTTGAAGTTGTTCAACCATATATTGAATACTAGCACCATGGCGAAGTCCAAGAGAAATAATTCTTGTGAATGCTGAATTTTCTGGATTATCAAAGATCTTCACAATGTCTCGGACGATCATTGAGTCCCCATTTTTCCCAACTTCAAGATCATAACGATTATTTTTAGTTTTAAATCTGACCTTCGTTAACTCGCCCTTAGTTAAGTTTTTAGGAATCTCAATAAGATTTGATAACCCGCCCATAACCTCATATGGTTTATTGTCCATCAAGCCAACAAGAATAGTCCATTTTTCCCCCTTGATGGTTGTGTGATGAATATCACAATCGAGAATTTCTGGGCGCGATGGAGGTGTTGTTTCTGGAAATTCTGTCTGTTCATCTTCTGTAACAAGAACCCCAGAGCGCGAGCCATCAACATATACCGTGATCCCTTTGAGACCTAATTTCCAACCAAGAAGATAAAGCTCCGCTACGGTAGAAGGGTCCGTGCCTTTCGGAAGATTGATAGTTGAACTAATAGAGTGATCAACGGACCTCTGAATGATTGATTGAATCATCACTCTTCTTTTCCAATCGATCTCATCACTTGTCACAAAGAAGTCTGGGATCTCTCCGGATTTATCTTTGGTGGTTCGTTTCCACTCCTCAACGTTATGATGATACACTTCATATTCGAGCCATTTATCCCCGAGCGGGTCCACAAAATCCGGCGTTACGTGCTTCTCGTTGTGAGAAAGCTTGCGTCGGCGTCTATAACTGTTTCTAAAAACAGGCTCCAAGCCTGAACTAGTCTGCGACATGATTGAAACTGATCCCGTGGGAGCATTTGTCAAAATAGAAATATTGCGTCTTCCAAATCTGGAAATTTTGTCCCGCAAAATTTTTGGCAGTCTCGAAATATAGGAATTGTCCTTCTCTGTGTCCCAATCAAATACCGGAAAGGCTCCGCGTTCTTGGGCTAACCTTACGCTCTCTTCATATGCAGCGTCACGAAATGTTGTATAGATTTTGTCGATGATTTCCTCTGCCTCTATGCTGTCATATTTAACGCTCAAGTTAGCCAATGCATCTGCCAGTCCATGCGTACCCAGGCCAGTTCTTCGGCCGTTCTCGCATGCGTTAAGTAGATTCTGCCACATCTCTTTTTCTTCATCGGTATCACACACGCTAATTATGTTATCTAACTTTTCAATTTCAAGTTCTACCAAGTCATCAGATAATCTCATAGACAAAGAAACCACTTCCTTGAAATGATCGAAATCAAACTCTGCAGAAGTTGTAAACCTATTTTTAACGAAATTCTTAAGGTTAACAGAGATCAGCCGACAAGAATCATAAGCAGAAAGAGGGATCTCTCCACATGGATTTGTTGTTAGCGTCTTAAAACCCTTGTCTTTATAACAATGTGCTGGTAAATTATTAATAATGTTGTCCCACATCATCAGCCCGGGCTCGGCCGTCTTCGTCGCGGATTCTACAATCAAATCCCACAACTCTCTAGCTTTCACTGTTTTGGTGTAGACAGGTTCTTCGGAATCGACCGGGAATTGAAGTTCGAAATCTTCATTAGCCTCCACTGCGTGCATAAAATTATCCGTTATCTTTACTGATACGTTGGCTCCGGTAACTTTTGTCAAATCATGCTTCATTGTAATGAATTGTTCAATGTCTGGATGTCGCACATCCATAGTTACCATCAAGGCGCCGCGGCGTCCGTTTTGGCCGATCATTCTGCATACATAGGAATAAAAGTCTGCGAAAGACCATGCGCCGGTGGTTGTTCCTGCGGAATTATTGACGAACGCTCCGTCAGGGCGCAGTTCTGATATATCCAATCCCACTCCACACCTTCTCTTGAACAAATTGGCCAATTGTTTGCCGGATTCCATAATAGAAGAAATGTTATCTTTCGGAGAATCTACCACTACACAATTAGAAAGAGAGACATTAACATGGTTGTTGCCAACCCCCATCATCGGGCTTCCTTGCGGAACGATATATTTAAAACCCTTGATGGCTTCATAGATCTGATCATAGCTGGCGGCATTTTCACCAAATTTTTCTTCTATTCTCGCGAATTCTTTTGCCAGCCTCTTGTGCATATCATCTGGTGTCTCTTCAACGAAATTTCCCTTTTTATCTTTTAGGGCATATTTTGTCATCCAAACATTTGTTGCCAGGTCATCTCCATCGAAGTATTCTAGCGTCTTCTCTCTAACAGTTTCTTCTTTTTTCATTGTCTTCCTCCGTTTTTGAATTTGCTGTATTTTTCTTTTAAAAGCTTTTGTTGTTCTACGGCCGTTGATGCGGCGATTGATTCTATTGTTTCTTCCGATTGCTTTAGCACTTCTATTTTAACATTAGATGTGTCCATATTCGCAGGGAAGATCAGTCCGTCCGGACCATTCCTGTTTTTCGCCACAAATATGCGGCCTGTATTGGCGCTCTTATCTTGGATAGTTCTGGAGACTGAAAATATAAAGTCTGCAACAAAACATTTATTGAACGCTTCTGAGATTGATTCCATAGTAATAACTTCTGCATTGAGGCCTGACCTATTTGTTTGTGATGCTGTCCAGACTGTTGCCTTGAATTCTTGACCCAAGCCTCGTAGCTCTTCATAAATAGATTCTAGCTCCATTCTTTTCTCTTTTCGATCCACCTTTGGCTTAAGTAAATCTGCATAATCTACGATGAGCATGTCGGGTTCAATTCCGCGTTTCCTCAATCTTGACAAGTGGTTAAATATACTTTTAGTGCTGGCTGATTTAGTAGGATATTCTTTAATAATTAATTTTCCTTCCAAGTCAGAAACCTTTTCATAAATTTGCTCTTTGAAGACGGTTAATTCCCCCAATTTAACTCCTGTGAGACAACTGTCATATCGATTTCCAATAACAGTATCTTGAAGCTCTAGAGTATAATGTACAACTGTCTTCCCTGCTTTGAGTGCCTGTGTACCAAGATGAACCAGGACCATAGACTTTCCGGCTCCTGTAGGAGCAATGACTACGCCAAGTTCTCCGATGCCCAAGCCGCCTTTACATAAATTATCGATGTTTTCCCAGCCTGTAGTAATTGGACTACGGGCTTTG
>Ga0080013_1000742_pt1 | contig 45229 bp, 55 predicted proteins | sample ETNvirenome_6_85_FD_69236 | JGI IMG/M metagenome (GOLD analysis project Ga0080013, IMG submission 69236) | Marine viral communities from the Pacific Ocean - ETNP_6_85 (SPADES assembly) (version 2) | ecosystem: Environmental > Aquatic > Marine > Oceanic | place: Pacific Ocean | collected 2013-06-19
TTGCAAACTAATTATAATACTGGGAGACTATTTTATGAACGACAAAGACATCACACCAATTGTAATTGATTTAACATCACAAAATAAACTAAATGAAAGTTGGCTTCGATTGTTCGGATATGGCGTTAAATCAATTCTCTCACACATGTTTGGCGAAACTTCAATTCCAGTCACAGTCCGAGGTTCTAAAGGCGATATTACTTCATTCGCAAATACTCTCGGCAGAGAAAAAAACTATCTCACGTCCTATAAAAAGTTTGGCTTGGATAATCCAAAAACCTATAAAAACAAATCACTTCTTGATCGCGCCGTTTCCAAATTTGAAGGCAAAACAGGTCTTAAATGGCCTTTTAAATAAAGGTGATTTGAAATGCCCAGAAGCCCAGAAGAAATAGCAGCAGAAATAGCAAGAATTAACGCAGATGAGAATCTTACTGCTGCTCAAAGAATCGAGAAAATCGCTGAATTAACTGCTGATCACCAGAGAAAATCTGTTGATTATTTAAAGCAACAAACCGAGTTGTTAAAAACAATTGCAGAACAAACAAACGACGAGAACGATAAATTAGATGAAATAATATCCAAACATGAGGAAAAAATTCAGAAACTCCGTAACGAAATTAAGTTAAGTCAAGAAGAAGGAGAAATTGACAAAGTTGCAGTAGAGCGATTAAGACATAGAATTAAACTTCGTGATCAAGACAGGAAAAAACAAGAAGAACTAAATGAGTCTATTTCCCGTTCCGGTAAAGCCGGTGAAGATTTTGCAAGATTCTTAGGTTTGGGTGCAACCTATCAAGAAACAATGATCGGTAAATTCCATAAGTTTAGCAAGGATCTATCAAAAGGCGGCAAACAAGCAGAGAAATTTGTAGAAAATTTCAAAGAAGCAAATGTAGTCGGCGCATTACTTGCTGGCACATTTTCCAAAATTGTTGAAGCTTCCACAGCTGAAGCGATTTTAATGGATCAAGTTGCTGCATCATTCATGGCTGCGACTCAAGCATCGCAAGAATTCAATCAAGCCATGCTGGACGCTGGTCGTGGTGCAACAGCATTGGGAGTTGGAACAGAAGAAGCCGGACGTGCAGGATCTGCGCTTTATAACGGCTTTAACTCTTTTACAAATTTGTCGAAAGAATCTGCGTCTGAATTTACAAGAACTGTGGCGTCAATGGAACAGCTTGGCATTAGTGGCGAAGATGCTGCTGCCAATTTGAACCTCTTTAACAAATCTCTTGGACTTGGAACTGCTGCTTCTATGGATTTGCAAGTTCATCTGGTAGAAGCTGGTACAGCAATCGGGGTTTCAATGGCAAAGACTTCTCAACAAGTCAAAGAAGCGGAAACTGTTTTCATCCAATTTGGACATGCAGTCGGAACAAAAGTTTTTAAAGAACTCCAAAAGCAAGCAAAGAAAACAGGTTTAGAAATTAGTGATTTAATTTCAATTACAGAAGAATTCAGAACCTTTGAAGGTGCAGCCACAGCCGCAGGACGATTAAACGCGATGCTTGGCGGCAATCTATTCAATTCTGTTGAAATGATGACGATGAGCCATGATGAAATGATCGAATCCATTAGAAACGGTATTGTAGCAACAATGGGAAGTTTCGATGCGATGGGAATGATGGAACAGCGAATGGTTGCAAATGTTATTGCTGGTGGAGATTTGGTCAAAGCCTCGAAACTCTTAACACAACAGACTCAAGCACAAATCCAAGAAACGAAAACGCTGACTGAAGCCGCAGAACAGGCTCAAACACTCACAAAACAATTTACACTATTTGTAGCCAATCTCACAATGAGAAATAAAGATCTTATTGATTCTATTAAAGGAATAATTACTACTATGAATCAATGGATGGACGATAACCCCGTTTGGACCCAAATTATTACTGGCCTTGTCTTGGCGATTGGGGCCATTTTTGTAGCAACCACGCTTTTAGGGCCTGCTTTTAAACTGATCGGGCTTGCGTTGGCAGGTTTTACATTGGCCGCTGCGCCAGCCGCAGGCGGAATTCTTGCAATCGGTCAAGCCGCGATGTGGTCAGTAGTTGGTCTGGGCATTTTAGCACTTACGTTCGCAGCCATCGCAGCAGCCGTTTATCTCGCCGGTCAAGGTTTTCTGGCGATGGGTCAAGGAATTTCAAATGCTACCAAAAACACTGTGGCGTTTGCGAAAGCTATTAGCAGTATTGATAAGGCCAAAGAATTGGTTTTTAAAGCAACAGTGGATCACTATGCAAAAGTTGTCCAAGTTTCAAAAGACGCAGGACCAGACATTTTAACAAAGGCTACAAATTTAGCACGTAGTTTGACAGTCAACATTGATAAAAACACACCAATTAATGAGGGCGCGACTAAAATGCAAAATGCTGTGGGATCTTCGAATCGACAGCCAATAAACATTACAGTTCAACTTGGAAACAAAAAAGTTGGTGAAGTTCTAGATGATATAATACAGAAGAAAATAAGAGAAGCTGTGCAAAAGTAAAGCATCATAAAAACTTTAAATCCTTGTATTTATAAAGAGGAAGATAAATAAATTGGCTAATTTTAAAACATCCCACTTTAAGTCTTGGATGAACAGCGACCAAACTATTGACATCGCAAACAATCTCGGAGGCAACGCACAAATTGAATTTACGCATATGCCTACGGGACATGCAACTTCCTTTAAAGCGATGATCACAGAGTTTTCAGATCAATTTACATCTGATTGGAATTCTGAATACGCCTATGGCAGAATGGATCCTATTCAAACTTTCAAAAGAACGGGCAGAGTTTTATCACTTGGTTTTGATGTTCCGGCTTCCAATGCAGAAGAAGCACTCGAAAACATGCGGAGAATTTCATCTTTAATTCAATTTTTATATCCAACCTATGATAGTCCTGGCGGTGCTTCAAGCATTAAAGGAAGTCCAATAATGAGGCTTCGATTTTTTAATTGGGTTCAAGGAATGTCTGGAAGAAAAGGTTTGCACGGGACGCTGGATGGAGTCACATTTGAACCAAATATGGAATTTGGAGTTTTTGAGTGGAGTGGCGGCGGACAGAAAAAGATTGCTCCTAAAGTTATGAGAGTTTCCTGTAGATTGACTGTTATTCACAATCATCAATTGGGATGGAAAGGGAAGCGTCAACGCGGAGGAAAGAATGGGTTTATGAATTTCCCCTATGAAATTTATCCACATTATAATAATCTTGCCCAAGATGTGAGACCGCACGCACCAAGGGGAAGAAGTCATAACCCCAGAGTTCAAGAGGCAAGAGAAGAATTTATGGGACCACCAATACCTGCAACTCCATTAGCAGATTTAAAAAATAATGGAAGGCAACCAGTTCGATCTCTTTACGAAACTGGGGACATGTATGGCCTTCCAGAAAGACAAGACGCCGAAATTGCCCGCCCCATACCTAAAGATGGTCTTTTTTCTGAATCTGAACAAAGAGCAAATCAAGCAGAAAATATGCATCGAGGACATCTAGTCTCACGATCAAAACGACAAATGCGGGCTGATGAGCGCGTTCGCAAAGAAAATCTTAAACCTCCAAACAATTTCGTAGAAGATCCAGATCCTTGGGATAGTAATGCTAAGAGTGAGAGAACCACATTAAATCCTGGCTCCAGCGGGATATGGACTTGGTAAGCAGGGAGTGAATAACAATGACATCACGATTTGACGGAAGACGGATAGGAATAAATACCACAGATAGGTATAGAAGAATTCTGGCCAGAAAAGGAATAAACAACCTTGAACAATACTTTACAGCAGATCTTCAACACCCGACAGTTGAAGAAATAAAAGACTTAAGTTTAATGAGTCACATTTGGAAAGAGGGAGATCGTTTTTTTAAACTAGCACATCAATACTATGGAGATGCTACTATGTGGTGGGTAATTGCATGGTTTAATCGCACACCAACAGAATCTCATGTGGGATTAAATGACACAATTTATATTCCACAACCATTAGATTTGATACTAGATTATTATAATGTTTAAAAACTATGGCCAAAGATACTGAAGTCAGGTTTGACGAACAAGCATTTCTTATAGATTTTTATAAAGAGTTTGTTCATTTAAATACTACAACCTATAAAAATTTTCTTCAAGTAGAGGGTGATCCTTCCTATGTTATGAGCAAGATTTTTGCTAAAGACTTTCAAGTTAAAAGCAGCAAAAGAAGCAAAGACGTTAAATTAAGTCCATTCTTTTATCTCTCAACATTACAACTTTCGGCGCTTATTCCTAAAATTAGAATTTATAAAATAACGTACAAAAATAAAAACGAGAACAACGGGTTTGCAGAATACACTGGTATCGAAGAACAAGAATTCTACTTCAATGATTATACAACTCCCGATAGTATCTTGAAATCGAATCGACAAAGAGGTACAGATATAGGAATTCAGTCTTTTTCTTGGGAAGACGCTGGAACAAACGAAGTGGAATCTGGAGTGTTTTTTAATGCAAATTTAAGAATTTACTTGCAGAATGCTGAATCTTTTGGATTAGTCAGGGGCGGCGGACTGAAAATTAGTGATTTGCTTCTTCCGTCAGGTCGCACTAGTAAAGAGAAAAAAGCTGCCGCCAAAAAAAATGCTAGAACCGCAAACCCCATTTATGATGATCGAGAATTTCAAATAAAAGCAATTGTTGGATGGGCTGTGCCTGACGGTTCAAATAAGCTTTTTTCCAAAGCCGAACGCGATGCAATCAAAAAATTACAAATTTCTTTTTTCCTTACGTCGCCTCAACACGAAATCGAATTTAATGAAGACGGTTCAGTAACATTGAGTCTTGATTACATAGCTTCTATTGATGCCCGAATGCGAAGCAAACATTTTGATTTGTTTAATATTGAAGATGGCGGGCGCGGTGATAAAATAATTTCAGCACTAAAAAAGGTCAAAAAAGGTGATCTTTCACGTGCGGAAGAGCAAAAGAAGAGAATTCAAAAACTCAAGTCTGCGCTCACGGATTTGAAAGGTGTGCCACTGGCTGGGGTTCCAGGTAAACTCCCAGATGATCCATATGTGTTAGATAAGTTTAAAAGTTTTGTTGATCGTGGTGTGCTCGGTTCCCCAAATCTGGACCCGGAAGACGTTATTGAAAGGCACATTAAAAGCATGGAAGAATTGCTTGGGGCCGATGCGATCAACACTGGAAATTTAGAAGATTCCATTGAAAATGCTGCTTTCGACCAGCGCAACAAAGCCTATTCTCGCATTATTGATCAGTTACAAAAAAAACGAAAAGTCTATCAATTCTTTATTAGTCAAGAAGAAGTCACACTATGGGAAGAATCGATAGAACTATTTGAGGATGAAAAAAATGCTCAAGAAAAAAATCTTCTGGTATTAAAAAATCGAGAAGCAAAGAAGAACGAAATTTTGACCAGTCTCGGTTCCGGTCGGGATGTTTCTATCGCTCCAATTTGGGAAGAAAGTATGAACAATTTTCAAAGACAAATGACAGAGGCCGCAAACGCGGACGCAAGAGCAGCCCTGGTTAAGACATATTTACAAGACTCAAAAGAAAAACCCGGCGAAGGCCAAAAAGATATTCAATTTTTCTTTTTTGGAGATCTTGTTGAAGTTGCTATTGAAATAATTGTAAACCCTCCTCTGGATTCAGCAATACTAGAGGGAAAATCCGAAATGGTGAAGTTTTCGTTAGAAGCCAAAAGACGAATGCGGGCCGATCTCCTAAGAGAACAATTTACATTTATTTTGGGGCCTCTGGAAATGGTGGAAGTAAAAGTAAATGGTAAAAATACTGTTCGAAACCATTTCTCAGTTGCTTTGGCAGACATTCCTATTTCTGCTAGACAATTTGATCGATGGTTTGTTGAATACATTGTCAAACCCATGAAAGAAAGTTATAATCTTAAAAACTTTTTGATTGACATGCTTACTGCTTTATTGAATAATGCGCTTTCTCCATTGGGTTATGGACCAATTGGACAATTTAATAAAACCAAAATGGGAGTATCTATTTTCTCGGCGGCATTTAAAAAGAAAAAGGATAGAGCATTAAAGATTTCTAAAGGAAGAATCGGAATGGAAGAATTTATTTCCTCAATGCCGTCCAATGCCACTTCCTATAGGGGTATTAAAAAATTAATGCAATTTTTCTTTATGTATCATGTAGGTATCGCCAACCATGATTTAAATGCCAAACAAGTTAAAGACATAAAAAAAGGTATTATTCATTATAATGTAGGAGCAGATCGGGGTATTGTAAAAACTGTAAAATTTGATGTTGACAAGATCCCAGGTCGCGCAGAAGCACAAATAGAAAAAGCTCAAAAACTTGAAGATAGAAATTTTCTTTATGCAAACAAATATAATGTTGTTTTAGAGTTGGTTGGGAACCCCTTGTATAAACCAGGAATGGTCTTCTATCTTAATCCACGCAGTTTGGGATTTTCTATTGAGGAATCTGATGATGTTGGACTTGGAGGTTATTACAGCGTAGTTAAAGTGAGTTCCGCTATAGATGATGGAAAATTTACCACTACTGTTAGAGGCGTCTTTTTGGCTCCATCAATTTCGCCATTTCCCGAAATTAAAACCACAGTCTTCACCGGCAAAGAAGGAAGCAAGTTTCAATTGAACGATTTGCCGGGAGTACAAACGTTTCAAGAATCCGAATCTGAACGTTCGCCATTTGAAAGGACTCCCGAAGAAAGAAAGAAAGCTCGTGGTGGACAATCTTTAGAGGCGACCCTAAAGGGCGGCGGGGCAGGAATCTTGACTAGATAAGAGGTTTAAGCTTATTTAATGATAAGGGAATAATTAGATTATGTCAACAGACGGAATACCAAAAGGAAGTAACGATTCAACAGCATTCGCAGCTTTCACAGAAAGAAAATACTATCGGGATTGGTCCTATCCCCCGCCATCAATGATCCCAACACCAATTAATCTGTGGTATGATAAACCTTTTTTCGGAAGGTTTGATAGTAATGGCAATTCTATCATTGTCAATCAAGATTATTTAACCAAACTGCCGTCGTCCAGAGGCACAAATTTTGCTTTAAATTTTGTCGTGGATGCATTTAAAGATTTGCAAACCTACTATACTGTTGCCGCAAATACTGGTCGCGTTACAACTGAAAATACAAACTTGAAAGTTCTTGAAGGTCAAGAAGGTTGGGTTTCACTTGAACAAAATTATTTTTCTTATAGTGAGCTTTTGTTCAAAACATTTAATGCCGGGTTTATGTCAGTCGGAGATCGAGATAAAAAGTTAATTTCTTTCAATGACTTCTTGCCTCTTTTCGAGTTATTTATTGACTATGCACTTCCAGCTTTTCCACTTTCTCAAACTGCATTCGTTGCGTCCAAGTATTGCGACCCGGCGTCGTCTGGTTTGACAGTTAAAATAGATCCAATTGGCGCTGGAGATGATAAAATAAACTATAATAATTTTTTGGATGATCCTAATTTTATTTTTTATTCAATTGCCGCCCAAAAGTTTGGCTTTAAAATTGATAAGAACATGCCTTCACGTTTGGTTGCAGATCTAGGATCTCCTGTAATGCAACAGTATATGTTAAGTTATCCGAAGCCTCCAAACTATTTTCCATCACAACAACAACAGCCATTTTATGTGGGTGACATTGTTCAAGTTCCCAATCTGTATGAATTCTTCCATTGGCGTGGCCCGATCTTTGGGTTGGAAAGTGGTTATGAATTTAAAATCAAGCGGCTTGATGCAAACGTCGTCGCATTTTTAACATTATTGCCAGCACGCACCACGGAGTTTGGATCAGCCGGTAGAGCCTATATTGCACCGGAAATCCCCGGTGGTAGACCACCAATAGATCCCAGACTCAATGAATTAATCAATGCTGGAATTCCAGTTGAAGAATTATCTCTAAGCCCTGAATTTGAAATGGGAGAAAAACGGCAAGAGATCCAAAGGCAAAGAGAACAATACTTGAGGGAGTTAAATATTTATGGTCGTTCTCCAAAGATTTCTCTTGACAACGTTTTTCAAGAGTATTATAATAGATCATATCAAACGGACATAGAAAACCTTAAGGTATTAATAACTCAATTTTATAATTCATACATTTTGTCTAAACCAACTGTCACAATAATTACTAATTCTTGTCTCAAATTAGGAACAAAAAAGAAAGTGATTTTAAGAAAAACAGTTACTTTAGAAGAACTAAAAGATCAATTCAGTGAATTATTCTGGCTTAAGTATTATGCTAAGTTGCGGTCTAAAGAAACTAGTTGGAAAAACAAACCCAATCAAATTTCTAAACTTAATAAAAGGATTGAAGCAAATTATCAGTTAAATGGTTATCAAAATACTTTAAGTTTAATCAATTTAGAATTCAGAAGTGTCAATAAACCAAAAATCTTGTTGACACCAGGGATGAAACCTGATAATATGATCTCTAACCTTGCAGAAGCTATCCCAACACCCGCAGATTTTCCAGATTCTTGATGAGAAATTAAATTGCAATAGCGTTTATTGTAATAATAAGATCGAAAAGAAACCAGACTATAATCTGTTGACTCATACTTGGTCCTATCATAATAGTCTTAAAGATTATGAAATTGAATTTCTTGAACTTTATGCTGAAGGCAAAAAGCTTGATGAGTGTTGCCCTGAAATTCTTAAGGAAAGATGGGAATCATTAAAGAATAAACATTTGGTTTTTCTGAAGTCTTTTGGTGAAGCGAAAGTGGAAGCGAACGACTATTGTTTTTATGACTTGGTTCCAGAATCATTTATTATTGATTTCTTTAAAATTAAATCTGAAATAACTCAGCATGTCTTGGAGACTTATGAGAAGCCTCAAAATTATGATTTTTTGTTAGATCTTTCAAACCTTCTTGCTCAGATTGACAAGAACAAACTTCAAATTGATATGAAGGATCTTTCAGCAGATTTACATAATTTAAGAGCACGTAAATTTAAAGACAAGCTTTCTCGACTACAACCCTATGTATCTTACAATTTGTTTGGAACTATCACAGGCCGGTTGACAACGAAGAAGAATTCTTTTCCTCTCTTGACTCTTGACAAAAATTATAGAAAGATTATCAAGCCAAAAAACACATGGTTTGTTGAGCTTGATTTTAATGCAGCAGAATTAAGGTGTTTGCTGTCATTGAATGATCAGCCACAACCACAAGAAGACATACATCAATGGCATGGCCGCATTTTAAGCAATCTATTTGGCCAAACAATGGAGAGAGATGAAATTAAACGTAAAATCTTTGGTTGGTTATATGGGCCAGCGAATGTTTCTCTTGGTATCCCTAAGATTGAGAGACTTTATAATAAAAAAAGTGTCATACAAAAGTATTGGGATGGAGAGCAGATAGTTAATCCATTTGGGAGAAAAATCCCAGCCGATAACTTTCATGCTTTGAACGCAATAATTCAAAGCACAACTTCAGACACATTTTTAAGACGCGCCGTCGCAGTAAATAAATTATTGGAAGGACGAAAATCTTTTACAATGGGACTCATACACGATAGTATGGTGATTGACTTTGATCGTAACGACAAAGACATTCTAGAAGATTTAATAAAAGAATTTGGAAATACTGACTTGGGTATTTTTAAAGTAAATGCCAGTCTTGGAACAAATTTTGGCAACATGAGGAAATTTAGATGAAAAAATACAAATTAATTTATAAAGAAAATGATAAAGAAGTTACAGTTATTGCTGACGACCCCGACGCGCTTATGATTGTGTTAGGTCAAAAGGTTGCATTCGGTGCAGGGAAATATAGAAGCGGTCCTAAATTTGAATTGATCTTTTATGGAGCAGTATAAATGTCTGTTAAAAAATATAACAAACTTGTAAGAGATAAAATCCCTCAGATTATTGAGTCCCAGGGAAAACAATGTAAAGTCTATGTCGCAACCGGCGAAGATTATCGCAATAGACTCAAAGATAAACTCTTGGAAGAAGCAAAAGAATTTTTTGAAAACCCATGTGTTGAAGAACTAGCCGATGTTCAAGAAGTGATTGATACTCTTTCGCATGTTCACCAATGGGATGTTACAGGCGCACGTTTTAAAAAGAATGATCAGCGTGGAGCCTTTTGGCGTCGATATATCTTACAGGAAGTGATTGAAGACGAGAGCGTTACTAAAAGCAAGTGGTGTTCGCACACACCTTCCAATACATTATATAATGAGGAAGAATAATGGATACCATTATTGGGCTTGGAAACGCAGGATGTAACATCGCAGATCAATTTGCGAAGTACCCCCAATATAAAGTTTATAAATTGGATGTGGGTTTAGAAACCACCAAAACAGAATTCGGAATTAAAGAACAAGATAAGATTGAAGACTATGAAGAAAAGATGCCTTCAACAAAAGCATTTTTTAAACATGTGAATGGAGAAGTTTTATTTATTATAGGCGGCGGGGGAAAAGTTTCCTCTGCTGCATTAACAATCCTGCATAGTTTAAGAAAAACAAGGATTAATCTTTTATATATTCAACCATCCATTTCTTTATTAAATGAAACTCAGAGACAACTGGAAAGAATGACATTTGGCGTCTTTCAAAACTATGCCAGAAGCGGCTTATTTAAAAGAATGTATATTGTTTGTAATGAAACAATCGAAGAAAGTGCTGGTGGACTTTCGATTAAGAATTATTACGAAAAGATTAACGAAATTATTGCCTCTACGTTTCATATGATTAATGTTTATTCACACAACAAAACCATAACAGATACTTTTTGTTCACCTCCGTTGGGCGCAAGAATTTCCACAATCGGATTTTCAGATTTTGAAAAAGAAGAAGATAAATTGTTTTTTTCTCTTGACAACACGACGGATGTAGTGTATTATTGTGCTTACAATAAGGAAAAACTTGAAACAGATTCTTCACTGATGAAACAAATTAAAAATGCGATTCTAAAGAAAAAAGAAGAAAATGTGAGAGCAACTTATGGAATTTACGAAACTGACTATGATGATGATTACATTTATTGTGTGTCACACACGTCTGTTATACAAAGAGAATTGGGGGATTAGGAGATTAGCTAATCTCACCTTAAAAGGAGAAAATAAACTATGGCATTAGATTTAGAAAAAATGAAGGCCAAACTACAAGATCTTGAGAGTGGCGGAAAGTCAAAGAGAGATAATGTATTTTGGAAACCAACGGAAGGCGATCAAGAAATTCGTTTTGTACCGACTGAGGATGGAGATCCGTTTAAGGTTTTCCATTTTCATTATAATTTGGGCGAAGGTGCTCGCGGTGGGGTATTGTGCCCGAAACGTCAATTTGGTGATGAATGCCCAATCTGTGATTTTGCATCTAAGTTGTGGCAAGAAGGAACAGATGACAGTAAGAAAATGGCTAAGTCCCTTTTTGTTCGTCAACGTTTTTTCTCTCCCGTAATTGTGCGCGGTGAAGAAGAAGCAGGTATTCGTGTTTATGGATACGGTAAGACCATCTATGAAACGTTGCTTGGTCTTGTTTTGAACCCTGATTATGGTGATGTTACGGATGTTGATAACGGAGTTGATTTTGCATTGACTTATATACTTCCGAAATCAAAGGGCGCATTCCCTCAAACCAATTTGGTTCCTAAAAGAAAATCTTCACCTCTGGCCAAAACCAAGGGTGTAATTAAAGACTATCTTGAAGCTGTTCCAAACATTGATTCTCTCTTTCAACGAAAAGATCCATCTGAAGTGAAGGCTATTTTGGAATCTTTCTTGAGTCCCGCCCAAGGACCATCCGTAGATGATGTTGGAATCAACAGTGTAGACGCAGCAATTAGGGAATTGACTGCATAGAAAAAAATTATTTTTTGGTGGCGTGTGTTTGGATGTGATTTCCTTGTATTGTTAGTATGTTTGTATAATAAAAAATCACCCAAACATGCGCCATTTTTTTAAGGAACATAAAGATGGAACATAAAGTATATAAAATAGAACCTCAAATCTCACCTTCGGCGTTGGCAAAAGCAAGAAATGCAGGATTTGACAGAAATAGTCTGCCGAGCTTGTTTACTTCTACGGATGAAAAAACAAGGGAAAAGTATAAAGGGTGCAGAATCGTCGATTTTAAAATGATGCCAATTGATCAAGTTAAACAAAATCTTACACTTTTCCAATGTCGCGCCCAGACTATAGATCAAAATCACGTTGCCAATCTGACCAAAGACATTAAAGAAAGGGGACACTTGTTGGAGCCTGTAATTACAGAATTGTATAATAAGGTTCATATAACAGCAGATGGTCATCATCGTGTGGAAGCATGTAAAGATCTTCGTTATACACATATCCCCGTTTTCATCATTGAATTTGATTCACCTTTGGATCGATCTCGGTTTATACGCAAAGCGCAAGATCGTCCACCAGCGAAACCTAACTCAAAAGAAGATGCCGCCATCTTTTTGGACGAACTTCACACAAGTCACAACTTGTTTGCCAATTGTACTGACGAAGAAAAGAGGGCCAAAGCATACACAGAACTAAAAGATTCATATGGTTATCTTGGCCAACAGAAACTTACTTGGGTTGTGCGTAAATGGATGCAAAAACCATCTAGTCAGAAGAAGTTCGATACTCGTACATTAAAGAATTGGCAGAGAAAAATTGTTGTAGATCATAAATCTGCTGGAAAAGAAATTAAATGGGGCCAAATTAATAATGGCGAACTTAATCTTGCCTTTCAAGACAATGGAATTTCTCAATGCTTGGGGCAAATTATTGACGTAGTTAACGATGAGGTAACTCGCTTAAAAGGTTTGCGGTCTTATAAAGACCCGCAGGTTGCAGAACGTATTGCAAACATTAAAATTATTGTTCATGGTTCAGTTTATGCTCCGACTGATTTAAATACGAGAAGAAGCGAAGTAACTCAGAGATGGGAAAGTTATAATAAAAATAAAGTGGTTAATTTTATAGTAAGTCAGATAAACTGGCAGGCGCAACAACTTCAACCATCCCAAGAACAGTCCCAAATTTTAAAATGGGATTTTACTGAAGAAAAATTTATTTAAAGGAATCTAAATGACTAACGGAAAACTATCATCGGCAGACATTCTAAAGATGATCAACAAAAGAGCTGGACGAACGATAGCTTTCTCAGGAGATCAAGAGAATCCAGCAGACATTAAAGATTGGATCTCGACCGGCTCTCGATGGCTTGATTCAATTATTTGTCGTGGTCAACTGGCGGGCATTCCCGTAGGTCGTGTAACAGAAATTGCTGGCCTTGAAAGTTCTGGCAAATCTTATATGGCTGGCCAGGTCGCACACCAAGCGCAAACAAAAGGCATTAAAGTTCTCTATTTTGATTCAGAAGCAACAATGACAAGTGAATTCTTGGAAAAACTTGGTTGTGACATGGATGGTGATAATCAAATTATCATCTTGCAGCCAGAAGACATAGAGATGGTCTTGGAAACAGTAGAACTTTGTATGTCCAATGATCCAGACAATCGTTATTTATTTATCATAGATTCGTTAGCGATGACTCCATGCCGAGCAGATCTTGAAAAAGATTTTAATCCGCAATCATCAATGGCACAGAAACCTCGCGTTCTCTCATTAGGAATGCAAAAATTAATGACTTCACTATCAAGAACTCAATCAACTTTGTTGGTTCTTAATCAATTAAAGACAAACATCAATGTGAGCAATCCAATGATGATGCTTTCTCAACCTTGGTTCACACCAGGTGGAAAGGCAATCATTTATGCCTATTCATTAAGGATTTGGCTAACAGGATTAAAAGGTAAGAAAACCTTTATTGAAGATGACAACGGATATAGAATTGGTTCAGAAGTAAAATCAAAATTAGAGAAATCAAAATTTGGAACGCAGGGGCGATTTTGTAATTTTAAAATTTTATGGGGCGGCGAAAAAGTTGGCATTATGAATGATGAATCTCTCTTAACCGCGATAAAGCCATCAAATAAACTTAAAAACGCTGGCGCATGGTTTACATTAGAAGGTTATGACAAGAAATTTCAAACTGCCACCTTTCCAAAACTCATGCAGAGTGATCCAAAGTTCTCAAAACTTGTCTATGACATTATGGATGAAGAAGTGATCCGCAAGTTTGAAAACAAAACAGGAAAAGCAGAAGATTTTTATGATTTAGAGGAAGAAAAACAGGAAGAAAAGACCAATGAATAACGTTGTATTGTTTGACATGGATGGAACTCTAACACCACCCAGAAAACCTTTAAAAGAAAACATGCTTGAAGCATTAAAAAACTTATCAAATTACGCAAAAATTGGAATCGTTACTGGAAGTGGGTTCGACTACATAAAAGAACAATGTGATCTACTTTTTGAAGAATTACCACGAAAAACGTTAAAGCAAATCACAATCCTGCCATGTAATGGAACACAGGTGTTTGAACTTCAAGACGAGGGCTGGAAATCCACATTTTCTCTTGACATGAGAAAGCATTTAGGCGAGCATTATTTTAAACAATTGATGCTTGCACTGTGCCAAGCGCAGTATATGACTTCGGTGAGCTATAATGCACAATTAACTTTTTCTGGTCATTTTATTTCCTATCGAGGATCGATGATCAATTGGTGTCCAATTGGGCGATTGGCTTCCGACAATGATCGAGCCATGTTTATTGCCTTTGATAAAGAAGCTAAGTTAAGAGAGAATGTTTTAAAAAGTTTTGAAGCTTCTTCACACATGTCTGAAAAATTATCTTTTGCTCTTGGCGGTTCAACTTCAATTGACATTTATCCTCACGGTTGGGACAAGACACACGCTTTAAATCATTTTAAAGATAGTCACTGTTGGTTTGTTGGTGATCGGTGTACTGATCCAAATGGAAATGATAAATCCATTTACGATAAGGTTAAGAACATAAACTCAAACGCTGCTTTTGAAACTAAAAGCACAACACAAACAATTAAAATTATAAACAAAATCATAGAACAGATCAAAGAGGAATAATCAATGGACGAAAAAGTTTTAATCATCGATGCGATGAATTTATTTATTCGCAACTATGTCGTAGACCCTTCTTTAAGTGCAACTGGACAACCGATTGGTGGTTGCAAAGGTTTTTTAAAATCACTTCAGAAATTAACCAGAGAAATAAAACCAGATAATCTTGTTGTTGTTTGGGATGGCGGCGGGGGCTCCAAGAAAAGAAAAGCTATGGCCAAACAATATAAAGAAGGCAGAAAGCCATTGAAGCTCAATCGAGCCTACAGCGGAATGAATGCTTTGGAAGAATCTCAAAATCGTTACGATCAAATGAGCAAAATTATAAACTATCTTAATCAGATGCCGATTGTTCAACTAATGATTGATGATGTTGAAGCCGACGATGTAATTGCTTATATTTGCCACATGAAATCATTAAGCGAGAAAGTAAAGATTATAGTTTCAATGGATAAAGATTTCTATCAGCTTTGCGATGGAAAAACAATGGTCTATAGACCGATCAAGAACGAATTTTTAACTACAAAAAGAATTCTTGAACAATTTAAAATTCATCCAAATAATTTTGCACTTGCTAGAGCAATAGACGGTGATAAATCTGACAACCTTGCGGGCGTAAAAGGCGCAGGACTAAAGACAATCGCCAAAAGGCTTTCATTCCTGTCAGAAGACAAGTCGCATAACTTAGATGACTTGTTTAATTTTTGCAAAACCAACCGAGGCGATGTAAAATTATATCAGGACATCTTAACTTTTAAAGATACGGTTGAACTCAATTATAAATTAATGCAACTTTATGCACCAGCCCTATCCTATAAAAATTCACAACATGTTCGGGAGTCAATTGATAATTTTTTGCCTCAGTTTAACAGAACCGAAGTTTTGAAGATGATGGTGGTTGATGGCATCGCAGAATACAAGTGGGATGCGCTTTTTCAGAAATTTAGATCTATAATTGCTGGACCAAATGACTAGTTAAAAGATAGTTCTTGACATAGAACTAAAGCTGTTGTATCATGGTTTTTCACTTACACTAAATGGGGTTATAATGTCGCAAATCGATAAGGCATCTTTTTCGAGATATGGTAAAACATTTCAAGAAAAATTATCATTTTTCATTCTTGATGATAGAGTATTTTCCGACAGGATGTTGGAAGTTTTAACAGTTGAATTCTTAGAGTTTAAATACTTACAGATTTTTGTGGAAAAGATCTTTTCTCATAAAAAGAAATACGGAACTCAACCGTCCTACGAGACAATGAAGACGATTCTTAAATCTGGCTTAGATGGCGAGAATGAGGCTTTACAGAAGCAAATTCGCGATTATTATGCACGGATTTTATCTAATGTAAACGTCTTTGAATCAGCCGAATGGGTTAAAGATACTTCTCTTGATTTCTGCCGCAAGCAGAAGTTGCGAGAAGCTATGATGAAGTCCACTACGTTGTTGCAAAAATGCTCATTTGATGAGATTTCTGTATTGATTAATGATGCTTTGAAGGCTGGTGCTGATGCGGATTTCGGCTACGATTATATCAAAGATTTTGAGAAAAGATTTGAGTTCTCTGGTAGAGATACGATCACAACTGGTTGGCCGAAATTAGATGAAATCACTGGTGGTGGTGGCGGTCGTGGAGAGTTAGGTGTTGTAATTGCGCCAACAGGTGTTGGCAAGTCTATGGTTCTTGTTCATTTAGGGGCGACTGCTCTTAAAGCTGGAATGACAGTAGTGCATTATACGTTTGAACTTAGAGATACGGTAATTGCTAATCGCTATGATTCGTGCATAACGGGAATTCAATTAAATGAATTGATGGATAATAAAGATGAGATTCATAAAGCGTTAAAAGACGTGGATGGAACTCTCATTATTAAAGAATACCCAACCAAAACTGCAACCACCAATACGATCAGAGCACATTTAGAAAAATTAAAACAACAAGGTATTGTTCCAGACATGATCGTTGTAGATTACGCTGATCTTTTGCGAACTCTGTCAACACGCAGAGAAAAGCGAGAAGAATTAGAAACAATTTATGAAGATTTGCGAGCAATTATGATGGAGCATAAAGTAGTAGGATGGACAGCATCACAGACCAATCGAACTGGACTGCAAGCTGAAATTATTACTATGCAATCCATTTCAGAAGCTTTTAATAAGTGTTTCGTTGCTGATCTTATTTTTTCAGTTTCGCGAACGACCGAAGATAAGCAAAAGAATGGTGGAAGAATTTATATTGCAAAAAATCGTAATGGCCCAGATGGTTTAGTTTATTCTATTTTTATGGATACCTCTAACATCGACATTAAAATTTTGGAGGCATATAACCAAGAAGAATCTCTATCACCCACTTTGTCAAAAGATGAGCAGCAAAAATTTATGTTAAGAAAATACAAAGAATTAATAAAAGGGGCTGCGATGTAATGGAATTATCAAATAAAATCTTATCGGATATTACAGTGTTTATGAAATACGCTAAACACAGAAAAGACTTGGGAAGAAGGGAAACTTGGGAAGAATTAGTCACACGAAATAAGGAGATGCATGTTAAAAAATTTCCTTATTTAAAACAAGAAATAGATGATGCTTACGAATTGGTTTATGATAAAAAGATTTTACCATCAATGCGATCTTTACAATTTGGTGGTAAACCAATTGAAATTAGCCCCAATCGGGTGTATAATTGTGGCTTCATTCCTGTTGATGATTACCGAGCTTTTAATGAGATTTTATTTCTCCTATTAGGCGGAACTGGTATTGGGTTTTCTGTTCAAAAACATCATGTTGAGAAATTACCAGAAATTAGAAAGCCTCGTTCTGATCGTAACCGCCGATTTTTAATTGGTGATTCTATTGAAGGGTGGGCAGATTCGGTAAAGGTTTTAATGCGTTCCTATTTTGAAGGTACTTCAACAATTGATTTTGATTTTTCTGACATTCGTGCGAAAGGGGCAAAACTTGTTACCTCCGGTGGCAAAGCGCCCGGACCCGAACCTCTTAAGATTTGTATTCGTCAAATTAAATCTATTTTAAATGAAAAAGAAGAAGGATCTCAGCTTGAACCTATTGAAGTACACGACATTGTTTGTCATATTGCTGATGCCGTTCTCGCTGGTGGCATTCGCCGTGCTGCGCTTATTTCACTATTTTCGGCAGATGATCAAGAAATGATCTCATGCAAAGCTGGCAATTGGTGGGAGAAAAATCCTCATCGTGCAAGAGCAAATAATAGTGCAGCTTTAGTCCGCCATCGAGTGGAGAAAGAATTTTTTATGGATCTATGGGACAGAATAGAACACTCTAACTCAGGAGAACCAGGAATTTATTTTACAAATGACAAGGATTGGGGAACGAATCCCTGTTGTGAGATCGGTTTACGACCCTTTCAATTTTGTAATCTTTGTGAAGTGAATGTTTCTAATTTAGAATCTCAAGAAGACTTAAATGAGCGCGTGCGCTGTGCTGCACTGATCGGAACCTTACAGGCTTCATACACAGAATTTCATTATTTGCGATCAATCTGGCAGAGAACAACTGAAAAAGAAGCCCTTTTAGGGATTGGTTTAACCGGGATTGGCTCTGGGATTGCAGAAACAATGAATCTTAAAGAAGCCTCAAAGATTGCAAAGGATGAAAATGAAAGAATGGCTCATCTATTAGGAATAAGACCAGCAGCAAGAGTCACAACTATCAAACCAAGCGGTACTTCATCTTTAGTGTTGGGTTGTTCCAGTGGTATTCACGCATGGCACAACAATTACTACATCCGTCGCATTCGTGTGGGAAAGAACGAAGACATTTATCATTATTTGGCGATTAATCACCCAGAGTTGGTTGAAGACGAATTCTTCAGACCGCATGATACGGCTGTTATTTCAATTCCACAAAAAGCACCAGAAGGTTCCATTCTGAGACATGAATCTTCTACAGACTTATTAAAGAGAGTAAAGTGGTTTTCTCAAAACTGGATTAAACCAGGCCACAAAAGTGGAAATAATACTCACAACATTTCTGCTACGATTTCTATGAAAGAAGACGAGTATGAAAAAGTTGGTGAATGGATGTGGGAAAATCGCAAATTTTATAATGGACTAAGCGTTCTGCCATATAATGGTGGCACCTATAAACAAGCACCGTTTGAAGACTGTGATGAGTTTACTTATAAGAGAATGATGGCGTCTTTAACAGAAATTGATTTGACAAAAATACAAGAAATCGATGATAACACAAATTTAAGTGGAGAAATTGCTTGCGCTGGTGGCGCATGTGAAGTAAAATACATTTAAGGAGAAATAAATGGCAACGATAGCAATAACTGAAGAAAAGAAAAAGCATGTAACAAACTTAATTAAATCTTATCGAGCAATAGATAGTGCAATCCAGCCCTATCAGGACCAGCGAAAAGAATTGAGAACTGAATACATTGAAAACCAATGGTTGACTAATGGTGAAATCTCTCTAGTTAAAAAGGCATACAATGCAGTTAAAACAAAGGTTGATTTAGATGATCTATCTTCGTTCATGGATATTGTAAAGAAGGAAATGCCCGGTGTGTAAATTCAAACCATTTAATAAACACGTATTGGTCAAAAAAATTGCGGAGGCAAAAAACGCAGATTTGAGTCCTGTTCTGATTCCAGAAGAAGCCAAAATTGGAAATAAAGAACGCTATGGTCTTGTTAAATTTGTTTGCGCGGCATCTGATTGTGAGCGTTTTTTAAAAGATTTAAACCCGGATCAACCCGCATGGTCCACGCAGAGAGGAACTATGGATGATGTATTTACTACATCGGCCCGCAATAATGGCCAAGCAAGCTTAATAGTAGATCAAACAATGATAGAAGAAATAAAAATAGAAGATTATAAGTTTCACATTATACATCAAAATTTCATTGTTGGTATTATTGACGAATAGGAGAAAATTATGAATTTAAGTGAAATAAAAAAAATTATTAAAGAGTTAGCAGAAAACAAGTCTGTTCTCTTGGCAAAACCGCAGATTATAGGCGAAGCAAATTACGGTCGCGTAAAGGATAAAATAGAGAATCAAATGGTTCCATTTGTCATGTTGAGTGGTTTTAGAGGGAATTTATCTAAAAAAAATAACCTCAAAAGACAAAAGGGTCTTGAATCTATTGTTTCATCCACGGGCTATCCTTGGACTAAAATGCCAGGTTCAGGTTATGTCGAAGATCCAGAGATTGAAGGTGAAGCACCGAGAGAGGTGAGAGAAAATTCAATCTTAATTTGGGACGAAAAACGTCCAGACAAAGAAGAATCTGATCTATCGATTTTTGAATTAGCTAAGTTTTTGGCAAATGAATATAATCAAGATTCGTTTATCCATGGCCGACCTTTCCAATCGGACGATGGTGAATCAGAGATGATCATTAGATTATATACTAAAGACGGTGATCCAATAAAAGAATCATGGGCTGGCCCCTGGTCGTCTTTAACACAAGTAAATGATGATGATCTGTTTTGGAGTGCGATTGGTAGCAAACAAGCTAAATTAACTGAAATGCTGGAACAGTACAAATCAATGAAAGTTGGATCTAAATTGGAAGCTATGGAAAAGCAGTATAAAATTGACGCTGCCAAATCAGCTTTAAACCGAAAAAATAAATAACTTCAGGAGCAAACATGATTGAACCCGTTTATCTCTATGGAGATAAAATTGGAAAAGTTGAATACGTTGAACATATGGGGAATGATCTATCAGTAGTTAATTCTGCTCGTGTTTCATTCGGAAAACATAAAGATACATTAGAAGATAAAGATAAGAAATTAATAAATTATCTCATTAAACATCGACATACAAGCACTCTTGAACATTGTGTGGCTACTTTTAGGTTTAAAGTGCCACTATTTGTAAGGTCGCAACACCATAGACACCGAACGTGGAGTTATAACGAAATAAGTAGGAGATATACAGAGTATAACATTGAATTTTATAATCCGTCTCTTTATCGCACCCAACATGATTCTAATAGACAAGCCAGTAACGAGTATGATTTTGTCACTGGCCCACAAGCAGCCCCAATTCTGGGGTGTAATGTAACTGAAGCTGTAAGAAGATTTCATAATGTAGCATTTAAGATGTATAATAGCCTATTGGAAGTTGGAGTTTGCCGCGAACAAGCTCGCGGGATTTTACCCCAAAACATGTATACTGAATATTATGGAACTGCAAACTTGAATAACATTTTAAAGTTTATTGATCTGAGAATTCATGAAGGTGCTCAATCAGAAATTCAAGAAGTGGCAAAAGCCATTTTAAAAATAACCAAAAAACTATTCCCAATTACAGTAGGAGCTTATGAAAAAACAAAAACAGTTTGAAAAAAGGCCGTGGGGATCTTACGAGATAATAAAAGAAAAAGAAAACTACAAATTAAAAGAAATAATTGTAAACCCTGGTCAAAAATTAAGTTATCAATCACACCATCAACGAACAGAAGTGTGGGTTATAATAAGCGGTCAAGGCATTGTAACTCTTGAAGACCAAAAATTGGATTGTTATTCAGGAAGAACATTTTTTATTCCAAAAGAATCAAAACATAGGATAGAATGTACTAGTGAAGAACCGTTAATTTTTGTGGAAGTCCAAACTGGAACCTATTTCGGCGAAGACGACATAACAAGATTTGAGGATGATTATGGAAGATTATGATATTGTAGAATTTTTGCGAATTTGTGAAGAATTTGTTCAATCAAGTGTTGAGCTTCGTGATGCCGCCGCCCTTTGCGAAGATGATCCTGTTAAACAGGACATGGTTGCATTTATAACTCCAGAATTTGATAAATTGTGCGCAAAAAGCGAAGGCATCCGGCCTTTAATTGAAAACAATTATTTAGAAAATAGAGAATTTGTAGTAGCAGAAATAAAATCTTTGACAAAACAAAACAAAAAGATTGCAAAAACAATTCGCGACAAATTAAGTAATTTAGAGTGGAACTAGGGACAAAATTATTAATCGCTTTTTTAGTTTGGATAGTTGTTTGTGAATTTATCATCAAGGATTGAACTACATTCTAAAATAAGGAATGTTGAGATTAAATTTGATCACTTGGTTATTGGCTCATCTCTTGAAGCTCTATGCTATTCATTTTTAAATAATCTTCCGTTTGTTTGCACACGACTTCAAGTTCCGTGGAGATTTGATTTTTTTGAGCCACAGACGGACCTATCCTGTTTCTACTTTAATAACTTACCAGCTTCTCTTTATACGAATGGTGGCCCAAAAATAGTAGGGATTCAAAAGTTTAGATTATGGGAACACCTTTATTTTTGTTTAAACTTGGCTGGACTTGCTCCAACAGGAGACAAAATTCAATCATTAAGGATTGAAAACAGCATTTTAAAAGCCCATACTGCGAATGCACGCATGGCCAAAATAAGTTTTAACAATTTGTCTATTTTTGATGAACATGAATTATATGGAATAGACTTTGTTCCTGATTCCGAATTAGATAATAATTTAGAAGTAAGAGATTGGTTTCATGTTCGAAGCGGAATGAAGCATGACTATGACTGCATCAATGATGATTCCAATTTTGTTAATGAAATCTTGTTTTATCAATCAGATCGTATTGACGGCGCACATAATTTTAAAGATGCAATTTCCACCTCCTATTTGACCAAAGAAAATGTTGAGACTTATGACTATTCTGATATTAATGCTCGCTTCAAAACCCTTCAAATGATGAAAAATCTTGGAATTCGCGGCGCAAGAAACGGCAGAGATCAAAAAAAACCTGACAGATACAAATTCTATGCCGTCAAAATTGAAAATTATAAGAGAGAAATAGTCTCACCCCGACAACGTTTTAAATCCCACAATAAATTCCAATTCAATTATGACCCAATTTGTGATATAATAAAAACAGAACATAAAGATTCTTATGTCAGAAAAATCACAGAGCAACTTAGTAGATCTTAATTCTTTTCATTTAGCCGGAATTATCCCAGTTGCAGGCCAGCCCTTAGAGTTTAACTTTCCTTGGCACGATTCTTTAATGCCAATTGCACCCAATTATTTAGCAATTGAAAGAGCAGTGTTGGAATGCGCATCAGCCGGTTGTGAAACCATTTGGATTGTATGTCCTTCGGAAATGCAACCACTCATAAAACATAGAGCTGGAGAAGCAGTTCAAGATCCTGTGTGGATTAGTCGTAAACAAGATGTCTATCCCTCAACATCCAGAAAAGAAATTCCAATTTATTATGTGGAAGTTCACCCAAAGGATCAAAAAAAACGCGATTCATTGGCATGGAGCATCTTATACGGCTCCCGAGTCGCAAAAAGAGTATCTAGTGGCTTAAGTCAATGGGTAGAGCCCAATAAATTCTATGTTTCATTCCCCTATGGAATTTATCCTTCACAGCATTTAAGGAAATATAGGCATGAGATCTCAAGCAGGGGCAATTTCTTTGTTTTAACTGACTTGGGCGAGTCTGTTCTCGATGGAAAGTTCGTTGGATTTGCTTTTGAAGCAGATCAGCTTGGAAGTTTAATTAAGTATTTCTGGGATATTCAAACTGGCAAATTTGACTCATCGCAGCCTATTTCCGAACGAAGGGATGGAAAATTTATCACCAAAGTATTGCCTATGGAAAAAAGATTTTCAGGTAGATTTTTTAAAGTAAAAGACATCTTCCAAAAATTAGATCAAACAAAAGATACTTTTAAAATAGAGATGAAATGGTTTTATGAGATTTCAACTTGGGAAGATTATTGTAACTATTTAAGTTCAGACGAGAGGAAAAAAATGTTATGTCCTAAGATGAAGTTTTTGAGATCTCGAAGGTGGAATAAAGTGGGAATGGATGATGAAGAATAAACTACTTATAAAAAGAGAAGTTAGCGAAATGAAAATGTTAACTATTTATAGTCTAAGGAAGGTATAAAATGGCAGTAGAAGACGGAAGGAGTGGAAGGCATTTTAGCTATGGATCTCCAGGGTTAGGAAATGTAGGATCTTATCAAGCAAGTTCAAGACCATTTTTATCATCCTCAATTGAAGTATCTGCGAGTGGAGTTCCCGTATATAGGCTTGATTTTCCATCTGTAACCAAATTTATAACAGTCAAGAATACCGGCCCCACCGATGGAAGCGCCGACGCAACAATGCGAGTAGGATTTTCAGAGAATGGGGTAAATGGAGCGGAAAACAACAATTGGTTTCTTCTTGAAAATGATGAATCTTTTTCGGCTGATTGGCGCGTGTCGGCAGTTTACTTGAGAGTGCATACAGGCGCAGTTAATGCATCTGCTTCAGTTATAGCTGGCATGACTGGGATTGACGCCAATGATCTTGCTCATAATTGGTCTGGTTCATTGGGAGTCGGATAATGCCTTTGGGCGGATTCGGACGAGACTTTAAAAAGCAAGTCCCTGCAAAAAAAGAAAAAGTTGAATTCATCAAATTTGATGACGAAGTGAAAGCAAGACTTGATTCTTTGCAAGAACAGTTAAATAAGATTAATAAAGAAATAGGCAACTTAAAGCAAGATCTTGATTTGAATGGAGAAAGTCTTAAGAGAATTGTTTCTCGCATTGAAAATTTCCAAAAACCATTACAACAAACTATTGCGAGTTTGGGTGAAGAAGTCGAATCGCTCGGAAACAACCAAGCACTTTTATCACTCGCAGCTTCCAGAGCCCTAACAGAAGCAACCAAGCTTTTTGATTCAAAATTCGAGGAACTTAAAGAAACTCAGGTCGAAGTTGATTATAAAGCAATCAATTTACAATTTAAGAAAATGGAAACAATTTTAATTCAACATAAATCGAATATTCAATTGCTCACAAACGAATTAGAAAAAAAGAATCCTTGGATTCCTGTATTGATTGGTTGTGCGATTGGATTGGCTGGTGTGTTGGGTTATGTGGTTTCTTTGATTTGAATTTATAAGAAAACTTTTGCCGAGCCAGAAGTTCGTATTTCCCAAAAATCTGCTGCTTCGGCATCCGACCATCGGGCTCTGCCATGATAAAACCATGCGCCACAGGCTCGTGTTGAACCTACCTGCCAATCTCCGAGCCCTTTACACAGCATAGTCCCCACAGGATTGTCTATATCAGCAAAATCGGTAGCAACCGCTGGAGTATTTGTGGGCATCGCTGCGGGAGCACTTCCACTTTCTGAATACCAGGGACTTACTGTATCAAGCCCCCACGCAAACTGAAAAAGTGTGTCATCAGTATAAGCGTCGGACAAAAAACTCGATACATTGGCTGAAGAATCTTTGACACTCACGAAAATGTTATCGCTGCCCCCATTCTTATACATCATAAAAGAATACCCATATGAACCATCAGAATTGGATAAGTATCGATGGGCTGTACTATCTGATGTGTATGATGCTCCAGTATGTCCTACAAATACAAAAAATTGCTGAACAGAACCAGTTAAAACGAGATCTTCTCTTGATTCACAAAGAAGTCCTCGATAAGTTGTTTCTCGTCGGTAGGTTTTTCCAAAATAGAGAGGATTATTATCGCTATCCAAGAGAGATTCATTTTTGAAAGTGTTGGTTTGCATCGACAGAAGATGATCTCGTTGTTGCCATCCTGTACCCATTAACAAGCCAGTACAGCCAAACCCGCTCATTTGTCCAAAGGGTACAGCTTCGACAAGCCCGTGTCCTAGACTCCCAACGGTTTCATTAAGAAACCACGGCTGTATCTCATAACAAGTTCCTTCCATCGCAGTCCACTCTGTTCCATTATCAAGAAAAGTAACATCACAAGGCTTCCACAATCTCATATTTGTAGCGCCCGATGAAAAAGGAGTTTTAAATGCCGCAGCTGAAGTAACCCCTATATCACAATAACGATCAACGCCAGTTAGAGAATCAAAAATAAATTTAATTGTTGAACCTGCTGTACCAGCCGCAGGTAATGTAACCGTTGTATTGCTAGCATTAGGAGTTACATAATAAGTTGTATTTATTACCGCAGTTTTGGTGGTTGCTGTTATCGTATCAAAACTTTGTCCACTACTAATTCCACTTAAGTTTGATCCATCACCATAAAATGCGCTGGCAGAAACATTTGAGGATGCGCTGAGAGTAGTAACATTTTTAAGACTTCCGGTGTATAAATCAATATCAATACCACCCGCTGAACTGCTTAAAATTGAGCCCTGCACTTCTTCGCCACCGCCAAAAATCTTTATGCCTGTGCTGCCACTTAGCCAACCAATTTTAAAATCTTTATCCGAATCGAATGTTAATTGGAGATTTTCACCCGCTTTGGTGTGGATTGCGTTGATCTGACTAATCCAGGCGCATTGGAGTGCCGCGTTGTCGGCGGTTAAGAGTGCGCCATCCATAATGATATTGCCATCCAAGTTCAAGTTACCTTGCCAGTCAATATTTGCTACTGATGCCGATCCAAAAGTCTTAAAATATACGGCATCGCCCGCTTGAGCATCACCCATCACAAGATCAATTGAACCGGAATACTCTCCTTCGGGGGCTGCGCCTGTATTTAAAACACTAATTACAAGATTAGCATTACCGGATGCAACATTTCCTCCCGCATTAAGACCACCTGATGAAGTAACACCGGTTGTAGTTAAAGATCCAGTTCCATCGGTTGTTAAACCAGATACACCCTGAAATGAACCATTATTATTAAATTGAATATATGTATCAGATCCGCCAGGTGATCCGCCACCACCAACACCAGTTAAGTTTGAGCCATCACCATAAAAATAACTTGCAGAAATAGTTCCAGTAACACTTAGATAATCTGTGGTGGGATTATAGTTAAATTCATCATCACCAGCAAACGTAGAACCTGATTTAAATTGTACTGAACCAGATGTCCCTGATATTCCACTTCCTCCTGGTCTTGTTTTGCCTTCATTAAATCCTGCCACTGTTATATGCTCCTATACCTTAATTAAATAAAGGAATTACTATAATTAGTTTATCTAAACGGAAAAAATGGCTTGACAGCTTTTTAATTTTCAGGTATCATATAACCTATGAATAAGTCGGAAATCCCATTCGTAGGATTACATGCACATTCAACCGCAGGGTCGCCCTTTGATGCCATCGGTTTCCCACAGCAACATATGGACTTTGCCTATGAAAATGGTTGTGATGCGTTAGCATTAACCGATCATGGGAATTGTAATGGTTTAGCCTATCAGGTCTTACATGCGAAGACAATGGAAAAAGAGGGGAAAGAATTTAAACCGATTTATGGCTGCGAAGCCTATTTTATCCCATCTATTAAAGAATGGGAAACTGCTTACGAACAAGGCAAATCAAACAAAAAGCGCAAGAAAGAAAAATCAACAGGAGGTTTTTCTGTTGAAGACGAATCTGAAACAAAAGCAGTAAAAGATTTACTTAATCGCCGCCGCCATCTTGTCCTTTTGGCTCAAAATGAAACAGGACTAAGCAATATTTTTAAGTTAGTGTCTCAATCCTATAAACCAGGAAATTTCTATAGGTTCCCACGCATTGATTATGATCTTCTGCGAACACACAACGAAGGCATAATCGCTTCCTCTGCTTGTTTAGGTGGAATTTATGCAGGAGATCTATGGGAAAACCTAGACAATGGTGACGAGGCCATTCTTAATGCCATGCGTAAAACTACTGAAAACATGCGTAGTATTTTTGGTGATCGATGGTATGCTGAACTTCAATGGTTCAAACATCCAACACAGATGCAATTAAATAAATTTATTGTGCAGATTGCTAAAGAATTTAATCTTGAGTTAATTTCTACTGCCGATAGTCATTATTTTAATCCGACAGTTTGGAAAGACCGAGAACTCTATAAACGTTTCAGACCTGGAGCAACCGCATTCTTTGGCGAAATGGCAGAGAATCTTGAGGATTATGGAATGGAACTTTATCCTAAGAATGGGGATCAAATGTTCGCTTCCTATAAAAAGTATTCGTCTGAATTGGGCTATGATTTTGACGATGATTTGATTAAAGATTCAATCACAAGAACCCATCACATCGCCCACAAACGAATTGATAGGTTTTATCCAGACAACACTGTGAGACTTCCATCCTTCGTTGTTCCAGAAGGAATGACAGAAGATGATGCTCTTTCAGAAATGTCTTGGAACGGTCTAGCTTCAATCATTCCGTCCCACAGAACTAATGAATATTCGAAAAGACTTGATCATGAGTTACAAGTTATTAAAGATAGGGGATTTAGTCGATACTTTTTGACTATGAAATCTATTGCAGACAAAGCAACTTCGATACAAATAACTGGCCCATCTCGTGGATCTGCTGGTGGCTCACTTGTGGCCTACGTTTTGGGGATTACACAAGTTGATCCCATAAAATATGGCTTGCTTTTTTCTCGCTTCTTGCGTTCCGATGCAAAAGATTATCCAGACATTGATTATGATGTTTCAGATCCAATGGTTCTTAAAGAGTCTCTTATTGAAGAATGGGGAGAAGATAATGTGGTCCCAATTTCAAATTGGAACACACTACAATTGAGATCCTTAATTAAAGACATTTCTAAATTTTATGACATTCCCTATCAAGAGGTTAACATTGTCACAAAAAAGATGGTCTTTGAAGCGATGGGTCCAGCAAAGAGAGATCATGGAATCAAAGCTGGCGTTTATGATCCGACATTCGAAGAATTAATGAAATACAGCACGAGTTTGCAAGAATTTCTTCAGAAATACCCACAAGTAGAACCACATGTCCGCACATTAAAGGGGCAAGTTCGCTCATGCTCGCGTCACGCTGGTGGATTAGTGGTCGGAGAAGATTTAAATAAATACATGCCATTAATTTATTCTGGTGGTGTGCGACAAACACCGTGGACTGAAGGCCAAAATGTCCGACACCTTGAACCAATGGGATTCATTAAGTTTGACATCTTAGGTCTTGGGACTTTGCGCATGATTGAAGATGGTATAACAAGAATTATTAAAAAACAAACCGGAAAGACTCCTGATTTCAAAGAAGTAAAACAATTCTATGACATACACTTACATCCAGATAAATTAGACTTTGATAATCAAGACATTTATACTAACATTTTCCATAAGGGAAAGTGGGCTGGTGTCTTTCAATTTACAGAAACCGGCGCTCAAGCATTTTGCCAGAGAGCAAAACCAACAAGTTTAATCGATATTGCAGCAATCACATCAATTTTTAGACCTGGGCCATTGAGTGCAAAGGTTGATAAAGATTATGTTGAAGCTAAACAAAATCCACAATTTATAAAACATCTTCATCCAATTGTGAAAGAAGTTACAGAAGAAACTTATGGTTTCTTAATCTTTCAAGAACAGATTGCTCTTTTGGCGCATCGTCTTGGAAAAAACATTTCATTGGATGAAGGAAATCTTTTACGCAAATTATTAACTAAGAAAGGAACAGGTAAAGGTGCAGAGGAAAAGATTAGAATTCATACTAAGTTCGTGGCAGGATGTTCAGAAAAGGGAATTGGTAAAAAGAAGGCAGAAGATCTTTGGAATACTTTTGAGTATTTTAGTGGTTACGGCTTTAATAAGTCCCATGCTGTGGGTTATAGTATTTTATCTTTTCAGTGTGCTTGGTTATTAAATTACCATCCATCTGAATGGCTGGCAGCGTTTCTTAATAAAGAACCGGAGAGTCGCAAGGAAAGAGCAATTAATGTTGTTAAAAATTTAGGATATGAAATCCAAGAAGTTAACATTAATTTATCAGGGCGCAACTGGGAAGTATCTTCGAAAGGTCATTTGATTCAACCTTTAACTTCAATTAAAGGACTTGGTGACAAAGCTATGGATCAGATTTTAAATCATCGACCATTTAAAACAATCGAAGAATTACTATTCAATGAGGAAATAAGTTATTCAAAACTTAATAAAAAGTCATTGGATGTTTTAATTCGATCTGGAGCTTGTGATTCGATTGTGGACAATCGTTTTAAACATTGTAAACATCTGTGGTTGTCTGTTGTGGATTCTCGACCTAAAAATAAGAAAAAGCTGGACGAAAACATCAAGGCAAACGGAAGCACACACGATTTCTCTGAAGAAGAAAAGATTGAAAACATTGTAAGTTTAACAGGAATTTTCCCGTTTGAATTGGTTCTCGACAAAAAGGTTAAGGAGCGATTAGAATACTTGAAGGTTCCTCCATTGGCTGAATATGATAAAGATTTGAAACTTTGCTGGTTTATTCCCAGGGAAATCATTCCAAAGAAAACCAGGAACGGCAAGACGTTTTGGATAATAAATGCAATTGATGAAACTTGCCAAACGACAAACATTAAGTGTTGGAACGTGCGACCGAATGAACAGGTTCACATTAATCGACCCTATGTTAGCAAATTAGAACACGATCCACAGTGGGGCTTTTCAACTCGCTCAATTCAGTGGAATTTTAAATTAGTAGGATAAAATGAATGATAACGAAATAACATTAGAAGTGTATAGATTAATTATTGGATCTGAAGAGGTCGAATACGAAGCAGCAGATACAATTTCAGAATATTTAATTGAGCGTGCTGCGTTTCATGGAAATAAATTGGGAAGACAGCACAAGCTTGTAAAAGAGTTTGACATTGTAAAAGATCCAATGTCGGGCGGTTGGATTTTAATTTTTATGTGCGAAAGGTGGTTTTGATGGACGATTATGATGTTTATATTGATGATTTATTTGTAGAAGATAAACCCATCACAAAAGAAAAGATGATAAAAATTCTTAATAAGGAAATTCGCATCAAGAGTTCTTTGGCAAACACCGCCAAGGGAATAGAGATTGATGTATTGCCTGAATGGGAAAAAATCCTGTTGGAAGATGGATCAATTTTATGGTCCTATGAAAAGCTTGGCTGGAAAGTAATGTGGTATAATAAAGAATACCAAACAAGACCTACAAGATCATGGTTAAGTTTTAGAAACTCAAAATCAATTAAAAAGGAGAAATAAATGATTATTGAATATACAAGAGTACGGAATAATGTCCATCCACCGGAAAGGGCAAATCCCAGCGATGCTGGATTGGATTTATTTTTTAACCCTGAACCGAATGGAATTTTAATTAATCCGAAAACAGATGGTATAACTATTAGACCTGGCGAAAGCGCAATTTTAGCTACTGGCTGTCGCTTTGGTATTCCTCATGGTTATATGTTGGAAATAAAAAACCGTTCTGGTGTTGCTGCAAAACGATCTTTGATCGTTGGAGCTTGCGTAGTTGATAGTGGTTACGATGGAGAAGTTTTTATTAACTTGCACAACATTGGCAAAACAACACAAATTATTGAACCTGGCACTAAAATTGCACAAGCAGTAATGGTTCCGGTTGTTCATTTTCGAGCACTTGAAACAGGAACAGGGGATTTATACAACTGGTATCCAATTACGATTTCAGAACGCGGCGATGGTGCTTTAGGGTCTACAGACAATAGCGCACATGAGGGACTTTCACCACCCGTCCGTGGAATGCAGAAAAAGAGATGAGTAGTATAACAAAGAAAATTCAACGCAAAAAGGACAAAGCTGCAAAGAAAGAGATGCAAAAGAAAGTTGGCCTTTTTAATAAATTATCAGATCATTGTTTAGTTTGTCAGAAAGATTTTGATAAAAAAAATAAAGAGATGGTTATGAGCTGGAACGTCGTGGTTAAAGGCGAAAATGTTAGACTCTATTGCCCCACTTGTTGGGACGCGGCAAAAAATTTAGTAAAGGAAATGAAAGATGGATTTACAAACACAAAAGATAATGTTTAGTTCAAAATCGGATGAATGGGGAACACCACCAGCCTTTTTTAATAAATTAAATAGGAGATTCAATTTTACACTTGATCCCTGCGCCACTTCAGAAAATAAAAAATGTGAGAAATTTTATACTATGGAAGAAGATGGTTTAAAAAAGAGTTGGAAGGGCGAAAGGGTTTTTGTAAACCCGCCCTATGGCAATATAGCTGAATGGGTCGAGAAAGCCTATCTAGAATCGTGTAGGGGTGCATTAGTGGCGCTGCTCATACCCGCCAGAACAGATACAAAATACTGGCACGACTTTATAATGAAAGCAGCATCCCACATTTATTTTATAAAAGGAAGATTAAAGTTTGAAAACGGAAGCGAGAAAACAAATGCAGCCCCATTTCCATCAGTGGTCGTAGTTTTTGGCGATATGCATTGGGGCGCTGGACCGACAATTTTGACATTAACAAAATAGAATGGCAGAACTCAATAAAAAAATTTCTTTCTCGATGTTAGAGTCGGAAAAGGTTGAATTTAAAATTCGACTACAATACGATAATCTTACGCAGATTAAGTTTTTTAAAGCTATTGTAAGGGGATACCTTGAGAAAGATGAAGATCTTTATAATTTTATTAACAAATTTAAAAAAGAAAACGTAATTCAAAGCAAAGAACAAAGGAAAAAAATAATGACTAATATAAAACAAGCAACCGACATTAAATCTAAATTCGCACTCGATGATAATGAGATTGAAAACATTTTTGATATTTTAGAACAGGAACATCCAGATCTATGAAATCGCGCAAAGAAGATCAATTATTAAGAGTAATTGACCAAACAAATGCCTGCTATAATGAATGCCTATTCAAAAAACACGAGTGTCAGGTTAGCTATTGTAGGCTTTGGATCGACTATCCAGAAGATTTAAATTGTACTGAAATTGCAGTAATGAAAAATGATAAATTGGTTTTACGTGAAGTTGGCGAACGTCTTAAATTAACTCCATCCAGAATTAAACAGATTGAGGGCGAAGCCTTAAAAAAACTAGTTAAAAATTTAGATGAATCATTTAACAATTCTTGAATGTCTTTTTATTGTTTTAAACACTATTTAGTGGAGAATAAGAATAATATTCTAAGGAGATAATTCAACAATGGCCAAAAAGACCAAAAAGCCTCTATTACAAGAAGGAACCATTCGTCGCATGATGAAACTCGCAAACATGGAGGTTCTCGGTGACAACTTTTTAAGTGAAAAATACGCCCCACTCGGAGAAGAAGTGACAGATCTTGAAGAGCAAGATGATCTTGAAGCCGAAGGTGGCATCGAAGACATCGAAGCAGCTGCAATTGAAGAACCTGGTGAAGACATCGAAGCATTGGATGTTGAAGCTGAAGAATCTCCTGGTGAAATTGAAGCTGAAGTCACTGTAGAAGATGCGGACGTTGACGCCCTTAAAACTGCGCGTGATGTTCTTGATCAAGTAATCTCTGCCGCTGGCGACGAAGGTGCTGAAGATGAACTCGACGTTGAAGAAGAACTCCCCGGAGAAGAAGTAGAAGAAATTGGCGCAGAAGTGGAAGACCTCGAAGCCCCAGGCAATCGCGAAATGGATCTTTATGAAGCGGCTTTGGCTGGTCTTGGCGTCGAATTGGTTGACGATAAAGCTGCCAAAATCAAATCAAAAATTGAAGAAGTTAAACAGCAAGTATATAAACGAGTTGTTGAAAGGCTTCTTAAAGAAAGCAAAAAATAATCCTATTGACTTTTCCATGACCATGCGGTACAATTAACACATGGCATATGAAAAACAATTAATTGATCATTTTGAAAACCCTCGAAATGTAGGAACCCTTGATAAGAACGATCCTAATGTCGGCACCGGCTTAGTCGGAGCACCAGCTTGCGGCGATGTCATGCGCCTTCAAATTAAAGTTAACAAAAAAGGAATAATCGAAAATGCTAAGTTTAAAACTTTTGGGTGTGGCTCTGCTATTGCTAGTTCCTCTCTTGTTACTGAGTGGGTCAAATCCAAATCCATCGAAGAAGCGGAAAAGATCACGAATCAGGAAATTGTAGAAGAACTCTCCCTTCCACCTGTAAAGGTTCATTGTTCTGTCCTTGCCGAAGATGCAATAAAATCAGCAATAAATGATTGGCGACAAAAAAAAATTAAATGAAAAACTTCTTTCTTTTTCACTTGGATTTCACATTGGAGTTCTTTCGACAGCTTTGATTTTTTTAATAGCTTTGCAAGATTGTGCTTGATTTCTTCTTCAGTTTGATATATACTATTAGGCATGAATGAAAATTTATTACTAGTAGCTTTTCTAGGATTTAGTGCAGGCTATATTCTTAAAACATTAGCTTACCGCTTGAAAGTTATTGATGGAACTTCTTTTTTCGTAAGGAGAATAACCGAACAATTATTAATGCTCATTGGTGCTGTTGTTTATAAAGTTTCACTTATGGAGCAGACCTATTTAATGTTGCTTAAAGATTCTCCTGCTAGCGAAGAAGCTAAAAGAGTGAAGAACGAATTTGCATCCGAATTCGAAGATTGGAAAAAAGAAACAATAGAAGAATTTTGTGAAAGTTATCCAGAAGAATTTAAATGGCAAATAGGATTCGAAGACTGGAAAGGTGCGATGAATGTTTTAACTGATATTTATAAAGATAAGAAGATGTAGTGATGAATCCGAAAATGCCATTAAGCGCCATGCAAGAAAAAGCGCGTAAAGATTACATATTCAATTTTTTCAGAAAAAGAAAATTAATTGCATCGCATGAAAATATAATCTTTTCAGAAAAGTTGTTTAAGTTAAACGCAGTTTTAAGATGGTGTTTAGACAAGATCGAAAGTAAACAAATGAATACTCAAGAGTGGAAGAAATATAATAAAATAATTTCACAATACGTCGCGGGTATGGTTGAATTAGAATGGGGAGATAATTCATTTAAAATTATTGAATTAAAACAAGATGAATCAAGAAGAAGAAGAACAAAGCCTAAGTGATATTTTATTTTTTGGAGCAAACAACCCAGCAGACACCAGTCGTGTAAGCGGTTTATACGGTGAAGTGACAGATGACAATTGTCGCACACTTATCTCCTCTCTTTATTATTTCCGTGATACTGGAAAAATACAAGAAGAACCAGAAGACCAAGAAACAGACCTTGAGACAAAAACAGATCCTGTGGTTAGCTATACTCCAATGGACTTTCTAGTTTCAACCGAAGGTGGAAGTGTTCAAGACATGTTTGCTGTGTATGATTGTATGCGAGATATCAAAAAGGATTGTGACATTCGTACTTTTGGTATTGGGAAAGTGATGTCGGCTGGCGTTTTACTATTGGCGGCTGGAACAAAAGGTTCTCGTCGAGTTGGAAAAAGCTGTAGATTAATGTTGCACGCTCCATCTGGTGGTCAATTTGGCTCTCTCAAGGAACTAGAAGTGGACATTCGCGAAGTTAAATGGTATCAAGATCAATTCGTAAAAGCATTGGCTCAAGAATCCAACTTAAGTGAAAGAAAAATCAGAGGTATCTTTCGAAAGAAAACTGATACTTATTTTGACGCAGACCAAGCAGTTGAATGGGGCATAGCTGATGAAGTGGTATAATAACATTTGTCAATTTCTTTTTAAAATAAAGCAAGATACGTCATCCTACCGTCGCCAAGAAACACAAAAAGAAGCAGATCAAACCCCAATCGTCAGTGAAATACAAAATTATATTATTTGTAATGGAGAACATGTTCCAATCGATTGGGACGATGTTAAAACCTTTGATAATTCAGATGGATTAAAGTTACCCAAAAATTGCTATAAAACTGCAAAAAATGAGAGGGTGTCTTCGATGCTTGTTGCCCATTGGGATGTGTGTTTATCCTCCAAAAGTTGCTTTAAAATACTAAAAAAACGCAAGTTGTCGGTACATTTCCTCATTGATAACGATGGCACAATCTATCAGATAATGGATTGCAACGATATCGGCTATCATGCGGGCAATTCTAAAGTTAATGCGCGAAGCATCGGTGTTGAAATTTCAAACGCCTATTATCCGAAATACCAAGAGATTTATAGATCAAAAGGATTTGGCCCTCGACCACTTTGGAAAGGCGTGGAAGTTCATGGAAAAGAATTAGAACCATTTTTAGGTTTCTATCCCTGGCAAGAAGAAGCGTTCAAGGCTCTGGCTAAATCATTAAATAAAGCCTATCAAATTGAATTGGTTTCTCCAATGAGTGATGGCGAGCCGATCAAAACTGTTGATCCTCTTGTTAAAAAAGGGGAGTTTAATGGAGTGGTAAATCATTATCATATTACTACTCGCAAGATTGACTGCGCTGGTTTTGATTTAGATGAGGTTTTAGAAGAAATCACTTGACTAAACCCTATAACGTGTGTATAATGTTTACACAATGACAGCAGTCCGACCCAAAAAGGGCAACACTCGAAAAACTGGCAAAGAGCAATACTATACTATTCCTGCAACTGCCAATTTTTGTGTAGATAAAATAAAAAACTATATTAATAAAGACAGTCTTATTTTGGAGCCTTGTGGTGGTAGGGGTGACTTTATTAAAGCTATTGAAGATGGCGGTTTTGATAATAAAATTATTTCTTGTGACATTGAACCCAAAAGCCCCAAAGTAATAAAGGCTAATTTTTTAGAAGATGAACCATTTGAAAAAGAATTTGCTGCTTGCGATCATTTGGTTACTTTAACAAACCCTCCTTTTGGCAGAGCAAATAGCCTTTCAGTTAAATTTTTTAATGAATCGGCAAAGTCATCTGATGTGATTGGATTTATTATACCCAAAGCATGGAAAAAATGGACAGTCATTAATCGATTAAACAATAACTTTCATCTTGCCGAAGAATTTGAAATGTCAAAAGTCTGTTTTTATTCAGAAGAAACCGGCCCCTACGAAAATAAACATTTAAATACACTTTTCCAAATTTGGAAAAAAGAAGATCGAACGAGGCCAAAGATAAAAGTACCTGATCACAAACTGATCACAAGAGTAAAACCAAAAGACGCTGATGTCGTGTTGGTAACTTTTGGTTGGAGTTGCGGCAAGGTGATAGAAGAATTTGAAAGAGTTAAGAATACGTGCTATTCTTATTTTAAAATTAACGATAAGGATAGAGATATAGTGTCGGCATTGAAGAAGATAGATTTTTCTATTTTTTATAACAATGTTTCTTACACTCAATGTTTAGGAATGCAAGAAATCAATTGGTGTTTAAATGAGTTTTTTGATTTGCCCAATTTAACGGGTGTAGATCCAATTTATTTGCCCAATAAACTTTTATTAAATAAGGAAATAAGATGAAGAATTTTGAATCAGGTAGAAAGTTAAACGAAAAGATCCTAGATGGAGCCAAAAAACTTGCTGATGCCGTAGGAACCACTCTGGGACCAAGAGGTAGAAACGTAATTATTAAAGGCCATAACACTAGACCGATCATTACCAAAGATGGCGTAACAGTCGCCAAGTTTGTCGATCTAGAAGATCCCTTTGAAAACCTCGGCGCACAAATTATTAAGCAAGCAAGCGAATCTACAAATTCGACTGCTGGCGATGGCACAACTACTGCTACTGTATTGGCCCGCGCCATAATGGAAAAGGCTCAGATTCATTTATCTTCTGGCGTTTCTCCTATAGAATTAAAACGAGGAATAGACATAACAGTTGATGATTTAATAGAAAGATTAAAACAGAAATCAAAACAAATTTCAACACAAGAAGAAATTGAACAAATTGCCACCATTTCAGCAAATGGAGATGCAGGTATTGGTAAATTAATTGGAACTGCGGTTGACAAAGTGGGCAAAGATGGAGCCATTTCAATTCAAGAAGCTAAATCTAATGACACATCCTTGGAATTAATGGAAGGGTTTAGGTTTGATTCTGGCATTTTGGCAAATGCTTTTGTTACAGATGAACGCCGATCAATTATGCGGCATGAAGATTGTTTAATCTTAGTTACCGATAAAAACATTACAACCATCGATGAAATTTTACCAGCACTTGAAATTTCTGCGCGTGATGGTCGAGCCTTAATTATAGTTGCTGAAGATATTTCAGGTCAAGCACTTGCAGCGATGATTATGAATTCAATGAAGGGTTCAATGAAAGTCGCAGGAATTAAAGCCCCACGCTACGGCGAAGAAAGGCGAAACATTCTCAGTGATTTAGCCATTTCCACTGGTGCAACATTTATTTCAAGAGAGAGTGGAATTGAAATGCGATCTATTAAATTAGAACATTTTGGAAAATCTCAAAGTGTTGAGTCTACTAAATTTTTTACTACAATTGTGGGTGGAGATCAAGACGACGAAGCAGTTGAGCAAAAAATTGAATCCTTAAAGAAAGAAATAGAGCTAGAAAATAGTTTACCTGCTTGTGAAAAGATACAAGAGCGTATTGGTCGCCTTGCGTCCGCAGTTGCAATTATTAAAATAGGTGGCGCAACTGAAGTTGAGATGATAGAAAAGAAACATCGAGTAGAAGACGCATTAGAAGCAGTAAATTCTGCACAACAGGAAGGAATAATACCAGGAGGCTCGGCAGCTTTATTGCGCATAGCGAAAAATACTAGCATTGACTTTGAACATCCAGAACAACAAATAGGCTCTACTATTATTTTACAGGCTGTCAAAGAGCCATTTAAGAAGATGGTGACAAATGCTGGATTATCTCCTGATTTATTTTTAGAAAAAGTTGAGAATCATACGAATCCTGATTCTGGCTTGGATGTAACGAACGGCCAAATTGTTAACATGTTTGCGTTTGGAATTATTGATCCATTTAAGGTTGTCAGGTGCGCTTTAGAAAATGCTGCATCGGCTGCATCTACACTTTTACTCACTGATCATGCGATTGTTGAGGATAAAGCCTAAAGATTCTACTATTTAAATGTATGGCCCAACCGATCCCTGAATTAATCGCTATTGAAACTCGCATGGATTTTTTAGAAGTCAAAATAATGGATAGTTTGGAGGCAATTAAGATGCGCCAAGAAAGAATGTGTGACGATATTGCCAAAATTAAAGAGGCTGTTTATAATCCTGACGATGGTCTTTATGCTCGATTGCGAGCGTTGGAAGCCGACACCCGCCAAAAAAATAAATTATTATGGGCTTTATTAACCACGGTTTTAACCGTCACAGCTGCGGCACTCGTAGCCTATTTACAATAAATTAATGTTTTTTTTGCTTGACATTAAGCCTAATTTTTGATACACTTATTATAGGAGTTGAGAAAATGACATTTTATCGCAAACAACATTATCTGGCGAAACCCTTAGTCAAACAAGACAATCTTAAAGCAAGATTAGCCAAACTCCAAAAAGAAGATTTGGATAATCGCTCTAAAGAGTTTGTTGAATCTGTGGCTCATTATTATAAAATGAAAGGTGGGTTAACTGAAGGTCAATTGGGGTATTTTGAAAAAATTGAAAGTCGGTTTTCACCACAAGAAAAAGTAAAACTCAAAGAATGGGCAAAAGAATATAAGAAAGATTATTTCACCGCCGCGAAAATAGTCGCAAATTATTATTTAAATACTGGTTATTATACTGTAACTGCAACCAGCATTTTAAATGATGAATTATTCATCCCCACTAAAAAACAAACACATAGAATGATCGGCAATAAGTACGCCCAATTGGTTTTAGAAAACCATTATAAAGAACCTAAGTTTGAAAAAGGTCAGTTAGTACAAGTACGAACGCAAGCCGGTTCTCACACTAAAGATCCGCACCTTAGAAGAATGGGTAATCGTCTATGTTTTGTACTAGAGAATACTTTGCCAATTGTTAATGCCGTCAAAGGCGGAAAACGTTATAATCTTCTCCCAATGGGAGAAAGCAACGCAATAGTTGCTGACGAAAGAAATTTAATAAAACCAAATAAAAAAGGAAAAAATTCATAATGAAAGTTGTTGTAAGCTATGCGTGTGATCTAGAAGACATACCATCCACTATTGTTGAACTATTACAAAATTTACAAGAAAATCACTTACCGGCGATCACAATCGACATCCAAGATGCTATTTTGAATAGTAATGAAAGTAAGATCACTGAAGCACTGGAATCAATGGATGCTGCTCGTATGGGATTAGCCAAACTCGATAACAGGTTGATGGATTATATGAGCATTTTGGCCGGTTATTCTAAAACCAATGCTGATTTGCACTTGGGAATTGATCCTAGCATGACAGATCCTTCAATGGTAACAGGCCAAACACAAGAGGTGAGTGCAACTGATGTTTTAGAAACAAAGGACGAAAATGTTAATTCAGAAGAAGAAGCAAAAGACAATGATTAAATTAGTTGAAGTGATCGAAAATTCTGGTCACTTCAATTTAAGAGAAATCGTGCTTAATTCATCACAAATTGTTTCAATGGTCTTTGACGAACAGTGTGCAGGATTACATGCAAACGGCAAACTACCAGAAGGTTTGCACGAAGCTCAACAGTTTTCCAGAGTTTCTTTAACAAATGGAAAAGAAATAACAGTTGTAGGAAGTCCTGACATGTTGGGACAAAAAGTAAAAAAAGTTCTTCATGGATAGTTTTTGCTTGACGCTCTGATAACAGTGCTTACATTACAATCACGGAGGAAAAAATGACAGGACTGACCTTGTTTAACAATAATACTCACACAGACATTTTTGACAGATTACTTGGTTTTGATGATTTATGGAAACGTCCATTAGTAAAGGAAACAAAAGATTATCATAAACCACTTGTCAAAGATTTAGAAGACAAATATGAAATTTCTTTGATTGCTCCTGGTTTGGAGAAGAAAGATTTTAAGATCACATTAGAGGGAAATCAAATAACTATAAGTTACGATGCTAGCGACAATGATGACGGCTATGCTTACGCAACTAAATATTCTAAAAGTTACTCGTTACCAAATGATTGCGATCAAGAAAAAACTTCAGCCAAATACAAAAATGGAGTTTTGGTAGTAAGTTTATTTAAATCGGAGTCGGCAAAGCCAAAAACGATTGAAATTAAATAAATTTTAACCATTGAATCAACAGCGAAGGGTGCTTGACAAACGTTAAGCACCCTTTTTTTTATTTGTTTTTAGTTGAGGTATTAAACTATTTAATATGCGGTGGTGAACAAAACGTGTCTTGGGCTCTTTTTAAAAGCATCATGTTCGGTTTGTTTGGGAGGCCATAGAGAAGGGGTTTTTGCAAATTGTCCCTATTGTGATGTAGAGAGGAAGCAGCTAATAGAAGCATCTTTTAAAACTATAAAGGAGACTTTGGGAGAAAATTTAACATTAAAACAAAAGAAAGAATTAGTTAAATTTTTAATGAAGAATACAAATGAAACTTAATACCCACACCTTGAAAAGAATGATCGAAGAAGAATTCGAAAAAGTTCAGGAAAGAGCCTATGCCTATGGAACCTATTCGCTTCCTTCTGGTAAGCCTTCGAATCCATGCCCTCAAGGAACTACACAAATTGGTTATTTAGAACAGGTTGATGAAGAAGGAAAACCCCTTCCTCGCTGTGTCGCACAGGATGATGGCCGAGAAGTGAATCTTGAAGAAGAATCTGAAGAACGTACATTCCAACAAAAGTTAAAACCGCGTTTGCACAAACAAATGAAACGTTTATTGCGCCGTGGCAAAAACAAAGTTAAACTAACAGGCTGGTCCACAGCGCCCATTGATTATCGGGGTAGTAAACCTCCTGGCGCATCGGGAGGCTGAAATGTCACCAAAAAAGAAAGATGAAGAAGTAGAATCTCTTAAACCTAGTCCGCCACCATCACTTGCACCTCGCGGCATTCGTGCATTTACAGTCTATCGCGATGATGATCAAACAGGAGTTTCAGGAACAGGTGTTGTAATCGAAGGCGTTAAACTAGCAACAGGCCAAGCCGTTATTCATTGGCTTTATCCACCACCACGCGGAGGTATTGCTGTGTTTGATTCAATGGATGATTTTGTTAAGGTTCACATCTTACCACATCCAGCAAATAAAACAATTATAACCTATGAAGACGGAGAACAGGAGACATTTTAATGAAAATAACAAAATCAAGATTATTACAAATAATTAAAGAGGAATTAGAAGAAGCTGAAGTTCTTGATTTCACCTCCTTCAAACGCCAAAAAGAAAAAACATGGCGCGAACCGGAAACATTTGTGGTCGTGATGGGCGACGACCCAATTCTGTATGAGATAGATCAGTTGAAATATGTTACTATTTATGATGACGATCAGTACGACGCATTAATACAAGCAATTGAAGATAGAGATAAAAGTTACAGGAAAGCAAGGGAGTTGGGGCTTCAATTTCTGCCGATATTAAAAAAATAGAAAGCGTTGGAGATGGATAAGTAAATTTAAAGTATGAAACTCTTAATGGAAAATTGGCGAGGATATTTGAATGAGTCTGTTTTTTATGTAACTATTAATCAGATTATTCCTACAGAAGAATTAGGTCACGGAAAGGATCATGATTGTCCAAGTGAAGAGTGTGAAAGAAAAATACAATCTAAAATGGAACAAATAAAACAGGGAGTTTTTAAACCTATTGAAGTCTGTCATCAAAAACCAGTAGTAACTGCAAAATTACAAGGTGATCCATCTTTTGAACCAGCCCCCAAAAGCGGACAAGATGAATCATTTTACTATGTATTAAATGGACATCATAGATTAGAAGCAGCTAAACGTTTAGGGATAGATAAAATCCCCGTGAAGCAGGTACAAACATGAAACTTTTAATGGAAAGTTGGCGCAAGTTCTTAAATGAACGCATGGAATTTGGTGAAGGATTTGAAAGATGGCTTCATGGTGAAATCCCAGACGTTTTTCCCGGTGGTCAACCCCGATATGATGATCGTATGGACGTTGACGAACCTGAGTTCGGCCAAGGAGGAGATTGTAAGCCGCAAAGCACCGAACCAGAATGTCTGGAGGATTATGGGTTTGAAAAAATTGGTGAAGGTTCATTTCGCGCAGTTTGGGCACTTCCTGACAACCCAAATTATGTTATGAAAATTGCTGACGAACTGTGGGATGATGCGGATACTAAAGACATGAACAGACAAGAGGCAGATAAAATCGCTCAGACAGGTTATCCTGATTTATTGCCAAAAGTTTATGATACTGCTGATGACTATAGCTGGATTGTTGTGGAAAGAGTTACGCCTTATGGGTACGATAGTGACCGATATATTGTCGATTTCTTCCCTAATTTTGTAGAGTTTTGGAAAAAGCATAGAAAGAGTAAAGATTTTCGTTGGAACAATCGCCCCTTACACCATTTTTTTCTGGACTATACCGAAAGGCGCAGAAATGAATTAAGGGGAGTCTTGCGCACTGACAGTGATAGATCAATTCTTACTAAAGAACTTGGCGGTGAAAGTGCTCGTGAAGAATTAGAATCTCAACACTCTCCGTTGTATGGAAAATTTTTAGAGTTTATTGAACATTATAATCTGATGCCACATGAAATGCGAAGTGATAATATAGGCCGCGCATCTGATGGCAGATTTGTAATATTAGATTCGGGCTGGAACTCTTAGGGGGAAACAAATGAAACTCTTAATGGAACAATGGCGAAAGTATTTGAATGAGATTGGTGATCTTTCTGTTCCACCCTATCCACCACCATCCCCGGAAGGATACCCCGTTAAAACCTATGAGGGTGCCGTTTTTTATACATTTACCACCGATGCGGGCAGTCGATATGATGTTGGGTTTACCAATCAATACGATAACCCTGAAGAAGAACCGTGGACTATTACGTTTGATGTGGAAGATTCTACAGAGATGACCAACGAAAACCAACCCCTGAAAATAATGTCAACTATTGTGGCTGTTATCAATGAGTTCATACACACTCCCAAATTAAACGAGGGCAATCTCAAATTTGTCTTTGAGGGAATTCCCAAACTTGACCACGACGACATAGACTTCGCAGCTCAAACTGGTCGCACTAAATTGTACTTGAAATTCTTAGAAAAGAGTCTTCCCAAAGATTGGGATTATATTATACGTGGTAAAAATATAATTTTCTTTGGTGATCATGAATTTTGGAAGGATGAGGACGAAGACGAGGAATGGGAATAACGACTTAAACAACACTTGCAAACTAATTATTAAGTGGAACAAGTATGCCAAAAAAAGACGGCGAACTGACTGATGATGAATTGGAGCAAGTTGTGGGAGGCTCAAAAGACATGAAAATTTTACTTGAATCTTGGCGTCAATTTTTAAACGAAAAAGAAGAAGATGGATCCAAGGTTATTTTTATGGCTGGCGCACCCGGCTCTGGAAAATCAACTGTAATTAATAAATTAGGACTGGGACAAATGGAGATGATTAATCCTGATTTGTTTTATGAGCCCGCGTTGGAAAAAGCAGGGTTTGGAAAAAACATTAGTAAAATCAAAGATGAATACGTTGAGGTTAGGGATGCTCTTACCCAAGAGCTACAAAAAATTGGAAGATTGCCAGAATTATTGGATCAAAAAATCATACATGCAGATCTTGTGGCAACTTACGACGCAGCAGTTAATAATGGCGAATCTACGCCTGAATTAGAGGCTGCAAGGCAAGCCTATGATGGGCCGCGAGAGAAAATTGAAACAATAGGTCATTTATTCGCACAGGGTCAAAAAGACGCGAAAAAGAAACAATCCGAAATGACAGAAATGGGCAAAAATTTTATCGTTGATGGCACGGGTGGAAGATTTGGTCTAATTCGCAATCAGAAAACAAAATTAGAGGATGCGGGTTACGAAGTCGCTATGATTTTTGTAGACGTTCCACTGGATACAGCCATCGCACGACAGGAAATTAGAGGTTCAGAAGGTGGACGTACATTAGATCCGAAGGCAGTCAGCCGATCTTGGGAAGCAGTCACAAAGAACAAAGAATTGTATAAAGAATTATTTGGTAACAATTTTTTTCTTGTGAGTGGAGATGAAGAACAAAGTGAACTACGCATTAAGCGCATGAAAGGAAAAGTTAATAGATTTTTAACTATTTAGGATAAGCAACTATGAAGCTATTATTTGAAAACTGGCGTAACCATCTGCAAGAACAAGAACTCAATGAGTTGAGAACTCAAATTCTTAATGAAATTTCAGACGATGACTATGAAATGATCAAAAGATGGATGCGGAATGCCCCAGAAGAAGCCTATTCATTCCGTAATCTTTTCGGAAACAAAAAACGAATAGCAATTCCTGTAGAAACAGGCGCAGCAGACGGACCTATCGGAGAGATAGTAAGACTATTTCAAGACAATGGTTGGGAAATTGATTTCAATGACTCCACAGTTTCCAAGAAGATGACAACCGTTATTCCAAAAGGTCCGAAAGCAGGAGAGAGAGTCACACAAATCAGGAAAATGCGTATCGGGAAAGCATTAGACTATATTTTAAAGTTGATTAAAAATTACGAGAAAATTATGGAGGAATACAAGGAAGCCGGTGGCTACGCTGCCGAAACCGCAGCCCTCGTCGTAGGCTTTGACGACTCCGATAAGCACATAAAAGAACTCATAGCGAAAAAAAATGCA
>Ga0080013_1000744_pt1 | contig 45166 bp, 28 predicted proteins | sample ETNvirenome_6_85_FD_69236 | JGI IMG/M metagenome (GOLD analysis project Ga0080013, IMG submission 69236) | Marine viral communities from the Pacific Ocean - ETNP_6_85 (SPADES assembly) (version 2) | ecosystem: Environmental > Aquatic > Marine > Oceanic | place: Pacific Ocean | collected 2013-06-19
CCGATATTTACCTTCCAAACTTCGATGTCAAAATCGAGCAACGTCTTAATAATCTCAAGCTCTTTCTTTGTGGCGTCGGGATCGAGTGCAACATACACTCCAGCGTCCTCTTTAACGATCTTACGAAGCAGGATGGAGTTCTGATTTAGCGTAGAGCCGAGAATAGGGACCGCGTTACGGCCTGCATTAATCGCATCAAAAATCCCTTCGACCAGTATAATGTCCGAGCTCCAATCCACAAACAAATCGTTGAATATGATATTACGGCTTGCCGGAGGGTTCTTATACTTAGGATAATAGGATCTATCATAAGATCGCGATACAAAATAGCTCAAGTCTCCCTCGTCGTCAAACGACGGAATTATGATCCTGCCTTCGTATTCTCCCTTGATGCAATAGCCCATCTTCCACCAAACAATATCTTGCTTGGTGATGCCGCGGTGTCGTAGATAGTTCATTGCGGCGAATCCAGTAGGGGGCATCTCTCTATTTGCGAGAGAGATAAACCCTTCAGGCATCTCAAGTATTTGTTTTTCTTCTACTTTCTCGGCGAACAAATCTTCGAGTTGATCAAAATCAATCTCGGAAGTGAAATCTCGCCACTGTGCCTTGTCGTGGTTCGTGCCAAAACGGCGAACGACACGATAGATATTCTTGCCGCGGGTGTCACACACCCAGCACTTATAGTAACCTTTATCTAGATTTACAGAGAATTTGCGCTTGTGGTGGTCGCAGTAAGGACATTTAAAAAGATACTCATTGTTGGTCCGATAACCGGTACCCAACACATTAGTCAGTATCTTTAGCTTCTTCTCTTTCACGGATCCAGCCTGCCTTTGCGATTACATAGCTATCGGACCGGTCAGCATAACCAGCCTTTGGATTTCCATGTCTAGTGTATTGTACCTCAAAGCCGGGCACGTTGTCAACAACAAACTGCAAAGAAACAGCTTTTGCTTTCTGTCCCTTGGGAACCTTGATGCCGCAGAGCTTGCGGGCAGATGTGGCGGCAAGATACTTTGGCTCCTTGTAAAAGAAATTATAACACAACCACGACACAATGCCATTTATTTTTGACAAAAGTGATAAGGTCTGGGCAGAGGAGAATCCGGAGCGGAATGACTGCAGCGATTGTTCAACATACACTTGTTCTATGTTGTATGTATCGTCTAACAATTCCAGTCGATCGCATACAATTTCTATTTTTTTGAAAAAGTTTTTTTGTTTGCGCAAATCGATGTGATCGCAAACGAGGATCTTACCGTCTTCGTCGAGTACTGTATAGCCAGTAATGCTGGTTGAGATATCTAGGCCTAAAATCATTTTACTATTTTATCAGAGGTCGAGCTTAATTTTAAAGGTGAAATCTCTCTCCACCGTTTTGCGAACTGGTGTTGCCATTTTGGCAATTCCAATAAGGTTCCTGTCTTTGTCGTAAATCCCGACCTTGGAAATATAAGTTGTCTTTTCAAAAGAGGCCGTAGGATGATGATAAGAAGAGCTAACAACATTCTTAACAAGTCGCTTGGGTGCCTGAGCATATTGTTTTGACCCTGTCACCGCTGTTGAAGACGTACTATATGTTACAAAAGTGGGATTACTCGATTGATTCAATTCTCCCTTCGGAGCAGTAGCAAACATGGTCATTGTTTGAATTTTGTTTGTGCCACTCATGGCTAAAATAAAAGACGAACTAGGAGCAGTCACCGCGCCAGATATTGACTGGGCAAAGTACACCCACTTAGGGTTTTCAGTCGCAGAGTCACCTGTCACAGCTGTAGTGTAATAATCTGTACGATCTGACAGGTTGTAAGACGCTGTTAGGACAATAAAGCCTTCGTCATAAAGAGCGAAACCGATTAGGCTTCCGGTTTCGGTTCCATTTGTGTTGTATGTTTCATAGAGGAGTCCATCTTTATTGGTATCTTTGGCGCGCGCGCAGAGGGTCCCTGTTATATAATAGCTTAGATCTACGGTTCCCTTCTGAATTGTAGATCCATAAAATATAGTAGGCACCGATATCAGGCCGACTTCAACCGAATCTAGGCTTCGTGATACTGGCCCATAAGCTCCATATGTAAAATTAGGGTCTTTATACCGATAGTAGTTTATGGTGTTCTTTAGGGCCAAAAGATGAGAAACATTAGACGAACCACTACGGGGAGTAGCGGCAGAATAGTACTCTTTGGAGATACTTGATGTATACGGGTAGGAGCTGGACATCACATCTCCAAAGTTGTTGGAACTAAAAGCAGCCTGTGATGTGGTTCTGAAACCTATTCTTGATGAGTTCTTTACCACCCAAGAATAAATCAAGCCGTTATCATTGATAGTTTGATCAGGAAGCGAAGAGGGGCCCAGAGTACGGCCAGTGACAGCGCTTTGGCGGTCAACGTTTAGTTCATATAACGAAATGTGGCCAGAATCAGTCAGCCGAACTGGATCCGCAAAGGCGCCAGAAATATTTGGAGTGTTATTGTAAAAAGATGAGCCGCTATAAACTACAAATTTAAGACTGGGATTTGTCTTTAATGTATTGATGTATACATCATTACTTTTGAATTTGTAGTAAGGCATGCTGTATCCATAATAACACTAGTAGTCCAACCTTACTCGGAGCGTGAACTCTGTGGTTGGGTCTTTCTTGAGTGGCTCTGATAGTTTTGCCACTGCTAGTAATTCATTATCGGGAGAGTACAACCCGACGGTCGTAACGAAAGAAACTGGGGCATCCTGCGAGTTATTCTTAACCACCATCTTACTTGCGCTCAAATACGTGGGATTAGCCGAATAATTAAAGTCGGTGTTGTGCGCGCGGCAGAAATATACCGAAGAGTTCAACTCTGTTGTGTTATTAAAGGACAAGTTATAGATTCGGTGACGGAACTTGTCGGCATTGACCGTGATGGTTGATGCAGTCAGACTAGCTGTAACATTACCACATGTCGTCCCCAGAGCTGGGTTGAACTTCGAGTTCACAGCCAAAAGGCCCCCTAAGGAAGATGTTCCCAAAAAGATCGAAGATGTAATCACCGCGATGCCGGCCTGATAGTAAATCAAGCCGCACGCGACGCGACCGGCAGAATCGACGGAAGCAGAGGCAAGCACCGGCTCAGAACTAGAAGTTGCATACAAAATGCCATACTCTCCGGCCGGCGAATTAACCTTATAGCCGTCTGTTCCACTAAAGTCTGTGATTGTCACCAACTTTTCGAAAGGCGCCGTATACGACTCCTGACATCCCAACTGCAGCGAGAAGCTTCCTTTTTTAATCTCATCCTTACTTAGGAGGCGAGCAAAATTAATGAAAAAGGACTGTCGGTCCTTTGTTCCGGCGGAAAGGTCGCCATCTTGATCGAATGCCCGAATTGCAGCAGCCGCATCAAATCCCACCAAAACTTGTGCCATTTGATTATAAACATTAATTTTCTTTGAGTTCTGGCTGTTTGTGGCGCCCGAAAGACCGGAGGTTGCGCTATATCCGCATGTAAGGTCCAAAATGTGATTAGCTGAGGAGCTTAGATAAGGATAGTCATAGACTGATTCAAACATGCCGTGACTGTATGTCTTAATGTTTTCATCCGCATAGGTTCCGGAAAGAATTGATCCCGTTATTGGAATTGCTTCATGGAGCAGATTTCGTGTTAAAACGGCATCGTCGGTTGTAAGTGCTTTAAATGAGCTAGGTGTGTTAGTTGGCATAATTATTCCTTCTAGGAGTTCTTCTTCACAAGTCTTATCGGAACATCAAGCGTATATCCAGTTGTGACACCGGAAACTCTCAATGTAGTATCGATGAATCTATAATCGGCCGCGGCAAGAGATATTGATGTAGTTGGGGTAAGTGCAACGCTTCCGGGTGATCCGAGCTGATTGAACAAGAAATTACTGGTTTTTAGCTCTAGACTGGATGCGATCTTAAGACTTACGTACGTTCCGCGGGGGCCAGCGATTGAGCTATCAGTCGTGTCGACGCCGATCTGGTTGACAGCGTCGCCACCGCCGCCGGCCTTGGAATCGAACGTAACAATATATGTTGCAATGTTATCATCGTCGATTGACACCGGCGTCAGTGTCGTTGAGGGACTACACAGGGTTCCGAAGCGATTATCAAATTGTACAAAGTATTGTGTTTCCAGTAGAAGAGGATTAACCTGATCGCGGGGGGTCAGTTCGGTAGTGTCTAGGCCCTGATCGGCGCGGAGATAGTTGGCGGTGGGGCTATCACCCAATGGATCGTTTCCATTTAAGTATCCGCTACCGAGGGCTGTCATGGCGGTATTTGTCAACGCGTTCATGGTACTCAAGTCTACTGGTACGATGTAGGAATTCGAATTACTTTCTCGGGGGGAGAGCGTATCATTCAGCTGAATGACTGGAAGATATAACAGATCATTAGATGTGTAAGATATCAGTCGAGACTTCATGCTCGACATATTATTAGTAAATGCCTCCAGTACTGGACTCTGAAGGATCTCTAGGTCATAGTATGCGGAACCACTGGGGTGGTTCTTGTCATATAGCCCGTAATCAATCTCGTCGTCGCCTAATGCAAATTTAGTTATTTGGAAGTTACCTTCCGCTAACCTTTTTCGGCCTAGGTCGGTTAAAACAGCGTCCAAAATAATGTCGCCAGAATTATCTAAAAATCCCATATCTGTATCCTCTTCTTATAAATAGTCCTAAATATCTTTATTCGCTTGGTTTTACCATGCCGGTATTTGTAAAATTGATATTTAAATCTAGTTTCCTTCCAGTTTGCTTGCTTGTCAGTCTCACCTTAAAGCCTTTGCCCCACACTTGATCTGCTACTCCATCAGCGCCCAATATGCCGGTCCCAGGTGCAGTTGTAAGCGAGGGGTTGCCCAATGTCGAACCATAACCAGTCTGGTCTACCACAGTTTGTTGGAGGGCAGGCTCTATATAAATAAACCTTCTTCCTGATTTTACAAAATTTTCGCCCACTTTTTCAAAACTAAATACATTTTGTTTCAAAAATATTTGTCCGTTGTTGTCAACCATCTCAATTTCAAATATATACGTTGGATTTGATACGTTTTCGTGGACATCAATAGACCTCGCACAATAATAGTATTTTGTGTTGGGCCTTATGTTGTCGATGATTGTACCCCCTACTCCAAAATCAGGATCAACCTCGGGGAGAAGGGCGTTAACAAAGCTCTTGTAGGAAGTGGGAGCAGTACTTAATTTAAACAACTGATATCTATCGACCGGATCATCGCTCTTAAAGGTAATCTTTTTGTCTTGTGCTTTTATCTCATCAAATGTAAGGGAGGTTCGGTTTTGGGAATAATATTCTTCTTCAAAATATTGTTTATCCCCTTCTAAAATTTCAATCGGCGATTGAACCGTTCTGCCAGTCGCCGCATTAAGGAGAATAAGGAGTTTGTCGTTAACACCCTTATAAGCATAAAAGGAGATTTCTGGTTCTCGCGGTGGCTTATCAATAATAGGCGCTGCATCGAGACCACCTATGATGTGAGGTACCACAATGGCCTTAACGTTAGTTTCGTTCCATATGTGCTGTTCCGTGGTGGAAACTCCGGTGGCGGGGGAGACCCCATCGAAACGATTTTTGTAAGAATAGGCGTTTCCGAATACCAAGACAACCTTCTTTACATCGTATCGATACTGTTGATTATATTTCACCTGCGTGTCATAAAAATAAGCAGGAAGGCTTGAATGTAGCCGCGGTGAGATATAAAAAGTCTGAACAACTGGGCCGACAGTGGTGTTTCCACCGGAGTGCAGAAATGCTTTTCTTTTTTCAATCACATATAAAAGAGTTTCTGTGTGGCATGGCACATTGTCAAACACTTCTTTCATGGATCGCGTAACTCCGCGTACATTAGCCAAATCACCGTTTGGGGATGATTCGAAGAGGCGGTCAATGGCGGTGATGGCCGACTGCGGATTTGCATCTAAATTTTCTCTGCTGTAATCGCGGATGCGCTTGACCGGGGAGTCCCATGTTTCTTGATCATTTAACTGGTTATAATAATGTACGGCATTGCTGCCCCCGTGCTCGTCGACCAAGAAATGTGCAAAGTCTCCCAAATCAAAGAGCACCGTGATATCACCGGCCTTTTCAGTATTGTAGGCTGGCCAATAACCACCAGTGTCATTGTTTGGGCGCGATGATGCTTCCGCTCGGCGTGATGTAATTGCAAATGACCCCGTAACTGCCGCGTCTGAGTGGGTATTTAGGCGCGATATCGCGGTCATCTGAAGCAAATCAATAAAATCTCTTGTTTCTTTGTCATCCCACAGTGCGTTTAGGATACTCCTATTGTCTTTCCACCCTGTTACCTGATCTTGATAGGCCCCTATGGCAATCGTATTATAAAATGGCACCGTTGACAGATGAACTGCATTCTTATCTAGAGCTTTCAGGTCTGAGTGCAAAATTGCAAAATTTCTATTGCTTTTTTCTAATACCTCTGTTGTTCTCTCAAGCTCTGGCTGGTCGAACGAAAGAGCCTTAAGGCCGTTGATGTACATATCATAATAGGAACGCGTGTTTGCCTCTGTTACCGACTGAGCGTCTGTTACCTCAAAATAATCTATATTCTGAGCCAGAGTAAGGGCGTCGAGATGATAGGGTGCCAGCAGGGTGCTGCTTGTATTCATTAGTTCGTGCTGTAAGTAATAAACATTTGGAAGAAGAAAGTCTGGGACCCATCCATCGGCGATAACTTCTTCGTAGGATACTCCGGCCTGAACATAAAAGTTATAGGTCGGCGAAGGATCAAATAGTAATCCAGATTTTTCTCGCGTCTCTAAGTCTTTCGGGGGACCATAAAAAACAGCTGTATGGTCTAATAGATCTCCATCAAAAGACACCTGATGATCAGATGAAATGCCATGCACTAGGCCGAGATAGTTGGGATTGCCGCCGTGAAAGGGCTGGAACGCTTCCGCGCCGGTGAAGAGTTTCCAGTTATCGTGTGCGTTGCCTGCGACAGGGGTGGGTCCTAGCCAGTTCTCGCTCTGGGGGGGTTTGTTCTGCCACGCATCCCAATTGCCGGCGTTCGGCATAATAGAAATCCTGTCGGTAAGTGCGGTGTCCCGCGTGTTAGGGCTTTGGAGCGTCTTATCGGTCCTCGCGCTCAACCATTCATAATCTATTACTATATTTACTAGTTGTTCCTTTAGCCGGCCTATATTGGCATCATTAGCGCCCACATCGGTACCGCCCCCGTTTTTTAGATCCTTTACGTATGTAGAATAGTTTATAAGAAGTTTAGCATCAATATTGTAATTCTCGTAGGCGGCGCTTTGATAAATTGCCAAATAGCTCCCCAAACAGCCGCGAAAACGATCAACGGTTCCCCAGTCATTTTTAGCGGCTGGATGAAAACTGCCTTGCCCGTTATTAGGCACGTTGATCTTCCTCCTGTCTTTTCGTCCTACCAAGTTTGAATTTACTATATGAAGTTTGTCTTGATAATCTTTATAAGTTATTGGCATTTTTATCAGTAACTCCCTTTACCACCAGCCTGTTTGTTCAGACTGATTTTACCAGACATTGCTGGTTTGTTCCCCGAGGTTGGAGATTCCAGTGACAGCGGAATAATCGGCGGGTTTAGAGGCGCCGGTATGGTCTGATTAGGTGTCATGGTTGGGGTCGTTGGTGCAGGAGGGGTTGGGGTTTCGGCGGCCGCGGCCAAAGTCGCTGCATCCATAGGGATAACCTGAGAATATAAAACCTCTTTATCGTATGCGTTGCTGAGAGAGTCAAATTGGGACTTATATTCTACTCGCTCCATTAAATAGCTCCGGAGGAGGGGGCCATAAACACCCTTTATATTTATATTACGCAGCGGACCTATAACGAAAAGAGTGGTAAGAGGAGTAAAGATTGTGTTTTCCGCGATAGATGCCTGTTCTATCTTAACAAGACGACAAATTAACATCTCGCTGTTTGAGCGTGCTTGATTGAAAACCACATCTGTCAAAGTTGACCAGTTCTCGGCGCCGATGCCACCCTGTGGAGTGTACGAAGAAAGATATTCTACTCTGACTAAAGAACCAAAAGTAAGGACTGCAGGGACTGGCTCTGGTGGTATCTCATTAGACGCGGGAGTATTTGCGGGCAAAGCCTGTGGGGTGGTCGACATGTTTGTTGCAGGGGGGGTCGGCAGATTAAAGCCGTCAAACTCGTCTCCAAGAAGTTGGTTGGCAAGATTTCCAGCGTACGCAGCGTATGCGCCCTGTTGGGTCGCGGCTATGTTAATGATACTCTGCTGAGAGCCTGCACTAGAGGCCTCACCTATACTGTCGATATTAAGCGCGGTGGCGTTGTCCCCCAGAATCTGTGATGTCGCGACTGTTTGGGGCGTCACTAGTTCAGACACTGCGACGAGCCTATTTAAGCTCACCGTTAGGGGCGCGATCGAAACTCCCATTGAACTTAAAACCGCCGCGTTCGCGTTAGTTTGACTACTTGGCGACAAATCAACCATCGAGGTGGCCGTAGGAGGGCTCGCGGCAAAGAGGGCCTCGGAACCACCCATATCAATATTTTGGCTCGTAGTATTAATTGGCGGCCCTGCACCTAATGCTACAGATGTCGGTGTCATATACCCAAAGGAATTCGTAGTTTCTGCATTTTCGGTTGCTGAGGGGAACTTCTCTTCTTCTGCCGCAATTCTCTGCTGCATTACTTGATAAGTGATCGAGGGAATTACTGCACCTGTGTTACTAAGGTAGTCATCAATATAATTTAGCCCAACATTGGCCGGATTTGTAATGTCTAAGCCACCATTTAGTTCAGTCTTGGCCTCAAGACCTCCTGGGGCGCTAACATTGTATATAGAAGAATGAAAATCTGCGACATTTGATTTAGTAGACTGCTTGTTGGAATTAAGAATGGCCTCAAGCGCCATTCTATACCCTCGGATCAAAGCGTTAACTATGTGAGATCTCGTTTCCGGAGAGAACTCAGAAGTCAAAATTAGTAATGTCTTTTGCCATTCTTTTGGAGTAAAAGGGCCATAGCCCGTTATTCCGCTTATAAATTTAATGCTGGCCATATAAAGGGATACCAGATCACCACACTTCGCGGGCTTTACGTTGCAGCTTGCGATCGATGATGCAATCATGTTCGATATAGCTGTAAAAGCATCCTTGGATTTGTCAGATACTAGCACTTGGGCATAATACTTTAGGCCCCCGACCTCATATTGAGCCGCATCATCGTCTCTGAACGCTATACCGATCACCTCGCCGCTATTAAATTTTTTAATTATTTGTACGCCGTCGTTTAACGAACCAACATGAATATAGGGATATTCTGCTGCCGACGTTTTTAGCTTACATAATCCAGTTTTGGAGCCGGCGGCTGTGAGCTTGTTGCTTCTGATGTCTAGTTTTTTTGTCTTGGTGCGGGAAATCCTGATGTCTACTACCTCCATGCAGGCCGCGAGGGCTTCAGGGTTTTGAATATATTTCCCAAATAGAGAGTTCTCTTTAAAAAAATCCACCAGGTCGAACCCAAAATAACCATAAACAACTCCATCACTGTCTCTAGACAGATGAACTGGTGAGAAATATCCCAGAGGACCCGTGTATCCGCCTAGCGCTGCTTCGGCCTTGTTGGAACCCCGATCAGCATTGGCTGGTACGTTGATATCTGCGATATTGGCTGCTGACGGTGTTCCGGGGACAATTATTTCTGGGGTGGCTGCTGCAGCGGGGGCCAAAATCCGGAGATCCTTAGATTTTACATTAATAATCTTTTCACTTAAAAGTGTGGGGTGTGGCGCCGCCGTGTGATATCGTCCCACCATTAGTGCTGGTGCGACGGAGCCCTGACCTGTGGGTATGGTGTGGGAGTGCACAGAGTCCGGCCAGAGACCGCCCTTCTGTCCATAAAAGTTCGCTGACTCCTTTAGTGCATATAAATCACTCTCCAACGGGGGGCGGCCGGCTATTAAAAGAGTGTCCTTCAGGACGCTACCAATAGTAATATTGTTATTAGAATCCCTTGAGAAAGACGCCACCAAAACATAAAGATCGTTGGTGTGCTTTGTGTCCAGATCCATAGTGTGAATTTTGGTATAGGTATGGTGCGCTATGTTTAGGTTCCGACTTTTGTCAATGTGTGTTTTATACTTAAAATCTTTTCTAGTGTCTAATGAAAAGAGCTGATTATTCTGCTGTTCTCTTATTATTTTTGTTTTGAGGGCCGCATTGTCTACGTTTAGAGCTTCAATGATTGCCTTATTAGACGAAAAAAATATAAAATTCCCAAAAGTAATTATTCTTGAGGGGCCCGTTGGTTGGACTATTTCATTAGACATAAGCAGTCGCAGCTCTGTTGGAGCTATGCTTATTCCCTCTATGTTTAGAAAAGGAAGTATACCTTTGTAAGGTCCATCTGCGATTCGTTGGGTCATTTAGCAGGGCTCCTCGGGCTCAGTCGTATACAGATCGCGGTTTAGTTTCATTCTAGAAGCGTTTGTAGACAGTGCCTTCTCTGATATATTTAGTTCTTGGATAATTTCCATAGGGATTTCTTTGTCCACCAATATATTAAAATAATACTCTACATTGCCTGGAGCGTTAAGGCTATTATTAATTTCGCGGGGGTAAGCGAAGTAGTTACCACCGTCAGGAGTATATGCTAATTGCACAAATGAGCCTGTCCCGATCGGCGCTGAGGACGAATGATAAATCTCGATATCAAAATTTTCTTTTTCAAAATCAGTATTGTTTTCCAATACCTCCATCAAAAGATAATCCTCGTTTAATGCCAAAAAGATGTCTGTTTTCTGACCCGTATCGGACGTTAGGTGAGTTGTTATCGAATTATCTGTTAAATCACCTGATTTAAAATAGGTGTAGTAGTCCAAGGTAATATTCAACTGCGGTATATGCTCGATATAATCTGAGGTGTTTATACAATCCTGCGACGAACTAATCTTTGCTTTGGAAAGAATTGTTGCGTTCCACGCCGGATTGTATTGAGTATTGAGAGAGGAGCGGCCAATGGCATGAGCATTGATCTTGCCCTTGTCTTCAAAGACAGGTTGTCTAAAATAGGCCGTACGATTGGCGGGGTCGGAATTGCTGCTGCCGATTGGGCCTTCTAAATTATTTATAAATTGGGTGACGCGGGTTTCTGCGCTCGTTCTGGTTGTTGTAGCCTTTAATTTGGGGGTGTCCTCTTGGATTCTTACGCGCGACATGTTCTGTGTTTCGGTATAACCAGAGCCGCTAGTGTCATACAGAACGTCGTCATCAAAAAAGGCATAGTATTCCGGCTTCAGTTTTCCAATAGAAAGCAAATACTTTCCGTATTCTGTCAGCTGAAATTCAAATACTTCTTCTTTTTTGTTTAAAAACTCCATTTTATATTCCTCGGCATTAGAACAATCCCTTTATGGAACTCAATCCTATCTGTGCATTAGCAAGGGAGGTGGTGCTGGTGGTGCTGGTCTTTGTCGACGACCCCCCTGACTTCGCCGTCGGCGAGGGGATCGTCAAGTTACCAAAGGGACTCTTTGAAGTCGCGATCGTCGGCGATGCCGCGATCTTCAGCCCGCCGCCGTAAGGTATGCTCTTGGGACCCAGTGATCCAAGGGTCGCTGTGGCACCTGTCGTCGACGCAATGCCTGACGTTGTGATTGACCCCATCGCGCCGCCGCCCTGTGCCGCTCCTGTAATTGTCGGCGCGTTGCCAGCGGTGATGGCAGCCGTGGCGGTGCTGGCCCCACCTGCTCCGGCGCCGGCTTCGTTGGTATCAATCTGATTGATCAAATCTGCAGACTTGTATTGTACGCCCTCTTCGATTGAGGCCAACTCTACCAAAGAGAAATAATCATAGGGCCAATTATACGAATAGGGCCCAATTGTATCTGCCTCGAAGCCAGTAAGATCGCTTGTGATCATACTCCTTCTAAATCTTTCAAAATTTTTCTGGGCGCGCTTCTTGACCTTAAACACCATCCACCTTACATCTTCAGCGTTGTTAGCGAGGATGTCGACCAGTTCTTTGTCTTCTACCACAACCTTCTTTTGTTCGAATTTGGTGGCAATGGAGGGCATAAGATTCTGCCACATGTCCGTCAAGTCTTTTTTAGTGAGGCTCGCTTCAAATTCAAAAATATACATTAATATAGGAGTAACAACATCCGGATGGCGAGTAAAGTCCATCTTGGGCGGGAAAACATACTTATCCATTGCTCCCACAATATTTTGATACGTAGTTGAGGTTTCCGTTACCACATTAAGAGCGAAGAACTGTCTCTGATTGTCCACTGTCTTAAATGGTACTGCCACTATAGCTTCTTCAAACTTGTGTTCCTCGGATACTTGGCCGACGCGTTTGGGGATACCTGTTTCAAACCCCACCACACTTGCTAGGGACTCAGCAATTGCCTCTGGGTATCCGGGAACGCTTCGGTTATATTGAGTAGGCGCGTTGAGGATCTCGATAAAGATTCCCTCATCAGAAGCCGACGGTATAGATCCATACTGGTGCCACATCCCCTTCGTCGAGATACGGCTCGCATCGTACCCAGCATGAACGGAGGCACTAGGCGGTGCGCTAGCGCTTGCGTTCGCGAAATTTAACACAGGGGTCTCATACTTGCTCTGAATCACCCAACTGCTCTTTTGTGTTTGTGTTCCTGCAGGTACAGACAAAAGGCGCTCTGTTAGGTTGACACAACTATTGAGTCCCATCCATGGGATAATGTTGGCGTTGCCAAGGTAGTTGAAGTCGCTAGTTGCATTATTATAGTAAATAGAAAGATTATCATAAATGTCCTGTAGTGTGGGAATACCGCCGACACTGGCGCTATATACACAAAGAGCAGAGGCAACTTGATTATAGTAGGGAGGAGAACAGTGTGCAAAGGAGGCTCCAAGAATGTCGGCCGAAAATGCGGCGGGTCCGAACGCAGACTCCCTAGAATACATTGTAAATCTTTTTCTATCCGGCTTCCCTGCATATCTTCGTGGCTCGTAAATACTTCGATCATATAATGAGTATGTACTTACCTGTGAACCAGTCTCGCTTGTTCTATACAGCCTAACTTCCATCGTATAAATGCTGCCGGACGTAACAGAACTATAGTTCTCCTCGCGCTTCGATTCAAAATTAGCAAACCCACTTGAAAATATGTTGGCACTTTCGCACAAAAAGTTATCAATGGCCATTCGATACAGAGCGCTTCCCCTTAACTCGTTCACCTTTATATAGGCATTACCTTGCGGGTAGTGATAAGACGGCTTGTCCGTCGATGGACCGCCATACTTCATGATCGAGCTGGTTAAAAAGGACGTCACACCTCCCAGCGCTCGATTGGCAGAGCCGGATGAGCCCACCGCCTGTTGGGGCTCCCGATCATATATAAATGGGCCTCCCGATTTGCCAGTCTTGAAGACCGGTACCGATTGGTCCGGACCAATTGTACCCGAGCCAGGAGCGAGGTTTGTGAGGTTTGAAGAATTAAAGAATGCTTCGGGATTATAAATCGCCTCAAAAGGTACCTGTTGCATATTATAGCCCCTTGAACTGAACGTGGGCTGGAAATATGCATTGTCCGATTCGACGGTTTCGTCATAGGCTCTGCCCACATTCATCACATTACTCATGTAAAGGTAGCCCTCTTCGAACTGCTGTCCCGGCGAGGAAGCATTACCCGGACCATACTGTCTATACATAGAACCAGACGCCATTGGGTAGAGGGCCGGAGCGGTGCCGGAGTGGCAAATAATGAAATTAGACATCGCGATGCCTGATTTGATCGTGTTATACAGGATGCCAGGAGAAAAAAGAGGATCCATCAAAATCCGGAATCTCTTTTTAGGATCTAGACCAGTTGATTGCGCAGGAACGTCCGGAGAGATCCGCGGCTGATAGACGCCTGGGGCATATGATGCAGAAAAGAGTCGCGCTAACTCAACGGTGCGCTCAGCCGGCGTGAATCCTTTGTAGGGTAAGAACTTAATCAAACCATCACAACTTAGTGTAATCTTATCTCTCACAACTGTAAGAGGAGCGGCTCTCTTCCCAAACAAGTCATCATCTATAATCTTAAAGTACTTAAGAAAATCTCCGTTTGAGTAAGTCCTAAAGAAAGGTTCTTGGGCACTACTGCTATAGGCGGCGCCGGTGAGTTCGAAAAGACCATCAACCTCAGCCAAGAAGTTGTTTTCTTCCCCATCAACATATGTTTCCATGTGTTGTGAAATTCTAAACTCTGGGATTATCGAATGGTCTTTTCCTATTTCTCGAATATGTGTCTCATACGTCTTGTAATTTTGATATGGAGCTTTGCCGGCCTGCTCAGCGACCAACCATTCAGCATCTCCGGCCAAAACGGGAAAATCATCAACAAGAGTCTGCCCACCATAAATTCGTTGTGCATACGTTGGCCCGGCGTACTGGTTCGGGAAAGCACTAATCCCAGCATTTGCCTCAGCTGAGGATGATCGCGAGACGCGCAATGGGTCGTCGGTTGATCCAGTAAACACAGTATAAGTCGGCAACAATTCGCCGGCGCCGTCATTATGATATGGCTGTGCCAATGAAGAGGTGGTCTTAAAGTTATTGTGTCCATCGAGCGGCCACATACTTTGAGATAGAACACGCCTATAGCCCATAGAACACGAAGCATTGCTTTCAAGCGTTTCGGTTGTTCGGGTTGATCTATCATCAAACCAAATGGTTGAAATATTATAATCTTGGCGGCCCCGAATTCTGGCTCTATACGCATTCTTCTCAGATGGATACACTCTCTGTGCATAGTTGGCCACCAAACTTAAATTACTTTGTAGGGCGTAATCTAAAATTGAATTGTATGCTCTGCGACGCGTGGTATCTATCTTAAGATCTAAGAGATTGTTCAATCCGTTATTCGAGAAATATTCTAGCTGATTTGCATATGGCACGGTAACTTGCATGTTGTTTTGGCTTGATGCGTTCTCCGTATTGTCCTCCAAAATAAAGTTGATCGGCAGGCTGGCATCGCTTATTGGCGATTCATAATAATCAACAAAGCTAGTTGGCTTGAGTCCGAGGCCTCCGCCGTCAGAGGGACCAGTGGCGCCGGCTACAAATGAGGGAGGAAGCACAGACCCAATCAAGTTTTGCTTACGCATCTGCCGCGCTATTGGATTCTCCCCTGCTCGAATTTGTTTCCAAGTCGGCCATCCATAAGGACCATTGCGATGAAGCATCATCGTGTTGAATGAGAAGCCCGCCGAATTGCCTGGAACCGAAGAAGTAAGTGTGAAGAAGCTACCCGGAGTATCTTCAGCCGCGGCGCCGAGACCGACTACGGCAGTATTTCCGTTCCCTGAATAGTCTTTAAAAATTGCGCCGCTGTGTATCCCCGTCTCGTGCGGATAATAACCGGCCACGCTTTGTTCGCCATCTCCAGCGCGCCACCATGCTATTAAAGAATCGGATATTACCTGGAATTCGGGATTGTCCTTCGCTAAAATATATGGATCAGCTGGCGTCATATGATTATAGAGTATATTTGCCTGATTATTGTTCACCGAGGATGAGTAGATCTGAACTTCGTCGATGTTTCCGACCCAATTAGATGATTGGCCAGCGGTATCGAATGTGGTCGTGTTTCCAATATAGCAACTTCCTGATATTGGTGCAGGGGTATCTAGTACGTACTGCACGACGGCCTGCTCTTCTCCGTTAATATAAAGTCGCTGCTGGTTAAGTGCAAGATCGCCGCGGGGGTTTCGGGCCGTAGCGGAGTCAGTCCTAGATCCAAAGGTTGCCACGAGATGATACCATTTTCCATAATTGAGGTAGGTGTCGCCCCCTATGTGCCCGTACTGCTTGCCGTCGATAATAAATTCAGGGGTCCAGCCCGAGGGTTTGGGAGTACAATTGAGCTTTATGCCGTTGCCGAAGGCGAAGATATAGGCGTCCCCGTCGAAGTTCCCCCCCTCCGCGTTTACCCAACATGCCATGGTGAAAGGCTTAAGGTTCTCACCGGTACCGTCGCTGCCGATGAGCGCATTCCATTTATTGGCGGTACCAATATAAATTTGCGAATTCTCCCGCAACGACACGGAGATAGTTCCGGACAGATAAATGGACCGCCGGTTGAATGTCCCCTGAGGGCGATATAATACGTGGTCAGTCATATTTATAGGCCGGGGGCTGACAGGGCCCTGTAAATTAGCATCAGTAAAGGGAGTAAATACTCCATATCCAGAGTTTATATTATAAGACGGTGAGCCGCATGTGTAATCATCAGCGCAAATCTCTTTGTTTCCATCGGGGAATCCCACAACAGAGTCAGAACTTGTTACAAGTTGTAAAACAGAAGCACTGGTGCAGCTTTCGGCGGATAGACCATATAATTGGTTATTGTTGGGTACCGATGCACTAATCCAACTGTATTGTTTAACTGATTGCGGAATCTGGTGCTGGACGTAAAGATTATCATAGTTGCTACTTGTTACAAATCCCTGTCCATATGAATCAACGATCCGATATTTGACATTTCTGTTTGTCTTGTGCCACGACGGAACCGTCACATACGTTGCAGAGGGCACAGAACCATACGCCGCATCGGAGCCGAAAGGACCACAATGTAATGATGCGCGTTGGTTAAGGCCGCGGGGCTTATCGATCTGGTCGCGTGGAGAAATTGTTATAGCTGTTATCGGATCCACAGATGCCGAACCGGACATCCCGTAACTAATCACTGTTCTGTTGCGGTATGGGGCTGCGTTATAGGGCGAAAGTTCTTCTGCCGGCTGAGTCATATATCCGCGGGATGAAGCTTCAAAACTGCCAGGCGCACTAAACCGGTTTACAAAAACAGTCTTTGTCGATCGTCCAGTCTTGTCATCACGGTTCGGCAGCAAAAAGTCTAAATAAGCACTATCGGGAAGATTACCTACGCACGCGACCTGCGTCTGGGTGCTTCCTGAGCTGTGCATCAGGCTTGTTGGGTCATTAGAGAAAGCCCCGGTCAAAAACGCATTATATCCATTTCCAGTCCGGTCTAATATGTGAATCCCACCATTTGCGGCAGCTGTGTCCTGCGCTGATGTCGAACCTGTGAGCCCTTCTCCCATGCCCCACCAGCCTAGTGGTTCGTGCTCGCCGGTTGCGCCAACAGGATTCATGGGGCAACCACCGTTATAGAGCGTTTCAATATGAGATTGACTAAGAACTGAGTTGTGCCAGACCACCTCGTCCATATAGCCACAAAGACCATTACGATAGCTCGGCGTATTGTAGGCCTGAAAAGCGTCTGCATTAAACCAAGCCTTAACTGTAAGATCCTGCCCTTGAGACGACGTCGTCGTGGTCACAACGCTGCCACTAGCTATCGGATAAGCGCGCCCACTTGCACCGCTGCCGCCGCCGCCGCCACGATACTTCGAACCATCAATATAGAAACTAACTGTGCCGTTGCCGTCGGCGGTTCCGGAATGCTCATAGGTAACAGCTACGTGGTGCCAACCCTCAAGATGGGAACCGGTCATCAGTTGAAGAAATGAGTAATCTGAGAGGTAGTTTGTTATACCCACATCGGTGCCTGTATTGGTTGTGTATACACGGGAAAAACTTAGTTTATTTTGGTAGTTGCTCCAGTTAAACTCGCAAATGGGGCTCGTCCCATTTACCTTCGTTGCAAACCAGTTGGACACCCCTTGTGTAAAGAACGGGCGATCCACGCCCTGTGTGGCACCACTGGAGGTATGTTCTGCGTTAATGGCGGATGATGAGTACCAGCACGAAAAAGTAAACCCATCAGTATCGTTGATTTCTTGTCCGCCGGTGTCAAAGGCAATGTTGTAGGGAACCCGCAGAGCCGAAGTAGACTTCGGGCCGCCCCAGACCGAGTAGGCGTCCCAAACAGACGAAGTACTAAAGAACGAGGTGGTAGTAAGAACCTTATCCCGAATAGGCGAAAGAGGCCAACGTACGCCCTCTAATTGGTCAATAGGGTCCGTTGTTCTTCGGCGGATAAAGGGAATACAGCTCGCCGTAGAAAAAGTTATTCCTTGGTCACGGAAGTACAAATCATTGGTCGTACGACCTGCAGTTTGAACAACCTGATAGTTCTTCTGATAATTACCAATGTTGCTGTGCATAATGACGCCGGACATGTTTACGTCTAGCGACGCAGTCGACATCAAAATGTTCTTGATGTTAACCGGTCGTTTTGCTGTTTCATCACGGAAGCGTACTGCAGTTGGGAAGTCGCGCGTGGTTGCAGAACCCGACGAGTCGGCTGGTATGATAGCCAGCGAGTTAGAGAAGTTGCCGCCATCAGTTGAGGCTACCCCATCAAATTTAATGCGGAAGGCTTCTGCGCGGGAAGTGTTTGTATCGAGAGCGCGCAGGGTACCATTGGATCCCGTTCTATTCAATGGAACATGGCGATAGAACCTACCCCCAACAAACTTCTCGGGGAAAGGCCCCTGCATAGGAATGTCATGACTGTCTACATAATCGTGGTGAAGGTTAGTAATTTCCACACCCGGCATGAAGGAACTAGAGACCGTCGAAGCATAGCCGCCACTAACTGACGAGCTATACATACTAAAGGGAGCATATACATTTCCATCTAGGGTTCGGTCATTTGGCTCATCGATATTAATGTCCGGATTCATCTTGAATCCTAAACGCTGTTTAAGGCTTGGATAGAAAACATCAGACGAAGATGAGATCAATTCCTCAACATCTGCTTTTTGTGTAACCAGAATATTTGGAAGCGATCCCGAGGCGCCGGGAAGCGGTGCAACTTCTCGGAAAACATAATTGGGCTGATTACTCTGGTGTCGTGCCACACCGCCAAATGTGACTGCTCCCTCAACTGAGAACTTTGCTGGGGATCCTACTCTCCTGTCATATGATTGTCGAATGGCGCGGTGAAGATCGACGCGTGCATTGGTCGTACCTACAGTACTGCAAGTAGCATGCGCAAGATTTAAAGGCGGATCGTCGCGCTCAGCTTCATAGCGCCACCAGTACATCTTATTGTTCTTGTTAACATTATAATTAATAGTAGCATAGCCGCCGCGAATGCTTCCGCTAACGCCGACGGAGCCCGTGTGAGTTTCTAATGTCGCCTCGCCATATGTTGTTATCCACCCGTCGGCCTCGGCCGTAAGGCCGGAGACTACGTCGATGACGTCAGCAAGAGTGTCGCCATCAGTATCTCCAAACCTCCACCAGTGCACTAGATTATCGTACGCAGTGTGAAGGTGCAGATCATTTGCGCCCGAGAGAAACGTCTTTAGTGGGTCGCCACATGCATTAGTGGTAGAGTACTGTGTTCGATCATAGATTTCCATGACCTCATCGGCATCTAAAACCTTATCCCAGAAACTCATTTCTGCCATGGAACCGCTGCGGAAGGCATAGTTAGCATCAAGACCACTCATATTGCAATTGGCGCCGATCGCTGCAGGGCGGACGCCACCTCCGGAGGAACAACTCGCCATCGTTCCTATAGGCGATGCGCTTGTGTCTGTAGATTGGGACAGCCCATTAACATAAATGGTAGGCTGGTTGCTGATATTCCTTCCATCATAAGCAATCACAATGTTATACCACGTGTCTTTCGTCAGTCCCGCTCCTGTGGTTTCCCATACACCCCCAGTGCCAGTAAACCCCTGAGCATATCGAATTTCACCAGTAGATCGGATTTGAGGGTACTTGTGACCCGAATCGCCGAATTGGAACCAGGTCCGGTGACCATCGCTTAATGGTTGATCAAATCTCAACCATCCAGAGACCGTAAATTGATCTGCATCTGCATAAGAAGCCGCCTGAGCCAGTTCATAGGCGGGGAAAGACAGATTCCCAAGATCCTGATTACTCTTAAATTTTACATATTTATCTTCAAAAGCAACAGCTGGGTCTGTGGCCGGGTGAACTGGTGCATGCACGTGCTTCCATGGGTTAATTTGGATAGTGTTGGACGAACCCACTTGTCGCTTGGTAAACGCGGTGTTTGTAAAAAAGCCGGATCCGGGGGGGCTCTCCGGAGCAAACGAGGCATTGGCGTCTCCGCCTCCTTCAACAGAGGCAGTTATATCTGTGGCACCTTTTCTCTCTAAGAACGGGAAAATGCGGCGGTTTTTTGAGCGCTCTAAAACGTGATCTTCAATAATAGTGCGTACACTATCTGAGAAATCCGCGGAGGCGGGGACGAGTTGGCTAAGCATCACTGAGAGTGATGAGTCGAACCACTTGTAAAACTCGTAAAATTTATCAAAATCCAAATGCGGGTTGGCGACCTTTTCAAAAAACTTTTGTCTTAGGAACTTCAGGGACTTGTATTCGGGCCGATAAAGATTAACGGGATCTCCGATAAGATTGTGGAAATCCTTTAGGTTGGCAAAATAATTGATTATCTCTTCAGATACCACCTGATACATGCTCTTCTCGAAAGCAAAATAGTAGTTAATTGGCCGCGAATCATTTGTAAAGATATCTTGTTCTTGCGCCGTTAGAACCTTTACCATGTCAGTAGATTGAATGTTTTCCGGAAGATTCAACTTTGAAGAAACCACAAAGTCTTTATCAATTGGGCTTACTGAGGATGTTGTAAAATCATAACCCAATGCTGTGTGGTGCCGATTAAGGATATTTCCTAATGAGCCAAATCGTGTAAGATCGGCGGAACCAGAACTTAAATCCTCAACTGTAAATTGGCCACTTGCGTCTGATCCTGTGTTGTTTAAGAATTCCCAGTTGAAGACTAGGGTATCAAATTTTGTAATGTCTCCGTTGGATGCAGAAGGGTTGAAAACATACGCATACTGGTTTGTTAGTAAGTTACCGTGGTTCTCGGTGTCTAATATGTGGCCTTTTAGAGTCTCATCGTCAAGATAGTCTAGCCAATACCGGCAAGCATTTACTTTTACATCAGAGGTTGCCAACGTTGAGGATGTGAAATCTGTACGGTGGGCGCCCACATACACCCGCTTACTTCCGGTGATGAAAGAGCCGGTGGGGTTGGTAACGGTGCCAGAAAGCGTGAATTCCTGAAGGATTTCGCCCGATTCAGCCTGTACCCCGTGCAACTCTACGACAAAATTGCCATTGTTAGATGCGCTAGCAAAATTGGCCAAAGGATAGTTTTCGGGTCGTACTCGGACTGAGATGTTCCATTTTGTGTTATCGTACACGTTCTCATAGAGAGAACTCTTCAGAGAAGGCACGTAGCCCCCCGTAGAGCCGGTTAAAACGAACCTAGCATTGGTAGACTCTATCTCGTCGCGGACGGCGTATACTTGGAAGTTAACGGCGTCTGACATCTTTCCTGTGGGCCAGCCTGTCTGGTTGAGGCCCGCGTCGGAGACAACGCCGTGGACACCGAATAGAGAAGAACTAATTACATTAGTATCAATATAGGTAGCCTTTGAATCTAGGGGCTTAAGGGGCAGCAGCAGCTCTGTTTCTAAAGTGAACGAGTGACCACCAGACAAAGACGTACTAGAAGTGATAAACCCAACAGAGTTGGTGTGAGCCTGATAGTTGAACACTGACCCGAACTTGTTGTTAGCGGTATTAAAATTAACATAGCGATCTGTAACTGTTACGTTTCTGCGGTCATTATCAAGATTATACTCAACCCCATCGGCGTACATATTTATTTTGATAAGTTCGTCATCGATTCCAAAACACCGAATGAGATTTCTAAACCCCTTCGCTGTTCCCTTGGTTTTGTAAATGTAACTTAAGTTGTTGTAGATGTTCTGGTAGATGATATTTTTGATCTCTTCGAGAGATTTTTCATAAACCTTATCCTCACTTCTATCGGCGAGTTTCTCAAGGATGTCTGCATCAAGGAAAAGCTCCGGTGCGATGAAGCCATAGGAAGTCAAGAGCTTCTCTGAGAACGGTAATGGCTTGTTACTGCCGCTAACATAAGAGATATCTTTTAACTTATTCAGATTATCAATCTGCATGTGGAGCGTGTCAAAGTAGCTTGACAGAATCTGTGTTAGCTTTTTAACGTCGCCGCTACCTTCGCTATCATCATCTATGATCCAACTAGGAATTGAGTTATATATGGAGGCATTGTTGTTGACATCGTACGACGAACCACTATGACGCATTGCGCCGAGTAGCTCGTTTACCCTAGGATGGAAGGGATAGATAATAGGATCTTTAAATTCTTTAATAGCGGCATTCGAGAGAACAATGGCCGATCCAGTATTTCGGGCGCCTGCTGTATAGCCGGTCCATGCACCATTGGAAAGGCGCCCAGAGTAGTCTAGGATTGTGCTATCTGTGCTAGCTTCACCTGTGATCCCTTCGTTAAACTTATAGTAAACCCCCAAATCAGTGTTAGCGGTCTCTTTGGTGGTAATAAATGGCGTAGGATCTGTATTTACGCCACCCCCGACTTGCGTAAACCAGAACCGACCAACCTGTTCGCCCGTTCTTTGTGTCTTCCAGTATCGGAACTCATCAAGAGAAGCTGATAGCTTTCCAGAACCTGTGGCGGCTGTCGATGCCGAAGGGTTAGTTGCCAGTGATCCAATATGGGCTCGCATACCATAAAAATCTATATCATTGATACCGGCCACTCCTGTACCCACGCTACCGGTAGTACGAAGAGTTCCCTCATTTTCCAAAGCCCCATCAACATAGAAGCGTGAATTAACGCCGGTGGATGCCGATTTGAATGTGAATGCATAGTGGTGCCACTTGCCATCAGCTATTGTAGTTGCCGTGAAACCAGAAGAACACACTGATGCTGTCTGGAAACCTAGCGATCCAGAATACACCGTCACTCGGAAGGGATCGGCGCCAGATTCATTGGCCGCGCCGGTCATTTCAATCCTCAGTCGTGCATAATCTGGGGCCGCATAGCCTTTGCCATTCCATAGATCGAAAATAACTTCTTTTTGTGTCTTCGCGGCATCAAATGCATCCTTTTTCATCCAGAACTCGACTGACGCGCCCTCAGAAGCAAGATCCAATTGCAGATTAGACTTGCGATTCATCGCAGTCTCATAATAGTTTGAGCCGGTGAATTCAATACTCGACGGAGTTAGGCCGTTTGGGTTCTTATTGGGGCCGCCGTTGAAAGAAATATATTCTAGAGAGTCTGATAGTCCGTACCCATCCACAGTGGACTGCTGTGTCCCCCATGACGCGGATGAAAAGATAATATAACCATTCGTGCGCGGGTATCTATCATCATAGATGTAGAGGTCTAGATATGTTGACTGGTTTTGCCACTCTAGGCGTTCTTTTAGCGACCCGTCATAAGGGTAAGTCTCATAAATTCGTCTAATTGCGGTTGAGTAGTACTCTTCAGCAGATCCATAACGAGCAAAGTTCTCCGGTTTTGTGAAATCCACATCCGGAATAAACCTCTCCTCGTTGATAATGTCCTGCTCATGATATTCTGCTGACTCAACTTGGCCGCCTATATCATGGGAAGTCTTACCGGAGAGAGCTTTAATATTTGAAACATTTTCAAAATATTTCTTAATACTCATATCTTAATTATTCTTCAACCCTAAATTTAAAGGTTTGTGGCTGCTCCTGCCACGAACCAATACTATCGTTATAATATGCTAGTCGAATTTCATACATATAGTCTCGTTCTAGCAAAGACATATCTAAGTCAAAGTAATTCCCCTCCTTATCATAGGATAAATACGTACTCAAGTCTGACCCTGTCCCGTATGGAATCGCACCGTAGTTATCGGTTACTCTATAGATTGCATATGAGGCGCTTGGTATAATGTCAGTTGGATTGTTTGTTGTCGAAACCGTATACACGGTTGGGCTCCAGTTTTTGTTTCTCACAAAAAACCTGAAGCGCGCAGTATCTGTGCCGGAGTATTTCTTCCGAAGGTTCTTACATGAAGTAATCCTTTCAAAAGTGGGCGCTGAGTCATATGTTGGCATCAACTCGGGATATACAGACCCTGTGTAGAACTCAACTGTGCCGCTATAGTTGCTCCAAACATCGTGCACGAGTGCAAAGGGCGTCGATGCCGCCGTCAATGCGACCGAACAAGAATAGATACCAGTGCTCACGTAGCCGCCTGTGGCGTTTGTATCTAGCGCGGCAGCTACATTGCCGCCGACGGACAATTTAAGTGCGGAGCCTGTCGGAGCACTATTCGAGCTAGAATAAAAAGAAACATATATCTCTCCCGTACCAACGGTAGGGATATTAACAAGCCTCCCTCGTACATAGTTATAAAAGTAAAGCGTATTTAAGTTGTCGAGGGAGGGGGCCAAAGAACTAGAATAATAAAAGTTTTCTCTGTCATCGCTGATTCGCGAATCCCACCTTGCTTCGATAACTGGGCGCTTGAAGAAAAACTCGGTCGAGCGGGCAAAAAACTTCTTAGTGTAATAAGACTCTGTTGCGCCATCTGTGTTTTGAATAATGCTGCCGCTATCAACTCCTGTGGATCCTGAGTAATATGCTTCTTGGCTAGCGGTGAGGCGTACGCCAAAACCGTAATTCGTAAATTCGCTAGCTAGCCACCTTTCCATCAGTTCGGTAACATCTAGTTCCATGTCCTCATAGCCCTGCGCGAAAGTTACATTATAGTTAGAGCCGGTCCGATAGTCACCACCAACGTTAGTCCATGCCGTAGTTGTGCTAGCTGACACCCAGTTAGACTTTCCGTCGTCCTTGTACTCATCCATGTCCAGACCGGTGCCTTCGACCCACGAACGAGATACAGGTGCCACCACTAGAGTAAAATCCTGAGGAAGAGTGAACGGTGTACGCGCGTTAAACATTCGCAAATAGAAAGATACACTGCCAGATGCGGGGATCTTACCAGCGGTCCGGTCCGCAGCAATAGTGGTGGTAGAAAAGTTAATTAGGGCCCGAGTAAGCTCCTGTGTTTGGCCGGTTGAGGAAGAAGCTTGTCCGTAAATGGAGAATACCTCTAGTGCATCCGCATAACCCATATTGGAGCCAGTGCCGCGGCCCGTCTCCAGTAGGTTGGACGTAAACGCGTTTGTAATGGTGTTATCGGCGCTAGCTGTATATCGGAAAATACCCATTACTGAACAGCTCCCTTAATATCTAAATTCGGAAACTTCAGCTCAAACGCAACGTTCTTTTCAGCGAGTATGCGGCGGCCGTTTGCCGTAAGGGCTCCATCAAAGTCGTAATCAAGATCCGAATAGCTGGCGCCGGACTTTCCGACAATCTCCAAATCTATTACGTCTATAACTCCTTCTACCTTTTGTAAAATTTTATAGAACTCAGTAATGATTATCTCTTCTCCGATATCATAAACGTTTTTACGAAGATGGCCGGCGATGGCGGCGTTTGCTTTGTTGATCACGGTGTACCTGTTGGCGTCCAAATCTAGTGTGACAACATAGTTGATACCAAAATTGGCCACGACTGCATCTAAAATATCAACAGTATCATTGATCATTTTATACTGTAAGAGCCAGCTCTTTAAATTGTTTTTAAGAGTTGCGTTGGCTGTTGTAAATTTGCCGCTGGTATTCTCGGAAAGTATATAAAGATTTATATTTCTCTTAAGCTCGTCAAAATCTCTAATCGCTGCGACGCGTTTCACTGAGCCAAACTTGTTTGGCATCCCATACGTAATCGCCTGATAGTCCTGCAGTGTGACTGCGCGATTTTGTGTGGCATAATAGCCGAATACGCGCTGCTTAATCTCGTCCGAATCGGGAAGAGTTATGTCTCCTACGAACTGCTCCTCATTGGTAACCTCTAGTGAATTACGAGCTATGTTTCGAAGGCCCGTCGAAAGGGCGCCCTGATTTGTAAACCTAAAGATGGGCGTGTCGGAGCGCGTAATAGTGCCAACAGCGGCGTTAACATCCTCTAGGGTGTTCACGCGATAGCGGATAATCAAGGTAGTGTTAGATGGGGCGATGCCAAACTTATCGCTGCTTATTAAATTAGTAGGATCGAAATCGCGATCAGTAATATAGGTGCGGCCACTCAAGTCCATAATTACATCTGTAGGGTCAACTACCGAATTGGATAGCAATTCCGAATCTGAGCCGTATCCAAATTGAAGATAGGTTTCATTATTATTTCTTTCGACTGTAAACCTTCGGGCGACCGGCGTTGCTTTTAAAATATTCCCGACCGTTCCGTTCGTAGATGTGTTAGTGTTTCGTATGGCTTTATAAATTATATTTTGAGACAGGTTATCTACCTCGTAGTATTCGTGACCTTCCGAATCCACCACGGAGAGTACTTCCGCCACATTACTTGTCTCTAGTTGGACTCGGGTAAACCGTTGGAACTCTCCAATGTCGACCTCTTTTACCAGTACGCGGCCAGAGACGGCGCGCCCGAGAGCGCGAATAACAAAAGTCGACGGGGAGCCCGTGGCAGTATCTATCTGACCTGCGACGATCTGATTACCGCTCTTTGCAAAATCAACATCTTCTAACAAAGTGTATAGGCCTCCTCCCAATGAAGAGAATGTTGAGCCGGCCTTAAGTACTGGGGCATATGCTAGGTTGGGGCCGCTGGTAAGGGCTGGGATCTGGATGTAACAGGTTAGCGCGCCGAAGGACGAAGGGTTTGTATTTAACCTAAACCCCATCTGGCGTGCGAGGCGTACAACATTATCATACTCAACGGCGGTCTCTAGAAAGCTCTCGTTTGTCTGATAATCTAGGTAAAAAGAAAGGATATCGCCAATGTAAGAAACTGTATCTAACATCAAGGATCCAAAAGAGGCTTCGTTAAAATCCTTAAAGGTATTGGGATAATATCTCTTAGCGTAATCTTCTAAGTCTCTACGAATAGAATCAAAGTCGCGGCTGGTATAGTTAATGGGTTGTAATTTTTTAGGCATTTTTTATCTCATTAATTAGTTCTTTACATCAATTTCGAGGGCAGCTTCTACGGCTAGTGGAATAATATTAAAGGAAATTCTAAGCGACAGCGTGTGAGGAAACAGGTCTGGGTTGTTTTCTGGAACGCTATAGTTGAGATTTGTAATGGCAATATAGGGCATATATCGAGCCACCTGTTGATGAATCTTAGAGCTGATTTTACCATAGGTATCCGGACCGTTAAACTCAAACAGATAGCGTTTGAGGCCCACCCCAAAGCTAGGGTCCATTATACGCTCGCCAGGTACCGTAAGAACTAACATCTTTAGATTCTGGCGTGCCAGTTCTTTAAATGTGGTATTTAAATTATATGCCCCGAAAGTGGCACTAGTGGTCAATGGTAATTTAACTGATAGTCCTGACGACATTTATAACACCTCTAACACTCTGTTGGCTTGGACGAATCCTCTGAATTCACTACTGAGTTATCCCCCTTGTCCGCACCAAAACTAGGAATCTCCACATTAATTAGTGAGAGAAGTAAATAAAGGATACCCAGAGGAGAAGGAGGTATCATAAACATTCCCATTATTGACCCCAAGAAATCGATACCATCAGCCGAAATTCGCGGGAAGAAGGCCTCCATCTCTTGTTTCACCAGCATAGCCGTAGCTTCGGTATCGTTGGTGGCTCCAGGATTCTTCATTATCACTTCCACGAGACACAAAACAACAGTCAAAAGTTTTTCACCAGTATCAAGCCCCAATTCTTGGAGAGGCTCGGCTGACTCAAGAATCTCGTCAAAGACTCTGCTCAGTATGTTGAAGACCTGTCCGGTGATGTTCTTGATGAGTTTACTAATAGCAACGTGCGGATCAATCAACTCAAGGATCCCCTTGAGGATGTCGATCGGAGTCTTAACAAGCATTATTAATATAAACTCGCGCGCGAAGGATTCGAACGCATCGTCCATCTTAAACGTATTAGCAACCTTGCGACTCATGTCTGGCGTTTTATCGTACCTATCGTCACTTTCAATAGTGTTTTTTACAATATTAAGGCAGGCATCCTTCGTGGTCTTCATAGTTCCGGGAATTTCATCGAAGTATTTGGTTGTTAAATAAAAGTTCTGGATGATAGGAATCATACTTATCACCTCTCTATTAAACACATTTGTAAAATACTCCTTATATTCTGGACTACTCGTCAAGAAATCAACGTCTTCCTGAGTAAGAGAAGTTTCGTAATCTGGAAGCTGCTGGGTGTACCCGATCGATGCGAGGGATAATCTTGGATCATCTGGCTCGATTGTTATATCTCGATCAAGGAACTGATCCTGAAATTCATAGGGGAGTGATCGGTCATCTGACGGCAACAAAGGATAGACTCTGGTCTGATAGGCGCCGATAGGATCCGGAAGATTTCTGTCTCTAAAATTGAGCCAAAACTTATATCGCAAAACATAATCGGTCGAATCCGGCAGCGTGGGCAGAGCTTCGTCTGGAGCTGAGCTGGAGTCTGTTGGCCCGTAGGGAACGGATTTACCGAGGTCCGGTGAGTTGGGGTGTTCATGGTCGCCAGGGTATAATGTATTCCCGTGTTCTCTATGTTCATTAATATAGCCCGGAGAACCCTGAGGAGGGGAGTCCTCATTATCATTTGGATGAACTTGGTTTTGGCTATATTGTGCGATAGGGTGAATGTGAGTCTTCGAGGATGGGTCCAGTGTGTTGGGGTCGCCAAAATTGTTGGGTGCTGCGGCCTGTGTACTGGCACGGGTGACATATGTCTTTGTTATAAACAGTCGAGGGGTGTTCAGCCACGGCCCCAGCATCGGCTCCATTCTGATATTGGAATGCGCTAGCCAGTCATCATTGAGCATTTCGTACACCGGCATAGAGCGCAAGAAAATTTCATCTAACGACTTGGGGTTTGCATTTGGGTGCGATTGCTTGATAGCATTGTTCACGGCGGACTTTGAATCTGTGATTCTCTCTCCTATCATGTAGTTGATAATTTTGTTATAGGTCGTCGTATTAGCGGGCAGCTTCTCACCCGAATTAAAAACCACATTCCCAGCATAGTCAGTTATACCTCCCTGAATTTGATTAAGTTGCTGGAATAACTCTATGAGGTCGTCCATGAACATCTTTCTCACTTCTGCATCTACGTCTGCCATATAGTTGGATAGTGAATTCTCAATTTGCGCGCGCATGTATAGAGCGATAAACTGTTTTCCGAACAGTACATCTATCTCGGTTGCAGAAAAGACAAAGATATTCTTGATAACAAACTCAGCAATGTGAATCTGCACAAACAGGAGATACATTCCATATTTTAAAGCCAGTCGGACCTTTTTACGGGCCGGCAAATCGCTGCCGCATGCGAGATTCTCGAACATCCGAAGCATCTTGTTGATAATGCCGTCGACGTCCAAAAGATCAGAAGCATCTCCAGGTGCACAGTTTTCATTATTGTGGAAAAAGTTGAGCGACTGGAGCGTGGCGGCATCAAATATGCCATTCTTAATAAAATAATCAAACACGTAATCAGTCAACAGTGCGTTGGCCACTGGGAACACCCGTCGTTTTGCATAGCGCCTTTTGTGAGATTGGTAATTTAGCTCTCCGGGATTGCCAGGAGGATAGGTATCAGTGCAAAGGACCCGATAGACCGTCTGAACGAACGGATCCATTGTCAGTCCTTGCTGCTCTGACAGGACCTCTTGTCTGAAGGCTGCTGTAGTGCCCTGAACGCCCTGAAAGAGTGCATCCAACTCAAAGCTTGTCATGCCCACCAAGGAAGATTGATAATCGGGATATGTCAGCGCGATATATCCGGGCTCAGATGTTGGAAATTTACGGGCAGCGCGGGCTTCGGCATACCCTGCCGCATTTCCTCGGAGGAGAACACTGCCCGTGGCGTCTGTAATTGTGTAGTCAGAGCGCGCGGAGGAGCGAGGATTCATTATAATGGGCCGGAAATACCATTTCAACTGTTCATAGACTGCTCCGTTTGGTGGATGCACCTCTTCTGCCATGAAATTCCATGCGTCGCCCGCACTAGATGGCACCTCTAAAACCTTAGGGGTGCTGTTCATAGAAGCAATAGGATTCATTGTACTAAATCGATCATAGGACGTAACTTCGCCGCGGTCGTTCATAAGAATATAGTCCTTAAATTCTCTCAAAAAGCGTTTATTAAACACCTTTTTTGATATAACAGGCGCTGCTCCGGCGCCGTCTTCCACTGCATTTGCTACGTCACCCAGAGTGTCTATAAGACCGCCTAGTTTTCCGCCAGCAGCGAATGCAATTTCCATCCCCTCTATAACCGCAGCCAGTATCTGAGGGATCACCTCTATATCAATTGTTGCTTCTAGCTCAAGCATATCCTGATTGTCGTTAATACAGGCCTGAATCTGGTCCGCCATCGGACCCACATCTTCAAGAGCTTCCAAGATCGTTTTCAATATATTGATCATTGCCTTATTGGGCTTCTTGGCCCACTCTTCGGGGAGTTCGTTTCCAGATTCCGCGACCGCATTGTAGGCGGCGCCGGAGGCTTTCGCTAACCTAGAATCCAACAATACATTTTTGATTGACTCCGATGAATAACTAAACTGAAGTTCAACAGTTTCCACCAACGCGTTCAGGGTTTCATAAATAGATTTTCGGAATGTGGGGTCCTCTACATAATTTGGGCTATCGGGGCACTCTAGGTCGGGTTTAAACACCTCAGGTCGCAGACCATTTTGCAAAATATCCAAAAGCGTCTCAATATTGTCCATATCATCCATATTGATGGATTGAATGTCGTCTTCAGTAAGACAGATGTTGTCCTGATTGAGGGTGGCCACCTCATTAGCTATCTCATTACACAGATCAGTTACATCAACTATCTTGGCCAACTCTGCAAAAAATCCGATGATCGCTGTAAACGTGTTCAGGTTCTCCGAGACTGCCGGCACTTTATCATATGCCAGATTAAAGTCTAGTATCTTTTGAACTAATTCTTCTTTTGTGGATGCTGGCTGTGTGAGCAGGACGCATACATCCATGGAACTTAACACAATTGATACCTGCTCAAGATATTCGTAAATCTCATCTGACGTCATGCCAGAAGATTCTTCAGCGTTAGTGCCCCTAAACGGGTCATACGGCCCATACTCCGCGCCCATATCGGGGGGTGAGGTACCCGGCTTGGACTTGGGGGACGAGCGAGGAATCAAATCCCCCATATTTGTATCTCCGTAGTCTCTGGAGCGGGGATTATTGAAGTCGCACAGCTCACGGAGCAACTCAGTAAGCTGTGCTATTACCTGAATCAATGCTTTTTCGAGGTTCTCGATGACAATTTCTAAGATCATCTTCCAGATATCCCCGCTAATGGTAAACATCGGGAAAGACATGGAGAGATCACCAAAGGATGGAATGGGAATCTGTGGCTTTGTGATTCCCTGTACCGAGCCGCCGAACTCAACTACTATGTTGCCGTTCTCTGCTATACCTTTGATCTCATCGACTAATGCCACAATTCGGGCTATTTCAAAGTTCATTCCAAAGGTAAGACACAAAAGCGCTTCCTTCACGAGAGTCTTAATACCGAAGTGCCTAAAGAACGAACCAATTGGGCTATTGTCATCGACGGCGGCCATGGGCCCCTCTAACAAAATCTTTTGGATTTGATCTAAAAAGTCGGGCGCGGTTTCCTCCTTTTTCTTTTCCTGTCCTTCAAAAACAGACTGATACAGTTCCGGATTATTGGTGACCTCCTCGTTTAGTGCCACTAGTTGTTCCGTGGTATATGCCCCTATACTAACCTGTAGGGCGGCGGTGTCCGCAATGTCGATGATTCCTAGCTCAACAGTGGCCGTATTTATCCACGCATTGTTTTCGTCATCTTGCTCGGCTAAAGGATCGTTAGATGTGTTCCAATCCATTGGAAGCCCATTAGAAAGATCAATCCCAAAAGTATTCCCAAAAAAGTCTTCAATTGAAAAGGGGGCTGAGCCATGCCCGGCGTCCTTATCCATCTTTAAAACGGAGTCATGGTTTTTTAATGCCGCCACTACCACTGGATCTTTTAAGAACGAACTGTATTTTACCAAAGAGAAGTGTCCAATTTTTAGATGTTCCGCGGCAATTGATTTGTCAGACGCTAAATATTTTATATCTGTGACCCCATACTTGGGAACGACAATCAACTTTTTGCTCGTCTCTCCAATATCACTCCGGCCAAAGTACAGCGTCAGGGTGTCGCCTTCTCTAAACTTATATGCTTTGCCGTCGCCTTTAGTTCTTGCTACCAGATCGTCGACTAGAGTGCTCATTACTCTGTTAACTGAGTTACCCAAAAACCCAAAATCCATAGGCATCGGCACCTGTGGACCATTAGATCGTTTTTGTTGTTTTCCAAATTTCGCAAACGCACCTTGTAGAGCCTGCGAAGTGGATGACATCTTTTTGACTGCAAACTCTGTCTGCCCTTCTGTGGCGCCGAAACCCTGCTCGTTATTAAAATACTCTAGGCTGGCCTCAAAAGAGGGCATCTGCTGTCGGTCTGGAGTGTCGGTGACAAACTTTCGTTTGGTCAGCTCGTTGCGGGCTTTGAAAATGTCGTACCTCAAGCTAAATACCATCACCTCTTTAGCAGAGGGAGGGGAGGTAGGATACTGAGTTATTATCTCTGTTTTCTTTTTAAGTTGTTCTCTTAGTGTGGTGTATGTTGTCCACATCTCGGTGCTAGTTGCCGGATCGTTCGGATCTTCGTTGGCGGCCGCGAATGCTGACTGGTCATAAAGTGCTATATAAAACTCTGGGAAATAGTGGGTGATATAGTGATCCAGAGCTTCTTCAATGGCGTCGTTTCGCGCAAAGTTTGCGACTGCAGCGTCTAACCGAAGCTTAACCTTATATCGGGTTGAACCCTTCTCTATAACAGAAAAAGGAATCCCCGGGGTTTTTCCTCTATATTTGCGTGGTGTTCTGAGTGTTGACATATCTAATTTGTATTGTTAAACTTGCTTAATATATAAAGACCATTTCCATCATCGTCAACAGTCTCGGAGCCGGCCGGCGTTTCCAAGTATTCTTGCTGGGTTGTTGTCATTTTTTGCATTTGAAGATTTAACTGCAGTTCCACATTCGTTAGTTTATTGACAACTGCTTTTACCGCTTCTGGCATTAGGTTGACGAAAGAAGGAGAAGTGGAGGCACCAAAAAATGGGGACTGATGTGTGTGATTCATCAGTGCCATAGTTAAGGTTCTATCGTAATCTAAAAAGTTTTTAAACAATTCTCGCAAATCATGGATTGACTCAAGCATTGTTTTCAGCAGCTTTACTAAATTATCACCCTTAACCATTGGCTGAAGACCGCTGTCATCATTCATGGCAATAAGATCGATACCAAAAGGAGCAGTGAACCCTGTATCCAAGTCTCCTCCTTGAGCGTTTTCGGCGTCGGTTCGTGTGATGAGTTTAATATTCTCGCGCGCAACGAGGCGCACTGTGTCTGCCTTCATGGCAACTGTGCTGCGAGGCGATTCTTTAGAGGTGCTTCCTGATTTTCCCTTTGCTAAACCAAAATATCCGTCAGGGTCTGCCTTCTGTGAAATGTATATACGCGCGGCGTCTAGCTTAAAGTTCGGGTCTACATTAACGCCTGTGCCGTCCGGCATCGTAGAGCGCGCGCGATAACCTAGGCGGCCGGCGACAAGATCAATAGAGGCGCAGTGAGTATTTTTTAAACCACCGTAACCAGAGTATATATTACTAGGACGATCTTGACCCAATACAATCCCCGCATTTCCTTTGGCGATTACGTGCTCGCCCGGCGAGGTGACGAAAGAAGGGGTATCAAAATCTATTTTAGAACCCTTACCCAAGCCAACAAATTCTGCTTGTTGCGTCACAGGCAGTGAATCAAATAATTTTTGTTCCGTCTTGCTAAGCTTCTTGAGATCTAATGCAAATTTAAACTTTTTTGGTTTTCCATCTAATTTAATACCACCCATAAATAAATTCCTTTCCCTAATACCCTATGCTGTGAGAAAAAGGGTCTTCTCCTTTTCGCGGAGACGATTGAGTCCTGCAAGGTACCTCTTGTGGTCGGGCTTGCGATACCCCATTTGATTGTATACCGTAAAGGCATTTGCGGCGCCGGTCCAATCACCCTTGGACAAATAGGGCTTAATAATAAATTTCTTAACACTTCCGCCGCCGGCGTTGTAAACCGCAGACATCAAAGCATCAAACTGATTCTGAGTTACTTTGGCATTGTTGCCATCATTTTTAAGCATTCTTGCAAGCTGACGCTCTCTTTTTTCAATATCCTTGATGAACAAGGCCTCGGCTTCGGCTTGCGTCATCGTCGCGGATGGGGCGCGGGTATTCTTGCCGTCCGGAGGGAGGCCTCCTTTCAGCCACTTCTCGGGAATCTTACCACGACCCTTCGCATCGTTACAAGAGCGGAGTCCATCGACTAGGTGGCCTTTACCGATTGTACAATACCCATACGGGTCATTATAAAGCTTTAAAACAGTACCTTCGGCTTTTCTCTTTTTCTCGCGAGCAGCTTCGGACATTCGAGTAATAAGGGGGTCGTCCGGTCCGGCGCGAGGGACGTCTCCTGAGAATGGATTGTTCGGGCCTCCTGCTCCAGACTCGGGGTTTGTTGCCTCGTCTTGACCCGTTGCATCTTTCTTGTCTCCCACCGTTTCTTTTTCAGGGCTTCCTGTGAAGAAGTCTTTTAGTTTATCTTTGAGGCTGCCGACACCTTCAGTGAGTCCTTTAATAATCAATGGCTTTTTTTCAGAGAACACAATTCGAGGATTTAAAAGATTTTTAAAATCTTCAAATACCACCGTTACAACGGTCCCTTTAGGAATTTGGCCGTCACCCTCGGGAAATACGCGGCCGTCGTAGACATCAGCATAAGTATCGATAACCGGATCGTCGCCCGACTCGGGGGGCGGTCGCATCTCCAACTCGGGAATAAAAACCTTATAAGCATAAACAGGCTTGTCCCTAGTAAATACTTTCATGATCTTCTCGCCCAAAGACACGTTAAGATAGGCATTTAATATCTCAGAACGGTTCGTCGGCTGAATGCCTTCGATCTGGACAGAATCCAATACAATTCCACGAAATTCTGTAACGTCTTTTAGGGTATCAACGCCGTAGGCTTTTGACATTGTTTGAACCAAAAAAGAAAGAGGGTTGCCACGCCGGCGATCGCCGGAATCGCTGATACCATCGTCCCTAAGAAAATTAAGCGTACCGAATTTAAGAGTTTTTAAGTCCAGTCCGCCTTCGCCACTTTGGTCATCATCCGCCATTATTTTCTCCTCCCTCATTTAACAAGTCAAATAACTGTTCTCGATCGTCATCTGTCAGCCCTACATGCTGAGATGTTTGCTTTTGCAGAAGGGCAGTTAGGCGTACGAGCTGCTCGTTTGAACGCTGTAGGTTTTCTACGTACTTAGCTGCGATGGGGCCCATTTCTTTTCTAGATGCGTCGGATAGTTTCATATCATTGATTGCATCCATTAACAAAGATTTAGCCATAGCGCGGTCTTCGCGAATATTCGTCGTCGTTTCCTCAATGTAATCATTAAGATTTAGATTTCGCCGTTTTCCCATTTATTCCTAAATACCTTATATCTTTTGCGCAGTTTTTTCAAATTATTGACAACCTGCTTTGTATTAAGGCCTGTTATCTCCCTCAGGTATAAATAAATAGCTTTTTTATTGAAAATTTCTATTTCATCAGCGGAGTCCAGTACGATTCTCACTGCCATCAGTACTTTTTTTTCATTTTCTTTAAGCATAAAGGAATCCCAAGTATCAATTTCGCCCCCCAAGGACGCCCAAAACTCAGCCTCTTCTCTCTCCCCCTCATAGGTGGGCTCTTCAGACTCCAACTCTTCACCAGACTTTTCTAGCATGTCTTCTAGAAATACCTCTGTTCTATTTCGCTTTTGTGTCTTCTTTACTTTATGAATGAACCAGTTTTTAGTGACGACTGAAAAGTATGAAAAAGCTTTAGACCCCTTGTCGGGGTCATACTTGTTTAATATGGTGGTTAGCCACACCTTGCAGTCGTCTTTAAGGTAGTCTATGTTAGGGAGGGTAGTGAATCGATAAGTATAAACAATCTTATCAACCATCTGATCAAAAGCAGGCTGGATATACTCAATATAGAGCATCGACCGCATTTGTCGATCATTTGTTCGCGCATATTTTACGATGGCATCTTCATGTACCTTCGTAAAATATAAATTCTTTTTACGCTTCTTCTTCGGTGGCTTCATCTAGTTCTTCCTCAAGTTCAGCATCGATCGTATATTCAAATATATCTCTAAATTTTTCCATGTCATTCAAAACCTCTTGAATCCTTAACATCAACTCCTGTATCATTGGTTCGCCATGATAACTGTCCATACTATACATGGATTGAACAAAGATACTAAAAGCTTTGGCGGCCAAATAGGTATCGGACATGTTCTGAGAAATAAAGAAGAACTTCTTAAGCAATGAAGTCAGGTACCAAAGGAGGAACCCATTAAGAACAATCGAAACAGCAAGTATTAAATGTATAAGCGTCATTTCTCTTTGTTCGTTAATTCTTTTTTCTGTTGCTTTAATTCTTCTCGCGCAGATTGAATAAACTCCTCCGTTACCTGTCCAGTTTGCACCTTGGGAATAACCTTGGTGTTCTGGCTCATGAAAGAGGTGAGTTGCTTTTCTAGCGCGGGATCCTTGTTGCACTTGGGACAGATCGATGCTGTCTCGTCGGATAAATGTTGGATCACGCAGGAGTGATCACAATAAGTGCAACGATATTGATAACGAGGCATCCTCGTTATCGCTTTTCTTCTACTTGTCGCAATCTACGATCGATATCGTTTAAAACAGTTTCGAGATCTCGGGAGTGAGAGCGGAATGCTGTTCGCAACATTTCGTCAACCACTTCGCGTACGCGAGACTCTGAGGGAGCCTTTGGAGCTGTTTTCCTAGAAGCTTTTCGTGTTTGTGCCATTTTAGTTTCTTCCTTTCTTATTCTGTGTCCTCAGTAAAATCTGTGCCGTCAAGCGAAATTACTGGGGGGTTTGTTACCACTAATGTGGATTGATGTGTATCCTCTGGGTCGACCTGTAGGTTCATTTCCTGCAGGACCGGAACTATGTCACTTTGTTCCATTAAGGATTTCTGGAGCGCCATCATGAGCGCTCCGATTGCCTGATTTGATAGTTTCATTGTGTCTCCTCTTTTGTTGATGTGTTCTTGAAACAATTGTGTATACCGTCTTTAATTGATATCGAGTGCTCCCAGCCAATACTTTTTAGTTTTTGAATGTTGGCGCGCGTCTCTAAAACGTCGCCGGCTCGGGGGGCGGTATAATCAAACTCAATATCGTGATACGTTTGGGCAATATCTTTTATTTCATTTAACGAAATATTATCTCCTGTGCCAATATCGTAAACAGCGCCATCAAAACGACCGTCGTAATTCATAGCAAATACGTTAGCTGACACCACATCTTCAACATGAATCATGTCTCTTCGCTGCTCGCCGTCGCCCGTTATAAACGGCGCCTTGTTGGTTCGAATGTATTCCATCCAGTTAGCGACCGCTGTAGCGTAAGGGCCCGATGCTTTCTGGTCCTCAGAATATACATTAAAATATCGTAATGAGACTGTATCGAGGCCAAACAAATCTGCGTAAATGCCGCACTCTAATTCGGTAACATATTTTTGTAATGCATAAGGATTTGTGGGGCCGTTGCCATTTCCAACGATTGACGAGGAACTAGAATATATCACCCTCTTTACAGAAGGACACTTTTTAGCAAAGTTTAATATAACGGAGCCGGCTAGTACATTGTTTTCCATAGTGGCGACTGGCTCTTCCATTGAGTATACCACACGTGGCCAACATGCTAAATGAAAAATGTACTCAGGTTCAAAAGAAGAATAATGTGGATGAAAGTGTCCATCAGAATCTTCACTTAAAACTTTTCTAACATCACCAGAGATGTCGGCCTCTAGATCCACTCCAAGTACTTCATGTCCGAGGTGTTGTAATTTTTTATAAAGCTTGGAACCAATATAGCCCAAGTGTCCGGTCACGAGACATTTAGCCATTTTCTTGCACCTGTTGATTAATCCAGTGATATGTTTTTTCCATACCAACCCGCAGCGATTGCTCATAGTCCCACCCCAATTTTTCACGGATCAGAGCGTTGTCTGAATTTCGGCCGCGGACGCCAATCGGAGTAGGGAATCCATACTTAGTTTCGAAACGTTCGCCATCAATATTATCAATAGTCAGCGTTTTGCCTGAGATCTCAATAGCCATCTCGGCAAACTTGTTGATTGCGATCATTTCTTCGGATCCGATATTAACAGGACCCGCAAATGTAGGGTGATCCATAAGGCGCTTAGTAGCCTCTATGCACTCGTCAATGTAAAGAAAGGACCTCGTCTGTGCACCGTCGCCCCAAACTTCAATCTCGGCGCCCTCAGGGGCCTCAGCGGCCTTCCTACAGAACGCGGCGGGGGCTTTCTCTCGGCCACCATCCCACGTACCAAGAGGACCAAAAATATTATGATAACGAGCAACACGAACAGTCAGTCCATAGTTGCGTGCGAAAGCAAACCAAAGGCGCTCACTGAATAGTTTCTCCCAGCCATATTCTGAATCAGGCTGGGCTGGGTATGCTGAATCTTCAACACAATTGGGGTTGTCGGGGTCGAGCTGGTTGTGCTCGGGATACATACACGCGGATGAGGAGTAGAAGATTCGATTGACGCCTTTGTGTACGCACTGCTCGGCGATGTTGAGGTTGATCATAGCTGAGTTATGCATAATATCCGCATCGTTCTCACCAGTAAATACAAATCCGGCGCCTCCCATATCTGCCGCAAACTGATATATTTCATCTAGGTCTTCTGTGATCACTTGATCACATACTGTGGGATTTCGAAGGTCGCCTTGAATAAATTCATCTGCTACTTCGGTAATGTCAAAGAACTCGTGATACTTGAGGTCTACCCCTCGTACCCAGTGTCCCTCTTCTTTTAGCCTCTTGACCATTGCACCCCCGATAAAACCGCCGGAGCCGCAAACTAATATTCGTTTCACTTTAATTCTCCTTCTTTAAAAAATGTATCTGAATTAATCGCCTTGTCACATATGAATACATCGTAGGCCGGCTTCTGGAGATTTAGTTCGTGGAACTTCGCTCCCCACCTTTCAAGCTGCTTTTCTGTCACCTCTCTCCAGTCGATGCCACTCACGGTGCCGCGCGCGGTCCAATAAACAACGGTGTGGCCGGCATCATATAAATCATTGATCTTTCTGATATTCTCACGAATAGGAAGCGCGAACGGGTATTCCCTCGGACCGTCGTAGTAACAAATTGTTTCATCTATGTCAACGTAGTAAATCAACTCTTTCTCCTCAGTGTTTTTCTTTTTGCTTTTTCGCCATCCAATACTTTACGCGGGCCGCCAGTTCCCATTGCAGCTTCAATATCTCGAATTCCCTTTACTAGTTTTATCAATCCTTGTGGTTCAACAGAAGCTATCTGATCGCTCCCCCACATTGTTCTGTCTAGTGTTAGGTGCCTTTCTATCCAGGTACATCCCATCGCAACCGTTGCAAAAGTCGTAGTCAAACCATATTCGTGGCCGCTGTACCCAATTTCTTTATCGTTCCACTTTTCCTTAAGCCAGTTAATATAGTTTAAATTTAACTCTGAAACCGGTGACGGGTAAGTGGAGTTGGTGTGCATAACAACATCCGGATTGCAGCCTTTGATACACTCTTCTATTTCGGACTCTGTGCTCATACCTGTGGAGATAATAAGGAGTTCGCAGTTTGCACGAGCGTACTTACACAAGTCTATATCGTTAATCAGTGCAGAACCAATCTTCATAATACCAGTATACTCTTTCATAAAATCAACGGAAGGCTTATCCCACACTGATGCAAACAGTTCAATTGGCTTGTCCGCAACATAATCAAAAAGCTCTTCGCAGTCTTCCTTTCCAAATTCAATTTTCTTTTTATAGTCAATATAACACAACTCTCCCCATGGAGTCTGTCTTATTTTATTTTTTTGTTGTTCTGGAACACACACATCAGGAGTTCTTTTTTGGAACTTCACATAGTCGCAACCAGCTAATATAGAGGCCTCAATCAAGCTTTTGGCTATTTCTATCGACCCATTATGGTTGATGCCAATTTCAGCTATTACTTTAACAGAACTCATGCTTCATTCTTCCATTTATTTAAATCAACCTTATGATCTATATCAATCTTGTCGGAAATAGAGTAAAACCCCGTTGAATCATTAAAAAGTTGATAATTTAATTTTTTAACCTCAGAAGCCCTTGAAGCACAAATAAAATGAGATATCTCAAAACATTTTGGATAATCTTGTCGTCGATATAAGTTATGATCAATTAACGTTTCTGAACAGATACCTTTCTCTATCAGACACATGTACGGGTGAGTTTTTATATTTTTCTTACATAAAGCAGAATTTAAATTATTTTCATAATAAAAATCTATAAATTTACAAATATCGTCGTAGCTTCTTTCCGGATATGTGGGATATAGTGTCATGATATTGCTATTTTCTTCAATCTTATAATGCTCGATAATATCCAACAGAACAGCACGCATTGGAGCCGTATCGTTTGCTATTTCGTGAGGTCGGTGTCTAATTTTTATCTCAAATCTGGCTACTCGTTTTTGTATCCATTCATCATCTGTTGAAAGTATAACTCGCGAGGATAGTCCCACATCATTTAATTTTTGTAGTAATTCTGGAACCAAAAGCCTATTTTTCAATGGTAATCCTTTGGAGCCTCTGCGCGCTGGTATTAATATATATTCCACTTACATCTCCAAAATCTTTTCTATCTCGTTGTTATCAATGTGAGAACGAGCTTCCAAGAATGTGTCCGACGACATCGCCCCATAGTTAACATCTTCTCCGCTTAAAGAATTTAATACTTTGGTAGCGTCATCCAATTCTAAAACATATTGGTGAAAATTTTCATCACAAATAGGAGTATTCGTTTCATCAAACATTATATTAAAGTGTTTCTTTAAGTCGGGTTGTACAGTTTTCCACATTTCGGTACCGGGGTAGGCGGTCGCTGTAAACATTTTTCGATTAACTGCTTCTAGTGCGTTCGCGTGTTCGGGAGTTCCCGCGGGATAGAAGCTCGACCAAAATTTCTGTTGCCATAGAATAAAAGCAACACTTGTTTTTAGATCTTCTAACGTTTCGCCAGGGTATCCCATAATCCACGTACAGTTGGGATGGATCCCAGTATCGTGACAGTTTTTGATACCATTAACCATGGTCTTTGGGAACTTATAGTTTGTGCCATTCACTTTTATTTCCTCTAGTCCATTTCGGAGAATGTGGCCACCCTTCTTCATTAAAGTTAGAGTATGTTCAGAAGCCGACTCGGCTCCAAAACCGATATAAACACAGCCTGATTCCGCCATATCAACAAGTCGAGCATCAGCTTCGTCCATTCTAGTATGAGTCCCCCAGCGCACTTTGTCAAGTCCATATTCCTTAAAAACAGGAATCATTCTTTTAATGCGCCGCTTGTCAACAGCAAAATTGTCGTCAACGAATCCAATAAAGTCTAGGTTATAATCATCTACATACCCACGAACTTGTTTTGCTATGTGTTCGCTGGATCTCATACCATAATTTCTTTCCCCTTGTGCACCTCGATAACAGAAAGCGCACGCGTATGGGCAGCCGCGGCTGCTGACAGTTGTTAAACTTCGGTTCATTGTAAAAGGAGTCGCTGAGCTATTATTGGCTGCTATACCCCATACTGGAATGTCTATATATTGATTCAAAATATTATAATTATTTGGATCGGACTCTAGCAAATCTAAAGCAGCATATGGTAATGCATCAAGATCAAGGGGTCGATCTCCCTCATATTGAAATCTCCTCTTGCCGGCATATTCTCCAATATAATATGGACTCAGCTTGCCGATCTTATAGGCCTTTTCTACGCCATATTCTTTTATATTTTTAGCATCGTTCAAGATAACTAAGATAACGTCATCCCCCTCTGAGCGAGCTATGGCATCCAGTTCAGGGATCCAGTGAAACAATCCTTTTTTAATTTCTGTCGCAAGGCCATTGCCTGATACTAAGAAACAATTCGGTAGGTGTTTTTTTACGATCGTGGCAAGGTCCTCTTGCCATTTTAAGGTTGTTATAGTACCAGAGAAAGCTACGACATCCGCTCCTCCTGCTCTATTAAAGTGCTTGACGATGAGTGCTTCAGCTTCATCCAGCGAAAGATATCTTCCATTTGGCATCCCTGCGGCGCGAGTGGTGTCATCTTTAATTCTATATGAGTTCAAATCAAGGATATGCGGGATGGCGCCGTAGAGCCTACAAATTGATGATAATATGCCTGGACCTTCGGGGGGTACATTAGGGGTGGCAGACTCCCTTATGGGCATGTTAATAAAAGTAATTTTTAGGCCGTCAAAACTATGAGGACCAAATTCTTTTACAATTTCAGAAGGATGTTTCGGAAGGCCCGAGGATAGTATATTTAATTTCATCTTTTCAATTTTATTTTATCATGTAAGTAGGACGATCTTTAGTAATATGTGGAAGAAGCTTCCTGTGGTCCAAAAGATATATTATTACAAACAATATTTTTGCTTCTTAAGTCTAAGGCTGCCGTTGTGTTGAATTCAAAAGTTATATCAGGAAAATATCGCGCTAAGTAATCGTCCCACAGAAGACGCATATGTTCCCCCTCATACCGCATTCTCAGCTCGTACCATTCGGGTGACAGATAGGCAGGAGGATGCATGTACCACTTTTTTTGTATTTTTACGTTCTCATAGAAGTCGAGTCCGTAGTATACAACCTTGTCTGCCTTAAGCTTTACAAGCGCGTATAGGGTGCCGTAATAAGAACAATTACACACAAGTTTATTTTCATAAACCTCTATTAAATACTGTTCGGCTTCTTCTGGCATGTGTTCAATAACGCGGTTATCATAGGTTGTCATAACTTCATGATTGCGATCAGCGGGTCCGCGCCAGGTATGGAGGTAAGGCTCATCTTCAGCCAAGTAGGGGAGACGACCTAAATTATTTAAGGTACCCCCCTCACTATGTTTTCGCTGCGCTGTTTTTTGCGTACGCCATAAGTCCCAGTCTGGCTTAAACCGATTAGTGAGGCACCCAGTAATATTCGCTCGATCAAAAACAGCAGGTACGAAGCCGGCTTGGTTTATGTTGCACATAATATAGAGATTTGCATCGCTTAGCTTCGCTGCTATTTGTGAATTCTCTAGCGTCTTTGAATGATCATTCATCAGAATAACATCTGAGCCGGCATCTATTGTTGCGTCTGTGAGGGCTCGGAGGGATTGGCCGCGGCCAAGGACATAGACTGTTTTCATACTTTATAGTTCTCCACAAAATCACTGCAAATGCCGCTGCAATGGGAGATGTTTCCATCATAGCCCAACTCGGGCATCACGCAAACTGACCCTTCCATAAGCTGTTTTCTTGGAAAGGTCCACAAAATCCCTCGTGAAGTGAGAGTTACATCATCATTCTGATGAAAAAAACAGTGCACCCCGTTCTGAACCAGCTGGTGTAGCGCTTCGACGTTTTTACAGTGGCACCAAAATTTATCATTATCCAGATATTCTAGTGTTGTTTCAGTTTGCGGGCCGTCATGACCAAGATAATACTTGTTATCGATATACCAAACGTCTACCTCTACATCATAGCCGCGGGACATAGCCGCATCAAGATAAGAGGGTGTATTTTCAAGGTCTGGATTTTTACCAGCGGTGTTGCCGCGATGGGCTATTAAGGTTATATTATTTTGTTGCACGTATATACACCCACAGGCAATTGCCGTACTTTCCTTCATGGACGGTCATCCCCTGAGGTATTGGTCGGGGAGGATAGTTTGGAGATGGCTTAAAGGAAAACTCAACATTTTTAAATCCTATCTCTTCCAGTGTTGTTTTTATGATTGGTAACTCTTCTCTTGTCACAACCACGTTTGTGCCGCCGGTGCAAACATCAAAATCGGGCTCTGTCCACGCGACGTTTCCAAACCTAACCTCTTCGGCGGTCTCACAGAATATCATTTGATGACATAGCTTCCCATTCGGGGTCAACAAATTATAATGATCTTTAAGGATCTGCACCCTCACTGACACAGGAACAATGTGAATCAAGACGATTGTAGAAAAGATGAAATGGTAATAGTTTTCCTGAGGCGTGGCGGCGCCCAGCCGGCTCTGAAGTTTTCCTGATGCACCGTCTGTTGTATATAAATTTGTGCGCTTGTGATCAATCAACTCAGAGTGTTGAAACAGATATCTCTTGGCTGCGTCCAAGAACTCGGGGTTTAGGTCACACCCATCTACTTGCTTAAACACCTCAGCAACGCGGAGCATCATACGTCCGTTTCCGCATCCAAAGTCTAAGATGCGACCTTCAGTTTTTGCCCACTCACGCTCAGCCGGCGTGAAGTTCTCGAAGAGGTGTGTAGTGTAAGGGTAGTGTTCATTCTCTTCCCATCGGCCCGCGATGTAGTGACCCAAATTATCGGCGGTACAGGCATCTTGAATTCGATGCGAGTAGGCTTTACGCTGACGTTCCCCGTACGTACTCTCGGGCCTAGGCCCTCTTGAAATTTTTCCTTTTACCATTCTATTATACCTTATTCATATAGTGCCATCGCACTAGTGGAGTATCGCACGACAGCTTCCCGTCAGCGCCTGTCCATTCTCTCAAAAACTTATACTCTAGTTTATCATGTAAACCGGTTTCAAGCAAGTGTTTTCTTGCAAGCTGATGATTACTTATCATATGCTGCTTGTATTGTGGCAACAAATCAAACAATGTAGAAAAAACCGTCATGTCTTCCGGTGTAGCACAAAACCAAAGGTCATTCATAAGATGTAAGCCGTTCTCGTATGGGCCCGCGGGGCCTTGTGCATAGAATTTGGTCTTGTCAAATTCATTAAAAGCAAAGTCAACCAAAAAAGCTATATCAAACCGCGTTAATAAAACCCAATCATATTCGACGTCGCTTTCATTAACAAGCGAGATGACTTCTTTTACAGATGTCCACCGACAAAAGTTAGCATGCATGCCCGGAATTTCATAATCAGTTTGTGGCTGCTTTTCTGCTTTTATGGCCGCAGGACTATATGTCTCCACCACCTTATCTTTCTGATCAACACTCCAAGTGTGGATAAAAACATCTACTTGATCGTTGACATCCATCACGTGTTCTTTAAAGTGCCGATATCCTA